>Ga0335075_10001841_pt1 | contig 34465 bp, 28 predicted proteins | sample Lox_Sample_24_FD_206723 | JGI IMG/M metagenome (GOLD analysis project Ga0335075, IMG submission 206723) | Soil microbial communities from Loxahatchee National Wildlife Refuge, Florida, United States - Lox_Sample_2.4 | ecosystem: Environmental > Terrestrial > Soil > Wetlands | place: USA...
CCAGCGCGATGTTCTGGCTGGATCGCTACCACATCGACGGGCTGCGCGTCGATGCCGTGGCGTCGATGCTGTATCTCGATTATTCGCGCAAGGCCGGCGAGTGGGTGCCGAACATCCACGGCGGCAACGAGAACCTGGGGGCCATCTACTTCCTGCGCCGTCTCAACGAGGAAATCTATCGCAATTATCCGGATGTGCAGACCATCGCCGAGGAATCGACGGCCTGGCCGGGAGTGTCGCGCCCGACCGATCTGGACGGACTGGGGTTCGGCCTGAAATGGGACATGGGCTGGATGCACGACACGCTGCGCTACCTGGCCCACGATCCGATCCACCGGCAGTATCATCACAACGAGCTGCTGTTCCGCATGGTCTACGCCTTCACGGAGAATTACGCCCTGCCGTTGTCGCACGATGAGGTGGTGCATGGCAAAGGCTCGCTGCTGGCGAAGATGCCCGGCGACGCATGGCAGCAGTTCGCCAATCTGCGTGTGCTCTACGGCTACCTGTTCGGCCAGCCCGGCAAGAAGCTGCTATTCATGGGCAGCGAATGGGGCCAGGGACCGGAATGGAACCACGACACCAGCCTCGACTGGCACCAGCTCGAACATCCGCTGCACGCCGGGGTGCAACAGTGGGTGGCCGACCTGAATCGGCTCTATCGCACCGAGCCGGCGCTGCACGATCAGGACTGCGTCCCGCAAGGTTTCGCGTGGATCGACTGCAACGACTCCGCCGCCAGCGTCATCAGTTTCGTTCGCAAGGGCGCTTACACAAACGAGATCATTCTGGTCTTAGCCAATTTCACGCCGGTGCCTCGCCCGGAATATCAAGTCGGGGTGCCGTTCGGCGGCTTCTGGAAGGAAGTGCTCAACGGCGATGCGTCGCAATACGGCGGCAGCGGCGTCGGCAACGCCGGCGGCGTTCTGGCGACGGCGACGCCCTGGCAAGGCCAGCCCTACTCGCTCACCTTGACCGTGCCGCCGCTGGCCGTCGTGTTTTTCAAGGGCACTGGGCCGTCGGACGCGCCCCTGGTGCCTTCGCGGCTATTGGGCGAATAAACGCTTGTTCTCAATGCGAATCACGAAAACACGAAAGTACGAAAGCACGAATACAGAAGAAGGCAACACCCACAACTAAAAGCCTCTTTTCTTACTTTCCTGGTCTTTTTCGTGTTTTCGTAGTTTCGTGTTGTCGTGTTTCAATTTAAGCGCGTGTCAATCATCTTCGCGGCTGGTACAGCTCGCTGGGTTCCACGTAGTCCTCGAAGAAGATCCACAGCACGCGGGAATAGCGAAAAATCAGCGGCGTCAACGGAATGTACGGCAGGATCGTAAGGCCCGCCACCAGCAAGCCCGGCCAATTGGGAAAGAGCCACTGGAACAAGAAAAACAGCGGCGCAAGGATCGCGACGGCCAGGGCATAGCTGCAATACATCGCTCCCAGCCAGAAGCCCTCTTCGCGGCGAAAAGGCAATGCACAGCGCGGACAGACGGAGTGCATCGAAAAAAGCCCATTGAAGATGCGTTCTGTCCGGCAACGCGGACAGCGTTGCAGCAGCAGGGCGGCAGCCCAGGAGCGTTTCGAAGCGGAGGCGGCAACGGGGATCATGTTCGTCTTTCTCAATGCAAGGGAGAACGGTTCTCCTGTCATCCTAGCGAACGCTCCCCTATGCTGGGAACCTTGGATGACGCCGGCGGAATTGTAATTTTGTCTGTTCGATGTGTAAATTGTGCAGAGTTCCTGGATTGTGAAGTTGGTCTTTTCCCATCATCACCCCTCTGCTATACCCCTGCCTGCTTCATGAGGGGCTCGATTGGACTCGCAATCTCGTCGTTCGTGCTCGCAAACGCCTCGGAGGGTGAAGCAGGACGCTCCGCCTCCGCCGCTCATCGCATTCCCATCTGCCCATTCGGATACGGCCCTGTCTCATCGGGGTTGGGAGGGATTCTCCATGCGCAAGGAAGCGCATCCCTGGGTTGTTCCATGGATTTTGGCCTTGTTGGGCGGGCTGGCCGTGCCCAGTCGCTCTGGTGCTTATCCGTGAGGCCCGCAAGGGTGTCCTCCACCCTTCGTCGGCGGTTCGCCGATGTTTGCTCCGCCCATGATGTCTGCTCCGCCCTCCATGCCGTACCGCGCGCCGACGTATGCCCCGCAGCAGCCGCCGGCCGTTCCCGCGTTGCCGCGACAAAACACGGTCCCGACGGCGGCAGCTCCCCCGAAGCCGCTCATCCGCGCTCAGGCTCCGGAGGAGCCGAACCCGGCACGGCCCCCGCTGTTGACCTTACCGTCGCCGGAGAAGCTGGGCGTGGCTGTCCGGCCCGTCGCCAACACGATCGACTGGACGGCGATCCATGCTCGGATGAAGCAGCTGGGTGTCGTAAGCTATCAAATGGAGCGGCTGGCGGATGGCCGCTCGTGTTTCACTTGCCGCGTTCCAACAGACCGGCCGGGCGTGTTGCGGCGCATCGAAAGCGTGGCCGCCACCGAGGATGAGGCGGTGCAGCTCGGACTTCGGCAGGTGGCGCAGATTCGTGGGCAACGCCCCTGACCCCGGCAAGGCGCGCCGCGACGGCCTCCGCGCGGAAAAAATGCTACAGTTCCGCAAGAGGAGGGTTCGGACGGTATTCGTTGCTGCGATTTCCCACGGTCCAGGGGGAGACGGAGCGCCATCGGCAAAGGGTTGCACCTCATGATCTCGACGAATCTTCAGGGCGTGGCAGAGCTTGTTATTCGGCAAGCGCAGCGCCAGGGATACATTTTGCCGCGTCAGGTCCGCACGGTGTTGAGCGGAGCCGGCGTGTGCGAATCGCTCTGGAAGGACGTGTTGGCCGTGGCCCGTCCGTCGCTGGTTTATCGAAAGGGCCGTTATTACTACACCGCCCCCGTCAGCGACCGCGTGCGCCAGGAACAGGTGCAGCAGCGCGGCATTCAGCAGGCCATTCGCGAGATCATCCGCCATCATCGCGGCGCGGCTCGCATCGAGCGGCGCGAGGATGATCGCATCGAGTTCGTGCAGCCGGTCAAGGTCCGAACCGAGGACGGCCGCGAATTCACGCTGCTGACGCGCGATCTATCCGCCACCGGCATTCGCCTGATCGGGACCCGTCGCTTCCTGGGTCAAAAAATCCGCGTCATCATCCCGATTGCCGACGGCACGAAAACACGAGAATTCCTCGTCCGCATCTTGTGGACCTGCGCGGTCGGAGATGATCTTGTCGAGAATGGCGGCACTTTTCTCGAAGTCGCCGACAGCGCTTATCTCAGCGCCGATTCTGCCGCCTCGACGCCTACCAACGGTGCCTGACAGGTGAAATTCCGGCACACGTACACCGTTACCGGGCCTTGCGATGTCTTGCCCGCCAGCAACGGCAACAGCTCCTCCAGCTGCTTCTCTTCATTGCCGGTCGTCTTGAGCGCCACCACGCGAAGCGGCTGATACGCACTGCCGAGAAGGCGCAGCACACGGCGAGTCTCCTCGGCGGCCGGATCGCCGACGACGGCGATTTCTTGCACCGGGCCGAGATGGAAGTCGAGGGCGAGAAGCATCTGTCCCGCCGCCAGCGGATGCGAGGCGAGCAGACCGCGATATAATCGCAGCGTCGTCTCCGCCTTCTCTTGCAGATCCATGCGGCCGGTCAGCTTTACCAGACGCAGCAGCGCCGTCACGGCCATCGCGTTCCCGGACGGGATGGCATTGTCGTGCGGATCCTTGCCGCGAGCGATCAGGGCTTCGTGATCGCGCCCGGTGAAGAAAAAGCTGCCGTCGGCCTCGTCCCAGAATTGGTCGATCATCACCTCAGCCAGATCGAGCGCCGCCTCGATCCAGCGCGGCGCGAATGTGGCCTCGTACAGCGAAATCAGTCCATCCAGCAGGAACGAATAATCTTCGAGATAGGCGTTCAGCTTCGGCTCCGAGCCGGCGCTCCAGGTGCGCAGCAATCGGCCCTCGGGAGTGCGCATGCGCGTCAGGATGAAGTCGGCGGCGAGCGTTGCGGCGTCGATGTACTCGCGGCGATCCAGCACCTGCGCTGCCTGCGCGAGCGCACCGATCATCAGGCCGTTCCACGAGGTCAGCGCCTTCTCGTCGCGTCCCGGCCAGACGCGCCGGGAACGTACTTCAAACAGCTTGCGGCGGCAGGCGTCCAGCCGGCTGCGCAGGTCGGCCTCGCTCATGCCGTTGAGACGGGCATCCTGCACGAACGTCTTGGCGCGATGCAGCATGTTCTTGCCATGCTCCCAATTGCCGTCCGCTTCGACACCGTAAACAGCGCTAAAAAGCTCCGTATCGTCCTTGCCGAGGATCTGGTCGATCTCCGCCGCGGTCCAGACGTAGAACTTGCCCTCCTCGCCTTCGCTGTCGGCGTCGAGCGTGCTGTAGAAAGGCCCCTCGGAGCTGGTCATCTCGCGCAGCACCCAGCCCAGTGTCTCCTCGGCGATCTCGCGATAAAACGGCTCGCCGGTGGCCTGAAACGTCTCCAGGTAGCAGGGCACGAGCAGGGCGTTGTCGTAGAGCATCTTCTCGAAGTGCGGCACCAGCCAGCGCTCGTCCGTGCTGTAGCGGGCGAAGCCGCCGCCGAGGTGATCGTAAATGCCGCCCCTTGCCATGTGGTCGAGGGTGACGCGGACCATTTCCAGCGCCTGCGGCGCGTCGAAGCGCTTCCAGCAGCGCAGCAGCAAGCGCAGGTCCATGGGATGCGGAAACTTGGGCGCCTGGCCGAAGCCGCCGTGTCGAGGGTCGAAAGCGCGTTCCAGACCGGCGAGTGCCTGCGGCAAGAGCGAGCTGTCGAGCGCGCCCTCCTCCGGGTCCAACTTCCCGAAATCGCGTAGATGGCCGGTGATTTGCGAGGCAGCTTCCTCAACCTCGGCGCGTCGCGTGTGCCAAACCTCGGCAATGTGCAGCAACAGGCGCTTGAATCCAGGCCGGCCATAGCGATCGTCCGGCGGAAAATAGGTGCCGCCGGTGAACGGCTTCAGGTCCGGCGTCAGGAACACCGACATCGGCCAGCCGCCCGAGCCGGTCAGCATCTGCACTGACGCCATGTAAATCTGATCGAGGTCCGGCCGCTCCTCGCGATCGACCTTGATGCTGACGAAGCTGTCATTGAGGATTTTGGCGATCTCCTCATTCTCAAAACTTTCGTGCTCCATCACATGGCACCAGTGACAGGCCGAGTAACCGATGCTGAGAAAAATGGGTCGATCGAGCTGCCGGGCACGTTCAAGCGCCTCGGCGGCCCAGGGATGCCAATCCACGGGATTGTGGGCATGCTGCCGCAGATAGGGGCTGGTTTCGTGGAGGAGCCGATTGGTGAATCTGGTTTGCGTCGTCATGGTGATCTCCCTAGGCGGCGTTTTCGTGTCTCTCTGGAAATGTTATGGAAGTTGAGGAGGGATGTGCGACTCGCTCTCGTTCCCACGCTCTGCGTGGGAACGCCCGTCCGGACGCTCTGCGTCCCGTCCCACGCGACAACAAGTCGCGACGCGGAGCGTCGCAATCGTGCGTTCCCACGCAGAGCGTGGGAACGAGAGTATCCGCAAGCGAAAAGATGCGCCTTGACAAGATCTCAGATCGTCAGTCCCTGGTAGCGGCCGACGCGCTCCAGCTCCTGGAGCAGCTCCTCGGCGGTCTGGTAGCGGTCTTCAGGGCGTTTCGCCAGCATGCGCAGGATGACGGCCTGGAAAGCATCCGGAATGGACATCTGATACTTTTTCGGCATCAACACCGGGGCCTGGCGAATCTTCGTGATGGTTTCGATAACGTCGCTGCCCTCGAAGGGCGGATGGCCGGTCAGGGTGGCGTAGAGCAGCGCCCCGAGACTGTATATGTCGGAGCGCTCATCCATGTGATCGGGACCGAACGTCTGCTCCGGCGACATGTAGCGCATATCGCCGAGCATCTCGTTGGCCTGCGTGATCTGCTGGGCCATACTGCCCTCGATGGCCTTGGCCAGCATCAAATCGCCCAGCTTGGCAAGGCGATCGGACATCCGCATCAGCACATTTTGCGGCGTCATGTTGCGGTGGACGATATGCCGGCTGTGCGCGAATTGCAGGGCACGGGCGACGTGGACGGCAACGCGGAAGGCGTGCCGCCAGTCGAGCATTCCTGCCACGCCGATGCGCTGAATCACCTGCGATAAGCTCTCCCCTTCGACGTATTCCATCGCCACCCAGCAATAGGGGCCTTTTTTGCCGGCACCGTACAGCGTGATGAGGTTGGGATGGTGCAGCGGCATCATGGTCTTCATCGAGCGGATGAAGCGTTGCACTTCGGTCTCGTTGCGTGCGAATTCCGGCTTGAGGACTTTGAGAGCGACATCGTGCTGGTTCTTCAAATCCCTGGCCCGAAACACCACGCCGGACTTGCCGCGGGCCAGCACGACGCCGACGTGATAATGACGGAGGAGACATCCGCTCAGCTCGCCCAGGCGCTCGCCGGGCAGCATCTTCAGCGCGGCGGGAGACGACGGCATCCCGCGCGGTGACTCAGAGATCGGGATGGCGGCCGGGAGGTCGTCCGGAATGGGAATGGCGGCCGGCAGCTCCTCGACCGGCACGGGGAGCGCGGAGGCCAACCCGTCCGGAATGGGGATGGCCGCCGGCAAATCGAGGATCGGAGAGCTAGGCTCCGGTGGCGGAGCACCGATCGGCAACGCCGAGGGCAGCGACGGCGCGGCCACATTCGGAGGCAACGTGTTTTGATCGGCGATGTCGGCACTCTCGAACCGCAGTCTGGTTTCGCCGATGCGAATGATGTCGCCCGGCAGAAGGACGTGCTCCGTGATGGGCTGATTGTTGACGAACGTGCCGCCGACGCTGTTGAGATCCTTCAGCACCGCGTCGCCGCCGCGAAGCTCGATCTGACAGTGGACGCGCGAGACGTGCAAGTCCTTGAGGCGCGTCACCGTCTGCCGGCCGCGACCGATCACCAGCGGCTCGCCGGGAGAGAGCGGAAACACTCGGCCCAGGTCCGCTCCCGCGATCACTTCGAGCTGAGCAAACATCCGTCTCCTCCGCCGCCTCAGCCCGAGATGTTCGAGAACTTGGCCACGCGCTCCAGCTCCTTGAGCAGCTGTCCCGCCGTCTGATAGCGATCTTCCGGCCGTTTCTCCAGCAGCTTGAGCACGACGCCCTGGAAGCGATCGGGGATCGACATCTGAAACTGCTGGGGCTTGGCTGGGACGCCGGTGCGGATCTTCATGATGGTCTCGACCAACGTGCTGCCCTCGAAGGGCGGCCGGCCGGTCAGCATGGCGTACAGCAGCGCGCCCAGGCTGTACAGGTCGGAGCGGCCGTCCACGTCCGGCCCGCCTACCGTCCGCTCCGGCGACATGTAGCGCAGATCGCCGAGGATCTCTCCCGGCCGCGTCAGCTGCTCCGCCAATGTGCCTTCCAGCGCCTTGGCCAGCATCAAATCGCCGAGCTTGGCCGTCTTGTCGCTCTTGCGGATGAGGATGTTCTGCGGCGTCAGGTTGCGATGGATGATCGCATTTTCATGGGCGTATTCCAGGGCGTGGGCGATATGGACGGCGACACGGAAGGCGTGCCGCCAGTCGAGCATCCCCGCCACGCCGATGCGCTGAATCACCTGCGATAAGCTCTCCCCTTCGACGAATTCCATCGCCACCCAGCAATACGGCCCGCTCTTGCCGGCGCCGTGCAGCGTCACCAGGTTGGGATGGCGCAGCGGCATGACAGTGCGCATCGAGCGGACGAAGCGACGCAGCTCCTTGGCGTTGCGCGTGGCGCCGGGGAAGAGGACTTTCAGGGCCACGACGCTGTCATCCTTGAAATCGCGGGCCTGGAAAATCAGCCCCGATTGTCCGCGGGCGTGCAGCTTGCCGACATGGAAGTGCGACAGCGATTTCCCGCTCAGCTCCTGCAAGCGATCGCCGAGAAGCACGGTCTGCTTGGGCGGGGCGGGCGCCGCCGGACGGGCGGCAACTTCACCGCTTTCCACTTCGACGTGCAGCTGAAGCTGCGTCTGCCCAATCTGCAATATGTCGCCGTGCTTGAGGTATTCCTCATGAATTTTCTTGCCATTGAGGAAGGTGCCGCTGCTGCTGTCCATGTCGGTGACGTGGACCTGGCCGTCTTCCAGCTCGACCTCGCAATGCACGCGCGAAACCTGCAAGTCCTTGAGCGCGCTGAACGCATGGCGGCTCCGCCCCAGCAACACCGGATAGTTTTCAAACAGCCGATACAAAGTGCCTTTATCGGGGCCGGCGATGACACGCAGCTCTTTGGGCATGTTAACCTCGATGACACGATAAACTGGGGTCGCCAAATGATAATTGAGCTTAACGAATGACCGGAGGAGATGTCCAGTTCCCTCCCGATCGGTTGCCAAGTCCCCCCGGCAAATAGACGCACCAGCGCAAAAAATCGACCGCCTTCCCCGGCGTCTTCCGACGCCCCCCTAACACGGATTTTTTTCGTGAACCTTTCAGTCGGTGCCGCGTCTATCCAATGTTGGCAACGCGGGTCCAAGGTGTTAGCGGCAGCATACGTGGCTCTTAACCATTGAGGTGGCGGTTCAAGTCCGCCTGGTCCCACTGGCCCAACCGCAGGAAAAGAGAAGACACGAAGACGGTCTTCCGCGTCTAACACGAATCTGGATGTAGGAGAGCCTGGCATCATCCGCCGGCTTCGGAAGCCGGACCACGCTGGTTCAAATCCAGCCATCCAGACTGAACACGGAAGGGCAAGCCAACTTGGCGATGGCACCCCGCTCGAAACGGGGCGAGGCCGCAAGCCCTTGAGGGTTCGACTCCCTCTCCTTCCGCTCCTGGAGGGTAGCCGACGGGTGGCGAACCGCCCTGCTAAGGCGGTCCAGAAGGTTCGACTCCTTCACCTTCCGCTGCATGTGCCCGTGGCCGAGCGGCTCAGGCGTCGGTCTTCCAAACCGGACAGGCGGGTTCGATTCCCGCCGGGCACTCTGACGGCCCATTCGACTTCTGGTGAGGTCGCCGGTCCCTCGAACCGGCCAGAGGGGATCGTAACCCCTATGGGCTACTGATTGTTTCCGGGGTCGTCTAACGGTAGGACGGCGGACTCTGAACCCGTCAATGCTGGTTCGACCCCAGCCCCCGGATCTGTTGGCCCTGGTGGTGAAGCGGACATCACGCGACGCTTCGAACGTCGAGGTCCAGGTTCGATTCCTGGCCGGGGTAGTGGTTGATAGGCTTCGATGGTGAAAGGGAGATCACGCGAGACTCCGAAGCTCGAATTCCTGGTTCGATTCCAGGTCGAAGCACTGTGGCCGAACCCAAAACGGCAGCGGGATCCGGCTGTGACCCGGAGAAGTGTGGGTTCGACTCCCACCGGCCACCCTGATTGTTTCCGGTGTAGCTCAGAGGTAGAGCACCTCCCTGAAGAGGAGGGGGCCGCTGGTTCAATCCCAGCCGCCGGAATTGGCGACCGTGCCCAACGAACGCAGCTTACAAACACGCTGACTGTAAATCAGCACCACCCACTCACGGTGGAGCCGCCGGTTCAATTCCGGCACTCTTGATGGCTGCGGCAACTCGCGCGGAAGCCGATTGCGTCCATGATGTAGCGGTAGCCTGCTACCTTGCCATGGTAGACGTGTGGGTTCAACTCCCGCTGGACGCTCTGGACCGTACCCAACGGCAGGAGCTTACAAACTGGTCAAGTTCGGCTCCAAACCGAATGAGTAGGTTCGATTCCTACCGCCCCCGCTTTTATGCAAGGATCGGGGGTTGTTACGCAGCTCTGGCGACTTGTACGGTCTGTTCAGGATGTGGGAAAGCCTGGTGATCCGCCGGCTCGGGGTGCCGGAGAACGTCGGTTCGAATCCGACCATCCTGACTTGGTTCCACGGCTCCGTGTCGTGGGATCTGATAGGGACGTGCTCCTGGGTGAGCAGTGCGGCTCCAACCCGCACGCAGAGGGTTCGACTCCTTCCGTCCTTGCTTATGTGTCCGTGGCCGAGCAGCCCAGGCACCGACCTGCCGCGTCGGATAGGCGAGTGCGACTCTCGCCGGACACTCTTGTTGCCCTGTGACGCAGCGGGTGTGGCGACCTGCCTGTCGAGCAGGCGAGACGGGTTCGAGTCCCGTACAGGGCGCTGCATTCGGGCTGTGGCCGAGCGGCCAGGCGACCGTCTCATGAGCGGTTTGAGGCAGGTTCGACTCCTGCCGGCCCGATTTACACTCCCGTGGCCCAGCGGCGACGGCACCTCCCTGACGTGGAGGCAATCATCGCAGGTTCGAGTCCTGCCGGGAGTATTGACCATACGGGCCTGTGGTCCAAGGGGAAGACGCCGGCCTGGCGTGCCGGCGATGCGGGTTCGATTCCCGCCGGGTCCACTTTTCAAGACCCTACTGCATTCGGAGGAAAGAGGGTTGTCGTGCCCTCAACCGGCAGCAGCCAGAGCCTTCGCATTACTACTTCTCCCAGATTCCATCACCTTGGAGAATGTCTTCGAGAAGACGAGGGTTGGGCAGGCTGTGGTGGGTAGACGGACCTCCTTCAGAGCTGTTTCGGAGGGGAGCTTCGCCCCGGCCCTTGCATTCGGACCCGTCGAATAGGGATTCCGTCGGGTCGAAGGGCCCTCGTCTCAAAGCGGCTTGAGGTCGAATTTGTCCAGTACCATGTCGGCCGTCTGGAGCGCTCCCTCGACCCAACCCTGGGCGTCGGAGTAAGCCTCGCCGCAGATGAAAAGGCGGTGGGCGTCGAACGGCTTGACGATCTTCGCCTTGATTTCCCAGCTTTTGACGCCGATGTTCCAGCTATTCCAGCCGCCGCCAAAGGGATCCTCTCCCCAGTCGCGGAACGCGGCATCCTGGACCTCGGGCGTGTAGGCCAGGCCATGAATCATGGCAAGCTGGCGCGCCACCTCCGCAACCATCGGCGCGGGCGCCTTGTACAAGTCCCAGCTCGAACGAGGCTGCCCTGTCTGGGTGCCCTGGAAGGCCGGGACGGGCGGAGCGACCTCCTGGACGGTCGTCCGGGCTTGCCGTCGTCGGCGAGGCCGAAGTCCATCCCAGAAGCCGACGTTGCCCCCGTCGTCGTAGCTCGCCAGAAGCATCGCCGGCCCCTCGCGCACAGGCTTGCCGTCGTCGTGGGGCCAGTAGTAGGTCTGACGAACCGGCAGGTCGGTGACAGACCGCCCCGCTTCCACCGCGATCAGCTTCCCCTCCGCGTCGATGAATCCGGCCGACCGCCACCACGGCGACTTGTACGTCGTAAACAGCTTGAACAGCGGCCGGGGCGTGACGCTCTCTACCAGGTCCTGTATCTCTTGAAGCGGCGGGCTGGACGGAGTTAACAGCTCCAGCGCCCGGCGCGGCATGGCAAGAATCAGCTCCCTGGCGACTACGGTTTCGCCCCCGATCCGCAGCTCAAACCCGCCCTCGGACGGACGGAACCCACCGAGCGGAGCCTCAAGCCGAACATTCCCCCCGGCCTTCTTGAACAGCTCCGCGAGAACTTTCGGGACCTCCTGAAAGCCCTTGCGGAACCCCTGGTACTTCGCGTCCACCCCGAAATCCGAGAGATACCAGGGAATGGCATCGCAGGCATTCCAGTTGATAAGCGTCGAGCTGTAGCCGCCCGCGTCGAACCCAAGCTGGTACGATTCGCCGCTGACGACGCGCACCAAGACATTCCAGAAGCCTTGCTGGTAGAGGGGCACGCCGCCAAACTCCGTCTGGCGCGTCAGCTGCCGGCGCTGCTCTTCGGTCAGGCCCGGCCGGGTGACTCCGGGGACAATCTGCTCAATAGCACTAAGGATGACACCGCTGGGCTTCATCCCGCGTTCGTAGAAGGTGAGAGCGTACGGCACCGTGTCGGGAGAACTGGTGAAGTCCGAGAGTCGGAGGTGGACACCCCGAAGGTAGGCAAGGTTTTGCGGCTCATCGACGGGGAAGTCGAACGTCTCGATGGTTTGCTGGCTGGGCAGCTCCTTATTCAAGACTTCCAGGAGGCGTTTGATCCGTGGTTGGACCGCCGGCAGGATGCGCATGCCCCCCAGCTCGGCGACCATTTTGGGAATACCGGGCGGACGGACCGAGAGCAGCCGGCCGCCGACACGGCCGCTCGCCTCGTAAACGACAATCGTTTTGTCCGGGCTTGCCTTCTTGAGCCGCCAGGCGGCGTAGAGGCCGGAGACACCGGCGCCAACGACCGCTGTATCGATGGGTTGCACAGTCATCGGTTCACACCTCTCTTTCGAGGATGAATTATCGTCGCTGTCGTCAAGAGATCGACGCACCGACGCTCCCCGGATCCAGAGAGCGCGAACATCTGTCACGAATGGAACCCATCGTCAATTAGCGAATTTGTTCTGTCAAGGGGCGATCTGGGGACGATCTCTGACGCCCCTGGAGCTCCCCACGAAAAGTGGACGCGCGGGTTTTGCGTACCTACATCGACGGTAAACTGGTTTACGTTCGTCCTTGACCGAATCCAGGCGAGCCGGAAAAAAAAAGATGGATCAAATCGCCAGTGTCCGGCAGCTAAACAATAGAGGGCGTGCGAGGCTACCCGCGTTGAGAGAGACATGGCGACGAATCCAACGAGTCAGGTAATCCAGCACCTGCGCCGCGTGCTCCTGCAAGAGAACGCCGGCCTGACCGATGGACAGCTCCTCGGCATCTTCATCGAGAGCCGCGATGAAGCTGCCTTCGCTGCCCTCGTCAAGCGTCATGGACGATTGGTCTGGAACGTCTGTCGTCGTCTGCTCGGTCCACAGGACGCCGAGGACGCTTTTCAGGCCACCTTTCTTGTACTCTGTCGCAAGGCCGCTTCCATCCGACGCAGAGAAATGCTAGCGAGCTGGCTCTACGGGGTGGCCTACCAGACGGCGTTGCAGGCGCGAAGGACAGCGGCGCGAAGGAGGCGGTGGGAGAAACAAGTCGTGGACATGCCGGAACCAGCCGTGATGGAAACCGATCTGTGGCACGACTTGCAACCGCTGCTCGATCAGGAGCTGAGCCGCCTGCCGGACAACTATCAGATGGTAATCCTTCTCTGCGATCTGGAGGGCAAAACTCGCAAGGAAGTGGCCCGGCAGCTCGGCCTGCCCGAAGGGACGGTCGCCAGCCGGCTGACCAGGGCGAGGGCGATACTGGCGAAGCGACTCGCTCGGCATGGGCTTGCGGTGACGGGCGGGACGTTGGCGGCGGTGTTGTCGCAGAAGGCGGTATCGGCGAGCGTGCCAGCTTCCACGATGAAGGGCGTGGCTGTGGTTGCGGCGGGGCAGGTGGCGACGACGGGCGCGCTCTCGGTCAAGGTCGCCGCTCTGGCGGAAGGAGTGCTGAAGACCATGTTGTTGAACAAGCTCGTGAAGTTGATGGAGCTGCTGCTGGTGCTCGGTGTTCTGAGCGGCGGAGCGGGTCTGATCTACCACATGCAGGCTGCGGAACCAGCGAAGCAACGTCGAGTAAGCTCGGCTCCTCCTGTGAAGGAGCGGACCGAGAAAGAACCCGGCGAGCTGATCACACACCGGACGCGAAAGGCCATCGAGGCGGGATTGAAGCTCCTCGCCGAGGAACAGCATGCGGACGGCTCCTTCGGCAAGCGAGGCTATCAGGGCAATGTAGGCATCACGAGTCTCGCGGGCCTGGCTTTCCTGGCCGCCGGACACGAGCCGGATGACAGCTCTCGCGGCAAGATCGTCGGCAAGGCTGTTGACTTCGTGCTCTCGCAGGAAAACCGTGGCGGCGGTCATCCCGGCTACCTGCACAATCCCGCCGCCTCCCCGCATGGACCCATGTACAACCACGGCTTTGCCACCTTGTTCCTGGCTTTTCTGCACGGCAAGAAGAAGGACAAAAGCAAACCCACCAAGTACGACGAAGTTCTGGAGCGTGCCGTCCAGCTCATCGTCTCCAGTCAGAACAAGGAGGGCGGTTGGCGCTATACTCCAACCAGCAAGGATGCGGACCTTACGGTGACGGCTTGCCAGATGTTGGCCCTGGCGGCCGCGCGGCAGTCCGGCCTCAAGGTGCCGAAGAAGACGACCGACGCGGGCGTGAGCTACATCCGGAAATGCTTCACGCCGGCAACGGGAGGGTTCGCGTACATGATGAACGGAGGTGGCAAGCCCGTATTTTCCCGAAACGCCGCAGCATTGGCAGCGTTGCAAACGATGGGAATCGACAAGGGCGAGGAGGTCGAGCGAGGTTTGGCCTCGATGATTACGAATCAGCTTGCGCCCACGCCCCGGCCTGACATGCACTATTTTTACGGGCGCTACTATGGAGCACGCGTCCTGCACCGCCGCGGCGGGAAGGCCTGGAAGGATTGGTACACGGCGATTCGTAAGGAGCTGCTGGAGCGGCAGCGGCCGGACGGCAGCTGGGACGATCAAATTGATCCGCACTACGCCACGGCGATGGCCTGTCTGGTGCTGCTGACTCCCGAGGGCCGTCTGGAGGTGCAGCCGAGAAACGAGAAAGACGATGCCGTAAACAAGGAGCGCAAGCGGCTGGAGGGCACTTGGCGTGTGGTCGCTGTCGAGCTGGGCGGCAAGCAGACGGATCGCGAAGAGATCGGCCCCAATAACCTCCTGGTCTTTTCGGGCAGCAAAATGTCTGCCGTCATAGGGACGAAGAAGCGGACGATCGATTGTACTTTCACGATTGATCCCACCAAGAATCCCAAGTGGATCGATACGACTCGGATCTCGGACAAGGTTTCCTGGCCTGGGATCTATGAGCTGAAGGGCGATACGCTGAAGGTGTTTCTCGGTGGTGGTAAACGGCCAACCCAGCTCAAGACCAGGGAGGGCACTCTGGAAGTCATTCATACCTACCAGCGCATCAAACGATAGATTGAGGCGACAAAGGCCTCGCGATGAAAAAGAGTCGCGCGAAGAAAAAGAGTCGGGACTCGTAAATCATGCTGCGGCAGACACCGAAAGGCGCGGCGCGTAGCCGCTACCGCTTCGCCCTCTCAAGCGCTGGCGCTCGGTTTTAGGGATGGCGGTTCGGATCTTCAACCAGCAAGCCTTCCGCGAGGGCCGCCGCATTGAGGTCGGCGTCAGCGGAAACCAACGTGAGGAGCTGGCCCAGCGCGAGACAGCGCCTGTGGACCTGGAGCGCCGCCGCCAAATGGATGGCATCGTAACCCCGAAGAAAATGGCGTTCCGCTAACCTCATGGCTTGATTCACGAGGGCCGCCCTGATGCCGACGATGTGAAAGCGCGTCCGGAAGTCGGCACGAAAAAGGGTCCGCGCCGCGGCGGCATGGACCGCCGACAAAGAACCGCTCCGTAAGCGGCGGGCAAGCGCCGATTCCACTTCTACTCCCGTCAGCCGTGCCAGATGAAGGACGTTCCCCGCTGGCCGGGTCCATGAGGCCCGTGACCCAGGCCGTGCCGATTTCCGCGACGTAACGTTTGACCAGAGCGCTGCTGTCGAAATAATAAGCCGGCACTTAGCGGCGCTCCTCGATGACGGTCTCCGACAACGGCTTGCCCTCAATCGGCACGGCCTTGTATTCCCGGAAAGTCTGCCTCTCGGCCTCCCTGAGGGGCCGGGGAATCTGGTCGATCACGCCGTCTTTGAGCAAGAGCAATTGCAGCTGCTCTTCCGGCGTTAACGGCTGAGGCATGAAGTGCAGGGCGTCCAGCAGTTTCCGTAAGCGCCGCTGTTGACGCGGCGTCAAGGTTTGGACGGCTTGCCACACCTGCTCGAAGCTCAACGCGGCCATGTCCTTCCCTCCTCTGCCCTGCGCGAGGCACCGCCCGGCCCCATCGTTCTCTGACCAGTGTACCGCGAACAAGAAACGACTGTTCTCCAGAGTCCGAGCCTGAAGCGTAAGCGAAGAGCGATTCTTCGCTTACGCTTGAGGCTCGGACTATCGCTGGTAAATCGGCAGCGCCGCGTTATCGAGTAGGAGAATGGTCAGATACGCCGGCGTGGTGAAGGAGGCATCGACCATGATGCCGCCGGAGCCGGTCCAGCTGCCGTTGGCGGCCTGCGACTGAATAATGCCCTCAAAATTGTCCTTTTTGTAGCTGCTCCACGTTATCCGATCGCTGGGCTTGGAGTCGGGAAACAGCCGGGCGTAGCCGTCGTCGCCGAGGACGTAAACCGCCTGGGCGTAATAGTAATTGCTGTATTCCTCGAAGCCCTGGCGCGTGCCGCCGCCGAGACCGTGCAGGTTTTGCTGGCAGTATTTGAACCATTTCTTGACCAGCGGCGAATTGTAATCGCCGAACCCGAAGCCGCACGAGATGGCCGCCGCGGTCAGGGCGGGCCGGCCTTGACCGCCGGCATGGCCCGCGCCGAGACTGTAAACCACGCCGCCCTGAGCGTTGGTCGAATCGGCCAGGTATTTCTGGGCCATCTTGATGGCCTGCTGCGGCACGGCGATGCCGGCGTTGCGCGCCGCTCGCAGCGCCTGCACCTGCGTGATTGTCACCGAGCCTTCGTCGAAATTGTTGCCCTCGCGCGCCGACACGTAGCCCCAGCCGCCGCGATTGGTCTGCGCCGCGGCCGAGAACTTGCACGCGCGTTCGAGAATGTCCACCAGCCGGCGGCGACGATCGCCTTCCTCTTCCTCGCCGACGACGCAGGAGAGAAAAAGGGTCGCGAATCCGTGGCCATACATGTAACGGCCGGACTCGCCCGGCATGTTGGGATTGCCGAGCATGCCGTTGGGCATGGAGCGCGCCATCAGCCAATCGGTGGCGCGGCGGATGTTGTCCTTGTACTTGCCTTCTCGGATGGTGCTGCCTTCCATTAGCATTGCCATGCCGGAGATGCCGGTCATGGCCATAGGGAACTGCCCGGCGAACGCTGCCCAGTGGCCGTCTCGCTCCTGAGTCTTGGCCAGCCACTCTAGCCCTTTTTGCACGGCTTTGCGCTGCTCGGCCGACATCTCATCCGCCCTTGCCGCCGATGCCGACAACGCCGCCAATGCCAACGCCGAGAAGAGTAGGCCGCTGTGGGGAGATCGTGCGCGCATGACCAACAAACTCCTTGCCAACAAGACGCGAGGAATGAAGGAAGGGAACATCCCCTATTATGACGAGCGAAGTGCCGATTTGTCACGAGCGGAGGGCAGGAAAAGCTCAGGCGGCTTAATCGAACAGACCGAGCTGAAGCCGAGCTTCCTCGGACATGCGGCTCATCTCCCACGGCGGATCCCAGACCAGCTCGACCTTGGCCGATGCGACACCGGGAACAGCCAGCACGCGCGACTGCACTTCGCTCGGCAGTGCGCCGGCCACCGGACAGGCTGGACTGGTCAGCGTCATGCGGATCGCCACGGCTCCGGATGGATCGATCTTGAGATCGTAAATGAGGCCCAATTCGTAGATGTTGACGGGAATTTCCGGATCGAAGACGCCGCGCAGCCCCGCGATGACGCGCTCTTCGAGACTGGCTCCGGAGTCGGCGTCGGGAATGGGCGGTGCCGGCGGTGTCGAGGGTTTGTCCTCGTTCAGCGGCAGCGACAGGCGTTGCATGGGTTTGTCGTCCATCGCGGGATCTCTCATGGATTGCGGCCGGCGAGCGTGGCCGCGAGCTGGCGGATGCGCTGCACCATCGCGGCGAGGCCATTGCGGCGACCCAGCGTCAAATGCTGATCCAGGCCGAGGCGCGCGAAAAAGCCCTCGACATCGAAGGACAGAATTTGCTCCGCTCGCTGGCCGCAGTACAGGCGTTCGAGCAGGGCAATCAGGCCGCGCACCAGGTCGGCATCACTATCGGCAAGGAACTCGATCACATCGGCGCTGCCCGGCTTCTTCCGCGCCCACAGATACACGGTGCTCTGGCAGCCACGCACGCGATTGGCCTCGGTGCGAAACACATCGGGCAACGGCGGGATTTCCTCACCGCGATCGATGAGGTACTGATAGCGCTCGACCCAATCGTCGAACAGCTCGAACTCCTCGATCAGCTCCTCGGCGGCGGCCTGCGGACTATCGGCGGCGGCCCGCGGATAGGTTGGCTCCGCCGCTTGCGGCTTAGCGCTCGGCCGCGAGCGGTCGGCGACGAGGCCGCGTAGCGCATCGAGGAATACGTCAATCTCCGCCGTCGTGTTGTACATCGCGAAGGAGATGCGCGTCGTGCCGGGAATGCCGAAACGATCCATCACCGGCTGGCAGCAGTGGTGTCCGGTGCGGACGGCGATGCCCTCCAGGTCGAGCTTGGTGCCGATGTCCAGCGAGGCGAGCGGCGGATCGTCCACCACGAACGAGATAACGGCGGCCTTGTGCGGAGCATTGCCGATCAAACGCACGCCGGGGATCTGCCGCATCCTCTCCGTGGCGTAGCGCAGCAGCAACTCCTCGTGGGCCGCGATGCGCTCGCGACCGATCGATTCCACGTAATCGACAGCTGCTCCCAGACCGATAGCGCCGGCGATGTTCGGCGTGCCGGCCTCGAACCGGGCCGGCAAATCCGCGTAAGTCGTCTTGGCGAAGGTGACGGTTTTAATCATGTCGCCGCCGCCCTGGTAGGGCGGCATGCGTTCGAGGAGACTCGCCTTGCCGTACAGCGCGCCGATGCCGGTCGGTCCGTAAACCTTGTGCCCCGACATCACGAAGAAATCGCAATCCAGCTCCTGCACGTCGATGGGCAGGTGCGGGGCCGATTGGGCGCCGTCGAGCAGCACCAAAGCGCCTCGCGCATGGGCCAGCTCGATGATGCGTCGAACCGGCGCGATGGTGCCCAGCGAGTTCGACACGTGGACCACGCAGACGAGCCGGGTGCGATCGCTCAGCAGCTTTTCATACTCGTTGAGGAGAAATTCGCCGTCGTCGCTGATGGGCACGACGCGCAGCACGGCTCCGGTCTGTTCGCAGAGGATCTGCCAGGGCACGATATTCGAGTGATGCTCCATCGCCGAGAGTATGATCTCATCGCCGGCGCGGAGGTTGGAACGGCCCCAGCTCTGGGAGACGAGATTGATGCCCTCGGTGGCGCCGCGAGTAAAAATGATTTCGCGCGGCTCGGCGGCACCGAGGTAACGACACACCTTTTGACGCGCTTCCTCATAGGCGCGGGTGGCGCGTTGGCTGAGCAGGTGGACGGCGCGATGAATATTGGCGTTATCGTGACTGTAATAATGCTGAATGGCGTCGAGGACCGCCTGCGGCTTCTGCGTGGTGGCCGCGTTGTCGAAGTAGACCAGCGGTTGGCCGTGAACCTCGCGGCTCAGGATGGGGAAATCCTCGCGGACGCGCATGACATCGAAGGCGAGCGGGGCTGCGTCAGCGCCCCGAGAGACGGGCGAGGCCGCGCGGACCGGATGAATGCTCATGCCTCCTCCTCGGCGGTCTCAGCCGCCGGCAAATGATGAGCTTGCAGCAGGCTGCGCTCCAGCTCCTCGCGCACCGAAGCCACCTTGATGCGGCTCACGATGTCGTTGGCGAAAGCGTAGGTCAGCAGGCTGCGTGCCTCGGCCGCGCCGATGCCGCGCGAACGCAGGTAAAAGATCGACTCGGCGTCGAGCTGACCGACCGTGGCGCCGTGCGTGCATTTCACGTCGTCGGCGTAAATCTCCAGCTGCGGCTTGGTGTTGATGGTCGCATCGTCGGACAACAGCAGCGTCTGATTGGTTTGCTTGGCGTCGGTCTTCTGGGCGTCCTGGCGAACGTAAATCTTGCCGTTGAAGACGCCGCGCGCCTTGCCGTCGAGAATGCCCTTGTACAATTCATGGCTGGCACAATGCGGATAAGCATGATCGATAAAGGTGTGATTATCGACCAGCTGCTGTCCGCTGGCCTGATACAGTCCGTTGAGGATACATTCGCCGCCCTCGCCCTCGAAGACGGCGTTGATCTCGTTGCGCACCCATTGCCCGCCCTGCGTGACGGCGTGCGACGAAAACTTGGCATCCCGGCCGACCTGCACCTGCATGGCGCCCATGTGAAACGCCTGCTCGCCCTCGCGCTGCACCTTGTAATGATCGACGTGGGCGCCGGGGCCTACGACGATTTCCGTCACGGCGTTGCTGAGATAGATATTCTCCTGCGGGCCAGTGTAATTTTCCACCAGCGTTACCTGGCTGTTCTCTCCAAGGATGATAAGAGAGCGATGGTGCCAGACAGAATGGTCTCCATCCCTGTCGGCGAGGAAATCGAGAAACAGCGGCTCATCGATCACTGTGCCCGGCGGGACGTATACGAATGCGCCGCCGCGCAAAAAGGCCGTATTGAGAGCGACGAACGGATGTCTTTGCCAATCGGCATGGCGCGCTAAGTGTGGCTCAACGCGAGCAGCATGCCTTTGCATCACCTCCGACAGACTGCAAACGACAGCGCTTTTCAGCATCCGGGGGATGCGGAGGGAACACGATTTGTTTGCACGATCTGCCGAGACTGGTTCGAACGCGATACGCGTCAAAGGGGCAATGGGAGTAAAGCGCCATTCCTCATCGCGCGGTCCGGGAAAGCCCATCTCCATGAAACGCGCCATCGCCGCTTTGCGCAGGCGATGCAACCCCGGCGTGCCGGAGGCGGCCAGCTCGCGTTCGATCCGCTCGAAGGCGGTGAGATAGGTGTTCTGTCGTTCCATCACTTCCGTCACGATTGCATCCTCGTGCTTACGCCGCGTCCAACAATTCTTTCGTAGGACGGATTTGTAATCCGTCCGGGAGCAGGACGGATTACAAATCCGTCCTACGAAATAAATGCTGGACGACGCCTTACGCCGACTTCAACCAGTCGTAGCCCTTGTTTTCCAGCTCCAGCGCCAGCTCCTTGCCGCCCGATTTGACGATCCGCCCGTTCAGCAACACATGGACGTAATCCGGCACGATGTAATTGAGCAGTCGCTGATAGTGGGTGATGACGATCACGGCGCGATCGGGGCTGCGCAGGGCGTTGACGCCGTCGGCCACCGCCTTCAAGGCGTCGATGTCGAGTCCGGAATCGGTCTCATCGAGGATGGCCAATCGCGGATCGAGGACGGCCATCTGGAAAATCTCATTGCGTTTCTTCTCGCCGCCGGAGAAGCCCTCGTTGACGGGACGTTTCAGCAAATCCTCGCTGATGTGGAGAAGTTTCGTCTTCTCCTTGACGAGCTTGAGAAACTCACGGGCATCGTACTCCGGCAGACCGCGATGTTTGCGGACGGCGTTGACCGCCGCCTTGAGGAAGTACGTGTTGCTGACGCCGGGAATCTCGACCGGATACTGGAAGGCGAGGAAAATGCCCTCGCGCGCCCGCTCCTCCGGATCGAGATCGAGCAGATCCTTGCCGTCGAACCGGACTTCGCCGGCCGTCACCTCGTAGGCGTCGCGCCCCGCGAGGACGCCGGCCAGCGTGCTCTTGCCGGAGCCGTTCTCGCCCATGATGGCGTGGACCTCGCCGGCCTTCACGTTGAGGTTAATGCCGCGAAGGATTTCCTTGTCTTCGACTCGGGCATGTAGATTCTTTATCTCAAGCATTGTCGCTGTTCGCTCCCGTTTGTGCTCGCTTGGGAATACTCCCGTCGTCGCCTCTATCCCCAATCCTGGAACGGTTCATCGTGATTCCTTCATTTTTACTGGCTCAGCCGAATTCAATTCAGAATAATCTGGCTCGGGAAAACCGCCATGCCGAGCTGCCCAAGCGATCGTTTCCGCGACATCGGAGGCATTACGATTGTAAATCACATCGCCAACCTGATGACGATGCAGACGAGCTCGTAGATCCTCTATGCCGCCGCGTGCTTCCCCAGGTGTAAGACCATGTCGCTGGCCCAAGAGCCGTTCAACTTCTTCCCAATATTGGGCGACGAGATGCTGAGGCAACATATTCGGCTCCTAAATTCCTAGAGATAGACACGTGCCCAACTATAATCGTCCGCCTCGCCATTCCGGCTGTTCTTGATGAGCTTGTTCAAGATCGCCGCGCCGGCTGAGGTATGGAAACTTACTTGATCCGCGTCTTGCATCGCTACTCGTTGCTGCCAGAATGCCGATACCGGTCCTGTCACAAGGTCGTACCAACCCGCCGGAGGGCGACCATGATTGCGAATCGCTAGTGGCGTGCTTTGCCGGCAGTGTTGCACGAAGCTCCAATAATCCTCGTTCTCATTTCTCCCCAGTATGAAGTGGAGCGAAAACAATCGGTCCAATCCTCGTATGCGTCCTTTTTGTCCATAACGAGGAACTCGAAAACGCAACACGACAGGCTGAGTCTGATGGTTCGCATTGGCCGCATTGGCCCTCCAAAGAAAGAATCGCTGCCAAGCCCACTGCCTCGCTTGTCGCTCAACAGTTGTTGTGTAAAAACCACGTCCAAAATCCGTATCCACCCGTCCGCGAGTCGGGTCAATCCCATTTGCCTCGATATCCGCTCGGTCCAATTCCAGACAACCGTGCCAAAGGATGACGGAGGCGCTTCGTTCCAATGACCACGGCGGCGCGGGATTGAGGATAGACGGCATCAGTCGCTACCCCACGCTCCCCTCCAAGCTCACTCCGAGCAGCTTCTGCGCCTCGACGGCGAATTCCATCGGCAGATTCAAAAACACCTGCTTGCAGAAACCATTGACAATCATGTTGACCGCGTCCTCCGCCGACAGGCCGCGCTGCTTGCAGTAGAAAATCTGATCCTCGCCGATCTTCGACGTGGATGCCTCGTGCTCCACCTTGGCCGTGCTGTTCTTGACTTCGATGTATGGGAACGTGTGCGCTCCGCAGCGATCGCCGAGCAACAGCGAATCACACTGACTGTAATTGCGTGCCCCCGTCGCCCCCTTCTGAATTTTCACCAGGCCGCGATAGGCGTTCTGACCGTTGCCGGCCGAGATGCCCTTGGAGACAATGGTGCTTTTCGTGTTCTTGCCGATGTGGATCATCTTCGTGCCGGTGTCGGCCTGCTGCTTGTTGTTGGTCAGCGCCACCGAGTAAAACTCGCCGACCGAATTATCGCCCTGCAAGATCACACTGGGATACTTCCAGGTGATGGCCGAGCCGGTCTCCACCTGCGTCCAGGAGATTTTCGAGGCAGCGCCGCGGCAAGCACCGCGCTTGGTCACGAAGTTGTAAATACCGCCGCGTCCCTCCTTGTCGCCGGGATACCAGTTCTGCACCGTCGAATACTTGATCTCCGAGCGCTCGCCAACCGCAACCAGCTCGACGACGGCGGCGTGCAGCTGGTTCTCGTCGCGCTGAGGAGCCGTACACCCTTCCAGGTACGATACATACGCCCCTTCCTCGGCGACGATGAGCGTGCGCTCGAACTGGCCGGTGCCGGCCGAGTTGATGCGGAAATACGTGGACAGCTCCATCGGGCAGCGCACGCCTTTGGGGATGTAGCAGAACGAGCCGTCGCTGAAGACCGCCGAGTTCAGAGCGGCGAAGAAATTATCGTTGTACGGTACCACCGAGCCGAGATACTTGCGCACCAGCTCCGGATGCTCGCGCACCGCCTCGGAGAACGAGCAGAAGAGGATGCCCTTCTCGGCCAGCGTCGCCTTGAACGTCGTGGCCACGGAAACGCTGTCGAAGACGGCATCGACGGCCACGCCGGTGAGGCGCTTCTGCTCGTCGAGCGAGATACCGAGCTTCTCGAAGGTGCGGCGCAGCTCCGGATCGACCTCGTCGAGACTGGTAAGCTCCTTCTTCGGCTTGGGGGCCGAGTAATAGATGATGTTCTGATAGTCGATGGGTGCGATTTCCAGCTTGGGCCACCAGCGCGGCTCCTCCATCGTCTGCCAGTGGCGAAACGCCTTCAAACGCCACTCCAGCAGCCAGCTCGGCTCGTGCTTCTTGGCGGAGATCAGCCGAATGATGTCCTCGTTGAGTCCCATCGGCACCGACTCACTCTCGATATCCGTCACGAAACCGTGCTGATATTCGCGGTTGGCGAATTCCTGAATCGTACTGGTCGCGGTCGTCATCGTAATTCCTGTACGAGAGTTTCAACCTGAAAAAACCAATCATTCGCTGCCGGCCAACCCCAGCCGGAGCAGACCGTCCGACGCGCCGACGAGATCGGCAGCAAGCGCGGCGCGCAGACGCTCGCCAATGTGCTGCGGTCCTTGCAGAAGATCGGCGAGCGTGACGCGATCGAGGAAACGCCGAATCTCCCCTTCGAGGGTCTGCCAGATAACCCGCAGCGTGCAGCCGTCATTGTGGACGCAAACACCGCCGGCATCCGGACTGGCGTGGCGCTCGCAATAGGAAGGCTCGTCAAAGAGCGGCTCGCCCAATATCCGCATGACCTCGCCCAGCCGTACCTCGCCGGCGAAACGGGCCAGATGATAACCGCCGGTGCGGCCGCGCACACTGGTAATCAACCCCGCTTGCCGCAGCACGGACAACAGCTTGGCCACGTAGGGCGGAGACAGCTTCTCGGCCTCGGCAATCTCCGGGATGGTGAAAGCCTCGCCCTCGCCCGCCTGCGCCAGTCGCAGCAGGCATCGCACGCCGTATTCTTCCTGGGCCGTTATCTTCATCTTCGTCTCCCGCAGGATACGGTTGCAGCCTCATCCTTTATTGTATAAATCTGCACTTTTCTGTCAAGAATTTACGGAAGTAGTTTCTGGGATGTGGATTGCGTCGATTCTGTCGCGGAAATGCGTGGTTTTGTTCGGAGCACGCAGCGCGAGCAAGTGCAGCACTTGCTTGCGCTGCGTGCTCCGACATCCTTACCCCTTGGATTTGGCGGCGCGTTCGGGTCGCAGCGAACGGACCACGGTGCCGGCCTGCCACATTTCGCTGTCGGCCACTTCTTTCAGCTCCTTTTCGAGCTGCTGCCGATAATCGCTGCGGCTGTTCGCTTCCAGCACGCGGCGCGTTTCCTCGCCCTCGGCGACCTTGCGATACAACTCCTCGAAGACCGGCCTGGCGGCGTCGCGGAAACGTGTAAACCAGTCCAGCGCTCCGCGCTGCGCCGTCGTCGAGCAGTTGGCGTACATCCAGTCCATGCCGTTCTCGGCGATCAGCGGATACAGGCTCTGCGTCGCTTCCTCGACCGTCTCGTTGAACGCCTCCGACGGCGAATGGCCGTGTTCGCGCAGCACCTCGTATTGCGCCAGCCACAAACCGTAGATGGCCCCCATGAGCACGCCGCGCTCGCCGGTAAGATCGCTGAACACTTCCTTCTGGAAGGTCGTCTCGAACAGGTAGCCGGAGCCGATGGCGATGCCCAGTGCCAGGGCGCGTTCGCGGGCCTTGCCGGTGGCGTCCTGGTGGATGGCGAAGCTGGCGTTGATGCCCTTGCCTTCCAGAAACAACCGTCGTACCGTCGTGCCCGATCCCTTCGGAGCGACGAGGATCACGTCGATGTCCTTGGAAGGCACTACGCCGGTCTGATCGCTGTAAACGATGCTGAAGCCGTGCGAGAAATACAGTGCCTTGCCCTTGGTCAAATGCGGCTTCAAAGTGGGCCAGAACTCTTTTTGTCCGGCGTCGGAGAGCAGATATTGCACGATCGTGCCGCGCTGGGCCGCTTCTTCAAGAGGGAACAGGGTCTGTCCGGGCACCCAGCCGTCCTGCACGGCCAGGTCCCAGCTGCGCGTCTTCTCGCGCTGACCGACGATGACCTTGACGCCGTGGTCCTTCATGTTCAGCGATTGACCGCGGCCCTGCACGCCGTAGCCCAGGACGGCGACGGTTTCGGGTCCGAGGATGGCTTGCAAGCGTTCCGAAGGATAATCGGCTCGCTCCACGACGGTTTCGGATACATTTCCAATCTGAATTTGTCGCATGGTAAGTAGCTAGGTGGTTAAGTGGTTATCAACCTACTGTCTAACAGCCTGTCCTCACTGTATAGTAACAACCAGACGTTGACCACTAACCCCCCAACCCGCGAACCCACCCCCATGTTAATCTTTGACGCACACCTCGATCTGGCCTGGAACGCGCTCGATTGGAACCGCGATCTACTGCTTCCGGTGAGCGAGATCCGCAAGCGCGAATGCGAGCTGGGCATGACCGGCAAGGGCCGCGGCGTCGGCACGGTGTCGTTCCCGGAGCTGCGTCGCGGCGGCGTCGGCTTGTTCATCGCCACCTTGCTTCCTCGTCTGCTGCGCGCCAACCTCATGCCGGCCATCCAGCGTTACGAGCGCATGGAGTCGGCCTACGCGGCGGCCCATGGGCAGATGGCGTATTACCGCATCCTGGAACAGCAGGGCGTGCTGCGCTGGATCAAGGATGCGTCGAGCCTCGATGCCCACGTCCGCGCCTGGAACGCCAGTTCGGATAGCGAGCCGCTCGGCTTCATTCTGAGCATGGAAGGGGCCGACTCGGTGCTGTCGCCGGAGCAGGTCGAGGAGTGGTATCGGGCCGGCCTGCGCATCATCGGCCCGGCCCACTACGGCGTCAGTCCCTACGCGCACGGCACCGGCACCGAGGGCGGCCTGTTTCCCAAGGGACCGGCCTTGCTCAAGGAGATGCAGCGCGTCGGCATGGTGCTCGACGTGACGCACCTGTCGGACCAGTGCTTCGACGAGGCGCTGGAGATTTACGGCGGGCCGGTGCTGGCCAGTCATCACAACTGCCGGGCGCTGGTTCCCGATCAGCGCCAACTGACCGACGATCAAATCAAGCGTCTGATCAAGCGCGGCGCCGTGATCGGCACGGCCCTGGATACCTGGATGATGGTGCCGGGCTGGGTGCGCGGCAAAACACACCCGGAGGAAGCCGGCGCCAAGCTGGAAATCATGGTGGACCACATCGATCACGTCTGTCAGCTGGCGGGCAATGCGCGGCATTCGGCCATCGGCACCGACCTCGACGGCGGCTTTGGACGCGAACAGTCGCCCTACGACCTCGACACCATCGCCGATTTGCGGCGCCTGCCGGACTTGCTCCGCGGCCGCGGTTACGACGACGACGCCATCGCTGGCATCCTGCACGGCAACTGGCTGCGCTTCTTCCGCCAGGCGCTGCCGCACGTCGTTTAGCCGCGACCCGAAGGGGAGCGCGGCCGCGCTCGCCTGCGGCTCGCGGCTAACCGAATACTACGATTCCACCACGTCTTCCAGCCGAGCGATGGCGACGATTTCCGTGCGCACCAGCAGCAGGCGGCGGCGATTGCGTTTGATGCCGGTGGAGACGCAAGCGGCCACGTAGTTCTCGCGCGTCGTGTCAGTGTCGCGCAGGTCGTGCAGGTCGGCATTGCGCAGCTCCAGGAAATACTCATCGAGGCCATGGAGCGTGCCCAGGCAGACATACTCGCCGCGCAGATCGATCACCACGCGCTGATTGAGAAACTCTTCCAGCATGGCATGCGCCCCACCTGTCCGAAGGGATACCCAGCCGCGCCGACGTTTGCTATTGTAAAGGAAGACTCGCCTGCAACCCCAAGCGTATTCATGCCAAAGCCATTCTTGCCGGCCGCGGAGCGTTTTCATCAAGCCGCCCTGGCCCACTTGCAAAACCTGTTGGACGCACAGCGCGACGCCCTCGACCGCGCCGCCGCCCTGTGTACCGAGGCCATCGCCGCGGATGGACTTGTCCACCTGTTCGGCTGCGGACACAGCCGCATGCTCTGCGAAGAGATGACGCCGCGCCAGGGCTGCTTCATCGGCTGGCACACCATCGTCGAGCTGGCCCTGACGTTTCATAACCTGATCGTCGGTCCCAACGGCCTGCGCCAGAGCTTGCATCTGGAAAAGACGCCCGGCTACGCCGAGCAGATCCTGCGCAACTTCGCCTTTGGACCGAAGGATGTGCTGATCGTCATTTCGACGAGCGGCATCCGCGAGGTCATCATCGAGATGGCCGAGGGCGCACGACAACGCGGTCTAAGTGTTATTGGCGTCCTCAGCCGAACACACTGCGAGCAAGCGCGGCCCGCGCACGCCTCGGGCAAGAAGCTGATCGACGTGGCCGACGTGATTCTCGACAACGGCGCCCCGGTCGGCGATTGTTTGCTGGAGCTGGAAGGCAGCGCCAACAAGACGGGACCGTTTAGCACGCTGGGCGGCGGCATGGTGATGAACCTGCTGCGCTGCGAGGTGGCGCAGCGGCTGCTGGATCGCGGGATTGAGCCGGTATTTTTGCCGAGCCATCAGTTTGTCGGCAGCCGCACGGTCGAGGAGCAGCTGGAGTATTTCTATGCCCAATACGCCAAGCGCGTGGCGCCCCTGTATGGAAGGCAGGGTTGAGCCGTTTGGCGAGCGGGGTCGCGTAAGCGCCCCGAGAGATTCCCCACTCGGAGCGCTTACGCGACCCCGCTCGTCGAGCTGGAAATGGATGTTTGATGAATCAACTTCTCGGCAAACGCTGTTTGATCGTCGGCGGCACGAGCGGCCTGGGTCTGGCCGCCGCTCGTCGTTTCCTCGAAGAGGGAGCGAAGCTTGTCATCGCCGGCCGCGCAGGCGACAAGGGCGACAAGACGCTGAATGCCTTGCGCTCTCTGGGGCCGGTTGCTTTCGTCGCTTGCGACGCTGCATTATCCGATCAGGTAGAGCAGCTCTTCGCCGATGCTCTCGCTTTCCTGGGTGGTCTCGATGTGCTTTATCACGTCGCCGGCATCAGCGGCCGGCGCTATGGCGACGGTCCCTTGCACGAATGCAGCGACGACGGCTGGCACGCCACGCTCGAAACCAACCTGACCAGCACTTTCCTGACCAATCGTGCCGCCATCCGCTGTTTTCTCCAGCAAGGCAGCTCAGGTGCTATCCTGAATATGGCGAGCGTGCTCGGCTTCGCGCCGGCGCCGCGCTACTTCGATACCTGCGCCTACGCGGCCAGCAAGGGCGGCATTCTCAGCATGAGCCGGCTCGCCGCCGCACGCTATGCCGCCAACGGTATCCGCGTCAACGTCCTCGCCCCGGCGTTGATCGAGACGCCGATGTCCGAACGGGCCGTACACGATCCGGCCATCCGTCATTATCTGCGGACCAAGCAGCCGTTGACGGCCGGTCCCGGACAGCCGGAGGATTGCAGCGACGCCGCGGTCTTTCTGTGCAGCGACGCCGCGCGCTTCATCACCGGCGTCGTCCTGCCGATCGACGGCGGCTGGTGCGTTAGCGAAGGACAGTATCCAGAGGAACGGGGAGCGTGATGGCGCAGCTGCGGGAAGAGATTGTTACTCATCCGGAGGATCTGGCGGCGTGCTGCGTCGAGCTAGCGAAATGTGAACATTTCGGATTCGATACGGAATTTGTCGGTGAAGACACCTATCATCCGAGCCTGTGTCTGGTGCAAGTGGCGACGCCGGATTGTCTCTATCTCATCGATCCGTTGACGGCAGGACCGCTTGACGCATTCTGGCAATTGGTGGTCGATCCGGCGCGTGTGGTCGTCGTCCACGCCGGCCGCGAGGAGGTGCGCTTGTGCCGGCTGTGGACCGGACACACACCCGGCAACCTGTTCGATTTGCAGCTGGCAGCGGGCCTGGCAGGATTGGCCTATCCGCTTGGCCACGGCACGCTGGTCCATCAGGTGCTCGGCGTGCAGATGACCAAGGGCGAGACGCTGACGGAATGGCGGCATCGTCCACTCACCTCCGGACAGATTCGCTACGCCTTCGACGATGTTCGCTATCTGCTGCCGGTGTGGCGGCGTCTGTCGGCGCGGCTGGAAAAAGGCGCCCGCCTCGATTGGGCGAAGGAGGAGTTTGTTCGTCTGGCGGCAAACGCCGCCCCGGACGAGCCGGCCACGGAGAAATGGCGCAAGCTGCGCGGCCTCGGCTCGCTGGACCGCCGCCGGCTTGCCATTGTCCGCGCCCTGTACAACTGGCGCGAGGAAACCGCCGCCCGCACCAACCGTCCGACCCGCGCCATCGTCCGCGACGATCTGATTATCGAAATCGCCCGTCGCAATCCGGCGCGCGAGCGCGATCTGCAAGTGGTGCGCGGCCTGCCGCGCCGCGATCTGGATGCGATCGTTGAGACCGTGACCGAGGCCCGTAACCTGCCCCTGGAGGCCTGTCCGATCGTGTTTGGCCGCGAGCAGGATCCGCCACAGCTGGCCCTGGTGGCAAATGTGTTGACGGCCGTTCTCGGCGATGTGTGCGCGCGTCTGGGTCTGGCTGCGAACCTTGTCGCCAGCAGCAATGACGTGAAATTGCTTGTCCGCGCGCGTCTTGCCGGCCAGCCGCTGCCCTCCGAGTCGCTGTTGACGGCCGGCTGGCGCAGCGCGCACATCTTGCCGGAGCTGCTTGCCGTTCTCGACGGCCGCCGTCTGCTGCGCATCGCGGACATTCAGGCGGAGGCGCCCCTGGCCTACACAGACGCTCTCAATCTCCCCGCCTCATCCGACGAATAACCTCTCGGCGATGCTCTATCCATGCTTCGGGATTGTCGATACTTTATCAGGGGTCTGTTCCAGACACATTTCTCGTTTAGCCGCGACGTGCAGCGGAGCGCGTTTACGTTTCGCGCGAAACGATAAACGTGGCGGCTGAACGAGAAGCCTGGCCCAAAGGGATACACTCGTGCCCGTGATCCTCACTAACAACCTCGTCAAGCACTATGGCCGCGTCGAGGCGCTGCGCGGCGTGTCGTTGACCGTCGAGCGCGGCGAAATCTTCGGCCTGCTCGGCCAGAACGGCGCCGGCAAAACCACGCTGATCAAGATCCTGTTAGGCATCACCACGCAAACCGACGGCAGCGCCGAGCTGCTCGGCGAGCCGACGGGCACGGCAGCGGTGCGGCGCCGCATCGGTTATCTGCCCGAAGATCATCGCTTTCCCGAATATCACACCGGCGCCAGCCTTCTCGACTTCTATGGCGCGCTTCTGGAAGTGCCTCGCGAGCAACGCCGTAAACGCATCCCGGAAGTGCTGGAAGTGGTCGGCATCAAGAACCGCATGCACTCCAAGATCCGCACCTATTCCAAGGGCATGAAGCAGCGTCTGGGTATCGCGCAGGCGTTGCTGCACGAGCCGGAAGTGATATTCCTCGACGAGCCGACTGACGGCGTCGATCCGGTTGGCCGCCGGCACATCCGCGAAGTGCTGATGCAGTTGAAAGAAGAGGGCAAGACCATCTTCATCAACTCGCATCTGCTCGGCGAAGTCGAGCTAGTCAGTGATCGCGTGGTGATCCTGCACGGCGGCGAGGTCATCCGCGCCGGTGTCACCAGCGAGCTGACGCGGCAGCGCGGCCTGTTTCTGGTCGGCCTGGCGTCGGGTCAGGCCTTTCCGCAGGAGGAGGTCGTCAAGGCCGGCTACCACGTCAGCCGCCGCGGCGACCTGTGGGAAGTGGCCCTGACCGAGGGACAAGCCATCGATCCGGTCGTCGATCTGCTGCGTTCGCGCGGTTTGTCGCTGCGTCATCTGGAAGAGAAGCGGCAAACGCTCGAAGACATTTTCATGGAGACCGTCGTGGCCGCCGAGCCGGCCCTGGACATGCCCCGGCCCCGGCCGCGCCGCGAGCCGGAGCGCTATCGCGATCCCGAACGACGCTTTCGCGAAACGGATCGACGCTAACAGAGGCCCAAACCGTGAAATATTTCGCCATCCTCAAGGATTCGCTGCGCGAGACGATCGACAGCAAAGTCCTGTTTGTCGTCGTCGGCCTGTCGGTGCTCGCCATCTTCATCATGGCCACGCTGTCGTTCCAGCCCAACCCGCCTGACACGGCACTGACCAAGATCGCCGAGCGCATCCCCGACGGCGCCGAAGAGATCGACCTGCCGATCCTGGGCCGGAAGAAGGCCACGCCGTCCTTCACGGAATATACCGTCGAGGATCTGCAAGGGCCTCCGGACAGCCGCAAGCCGTGGGAAGCGGAATATCAGTTCGTCCTGAAAGCGAAAGACCTGATCCCCGGTGGAACACGCGCCGCCATGCTCAAGGAGGAGATGCGAGCCGAGGAAGCCCGCGAACGGGTAGCCCAGACAGGACGCAAGACACGCCTCCGCACCCTCCAGGAAGATCTTATGGCCGAGGCCCAACGCATTCAGGAGCGCGAGAGAAAGAAAGGCAGCGACGAGGCTGAGACACAGCGCCGCTTGCAGGAGGAATTGACGTCCTGGTTCCTCAAACGCCTGGAAGAGGAAACGCGTTCGCTCACCGCCAAGGACATGCAGAAGTTCCTCAAGACGCAGTTGGAGAACCAGGGCAACTGGACGGTGCGTGAGGTGAAGGAAATCGAATTGCCGGCCGACCAGCGGCGGGTCAAGCTCAAGGTCAAGGTGCCGATCAAGGAAGGCGAAGATGTTCGCATCAAAACGCAGGACGCCGACGGCGAGGTCCACAAATTCGCCGTCACCGTCGTCAGCCGCGACGGCACCTACAATGTCTGGCCGCACAAGGCCACGCTCCTGTTCGGCGCTGTGCCGCTGGGAAGCTCCGAGAAGCCCGGCCAGCTCGTCTACCGCATCTTCTCCTGGGGCGTCGGCGTGGTTGGCGCGGGCGTCATCATGGTGCTCAGCTGCATCATTACCGCCTTCTACATTCCTAACATGCTCCGCAAGGGCACCATCGATCTGCTGCTGGCCAAGCCGATCCACCGCGCCACCTTGCTGATCTACAAGTACATAGGCGGTTTGCTGTTCGTCTTTCTCAACACCAGCGTGCTGATCGGCGGTCTGTGGCTGATCCTGGGGCTGCGCGGCGGCATCTGGTCGGCGTCGTATCTGTTCATAATTCTCGTTCTGACCTTCGAGTTTGCCTTCTTCTACGCGCTGTCGGCGCTGATGGCCGTGCTGACGCGCAGCGCCGTGGTCAGCATCCTCATCTGCTTTGTGACCTGGGGCGTGCTCTGGGGACTGGGGTGGGCGTACTGGTGGGCCGACTGCAAACAAGATCCGTCGGCCGTCCAGGAAAGCACTGTCGCCACTGTCGTCCGCGTTGTGCATACCGCCGCGCCGCACTACCTCGACTTGGATTGGCTGTCGGACAAGCTGATTCAGGAAAACCTGCTGTCCCTGTCCGAAGGCGAGCGCGTCAAGATGGAAGCCCAGGGCTACGGCAAGCTCCGTTGGTCGGAGAGCCTGGCCGTCACGTCTCTGTATATCGTCTTGCTCCTTGGCCTGGCCTGCTGGTGGTTCGCCACGCGAGATTACTGACATATGACCGAAGCCGTCTTTCAGCGCTGTATTCATCCGCATTGCGGCGCGGCCTGCGGCGTAGACGAGACCGCCTTTGCCTGTCCGCGCTGCGGCGGGCTGCTCGATGTCGTCTACGACTGGGAACGCCTGATGCCGCCGCGCGCCCTGTCCGATTTCGAGGCGAAATGGGCCGAACGCCACAATCCCCTGAGCTTCAGCGGCGTCTGGCGCTTTCGCGAGCTGCTGCCGTTCGCGCCGCCCGAACAGGTGCTGACCATCGGCGAGGGGCAGACCATTCTCCAGAAGGCCGACATTGTCGCCGGCTATGTCGGCGTTCAGCCGGGCCGGTTCTTTTTGCAATACGAGGGGCTGAATCCGTCGGGCAGCTTCAAGGACAACGGCATGACGGCGGCGTTCACGCACGCTCGCATGGTCGGCGCGCGCCGCGCTGCCTGCGCCAGCACCGGCAACACCAGCGCCTCGCTGGCCGTCTTCTGCTCCGCCACCGGCCTGATGCGCGCCATTATCTTTATCGGGAGTGGCAAAATCTCCTATGGCAAATTGGCCCAGGCGCTCGATCACGGCGCCCTGACGGTGCAGATCGCTGGCGATTTCGACGATGCCATGCAGCGCGTGCAGCAGGTCAGCCGCAAGCTCGGCATCTATCTCGTTAACAGCATCAACCCCTTCCGCCTGGAGGGGCAGAAGACGGTCATGTACCGCGTGCTGGAGGCGCTGCGCTGGGAGGCGCCGGACTGGATCGTGGTGCCCGGCGGCAACCTCGGCAACGTCAGCGCCTTCGGCAAGGCGTTCATCGAGCTGGCCGAGCTGGGCTTGCTCAAACGTCTGCCGCGCCTGGCGGTCATCAACGCGGCCGGAGCGAACACGTTCTTCAATCTGTTCGGACAAGGCAATCTTCGCTGGGAGGGCGGCAAGCCGGCAAAACAGACGATCGAGGAATACTATCGCCGGCTCGACGCCGAGCGGATTCGCGCCTCGACGATCGCCAGCGCCATCGAGATCAATCGTCCGGTGAATTTGCCCAAGGCGCTGCGGGCGCTGGATCGCTGCGGCGGCGTGGTGCGCGAGGTCAGCGATCAGGACATCCTCGACGCCAAGGCGAAGGTGGGGGCCGGCGGTCTCGGCTGCGAGCCGGCCTCCGCCGCCAGCGTCGCCGGCGCCCGCAAGCTGCGACAGGAAGGCATCATCGCTCCCGACGATCGCGTCGTCTGTATCCTGACCGGCCATGCTCTGAAAGATCCGACGGCCACCGTCGCCTATCACACGACGGACCAGAAGATGTTCGAGGATGTCCTCGGCACGCGCGGCGTGCGCCGCGCCACCTACGCCAATCGCGCCGTGCAGGTGCCCAACGATCTCGATGAAATTATCAAAGCTATCGAGGTGTATTCGTAGAAGCACTTCCATCACGCAAGGGGCTTTGTTTTTTTGGAGTGCGGCGCTTTTCCGCCGCTTTGGATTTTTGGAGTGCGGCGCTTTTCCGCCGCTTTGGATTTTTGGAGTGCGGCGCTTTTCCGCCGCTTTTTTCTTTCGGTTTTCAAGAATAACAAACAAAACAAAGCGGCGGAAAAGCGCC
>Ga0335075_10001842_pt1 | contig 34464 bp, 34 predicted proteins | sample Lox_Sample_24_FD_206723 | JGI IMG/M metagenome (GOLD analysis project Ga0335075, IMG submission 206723) | Soil microbial communities from Loxahatchee National Wildlife Refuge, Florida, United States - Lox_Sample_2.4 | ecosystem: Environmental > Terrestrial > Soil > Wetlands | place: USA...
TCGTCGTCCTCCTTGAGCGGCGGCAACAGCATGCAGGCGAGCATCAGGAGCACGGGCACGAACAGATTCATATGCGCCGTGATGTGCAGCACCCGGTGCGCAAAGGCAATCAGAACGCGCAGGGGATTGAGGGTCGCCGTTGCGTTGTAGCGAAGGTACTCGGGGTTGCCGAAGACGTATCCGGTGCGATGCCAGTGGTACAGATACCAAAGAGCAAGCGGAATGACGGCCAGGCAGAGGGCAGCGGCGCGGGCAAGATGCCGGCGTGCGCGAAGACGAAGGGCGAGGCGAAGCTCCCATGCAGCGAGCGCGAGAGGCGTGACGATTGACGTTTCTTTGCACAGGGCCGCCAGCGAGAAGCAGATGAGCGCAAGCGTCACGGACGACCTGCGATCGCGCAAGAAAAAGACAATCGCCCATAACGTTGCAGCAGCAGCGGAAAGGTCCGCGTGTGCGAGCGAGCTCTGCGCGAAAAACACCGGGTAGATCGCGGTCAGCGCTGTGGTCGTTAAGGCAACGGACCTCTTCGCTGTCGTGAGCATCGCCAGTTCCCAAACCGCGGTAAGTGCCACAGATGCGACCAGGCACATCGCCAGGCGCGTCACCAAAGGAGAGAAGCCAAAGAGCTTCCAGGCAGCGGCGAGATAAATCGAAGGCAGCGGAGGGTGGGCATTCGAGAGCGTCGAGAAGGGAATGAGCGAGCCGGTGCGAAAAAAATCATAGGCAGCGGGAATGTAGTATCCGGCTTCGTCCCAGTAATACGGGAGACGCAAGAGAGGCCAATGAGCCAGGGCGACAGCAAGGAAAATGGCGGGGAAGACGATCCACAGCGGAGTGCCTGGGCGATGGGGTAATGCGGTCAGCCTGTCTGGTCGGGACACGCGTTAGTGTATCAACCCGGACTTTGAGAGAGACTGGGCAGAATCGTCGCGCTCGTGGAATCAGAGCGGCTCAGTGTGGGATTCCACCGGGAAAAAGCTGGAGCACGCCGCCAGCGAGGCCGTTCCACATGATCTGTACGCCGATCGCGAAAAGGACAAAGGCAGACAGACGAATCATGATGTCCGTGCCGGATTTCCCCAGCACGCGCACCAGGCGTTCTGCATTTCCATAGCAGAGGGCAACCAGAACACAGATGAAAGCCATTCCGGTCATCGCCGCGGCCAACTGCAGCGCGTAGGCGGGAGAGAAAGCCGGACTTCCTGGCCGTCTCAGATGAGCGCCGATCGTTATAGCGATGGAGATGCTGCCCGGGCCAACGGTGAGCGGGAGGGTTAACGGATAAAAAGCGTGCTGCAACGCGTCCTCGAGAGTTGCCGGCTCCGATTCCGGAGCCGGATCATCGCTTTTCTGGCTCAGTAAGCTCCAACCCGTCGACGCTACGATCAGGCCGCCCGCGATCTGCACGACGAAGAGCTTGATGCCGAGGAAGGCAAGAATTTCAGTGCCGATCAGTAACGAGACAGCGAGGATGACGAATCCATAGGCGGCGATTTTACGCGCCAGAATCTTCTGAACGGACTCAGGGTATTGCCGAGTCAGACTGAGAAATATAGGAGCGTCCCCGATCGGGTTCACAACCGGGAACAGGGTGACGAAGGCTACGATAATGGTCCGGATAAAATCGATCAAATATGTCATTGCTCATCCTGTTCGATCTGGATCGTCTTCTTCGGCCGGATTTCCGCTCTCTTTCGAATAAAGGCTCGTCCCGAGGCGGTCCAGCCGACTGATCGGCTGGCGATCGCGATGAAGAGGCGTTCCAACTCTGATGCAAGAGACTGGTTTCTGGCGTCGCCATTATAGTTGGCGGTCACAGATTTACCGTGCGGCTGAATTTCCCAGGCAGCGTTAATCCGGAGTCGCGAGCGCGGCGACAGGGTGCGGAGTTTTGTCCTCCTTATTCGCCGCATGCAGAGATACGCCGCGCAATGAATCGCCGCTCCATAGGACTGCGTGCGAGCGCGAGGGCTCGCGAGAAGTGGCCACGGGCAAGCTCGGGTTCGTTGCGGCGCAGCTCAAGCTCCCCGAGCGTTGCGGGATAAAACGGATAAGCGACAAGGCGGTCCAATCCGTCGATGGCGCGGATCGCTTCGAGGCCGCGCAGCGGGCCATGGCACTGGGCGATGGCGATGGCGCGGTTCAGCGCTACGACGGGCGAGGGGCGAATCGCCATCAGCGTGTCATAGAGGGAAACAATGCGCTCCCAATCCGTCTCTTCGGCCGATCGAGCGCCGGCGTGGAGGGACGCGATCGCCGCTTCAAGGTGATACTCGGTCAGCTCCGAGCCGGTCGCGGAAAGATCGAGAAGGCGCTGTCCCTCAGCGATTAGCTCCTTGTCCCAGGATGAGCGGTCCTGCTCGAAGAGCGTGTGCAACTCCCCGGAGGCATCGACGCGCCCCGGCAGCCGAGCCGCATGCAGGCACATCAGCGCTCCGATGGCCAACGTTGCCGGGGTTGACGCGAGGGGATGACGGCGCAAGAGCCCGGCCAGACGCAGCGCTTCTCCGCAGAGCTCAACGCGCACGGCGGTCTGGGCGGAAGCTCCGTGATATCCCTCGTTGAAAAGCAAGTAGAGCGCCCGCTGAACGGCCGACAATCGCGTGGAAAAATCGGTGGCGGAGAGCTCAAAGAGTTTTTTCGAAGAGGCCAGTACCTTTTTAGCGCGGGTGATGCGCTTTTCGGTGGCGGCATTGCTGCTGAGAAAAGCGGCGGCTACTTCATTCACACTGAAGCCGCAGAGGATATGCAGGATGAGGGCGATCTGGGTCGGCTCCGCCAGGCGCGGGTGGCAGCAGGAAAACATCATGCGCAGCTCGTCGTCCTGGAGCGCGTGCGCGCCGAAAAGCTCGTGGACGGTGGGAGCGAGCGTCCATTCGCTCTCGATGAGGCGTCCGAGTTCGGGAGCGAAGGTTCGCGCGGTGCGCTCGCGCCGCAGAACATCGATGGCTCGATGTTTAGCTGTGGCCATCAGCCACGCCGAGGGATTTTCCGGTATGCCTCGAAATTTCCAGACTTCCAGCGCCCGGCAGAAGGCGTCCTGTACCACGTCTTCTGCCAGCGCAAGATTGTGCACGCCGAAGATACGGGTGAGCGCGGCGACCATGCGTCCCGACTCGTGCCGGAAAAGGTGCTCGTCGAGCTCGACCGCGTGCGGCGCCATCACATATTAATCTGCATGATCGGACGCACTTCGACAAAGCCGTCCTTGTCAAAGATCGGACATCCCTTGGAAAGTTCCGCAGCCTCTGCGAGGTCCTTGGCTTCGACCATCGTGTAGCCGCCCACCAGGTCCTTGGCTTCGGCGTAGGGCCCGTCGGTCACGGTCTTCTGCTTGCCCTTCACTACCTTGCCGCCGGGCTCGAGCGGGTTGCCGATGGCCTTCAGATGGCCACTGTCGCCGAGTTCCTTCATCCACGCCACCCACTTCTGCATGTTCTGCTGCATTTCTTCCGGCGACCCGGACGAGTCTCCGCCGCGATAGAGGAAAAGAAAATCGCTCATGGTAAATCTCCTGTTCGAAAGTGATATTTCGGTGTTGCGACTGTTAAACGTACGACACCGGCTGTCCCGGACAGATTTTTTCGCGGTCCGCTGATTTTTCCTGGAACGGCTCCCGAGCCCTCGTCGCCCTCGCGGCGACGATCAGGCGAGATCCGGCACGCCTGTCGACGTAGAGCCTCAATGAACCGGTCCCTGCGGCGTCGGGAGGGGATGGCTCTGCGGCTCAAGCGCGATCTCGCCGAAGGTCTGCTCATACTGAGAGATATTCTGGCTGAGAATGTTGAATAGCGCCTTGGCCTGCTGCGGGCTGATATAGATGCCCTGAGTGTTTTCAATCGTGACCTGGTCAGCCGCGTCCTGGTGGACGAGCCCGAAGGCCAGAAAGAAGTCCCAGACGCTTACCCGGACCTGCACGCTGTTGGCGTAGTTTTCGCGATAATCCTGCGATTTCTGGATGTGGATCTTAGGCTGCGGATGACTCGGGTTCATATTGCTAAAGGTATAGCAAATCGAGGAGAGCCAGGAATGGTGCGAAAGGGGGGACTTGAACCCCCACGGGTTGCCCCGCCAGATCCTAAGTCTGGTGCGTCTGCCAATTCCGCCACTTTCGCACAGTTAAAGCGCCGACAAACTGAGTTTGCCCGATGTCTGTGGGCCGAATCTCATCGTTTTTTTATTGTCGCACGTGGAGCGAGCGTGTAGTGGTGATCAGTTCCGTTCAACACTCGTTCTGCGAACCGGAACCGTCTTATGGTCTTCCACGCTCCAGCGGAAGAGCATCCCGGGAAGGAGAAAAACAAACCCGCAAATGGTCGTCACGGCCAGAAGGGCGTGGAAGACAACAAAGAGAGCCAAGGTGAACAACGTTCCTGCTATGAGATTCAGCTTCTTCGACATCGGAATTACCTGTTCTTCTTAAAATCCAGGGAACACACTACGCAACCAAAGCAACGACTCGCCATAGCACATTCAGGGCAGTTGCGAATCAATGCACCAGGGGGCGCTCCTGCTTCCCTTCAGCCATCCATCCGAGATTTGCGGCCTGCGCTTCGGACATCGGCATGGTGAAAGGAAACCAATAGTCGCCACTGCGCTGCGCCTGCGGCAGGATCTGGTGAGCATCGCCGCCGTCGGGGAGAACAGCATCGAGCTGTTGGCTGAGAAAAGCCTGGCTTTCAAAATTCATCTCTTGCCCGAGATTGCCGCCGTTGTCCCAGACATTCAGCGAATAGTCGTAAGTGCCGTCGCTCTTGCGCTTTGCGTACAGAGTGAGCGTAAAGGTCTTCATGCCATGAAGGATATTTGCGCAGGGAGGCAAACAAAATCCCGAAAAGAGGGCATGCATTCCTCACCATGGGTGGCAGCAAGTTGACGCGAACGTAATCACAGGTAATCGGAGCAAAAGAAAAGCGCCGCGGACAAGCCGCGGCGCGTGATGATGATGGAAGAATTCTAGACAGTGGCGGGCTCGGCCACGTCCACCTTCTCAAACCAGGAGTGAGCAGCCTTGAGAGCCTTGTTGACGTTCTCGATATTCTCCACACCCGTAGTGTTGAGCCATTCCTCGAAGGCCTTTGCTCCCTGCTTCGCGTAAACTGCGATGCCGTCCTTCCAGGTGGCGCGGCCGCAGAGGACACCGTTGAAGCTGGTGCCGCTTTCCACGGCAAGTTCCAGGGTCTCGATAAAGACGGGATTGCTCACGCCGGCCGAGAGATAGATGAAGGGCTTGTGTGTGGAGGAAGCTGCAATGCGGAAGTGTTCCAGCGCCTGGGCGCGAGTGTAGGCTTCTTCACCTTTGAAGGCCTTCGTTCCGGAGACGAACTCCATCTGGATGGGCACTTCGACTTTCAGAACGTCGACACCGTAACGCTCCTTACCGAACTCTTCCATAGAGCCGGAGACGATCTCCGGTTTCCGCTTGGCGTAAGCGATGCTCTTCTCATCTCCGCCCTGCGCATCGTAGCCGACGGTTTCGAGAAAGAAGGGAATATCGTGCGCGCGGCACTCGTCGCCGATGCGCTCAACCCATGCGTGTTTGAGGTCGTTGATCGGTGTCTTTTCAAAAGGCGTGTAGTAGAGCAGGATCTTGATGCAGTCTGCGCCGGCTTCCTTCAGGCGGCGCACCGACCAGAGATCGAGCAGGTCAGGAAGGCGGCCGGGTGTAGCAGCGTCATAGCCGGTCTTCTCGTAGGCCAGAAGAAGGCCCTTGCCGTGACGCTTCTTTGACGCCGGCAGGCCATATTCAGGGTCGAGAAGGATAGCCGAGGCATGCTGGGTGAGGACATCGGCAACCAGCTCTTTAAATTCGATCAGCGCCGAATCGGGAACCTCGGCGACACCCTTTTCCTTGGCCAGCGATTTCTTGAGCGAGCCGCGCTGATCCATAGCAGCGGCTGCAATCACGCCGCGCTTGTCGGACACGGCCTTTAACCCTTCCAGTTTTCCAGGGGTCAGCTTGATGGACATGATGTTTTCTCCTGCTAGCTGTCTTTTGATGAGTTCCGGCGCTGCCTCAAAAACAGGCCCCTGCCGGGTGAGTCTCTTTACTGAACTGCGTTCCACTGCATTTTACCCGAGGTTGGCGTTTCTTAGTCATCGCGCCGCGTGTCACCGGCGATGGTGTTACGCTGCGCCTCAAGCAGCTGACGGATGCCGCCTTCGGCGAGGTCCATCAACTCCAGCATGCGGCGTCGCGCAAATGGAGTGCGCTCGGCGGTGGCTTGCACTTCCACCAGTCCCCCGTCCTCGGTCATCACGACGTTCATGTCGACCTCGGCCTGGGAGTCTTCCTCATAGGCAAGATCAAGTAACGCCGTGTCTTCCACAATGCCGACGCTGGTGGCGGCGACCAGTTGCCGGAGCGGGGATGATTTGAGGGCTCCGGTGGCGACCATACGGTTCATGGCAATGGAGAGCGCCGCGCAGGCGCCGGTGATGGCCGCCGTGCGAGTGCCGCCATCGGCCTGCAGGACGTCGCAGTCCAGGATCACGGTACGCTCACCCAATATCTGAAGATCCACGACGGCGCGCAGAGAGCGGCCGATGAGCCGCTGAATCTCGTGGGTGCGGCCACCGATCCTGCCGCGTTCGGACTCGCGGGGTGTGCGGGTGAGGGTGGCGCGGGGAAGCATGCCGTATTCGGCGGTCACCCAGCCGCGCCCACTATTGCGCAGCCAGGCGGGAACGCCCTGATCCACCGTGGCATTGCACAAGACACGCGTGTTGCCGAGTTCGATAAGGACCGAGCCTTCGGCCGTGGCGACGTATCCGGGAGTGAGGCGAACAGCGCGAAGCTGGGAAGCAGTGCGCCCCTGGGCGCGAAAGAAGAGGGGATCTTGCATCGATGCTCATTGTACGGGTTTGGGGGGCTGGGGAAGGTTCCCGAAGGGGAGTTCCGAATTGGGACGAGGCGAGACGGTTCCGAAATGAAACGCTAAGTCGGGATCATATTTTGTTTCAATAAGATAACGAGATTCGCGGACAGGAGTTTTCCCGTTCTGGAATCGATGACGGGAATCAAAGGCTCTCAAGGCAACTCCGGGATATTCATGTAACCTACTCATTCCATTTGGATTAATAATGCATTCCGATTTGGCACGATGCGTGTATTTAGAGCCGGCAGGAAGGCGGTCGCGATCCACCAAGGCCGTGATCGTCTTCCGGCAGTTCCAGCCAGGAGGAGGAGAATGCAGAGTCTGGTGAAGGTTCCTGTGCGCATCGGCAAGTTTGTTCCTCATTCCGGCGAGGTGACCTCAGGGCACATCGCCGCGGCATCGGGAATACCCGTTCCCATTCTGAAACCGGAACGGTTCGACCAGCTGGCTCACGACGCGCGGAATGTGTTGTCCGCGCTGAAGCTCTATTGTGATCTGCTAGCCGAACCGGATGTCCTCACTTCGGCGCACGGTCACTATGCACAGGAGTTGCATGCGGTCGTCGACATCGCGTCTCGTTTAGTGGAGAGGCTGGCTGCTCCGCGGCGCGGCGGATCCCGGCGAAGCCTGCCAAAAAGGCGCGGAAATTTGCTGCCGGGGGCAAGAGCGAAATCTGTGAAGCAGGAGTCAAGGGACAGGATCGGCCCCGTCGAATCATGGCCTGGAGAGATCGCGGATGACATCAGCGCTGAACTTAGGGGCATGAGGCCGCTGCTGGCCGCCATTGCCGGTCCTTGCATCGAGTTTGAGATAGAAACCCTTCCGTGCGGAGGGCGGACCTGGCTCTCAAAGGAAGACCTGATACGGGTGATGCTCAACCTGGTGCGGAATGCGTCGGAGGCGATACCAAAGGCAGGAAGACTTCGCATTACGGCGCAGTACGGCGAGGGGCTCAGCTTTCTTGCGGCCGGGCAGGTTCCGGATGCTCGGCCTCGAAGCGTTGTGATCGCCGTTGAGGACAATGGCCCGGGGATTCCCAAAGACCTGCGCGAAGAGATCTTCAACACAGGCTTTACCACACGGTCGCCGGGATCGGGTTGGCCGGAGATGCCGCACCGCGGCCTCGGACTCAGCATCGTCCGCAGCTTGATTGAAGCTGCCGGGGGTATGGTGCGTGCCGGTTCTTCACTGAGTGGTGGGGCGCGCTTCGAGATGGAGCTTCCTATTACTTCCGGCATGTATGAAATCGCTGATGACAGTGGATTTGTGGCTGACTCCAGCGGGAAAGGGTGCATAGAATGCCCGTAACAGTCCAGCATCCACGAACTATGATGACTTACGCCCCCGCCTCAGAGCGTTCGGGACGGCTGCATGTCCTGATTGTTGACGAAGACGCTGCGATACGTTCGGCGTGCTGCGAAATCGCCGCCAGCCGGGGATTCGCGCCGCATGCGATTGAGAACGTGGTTGCTGCACGGAGTCTTCTTCGCGGCAACAGTGTCGATATTCTTCTTCTCGACCTCAAGTCTCCGGGCGGCACGGGCCTTGAGTTACTTGAAGAGGTCAAGATGCTGCATCCGGAAATGGCCGTCATCGTCATGACTGCCTTTGCCACCGTTGCCTCGGCTGTCGAAGCGATGAGGACCGGAGCCGACGATTATCTGACCAAGCCGTTTGCGCTGGAGGAGCTCGCGGCGGTGCTCGGGCGGGCTGCCGAGCGACGGACGGTCGATATTGCCAGCCGTCAGCTGCGGGACAAGCTGCGCACCGAACAGGGTCTGGGAAACATCATCGGCCGCAGCAGCGAGATGGAAAAACTGTACCGCATTCTTTCCAAGGTCGCGCAGACCACGCATCCGGTACTGATCCTGGGTGAAAGTGGAACAGGGAAGGAACTGGTGGCTCGATCGATTCATGCCAATGGCCCGAATGCCGCCAAACCCTTTCTTCCGGTAGATTGCGGCTCCCTCGTGCCCACACTCGTCGAGAGCGAATTGTTCGGCTATGTGAAGGGCGCCTTCACGGGAGCAAACCGTTCGAAAGACGGTTTGCTGGCCTCAGCGGACGGGGGTACCGTGTTTTTGGATGAGATCGGCGAGTTGCCCCTCGACCTGCAGGCGAAACTATTGCGAGCCCTGCAGGAAAAAGAGATTCGCCCGGTGGGGGCCACGCACCGCATCCCCATCAAGGTCCGCATCCTGGCTGCTACCAATCGTGATCTGGCAACCATGGTTGAGCAGGGCCGTTTTCGCAAGGACCTTTACTACCGCCTGAATGTCGTCAGCCTGCGCATCCCGCCGCTTCGCGACCGGCGTGAGGATATTCCTCTTCTCGCCGCTCACTTCCTCGATCGAATGAAGAAGAACGGCGGCGCTGCGCGCATTTTAAGCGACGATGCCCTGCGCACCATGACGGATTATTCATGGCCGGGAAACGTGCGAGAGCTGGAGAATTCGGTCGAGCGCGCCTGTGCCCTTTCCTCCGGACCAGTGCTGCATACGGGAGACCTGCCGACCGTCTTACAGGATTTCCATATGCATGCCCATCGCACCGTGCCGAGTCCAATTCTTCCGGAGCCATTCGATGAACGGCTCGGTGTTGTGACGCCGCTCGCCGAATTGGAGCGGCAGGCCATCCTCGATACGCTTAGGCAGCTCAAAGGAGACAAGCTTACCGCCGCGAGGCTGCTGGGGATCGGCAAGACGACACTCTATCGCAAGCTGAAGGAGTACGGCATCAGCGAATCTGCCGCCGGAGTTCGATAGCGAGCTTCAGTTCGTCCGGAGATATTCGGAGTTTGTAACAACATAAGTTACATAGGAGCCGACCATGCCGCAAAGCATTCTGATGATTACCGCGATTGCCGGCGCGGAGAACTGCGCTGCCGTGCTTTCGAAGCAGTTTGGCCTGACCGTCGAGACCACCCGCAGCCGCAAGGAAGGAGCAGCAGCGCTACGTCGGCGAGAATTTGCCGTGATCGTAATCGATCAATCGCTTGTAGAGGACGCAGACGATGGCACCGACTCTCTGCTGAAGCATGCCGGCATGGGCATTCCCCTTGAAATCAACTTCGCGATCTCAGGATGCGGGCGGGTTGTCCGGGAAGTGCGCGCTGCGCTGCTTCGCCGCGAGCGGGAAAAGGACCTGGCATTATCTGCCGCAGCATCGTCGATTCGAAGCAGCCTGCGGGAGACCGTCGCCGGTCTGCTGCTGCAGTCGCAGCTCGCTCTCGCCGAGCCTGGCATTCCGCCGCAGTTATCCGAACGGCTGCATTTGCTGCTTGAACTGGCAGCCAGCCTGCGTCAGCAGCTAGACGGGCCTGAGGCGGCAGGGGGACCACCGATCATGCGAACACCTCTGCGCGGGGCCCACGCAGTCTTTCCTACTGCCTCAGCGGCTCAGTGAATGGTGCGCATCTTGCGCTGCATGTAGTCCATCAGCAAATATTCGCCAAGCGTCTCCGGCGTCGTGAAATAGGCTTTGCCACGGCACATCTCCGACACTTTGTGCACGAACTGAACCAGACCAGGATCGGAAGCGAGCATGAAGGTATTGATCATGACATTGGACCGCTTGCACCGCGCCACCTCTTCAAGCGTTTCGCTTACCACCAGTGGATCGAGGCCGAATGCGTTCTTGTAAATCCGGCCGTCGTCAAGAGTCAGGGCGGAAGGCTTGCCGTCGGTGATCATCACGATCTGTTTCATGTCCTTGCGCTGTGCCTTGAGGATGCGCTGCGCCAGCCGCAACCCTTCGCGCGTGTTGGTGTAGTAAGGCCCCACCTTGACGCGGGCAAGCTGGGAGACAGGCAATTCCTCGGCTGAATCGTGAAAGAGGACCAGCGAGAGGGAGTCTCCCGGATACTGCGTGCGTATGAGATGGGAGAGTGCCATGGCGACCTTCTTCGCTGGAGTGAAGCGGTCCTCGCCGTAAAGAATCATGGAATGTGAGCAATCCAGCATGACCACCGTCGCGCAGGAGCTCTGGTACTCACATTGATGCACCTGAAGATCGCGGTACTCGATTTTCAGCGGCAGAGAGAGCCCCTCGCGCGAGATTGCGGAGGCAAGTGTTGCGGTCGCGTCCAGATTCAGGGTGTCGCCGAATTCGTACGGCCGTGATGCCCCGTTCGTCTCGATGCCGGTAGCCCAGTGGCGCGTGTCGTGGCGACCGTAGCTTGATTTCCCCAGCGAACCAAGCAGGTCGCGGAGGGTCTTGTAGCCAAGGAAATCCAGGCTCTTGTCGGTAACTTCAAAGTGAACTTGCCCTTTTCCATCGCCGGCGAGACTGCTGGACTGCGAGGGTTGGCCGGGATCGTGTGAATATCCGGTCGAAATGAAATTTTCGCGCTCCAGACGCTCGATGAGCTTTTCGATGAGTTTGTCGAGCCTGCCATCCTCAGCCATGGCATCGACAGCCTGCTGCATGTTCTCGTCGAACAGTTCTCCCGATTCGAGCGCCTCTCGCAGAGCTTCGCGCAGATCGTCGAGCGTGTGATCGAGATCCTGAAACTGCATGAAGGGATTGCGGAAGCCTGAATCGAGCAGATAGTCGGAGAGCGCCTGGAGCAAGTCTTCCATGCTCATTTCCGAGGCCAGATCGCCCGTATATTTGGTGTACCGAACCCTCTTCATTGCTCTCTCGAATCTAGTTGAAGCCGCCCCGCCGGGAACGCCGCGGCTGCCATTCTTCATACTCGCTTTCCGCGCTGACGCGCTCCTGGCGCGGAGGCTGCGCTTTCTTCTGCGCAATGAAAGCCCGTTCTTCGCTGCGGCTAAGCCGCCGGTGCGAGCACATGCCCTCGAGCAGGAACTCCGCCGCGGCTACCAGTTTTTCCGGGGCGTCGGAGCTCTTCAGTTCGAGCGGCGCGAGTTTCTCGAAGAGACCCTGGATCTGCCGCAGTTCTTCCACCGTTGCTTTGGCCGACTGGCTGTCCTCAATCTTAGTTGTACCGCCCAGATTGAACCATTGTTCGATCTGCTGCGTGTTGGTGTCGGCGAAATATTTGTCGAAGACCTTGCCAATCGCTGCGCGGACGACCTCTTTTACAACGGTATCCGCCCCGCGCATCTCGCCTTCGTACTCAAGCTCCAGCTTGCCAGTGATGCCAGGCAGAGCGGCGTAGAGATCACCCACGCGCGGCAGGACGAGCTTTTCTCCATGCAGCAGCGCACGCCTCTCAGCGTTCGAGACAACCAGCTCGAGCGTTGCGATCGGCAGGCGCTGGCTCACTCCGCTGCGTTTGTCCACACGCTTGTCTTCGCGCGCGGAGAAGGCCACCTGCTCGACGATTTCGCGGAGGTACTGAGGAATTTCGAGGTCGGCAAAATCCCGTTCGATCCAGGCCTCCTGCGCAGTGATGGCGATGCCCTCTTCGAGGTTTTCGGCGTAGTGGGTGCGGATTTCGGAACCGATACGATCTTTGAGCGGCGTTACGATCTTGCCGCGCGCTGTGTAGTCCTCTGGATTGGCTGTAAAGACCAGTGCGACGTCGAGCTCCAGACGCACGGGGTAGCCCTTAATCTGTACATCGCCTTCCTGCATGATGTTGAACAGGGCGACCTGAATCTTACCAGCGAGGTCGGGCAGTTCGTTGATGGCGAAGATGCCGCGGTTGGCGCGAGGAAGCAAACCATAGTGCATGGTCAGTTCGCTCGAAAGATCTTCACCGCCGCGGGCAGCCTTGATCGGGTCGAGGTCGCCGACCAGATCGGCGATGGTCACGTCTGGTGTAGCCAATTTTTCAACGTAGCGATGATCGCGGGCGAGCCAGGCGATGGGCGTCGTCTCTTCCTTGGCTGCAATCAGATCGTGGCATCGCCTGCACAGTGGATGATAGGGGTTGTCGCGGATCTCGCAGCCGGCGATGTACGGCGTGTGCTCATCGAGCAGGGCGGTGAGGGAGCGCAGGATGCGGCTCTTCGCCTGTCCGCGCAGCCCCAGCAGGATGAAATTCTGCTTCGACAGAACGGCATTTACGATCTGCGGAACGACGGTGTCTTCATAACCGATGATGCCCGGGAAGATGGTCTCTCGCGATTTGAGGCGCTCGATCAGATTCTCGCGAAGCTCGTTCTTGACCGAACGATTGGCTATGCGAACTTCGTAGAAATCCCTGCTGGCGCGAAGTTCGCCGAGGGTTTGCGGCAGGCGCCGAGTGGTCATGTTCTTCCTCCAGGGTTGGCGTTTTAGGGGCTACGCTCAGTGCAATGCCGCGCTCTTCCTATAAGAGTAGACGAAGCTGGAGCCTTCCGCGATTCGGAACTGCCCGGCTACATAATGTGTCCGTTATGCCCGGAACCCCTGACTGCATTAGCCGTGGTGCGAAGCTTGGGCAGCACAGTCTGGTAAAACTCGCGCAGGCGCTCGGTTCGTTCTTCGTCGGAACGCATTCCCAGCAGTTGCTGCTTGAATCCGAGATCTGCCGGAAGCGCCGCTGCCAGCGCAAAGGAGACCGGACCATCCAGGCTGAGGTGCATGGTTGCGACTTCGATTCCTGCCAGCTCCAGAGTTTCGAAGTGCAACGCCGCGCATTCCTCGCGTAGATCACGAGGCGCTACGGCTCCATCGTCTTCGAAGAAATCCACCTCGGCTTCAAGGAACGAGCGGGAGTTCTCCAGCATCTCTATTTCGAATCGCGTGTCTCCCTGGCAGAGAATATCGAGGCGGTCATCGCTGTACCGCTTCAGGACGCGCACGATGCGTGCGGTGCAACCAATCACGGCAAGGCCGTCCTGCTGCGCGCGCACCACGCCGAAGGCCGATTCGTCCTCGAGACAGATGCCGATCATTTCCTTGTAGCGCTCCTCGAAGATGTGCAGCGGCAGCGAAGCGCCGGGAAAGAGCACAACATCCAAAGGAAACAGGGGAATCTTCATTGCTGTGCAATTATGCGCGTCCAGACCCGGAAAGGCTGCCAGTTATGGTGACTTGTTTTGATGAGCCAGCAAAGCATTTCCGAACTGTCGATTGAGCGCAATAGGGCTGGATGAGGGAATTTGTCAGCCGGCAAGTTCCAATTCGTCCAGCATCGCCTGCATTTCGCTTAGCGCGTGCTGATTGCCGGTACGCCGCGCAGAGGCGATTCCCTGCGTCAGCCGGGCCTTTGCCTCATCGGAGCGCTCAGCTTTGGTGAGGGTCTGTGCGGCCATAAAGTATCCGGCGGTGTAGTCAGGATGCTCTTCGAGCAGCCGCGCGAACTCCGCCAAAGCGGCATCGGTCTCGCCGCGGCCGGCATACTCCATGGCGAGCCCATAACGGGCAAAGGCGTTTCTGGGGTCCTGGGTCAGAATTTCGCTGAGCATTGCAATCTTGTCCATAAAAGCATTTTCTCTCAGACGCGGTGACAGCGGGCTGGCCGTTGATTCTCTTCTGCTGGAACGGATACCGACATTTGATATTCGATCAGAGAAGGGTCATTGGGGTACGGTTCGGTGTGTCCTGTCATGGAGAATCCCATGCGTTGATAGAACTCGATTGCGTTGTGATTGCTGCTGGTCACCATCAACTGCAGCCTACGTACTCCGCGGCTTTGAGCCCACGCCTGGACTCCGGCGATCAGAAGGCTGCCTACGCCAGCGCGCCGGTACGCAGGCGCGACCCACATCGAGATCACCTGCGCGGTGGTTGGATCGTCTTCATCGATCAGACCGCCGATGATGCCGCAAGAGGCCTCGTTGTCCATCGCCAAAAAACCGATTTTCTTTTCGCCATTCATCTTTGCCGCGCGTGACGACCACTCCGCATCAGAGAATGCTGCTTCCCAGGCATAGGTGCTTCCAAAGGCGCTCGGAGAATCCTGCAGTGCCTGCAGTCGTGTTGTCTTGAACATCGGAACATTCTTCTCGCTGATCTGTGCAATCACTGGCATGTCGAGGGCTCCGCGGCTGTTGCGTCGACTATATCGGAGGTTTCGGCGCGGTTGCGCATTTGCGTAAAAGCGCTCGATTGCCGACACTGGGAATAGCCCGCAGGCATATGACGAGAAGCAGATTCGTTCGGAGATGCGGGGAAGAAAGAGAGCATGGGCATGGATTTTGCCGGCCATACGCGCCTGGTGCGCAGTGCCGCCGAATCAGAGTCGGAAATGACTGAGCTGGTTTTGCCGAATGACACTAACACGCTCGGCAACCTGCTCGGCGGCAGGCTTATGCACTTCATCGACCTAGTCGGTGCGATGGCCGCCTACCGACATGGGCGGACGCATGTTGTGACGGCGTCGATGGAGCATATCGATTTCATCGCGCCGGTACATGTCGGCGACCTGCTGATACTCAAATCGCGGGTTAATCGCGCTTTCAATACGTCGATGGAGGTCGGCGTCAAGGTCTGGGTGGAGAACACTATCGCAGGCACGCATCGCCACGTCGCTTCGGCATATCTCACCTTTGTGGCTGTCGATTCCCAGGGACGCCGCGTGCCGGTAGCGGAACTGAAGCCCGAGACAGAAGACGAAAAGCGCCGCTACGAAGATGCCGGCCGTCGCCGAGAGCTCCGCGAAGGCGAACTTGAGCGGAAGCGCGCGGCCAAGGCTGAATTCACCGAGGCGGCAAAAGCCTAGAATCTGGAGTTAGAGTATGGCTCATTCGCACGTTCCCCATCAGGCGCCGCAGGGCCCGTCGGCCTTGCCGGGCGTCACCAACATTGTTGCGGTCGGATCAGGCAAGGGTGGAGTCGGCAAAACGACTCTGGCCGTGAATCTTGCCATAGCGCTGGCGAAGCTTGGTTTTCGCGTAGGACTGATCGACGCCGATGTTTACGGTCCCAATGTGCCGCTGATGTTCGGCAGCACACAGCAGCCACGCGTGTTACCAACCAATCAGATTCAACCGAATCTTGCACATGGGGTGAAGGTGATTTCAGTCGGCCTTATTTCGCCGGGCGATAAGCCGATGGTGATGCGAGGTCCCATGCTACACCAGATTATCCGGCAGTTTCTGCAGCAGGTGGAGTGGGGCGAGCTTGATTTCCTCCTCATCGACCTGCCGCCGGGTACAGGCGATGTCGTGATTTCTCTGGTGCAGACAGTGCCGCTGACCGGTGCAGTTGTTGTATCGACTCCCTCTGATGTGTCGCTGCAGGACGCGCGCAAAGCGCTTGAGATGTTTCACCAGGTGAACGTCGATGTTCTGGGGATTGTCGAAAATATGAGCCACTTTACCTGCCCGCACTGCCACCATGAAATCGACATTTTCTCGAGAGGCGGCGCGGAACGGACAGCGCAGCAGTTCGGCGTGCCGTTCCTTGGCTCGATTGAGCTCGATCCCGATATTCGTTCTGGCGGCGACACAGGGATGCCGGTAGCGCTTGCCGGACCGGAATCGCCGAAGGCTGCTCAGTTCTACGCGATTGCGCGCCAGGTGGCCGAGCGTGCGCAGGCGCAATCGGCGAAAACGGAAGATATTTTCGAAATCAGCTAAACGTAACTCGCGCCCCTGTACATCCGGAAATTTTGCTCGGGAGTGTCAGGGGCGCAGGCGTATTTCCTTTATCTTTCGCAATAACGTCTTGCCATGTTATCCGCAGCAGACTTACTCTAACCTGTCACTTATCCCCGGTCTATAACTTTCGCGGCGATTCATCAGCCGTTCATAAGAAGCGCGTATTCAGGCTCTGCTGCTGAATTTCGAATTATCTGCCGGAGACTCTCATGGGAATCGCTCCTCTTGTTCCGCCCGCTATTGCAAAAACGCATGCTCTGCTATTTGATCTCTGGTTTCCCGTACAGCAATTACAGATTCCACCGCAAATCCTGCCGGAGATAGAGGAAATTGCGGGCACTGTACGCAATGGCATGCTCGCCAGCTTCGCAGATTCTTCATTTATGCAGGTGCTTGCCGGACTGACTGCTCCGGAAAATCTGCCATTCTACGAGTGCCTCAAACAATCGTCGAATGCTGCTGTGCATGCCTTTCTTGCAACGCCGGGAGGATTCGGAGGGCTTACTGTCGACGCAGCAACCCAAGTTCTGTCCTTCTTCTTTGACGGCAGCTGCGGGCCGGTGAGCACCATGATGGCGATGCTGGTGCGCGAAGCATATCTTTCCGGGATCTGGGATTTGCCGCTCGCTGTCCCTTTGACACAGATTCAGAGGCCGACGACATTTGTGGATGATATCGAGATATATTCCAAGCGGCACTATCCGGTGATACCTCCCAGCTGGATCACTTATGACGCTGCTACGCAGACCATAGCGGCGAAAGAAGGTGTCATCGATTATCTGGTTATCGGCAGCGGTCCAGGAGGCGCAACCGTTGCCCACGAGTTACAAAAGGCGGGCAAGCGCGTTGTTCTTATTGAGCAGGGACCGTTTGTAGTGTGGGGCTCGATGGACACCATGAGCTATTCCAGGCTTATGTACCAGAACAATGTCGCAGCCACGTCCGACAACGGAATCCTGATGCGCAGCGGGCAGGCCATGGGCGGCGGCACGACGGTCAATATCGATCTGGCCTTCTCGCCCCTGGAGGGGACGATACAGGCGCGAATGGAAAACTGGATTCAGCAGGGATGGATCGATGGCGCGTTCTACACGCCGGAGCGGATCGCGGCTGCTTACCAATGGGTCCGCAACGCGATAGGCACGCGGGAAGTGACACAGTGCGAGCTCAATAAGGACAACCTCGTGCTATGGGATGGAGCACTGGCCTTCGGTGTCAATCCATCGCTGTATCATCTCAATCGCTTTCCCGAAGAGTTGTCACCGTCGCCGGTTACGCAGAAACGCGATGCGGCCAGGCAGCTTATCAAGAAGGCGATGGAGGACCCGGGTAATCCGCTGAGCGTGATCCCTGATGTCGCGGTGCAGGAGATTCTGTTCACGCCGGCCGAAGGAGATGGAAGCGTGCGTGCTATCGGTGCAACCCTCCTGGTCAATGCGCCATGGACGGATTACAAGAACACGATTGTCGATCCGTCTCAGCTGGGGATCGCTCCCGGAACGACTGTGACGATCCGCGCGGAGAATGTCGTTCTCTCGGCGGGGACGATCGGCTCGGCGCGCATTCTGCTGAATACGGCGAAGCAGACCCCCGCTGTGGCTAACCCGCGCGTCGGCCAAGGACTGATCATGCATCCATCGGTGCCGTTAATCGGGGTGTTCGAGCAGCGCATCAACCTGCTTGAGGGCCTCGACAGCGCGACATTCCTCGATGCCTTCGGAGTTGCGCCGGGATTCATCTTTGAAACCATGTCGGGCCTGCCGGCCTACGGCGCCTTGCTGATTCCGGGGACAGGGACAGAGGTCTACAACCGGCTTACGCAGTTTAATCACTCGGCAGGCTTTGGTGTGATGCTGGTGGACACGCCTTCGGACGGCAATCGGATTCGTCTGAACAGCGATGGCAGCGTCTCGGTGGATTACACGCTCAGCGATGGGGACAAGAAGCGCTTCCGCACAGGAGTGGCGATCGCGATTCGCATGATGTTTCTGGCCGGAGCGAAGGAAGTCATTATTCCGTCGAATGAAAACTTCCTCGGGCTGGATAACTTCGATCCCATGGTGGGTTCCTATCTTACGAACATCAACCAGGCCGATTTAGTCGAGCGGAATCTGCAATTCGTTCCGAATCGCACGCTCATTACCTCTGCTCATCTTCAGGCGACGAACAAGATGGGTCTGTCTGCGACGGAATCGGTAGTCTCGCCACGTCAGCGTGTGTGGAACGTGGTTACGGGGCAGGAGATCCCGAACCTCTATGTGATGGACAGCAGCATGTTCCCGACGTCGGTCGGTGCGAACCCCATGCAGTCGATTTATACCTTCGCGAAGATCTTCTCCGACCGGCTGATTGGCGGGATCGATGCTCCCGGCCCTGTGATGTACACGAAAGTTTCGACCGCCCGGCCACTGCTCAGGCCTGCCATTTCCGCCTGTTAAGCCGTGGCGTGGCCCAATTCCTTGGTCATGCAGATGAAATGGCACGGCATGGTCACCGGCATCTGATCCATCGGAAAGGGTGCGGTGCCGGTGATGCGGTAGCCGAGCTTTTCATAAATTGGCGGAAGCTCGGTTCTTAGATTCACGACGGTCAGGTCCATGAAATGCGCGCCCATCTCGCGGGCGAACTCCTCGGCAGCCGCAGTGAGTCGCCGGCCCAGGCCGCGCTTCTGCTGCGCAGGATCGACAGAGAGCAATCCCAGATACGCCCGGTCACCGTTGCGCTCGACGTAGACCGACGCCACAAGCTTCCCGTCTTCCTCGGCGACCAGAAAGTTGCCTTTCTGAAAGTAGGCTCTGAGCTTTGACTCGTTGAGCCGGTCTTCGTTCTTAAAGAAGCGCTCTACTGCAAAAGCTGTGTTGGTAAGCCGGAGGAGGGGGCTAAGGTCAACCTCGGTGGCCATGCGAACATTCATGCTTTGAATTTAGCGCAAGGAGGGATTTCGCCGCGCCGGCCGCGGTGGCAACCGTGGATGAGATCTTGTTTGCGCCCGGGACTTTCGCGCGGGGGCTGCCAGTCAACTCCGAATAGACCGCTCAAAGGAAAAGGGCTGCCGGATTCCAATACCGGCAGCCCTCTTGTGACTAGGGGAATCGGTGTTACTGCGATACAGAAGCTGCGTTCCGGGCAGTCTGCTTCTCGGCGGCAGCCTTCTCAGCGGTCTGTTCGAGAGTGGCAGCCTGGGGAAGGTAGGTGAGAGCCTGGGCAATCATTGGATCCCAGTCGGCGCGGATGCGCAGGCCCTGGAGCTGGCCGAACTGGCTGGTCATGATGTCGGCCTTGATGCTGGTTTTGAGCCAGGCCATGACGGCGGGGTCGGCGAAGTCCTGATCGGTGTAGGTGATGTTCTGCGATGTCAGAAATTGCTTGAAGTCGCTAAGGACAGCGTCATCCACCTGGAAGTCTTTACCGACGGTCCGATTGGCCAGATAGTGCTTCGTATAGTTGAAAAAGATGTTGTGAGCCGCGAGCACATCCTGGAAGTGATCGGACTTCGGCGTTTCGACCTTGTAGTCGGGAGTGATGCCGCCGCCGCCGTAGACGGTGCGTCCAGAGTCGGTCAACTTGACCTCACGATCCTTGTTGTCCTGAGGCTGGTCGTGATTGTAGTAGTAGTCGTAGAGCGAAACCCCGTTGTAATTGCGCTGGATGAGCCGCCCGCTGGGCGTGTAGTAGTGGTAGGTGGTCAACGCCAGGCCGGTATTGTCGGAGAGCTGATAGACGGTCTGGACCAGGCCCTTGCCGAACGTGACTTCGCCAACTACAAGAGCGCGGTCATGGTCCTGCAGGGCGCCGGAGACGATCTCGGCCGCCGAAGCGGTTCCATGGTTGACCAGGACCACGACGGGGAAGTCAGCGCCGCCGTTGCCACGCGTGGCGCGGTATATCTGCTCGGGATAGGCGCGGCCGCGTTGTGAGACGATGACCTGCCCGCGGCTGAGAAGCTTGTCGCATACTGCGACTGCTTCAGTGAGCAGGCCGCCGGGATTGCCGCGGAGGTCGAGGACGAGTCCCTTCAGGTTGCTAAAACCATCCAGAGCGTCGATGAACTCGCGGCCGGTGGTTTCCTGGAACTGGGTGATATGGATGTACGCGATGCCGGGACGAATTTCGAACTTGAGGTCGATCGAGGGGTGCGGGATTTCGTCACGCACGAGGTCGAAGGTCAATGGTGCCGCTGCGCCCTCGCGAGAGACTGTCAGGTGGACATGGGTGCCCTTGGGGCCTTTCAGCATGTTGGCCACATCTTCCGAGCTCATATTGTCGGTGGCCTTTCCATCGACGGAAACGATGACGTCGCCGGGACGCAGGCCAGCCCGGAATGACGGTGTCCCTTCATAGGGATAAACGACGACAATCTTGTTATTTTGCGGCTGAATGACCATGCCCACGCCGTAGTATTTGCCGTGCTGATCCTCGCGCATCTTGGCGTAGGCTTTGGGATCGTAGAAATTTGAGTGGGGATCGAGGACGCGCAGCATGCCCGGGATGGCGCCGTCGTAGATGACGGTATCGGGCTTGTCGCCGGTAAGCGGTTCGGCGTAGTTATCGGCGACGATCTGGTAAACACTGGTGAAGGATTTCAAGCTGTCGCGGAATTGCGACTCATCCGTCGACGATTGTGCACCCACCCTTTGGCTGATAAACATGCCTGCAAGGCCGCAGGCGGCAAAAAAGATTACGAGTGAAAAGAGGGTGCGTCGGACGCGAGAAGACATGCTGGAAAATCCTTCGGCTCCCGCATGCCGGGACAGGACTTTCCGGGAGCATAATATTAGACGAGTATAGCACCCGAAAGATAGGGCTTGCCCGTCTATAGCTTAGGCAGACGAGTCACGCCGTCAGCCGCTGGTATTCGCTCCAGTGGATGCGTAGAATGGCTGCAGCGCCGCCTCTGCCCATTCGCGATTACGCCAGGGAAGACGCCGAAACCGGCTTCCGGCTGCGCCATTAGAGATGTTACCCAGATGATCCTTCGATTTCCGCTGAATCGTGCCGCTCTCGCAGCCAGCCTGGCGATAGCAATCGTGCCCATCTCCTTCGGCCAGTCTTCCAAGCCGGCCGCCCCTGCTGCGCAACAATCGCCGTACCAGGGAACGGTTGTCGAAGACATCGTTGCGCGCGTGAATGACCAGGTCATCAGCCGGTCGGACTACGAACGGGCGGAGCAGGATCTCGATGCGCAAGCCAGACAGCAGCAATGGACCCAGCAGCAGCTCTTTGAGCAAAAGCGCGAGCTGCTTCGGGATCTGGTCGACCAGCAGCTGCTGCTCTCGAGGGGCAAGGACCTGGGCATCACTGGGGAGACGGAGACCGTCAAGCGTCTCGACGATATGCGCAAGCAGAACCATCTGGACTCGATGGAAGATCTGCAAAAGGCCGCCGAAGCGCAGGGTGTCTCCTGGGAAGATTTCCGGGCCAGCATTCGCAACCGCATCATTACGCAGGAAGTGATCCGCGACGAGGTGGGCCGGCACGTCAACATCACCCCGACTGAAGTGCAGCAATACTACGACAATCACAAGCAGGAATTCGAGCAGGCGGAGCAGGTGCGGCTGAGCGAGATCCTGATCCCGACGGCGAATCCGGATGACGCCTCTCAGGTAGCGGCGGCCAAGACCAAGGCGGATGAGGTCGAGGCGAAGCTGAAGGCGGGCGGCGATTTTGCGGCGCTAGCGAAGAGCGCGTCTGGCGGCCCGACGGCGGCCGATGGCGGCGATCTGGGCGAGTTCAAGCGCGGGCAGCTCGCGAAAGTGCTCGAAGATCAGACGTTCGGCTTAAAGGCCGGTGATTACACCGAACCGGTTCGCACCAAGCAGGGCTACGTCATCCTGAAGGTGACCGAGCACACTCCGGGCGGCGTTCCGCCACTGAAGGATGTTGAGAACCAGGTAGAAGACGCTGTCGGCATGGCGAAGATGAATCCGGCGCTGCGCGATTACCTCACCAAACTGCGCGAAGATGCCTATATCGACATCGCCCCGGGCTACGAGGATTCAGGCGCGAGCGCGAACGAGATGAAGCCGGTCTACAGCGCCTATGCGCCGCCGACCCCCAAGAAAAAGAAGCATGTAGAGCGGACACGCTTCCGCGAGCGTGGGCGCAAGAGCACAAAGCCTGCCGTTGTCCAAACGGCAGCGGAAACGACAGAGCCGGCACCGCCAGCCGGAGTTCCGACACTTGCTGACGTTCCGCAGGGAAGCACGACCACGGATTCCTCCGCAGGGACTGCGAATACGGGCAGCCCAAGCACCGGCAACACGAACACGTCTGCCTCGACCCACGCTCCCGCAAGCGCTGACGTGGCCAGCAACAAGACAATGAAGCCCGGAAAGAAGGAGAAGATCCGTTTCGGGCAGGCTCCGCGCGAAACGCTGCCTACGGCCGAGACCAAGACGGAAGATGCGGGTGCTAATTCTGCAAACGAAGGCGCCCAGGTTGCGGCAAATAATAACGGACCTTCGACCGTGCACACCCTGAATCCCGACGGCACAATTGCGACTCCGGACGAAACCGAAGCACCGAAACATAAGACGCGTTTTTCGGATCGCGCCAAGGAGCCGAAGGAGAAGAAGACCAAGGGACCCAAGGTCGATCCCTTTGCTCCGCCGCCGGCGACCAAGGACGAAGTGGCCACCCAGCAGCAGCAGGCTAAACCTCTTGGTCTGAATGGCGATACTTCGAAGGTCAAGAAGCCGAACCCGGCGAAAACCGGTCCTAAGCGCCGCCTGAGCGACGAGAAGAAAAATGGTGAGCAGCCGGAGACTACAACTCCGCCGGCCGCCGAGCCCGCACCCGCTGGCGGCACGAACAGCGGGTCTGCGCCGGCGCCCGCATCTTCGACGACTCCAAACCACTAGCCGCAGGCACGATGAAAGAACCCTACATTGCAGACCTGGCTCGATACGAGAACCAGGTCATCACCGGATTTTTTGCTGTCGTCTCGCGACATGACCGCAGCAAACGAGATGGTTCGCCGTATTTCGCGCTGACGTTTTCCGATCGCACGGGACAACTGGAAGCGCGGATGTGGGAGACGGCCGAAGCTGGGGAGTTTTCCTCCGGCGACATCGTCAAGGTGCGCGGCTTGGTCTGCCGCTACAGAGAATTCCTTCAGATCAATGTCGAGCGCATCCGCAGGGCCGAGTCGACCGAGTTCGACCTGAGCGACTACGTCCCGCACACCGAGTACAACATCGAGGAGCTCTGGGCGGAGCTGAACGCATACGTCGAGAGCTTTACGGATACTCACCTCAAAGCGCTGCTGCGCTCCTTCCTCGACGACCCGCAGATTGCCGCGGCTCTTCGGGAAGCTCCCGCTGCCAAGAGCATGCACCATGCCTGGATCGGCGGCCTTCTCGAGCACATTGTCTCTCTGCTCCGCATTTCCGATTTAGCCGCGAAGCACTACCGCGTCCACCGCGATCTGCTTTTGACCGGCGTCGTCCTGCATGACGTTGGCAAGCTCGAAGAGTTGCACTGGGGCACCAGCTTCGACTACACGGTTGAGGGCCAGCTTCTTGGGCACATCACTCTGGGCATCTCGATGATCGAGCGCAAGATCGCGGCATTGCCCGATTTTCCGCCCCCGCTGCGCTTGCTGGTGGAACACCTGGTCCTGAGCCACCACGGTAAATACGAGTTTGGGTCACCGAAACTTCCGATGACGCCGGAGGCTGTCCTTCTGCATTACCTCGATGACATGGATGCCAAGATGCAGACGCTGCAAAATGAGTTTGCGCGAAGCGTGACGGCTGGGCGCGATCCGGGTGAGGTGACCGACTGGGTGCGATCGCTCGAACGGCCCCTCCTCGATACAGCACCGTTTCTGGAACAGGCAAAGAACGACGAGCAGAAGTAAAACAGGAGGCGGGCGATGGCGTATCTGTTGAAGACTGAACCGAGTGTATATTCCTTTGCGGACCTCGAGCGCGAAGGTGAGACGATCTGGGATGGGGTCACAAATCCTGCTGCCGTGAAGTTCCTTCGCGGCATGAAGCCGGGCGATGGACTGGTGATCTATCACACGGGTGACGAGAAGACGGCTGTCGGGACGGCCAAAGTGGTCAGCGTTGACGCAGCGAACCCTCACGTACCACTCGTCCGCATCAAAGCAGGAAAGCCAGTGAAGCACCCCCACACGCTGGCGGAAATCAAAGCCGACAAGCTATTTGCCGATTCACCACTGGTCAGTCAGGGCCGGCTTTCGGTTGTTCCTCTTACTGAAGCACAGCGCGCATGGCTGACCGGCGATTGATCTAATATTAAAGATTGAGATCAAAGTCGGATCGAGGCCTGGATAGCACGCATGTTACGTTTTTCAACCGCAGGTGAGTCGCACGGCGAGAGCCTGATTGCGCTCGTTTCCGGACTGCCTGCCGGCATCCCCATCGACAACGATCGCGTGAATCGCGAGCTATGGCGCCGCCAGCAGGGCTACGGACGCGGCGGACGCATGCGCATCGAGCAGGACACGGCGCATTTCCTTTCTGGAGTGCGCCATGGCAAGACCATAGGGTCGCCCGTCGCGATCGAGATTGAGAACCGAGACTGGAAAAACTGGACCGAATCCCTGCCGGTTACGGCAGGCGATCCCGCAAAACACAAAGCGGTCGCTTCGCCTCGCCCCGGGCATGCCGATCTTGCCGGTGCACTCAAATATGACTTTCCTGATGCCCGCTATGTGCTCGAGCGCGCCTCGGCGCGGGAATCGACGGCTCGCGTTGCTGCGGGCGCTCTCGCTAAGGCTCTTTTGCTGGAGCTAGGCATTGACGTCGCCAGTCACGTCATTCGCGTTGGACGCGCGGACCTTAAGAGAGGTGCGTCGTGGCCGGAGATCAGCGCTCTGCGCGACAAAGACGAAGTGCTCCTGAGCTGCGTCGATGAAGAATCGGAAACCGGCATGAAGGCGGAAGTGGACCTCGCACTGCGCACCGGTGACTCTATTGGCGGCATCTTCGAAGTAGTGATCCACGGTGCGCCGGCCGGCATCGGTACCTATACGAACTGGGACGAGCGGCTGGATGGAATCCTCGCGCAGGCGGTTATGTCGCTGCAGGCGGTCAAGGCAGTCGAGATCGGACGGGGCATTACTGCGGCAGAATCGCTCGGGTCGCAGGTTCACGACGCCATTGGATATGCCGAAGCACAGGAGAACGGCGCGCACACCCGCTTCACCCGCGAACACAACAATGCGGGAGGCATCGAAGGCGGTATCTCGAACGGAGAAGATATTGTGGTTCGCGGCTATCTGAAGCCGATTTCTACGCTACGGCGTCCGCTTCAATCTGTACGCTTTGATACCCGTGAGGTGACCAAGGCGGCGTATGAGCGCAGCGACGTCTGCGTGGTTCCCGCGGCAGGCGTGGCGGCCGAGGCGATGGTTGCGCTGGCCTTCGCGCGGCTGGTTCTGGAAAAATTCGGCGGAGATTCCCTGCGTGAGCTTAAACGTAACTATGATGGTTACGTTGCGCAGATCGGCGCGTATTGAAGAAGATGGCTTTAGAGATCGTCAAATATCCCGACCCAGTTCTCGATCGGCCCGCCGAGCCCGTTACCGAGTTCAACGACGAGCTCCGCAAGTTTGTCGACGACATGTTCGAGTCGATGTATGCCGCCAAGGGCATCGGCCTCGCGGCTCCCCAGGTTGGTGTCTCGAAGCGCATCACCGTCATCGATCTGAGCTTTAAAGAGAGGCCGGAAGAGAAAATTGTCCTGGTCAATCCCGAGATCGTACTTCGCGAAGGCAAACAGTACGAGGAGGAGGGCTGCCTCAGCCTGCCGGAGATTCGCGAGAAGGTTTCGCGGGCCGCGAAAGTAAAAGTACGAGCGCAGGATGTTGAAGGCAGCTGGTTCGAGATGGAAGGCACGGAGCTGCTCGCTCGCGCGTTTCAGCATGAAATCGATCATCTTGACGGCATTCTCTTCTTCCGGCGCGTGAGCGCACTCAAGCGCGACCTCATCCTGCGCAGGATTCGCAAGATGCAGAAGGCCGGAGAGTGGTAGCGCGGCGATGAAGCTCGTTTTCTGCGGCACACCTTCGTTCGCAGTTCCCACGCTGAAGGCGGTGCTGCGCGCCGGCCACGAAGTCGCGCTGGCCGTCACACAGCCTGACCGCCCCGGAGGCCGCGGCCTCCAGGTCGTTGTCCCGCCCATCAAGGCGATCGCGCTGGCCGAGAGCATTCCTGTCGTCCAGCCGGAAAAGATCAAGAACAATGCAGAATTTCGCAGCCGGCTCGTGCAGATGCGCGCCGATGCGATTCTCGTCGTCGCATATGGCCGCATCATTCCCAAGTGGATGCTCGACCTCCCGCGCTTTGGCAACCTGAATCTGCATGGCTCGTTGCTGCCGAAGTACCGCGGAGCAGCTCCCATCCAGTGGGCCGTCGCCAATGGAGAACCGACTACAGGTGTAACCACGATGCGACTCGATGAGGGCCTCGATACGGGAGACGTCCTAATGCAGCGCGAGATGGCGATTGCTCCTGACCAGACGGCTGAGGACGTCTATCCGCTACTCGCCGAGATGGGTGCCGCGTTGATGGTTGAAACCCTCGCGGGACTTGCCTCGGGCGCGATCACTCCGCAGAAGCAGGACGATTCCCTCGCGACGCTGGCGCCGATTCTTACACGTGAAGATGGGCGTATGGATTTCACACACTCGGCGATGACCATTTACAACCGCTGGCGTGGTTTCCAGCCATGGCCGGGCGCCTGGACGCTGCTCAGCGGCAAAAAACTGACTGCGCGTCGCCTGATGCCTCTTGAGCCGAGCGCATTACCGGGCGGCCCCATTGACCCGGGAGAGGTCCACGCGGAAGAGGGCCGTCTGTATGTCCGCTGCGGCGAGCGAACCTGGCTGGAACTGGTAGAGATTCAGCTGGAAGGCAAGAAACGCATGCCAGCGGCGGCTTTCCTTCGTGGGCACGCGCTGCACACCGGTGACAGGCTCGGCTGATGGTAGCTCGCGCTCGCGCGGTCGCATTCCAGATACTTCTCGAAGTCAGCAGCACGGAAGCGCACAGCGATGAGTTGCTGCGCTCGCGCAAGGTAGATGCGCTCACTGCGCAGGATCGCGCTCTCGCGACGACACTGGTGCTGGGCACCCTGCGCTGGCAAATGAAGCTGGACGCCCGGATCCGCGCGTTTCTGTCACGGCCCGGCGTCAAGCTCCCGGCACCTGTTGAGACTGCGCTGCGACTCGGCGCATACCAGATTTTCTATCTCGACCGTATCCCTGATTACGCGGCCATTGGCGAGAGCGTTGAGCTGGTCAAGCAGGCCGGGGAAATCCACGCCGCTCGGATGGTGAATGCGGTTCTGCGCAGGCTGGCAGGTATTCCGCGCGAATCGTCTGAGCAACAAACCAGTACCGCTGCCGGGATCGCCGAAGCTTTTGCTCATCCGGCCTGGATGGTTGAGCGCTGGACGCGCTTCTACGGTCTGGAGGCCGCGGAGGCGATCTGCCGCTTTGACCAGGAACCTGCCTCAGTCACAATTCGGTTGCTCGATCCAGTTGTTGAGCGGGAACTCGCAGGTGAAGGCATTCTTCTCGAACCGGGGGAATTTCTCATCGCAGCTCGGCGCGTTGTGACAGGCGATGTTGCCGGCAGCAAGGCATTCCAGCAAGGCCGCATCCGCATTCAGGATGAGGGCTCGCAACTGGTCGCGGAGCTCGCAGGGGTTGGAAGCAAGATTCTTGACACTTGCGCCGCTCCCGGTGGCAAGACTGCGATCCTGGCCGAACGGAATTCTGATACAGCGATTACCGCCTGGGACATCAGCAAACGCAGGCTTGAGGCCATGCGCAAGCTGCCGCCGTTCGGCTCCGATCGAATCAGACTCGAAGTGCGCGACGCCGCGGAAGCGAAACTGCGACCTGAGTATGACCTGATCCTGTGCGACGTCCCCTGCTCGGGCACAGGGACGATTGGCCGCAATCCGGAAATTCGCTTTCGTGTGAGCGAAGACGCGCTTGTGCGACATCATGCACGCCAAGTGAGAATTCTGTCCTCGGCGCTTCATGGCCTCGCGCCTGGTGGGCACCTGCTGTACTCTACCTGCTCGCTTGAAGCGGAAGAAAATGAATCTGTAGTTGCCGAGTGTCTCAATGCGAATCCGGGATTCATTGCGCGTTCGCTGGCTGACGACATTCACTCGCTCGCCGCCAAGGGCGTTCTCTCCAGGGAAAGTGCGGAGCATCTAAGCCGTTCGGCGTTCCGTGATGGATTTCTGCATACTATCCCGGGCATTCATAACTGCGACGGGTTCTTTGCGGCTTCGATCACAAGGGGTTAAGCCACCGATAGAATGGTCCTTCGCCATGGCGGGAAAGAAAAAAGTCGACGAGCAACTGGCAGTTCTTGAGCAACTGCGGCAGCAGCCCGACGAGGCAGCGATCGCACCGCTGCGGGCTCTGCTGAAAAATCAGAACAATTACGTCGTCGCGAAAGCTGCCGACCAGGTTGCGCAACGGCATCTCGAATCACTGTTGCCCGAGCTGCTCACAGCTTTCGATCACTTCTTTGAGGATGCTGAGAAGCGCGATCCACAATGCTGGGCAAAGAACTCTCTCAGCCGCGCGCTGGCTGCGCTCGAATATCAGGAGCCCGAGCCATTCCTCCGAGGCTTGAAACACGTACAGCTTGAGCCCACGTGGGGCGGCCGCTCCGACACTGCCGGTGTGCTGCGCGGGACCTGCGCGCTGGCGATCGTGCAGTGCCGTTCGCTTCCGGAAAGCGAGCTGCTGCGGCACCTCATTGACGTGCTGGCAGACACCGACAAGACAGCCCGCGGCGACGCGGTGCGAGCCATCGAACAGATCGGGTCGCCCGCAGCTTCGCTTCTGTTACGCCTGCGCGCACAGATAGACAGCGGCTACCGCGAGGAGCCCGAGATTCTCGGCGCGTGCTATGCCGGTGTGCTCCGCATCGAGGGAGCCCCGGCGCTTAAGTGGGCAGCCCGATTCATCGCCCGCGAAGACGATGCCGCCGGGGAAGCTGCGCTCGCCGTGGCCGCCACGCATTCGGCTGAAGCATTTGAGCTGTTAAAGGCGCGGTGGGAGACGACTCATGATCCGTGGCTGCACTGCGTCCTGCTCTCGGCCATTGCGTTGACGCGGCAGGCTGCGGCGTCCGAATTCCTGCTCGATCTGGTCAGGGCTGACTCGATCGGCGCGGAGATGGCCGTCGAAGCGCTACTGCGCTCTCTGCCGTCCGAAGAAGTCCTGCGCCGGCTGAAGGAAGTGGTTGCAGGCAATGTCCGGCTGGAACGCGCGTTTGCGGCAAACGCTACTGAGCGACGGTGAGCTCGATCGGAGTTGAAGCGTCTACGCGATAGCCCGCTTGCGGGCTCTGGCCGGTCACCGTTCCCGGCGGCACTGGCGATTGCGGGGCCTGGGCCGACGCTGGACCGGTCATAGCTGGAACAGACTCCTCGGCGGTCTTGACCGGAGCCAGCTTGAGCCCTGCACGGGAGATCGTTGCCGCTGCTGCAGAAAACGGTTGACCGGTGAGATCCGGCATGACCATGCCGTCACCAGTTTCAAGAGGCGGTGCGGCAATCAGCAGGCTGACGATGGGGCTCTCCACGCCGGCGGCATCGGGAGGCGGATTCTGGGCAATCACAGTATCCGCCGGAGCATAGGCGTAGGGCATTTCCGCGGTTGGACCGACCTCGAGCCCCAGACGGCGAATCTGAATCGACGCGAGCCGCTGATTGGATCCTGCCAGGTTAGGAATTGCCACGCGCTGCGGGCCGGCACTTTCTGTGAGCCGTACATGCCATTCACGTCTGACCACGGTTCCCGGAGGCGGCGACTGGCTAAGGATGCGGCCTGCGGGTATCTCCACGCTATAAAAGTGATTCTCGACGCCGGCATTCAAGCCGAGCGATGCGGCCTTGTCCGTAGCCTCAGCTACGGTAAGCCCTCTGAAGCCTGGAACCTTAACCTCGGCTCCGTGTATGACAAAGTGCATGGTGATGATGGCTGAGAACATGGCCACCACACCGAGCATAAGTACTACCATCACGAATTTGAATGCGCGAAACACGTCAGTCAGCGTATTCGATCGAATAGTCGATTTTGACTGCCTTCTCCAGCATGAGGGAAACCGAGCAGTATTTATTCTTTGAGAGCGAGACGGCATCCTCCGCGGCTTTTTTCGTAACCTTCCCCGAAATTCTGTAGACGAGATGGATATGAGTGAAGACGCGCGGCGGGGCCGGAGCCTGTTCCGCCGTTGCTGAAACGGTCAGTCCCGTGATCGGCTCCCGCTTTTTCTCCAGAATGTTGACCACATCGACGGAAGTGCATCCGCAGAGAGCAGCCAGCACTGCTTCCATGGGGGACGGCCCGGCAGCGTGTTCTTTCGTGGTGTCGAGAGTAATCGTGTGGCCGCTTTCGGTGCGGCCCTCAAAGATATCTCCTTTTTTCCATTCTGCACTGGCAATCATAGGCGCCTCATCAATGATGATGATTGTCCGTGGCCGGCTCGGGATGGATGAGTACGCGGTGCACATCCGGGCATTCCAGCTTGAACCGATCTTCAAGCTCGGTGATCACCTCGTGAACGCGCTGCATGGGCATTTCATCAGGCAGTGTGCAGTGGCATGAAAGCTGCAGCTTGTCCCCCATCCGTCCGGTGACAACTTCATGGATATCGATGATCTCGGGCAGGGTGCCAGCGGCGTGACGTAAGCGCTTCTCCATCCTGCGGTCGCGGTCCAGAGGCTGCGGATTCTCGATGGTAGCGGGCTCGCTTTCGATGTGGGTGAGCACCGAGGCGACTTGCGGGAGCTCACGGCGAATCTCGTCTTCGATGCGGCGGACGAAATCGTGCGCCTGCCGCAGCGGCATGGTCTCTTTAACCTCGATGTGTTGCTCGACCCGCAATGCGCCGTGGAAAGACTGGATGCTGACGTCATGCAGCAGCACATTGTTTCTCGAGGCGACGGCTCGCACCTTGTCGAAAATGCTTTCTTCGCCAGGAGAACGCGGCACGGTGTGGATGACGACGTCGGCGCCGGGAAGAATCCTGCAGACAGCAGCCGTGGCGTCCCGCACCAGTTCCTCAGTACGCTGAAAGGTCAGCTGGCGTGAAAGCGAGAGGGTGAAGTCTGCGAAATACCTTCCCCCTGACCGCCGCATGCGTGCCTGGTCGACGGAGAGCACGCCATCGGTGGCCTTCAGCTCCCGCAGCACCTGCCTGCTGATCTCTTGCGGAATGGCATCGGTAAGCGCTCCGATGGTCCGCCAGGCCAGGCGCCAGGCGAAGTGAAGGATAAACAGAGAGACTACGATGGCGGCGACTGGATCGGCAAAGCGCAGCCATTCAAGGCCCATTTCCTTGCCGGTCGTGGAACTGCCCAGCCACGAGGCGCCAAGGCCGATCAGAACGGCAACGCTCGACCAGATATCCGACGAGAAATGCAGAGCGTTCGCAGCCAGAGCATCGCTGTGGTAGCGCTCAGCTACCGTCTTCAACTTACGCGAGCGAGTGAAATCGACCGCTATGGAAAGCAGGAGCACTGCGAATGGCCATAGGGAATGCCGCACAGTTACGGGATGAAAGAAGATGCGAATGATGGCTTCAGCGGTGATCCACACGCTTGAGGCCAGCATCAGAAATGTCTCGACAAAGCCGGAGAGGTTTTCTACTTTGCCATGGCCGTAAGGATGGTTCTCGTCCGCGGGCTTATCGGAGAGGCGCACTGAAAAAAACGTGAGGCCGGCCCCGATCAGGTCGACACCGGAATGAGCGGCATCCGAAAGCATGCCCAGCGATCCGGTGATGATGCCGACGGCAAGTTTGAGCGCGGTGATTACACAGGCTGCAGCCACCGAGAGGAACGCGGCGGACTGCTTCTCCGCGCCCGCGCTTATGGCTGTATTTTGCGTGGCAATCTGGCTCATTGCATCCTTCAGCCTACACTCGGCTCGGGTTTGATGCCACGGTACAAACCGGCGATTCCGAAGCTGTAGGGTGTCCACGTCACGTCCGTGAAACCGGCTTCGCGCATCATCTGCAGCATCCTCGACGGAGCAGGAAAGCGTTCGACCGAGGAAGGAAGATAGGCGTAAGCGCTCCCCGCACCGGAAATCCTGGTTCCGACAGCGGGCAGCACCCTGTGAAAATAGAAGGCGTACGCCTTGCCAACCCATCCCCCGGGTTCGCTGAAATCTAGAATCCCGAGCTCGCCATTGGGCCGCAACAGCCGATGGAACTCGCGCAGGCCCGCGTCGTAATTCGCCAGGTTGCGAAATCCGAAGGCGCTGGTGATCAAGTCGAGAGACTCGTCGGCGAACGGGAGATGAAGGGCATCGGCCTCAATCGCGACTGCATTGCGATTGCGAAATTTTTCGGCACCCCGGGTAAGCATCTGGTGCGAAAAATCCGCGGCGAGAATGGGACGTCCCTCTTCAGGCCGGCGCCGCAGCAGGGCCAGCGTCATGTCTCCGGTCCCGCAGCAGACGTCGAGCACGGCTGCCTCGGGGCGGGCGAGGATCCGGCGGAAGTTACGAGCCGCACGCCACCACCACCAGCGGTCGACGTTGCAGGACAGAATGTGATTGAGCAGGTCGTATCGCGGCGCGATGCTGTCGAACATCTGCCGGACGGCAGTTGACGAGCTCTGCTCGTCCGACGCGCCAGCCGGCCGCGCTCCAGGAGACACAGAAGGACCGCTCACCGGCCGGCCTCGCTGAGGACGTTTTCGATTGCCGCAATCATCTCCGCATCGGTTACATTTTCGACGACCACTGCAGAGCCGATTCTTTCGCAAAGAACGAAACGGCGCGTGGCACCCCTGTTTTTCTTGTCATGTCCAGCGGCGGCGAGGAGCTCCGGAACCTGTGCCCGGAAACTCGGCAGCGGTCCGTAGGCGTGGATCGTGTTTTCGATTCGCGTCGCGTCCTTTTCGGGAAGCATGCCGCGCATCCGGCTGATGTACAGCGCCGCGAGCATGCCCCATGCGACCGCTTCGCCGTGCAGCAGCTTCCTGTATCCCGTCGCGGCTTCGATTGCATGGCCGACGGTGTGGCCGAAGTTCAAAATCATGCGCAAACCCGATTCGCGTTCATCAATGCCGACCACGTCCGCCTTCATCCGTACAGACGCACTGATAACCCGCTTCAGCGCGTCCGGATCGCAGGCCAGGATTGCCTGTTGCTCGCGTTCCAGAAAGCGAAAGAGGCTGGCGTCGCGGATGATTCCCGCCTTGACGCTCTCGAAAAGGCCGGCGCGGAGCTCGCGTGGCGGCAGCGTCTCGAGCAGCAGCACGTCAGCGAAGACGGCCCGGGGGTGATGAAAGCTGCCCATGAGGTTCTTGCCGACGGTGAGATTCACGCCCGTCTTGCCGCCAACAGAGGAATCGACCTGCGCCAGCAGCGTTGTTGGCATCTGGATGTAGTCGATGCCGCGCATGTAAATCGCAGCCAGGAAGCCTCCAACGTCGCCGACGATGCCACCTCCAAATGCGATCAGCAAAGATGAGCGGTCCGCGCCGGCTGCCGCCAACTCCGTCGAGAGCCGTTCCACTTGCGAAAGACGCTTGTGAGTTTCTCCCGGAGGCAGAAAGAGCACTGCCGGCTGCTGGGCCGGCGGAAAGGCCGCCAGCAGCTGTTTTCCCCAGAGCCCCCAGATTTCGGGTGAAGTGAGGATAAAAATCCGCTGCTGCGGGGCGCGTTTGACCTTGCGCAGGTGGTGCTCAAAATGAGTGACCAGATTGCAGCCGACGTACACCGGATAGTCGGCGGACGCTGTCTTTACATGAATGGCGCGCACGATGTTTTCATCGTATCGGAGCAGCGCGGATAGTGTGAACCCTTTGGCTGCGCTCCCTCGTCTAAGAGTGTTATCTGCCGTGGTAGGCTCAAACGTTATGGCCATCGTTACAGAAACCGACTTTCTGATCGTAGGTGCAGGAATCGCCGGTTTACGCGCCGCCATCGGACTCGCGGAAGCTGGCCGCGTGCTCGTCGTAACAAAGGAAGCTCTCGGCGAATCGAATACCAACTATGCGCAGGGAGGAATCGCCGTCGCCCTCGGAGGAGACGAGGATGTTTCGCTTCATCTCGAGGACACCGTCGCCGCAGGTGACGGCCTGGTCGATCGCGACGCGGCGCGAGTTCTCGTCGAAGAAGGCCC
>Ga0335075_10001843_pt1 | contig 34460 bp, 27 predicted proteins | sample Lox_Sample_24_FD_206723 | JGI IMG/M metagenome (GOLD analysis project Ga0335075, IMG submission 206723) | Soil microbial communities from Loxahatchee National Wildlife Refuge, Florida, United States - Lox_Sample_2.4 | ecosystem: Environmental > Terrestrial > Soil > Wetlands | place: USA...
CCAGGACGACGTGAACCTGGCCATCGCCTCGGACGCGGTGATCATCGGCTTCAACGTCCGGCCGGCCCCCCGGGTTGGCGAGCTGGCCCAGCGCCAGGGCGTGGACATCCGCTACTACTCGATCATCTACCAGGCGATCGAGGAGGTAGAGGCCGCGCTCAAGGGCATGCTCAAGCCCGAGTTCGAGGAGGCCCAGCTCGGCACGGCGGAGATCAGGGAGGTCTTCCGGGTGCCGCGGATCGGCAACATCGCCGGCTGCATCGTGCGCACCGGGTCGATCCACCGCGCCAGCAAGGCGCGGCTGATCCGGGACGGCATAGTGATCTCCGACAACCTCACGGTGGAATCGCTGCGCCGGTTCAAGGACGACGTGACCGACGTCCGCGAGGGCTACGAATGCGGTATCGGCGTCGGGTACAACGACCTGCGGATCGGCGACACGATCGAGACCTTCGAGATGAGGGAGAAGCCGAGGACCTGACCGGCCCCGCGCCCCGGGACCAACGATGTACGTCGCGGCGTTGACCATGGACGTGCTGCTGGGCGACGTGCACTCGCTCAAGGCGAAACGTGCCGTCATCCGGCCGCTTGTCGCCGAACTGCGTCGGCGGCTCCCGGGCGTGGCGGTGGCCGAGACCGGGCACCTGGACCTGCATCGGCGGGCCGAGATCGGCGTGGCGGTGGTGTCCGCGACGGCCGCCGACGCGATGAGCGTGCTCGATGCGTGCGAGCGCCTGGTGGCCGGGCACCCTGAGATCGAGCTGCTGTCGGCTCGGCAGCGGCTGTTCAATGAGGAGGAGTGACCGAGCATGGACGCCCCCAGGGCCCGCAAGCTCGCCGACCAGATCAGCCAGATCGTCGCGGAAATGCTGGAACGACGGATCAAGGATCCCCGGCTCGGCTTCGTCACCGTCACCGAGGCCCGGCTGACCAACGACCTGCGGGAGGCCACCGTGTACTACACCGTGTACGGGTCTGATCAGGAACGGGCCGACACGGCGATGGCGCTGGCCAGCGCGACCGGCATCATACGGTCCGAGGTCGGTCGGCAGATCGGCCTGCGGCACACCCCCTCGCTGGCCTTCGTCGCCGACGCGGTGCCCGACACGGCAAAGCGGATAGAGGAACTGGTCACCCAGGCCCGCGACGCCGATGCCGAGCTGGCCCGCAGCCGCGAGGGCGCGGTCCCGGCGGGCGACGCCGATCCGTACCGTAAGCCCGCCGAGGCTGGCGACGATGACGCCGGAGACGACGAGGACGAATGATGAGGTCGCAATGACCGAACCGCGGCCAGGCGGCCTGGTCATCGTGGACAAGCCCGGCGGCATGACCTCTCATGACGTTGTGGCGCGGATCCGGCGGCTGGCCGGGACCAGGCGGGTGGGGCATGCCGGGACGCTGGATCCCATGGCTACCGGCGTCCTGGTCGTCGGGGTCGAGAAGGCTACCCGGCTGCTCGGCTACCTGACCCTGACCGAGAAGCAGTACGACGCCACGATCAGGCTCGGCCAGTCCACGAGCACCGACGACGCCGAGGGCGATATCACCGGTACCGCGTCGGCCGCGCATGTCTGCGCCGAGACGCTCGCCTCCGCCATCAGGGGCCTTACCGGCGAGATCAGCCAGGTGCCGCCGACGGTCAGCGCGATCAAGGTCGACGGCCAGCGTGCCTACCGGCTGACCAGGGCGGGCGCGGCACCGGAGCTGAAACCCAGGCCCGTGACCGTCCACGACTTCACCGTCACCGCCATCCGCCGGGAAGCCAGCCATCTCGACGTCGACGCCACGGTCCGCTGCTCCAGCGGAACCTATATCAGAGCCCTCGCCCGTGACCTGGGCAGCGAGCTTGGCACCGGCGGGCACCTGGTCAGCCTGCGCCGCACCCGGGTCGGCGCGTACGACCTCGGCGCAGCAAAAACCCTGGAGCAGCTGGCCGAGCGGTTCGAGGTGATGCCCCTGGCCCAGGCCGCCGCGGTGGCGTTTCCGCGCCGGGAGCTTTCCGCGGACGAGGCCCGCCGCCTGGCTCACGGCGGCCGCCTCCCGGCCTCGATGGGCACCGATCCCGGAACCACGGAAGCACCGGTAGCCCCCGAACGCCCCACGGCCGCATACGCGCCCGACGGCTCGCTTGTCGCGCTGCTCACCGAACAGGCAGGCCAGGCGCGCCCGCTTGTGGTCTTCACCGCAGGCTAGGCTGGTGCTCGCCGTCGGCGAAGCGATAAAGGCGACGAAGGAGGAACGGGGACCGTGTACCGCTGGTACGGCCTTGACGACGTGCCATCCGACTGGCCTGGGTGCGTGGCGACGATCGGAAAATTCGACGGCGTGCACCTGGGACACCAGCGCGTGGTGGCCCGGGCCGGCGAGGTGGCGCGAAGCAGGAACCTGCCGCTGGTCGTGATCACCTTCGACCCGCACCCGGACGAGGTCATCAGGCCGGGCTCGCACCCGCCGTTCCTGACCACCCCGCGCCGCCAGGCCGAGCTGCTGGCCGGGCTCGGAGCCGACGCGGTCGTCGTGCTGCCCTTCACCCTTGAGTTCTCACGGCTGAGCCCGGACGAGTTCGTCCGGACCGTGCTGGCCGAGCGGCTGCACGCGGCCGTGGTAGTGGTGGGGGAGGACTTCAGGTTCGGTTTCCGGGCCGCGGGCGACGTGCCCCTGCTGGCCCAGCTAGGCGAGAAGTACGACTTCACCGCGGAGGACGTGCCGCTGCTGATAACCGGCGGCTCGACGGACTCATCGACCTACATCAGGGAGCGGCTGGCCGCCGGGGACGTGGCCGGGGCCGCCGCCGCCCTCGGCCGCCCGCATCGCGTGGAGGGCGTTGTCGTCCGCGGTCACATGCGCGGCCGGGCGCTTGGCTTCCCCACCGCCAACCTGGAAACCCCGCCGCACACCGCGACGCCCGCCGACGGCGTCTACGCCGGCTGGCTGACCAGCCTGGACCTGGACGGGACCGAGGTCGCCCGCTGGCCGGCCGCGATCTCGATCGGCACCAACCCGACGTTCGGCTCCGGCGACCGCAGCGTCGAGGCTTACGCGCTCGACCGCGACGACCTGGACCTGTACGGCACGCACGCCGCCATCGACTTCGCCGCCCGCCTGCGCGGCAACGACCGCTTCGACTCCGTCGACGCCCTGATCGACCAGATGCGCCGCGACGTCGACCAGGCCCGCGCCCTGACCCAGCCGTAACAAAGCTTCCGCCCGGACCCCTGCCGTCCAACCTTTTTTACCGAACGGACCGTGGTGCCTGCTCACACCGTCAGGATGCCACCGCGGCCAAGTCCTTTCCTGTCGCGATGGCGTGAATCGGAACGCGCCCAGGAGGGGCCGTGGCGCACCAGCCCCGGAAGCTGGGGCCGGTGTGCCTCGTGCCTCATCCGTGGCGTCGCTGCTAGCTCTCGCCGCGGCGCTTCCAGAACGCGCGGCTTGCGGCCGGGCGGGCGCCCGCCGCGAACTCGGCCAGCATCCGGATCGCCTCAGCCCACAGCGAGTCGAGCTCGGCGCCGCGCGGACAACCGGATCCGTCACACGTCCGGAGCCTGCGTACCAGCCCGGCCAGCCCGGTGAGCTGACCGGCGTCGGCCGGATCCCCGCCGAGCCACGCCAGCAGCGCATCGACGCGGGTGGCCAGGTCGGCCAGCAGCCGGGCCCGCTCGGAATCGGGCGCGCCCTGCGCCGCACGCAGCGCGGCAGCCTCCTCGCCCATCTGGCGCCGCGCCTCGAGCAAGCGCGACGGGCCGCCGCCAGTCCGGGCAACGGCGCCCGGGTATCGTGTCGGAACCCCCGCCGACCCCGCCGTGAATGCTCTGGCCGTCCTGGTCGGCCTGGCCGCCCCCATTTCCTCGGCTGGCCCGATTTCCTCTGCTGCCCCCATTTCCTCGGCTAGCCGAGCGGATTCTTTCGCCGTGACCGCGCCGCTGCCGGTCGCCTTCATCGGCGCCGCGCGCCGCATGACGCGCTCGCGCCCGGCCAGGGCACGCGCGGCCCTCGCGCGATACCGCACCGCACCTCCGGGCATCGCGGCCAGCGGCGCCGCGGCAGCGGCCGCGAAAGGGACCCCGGATGGCAGGCCCAGGCCGACTGGGTCCCATCCGGCGGGCAGTTCGACTGGCTGGGTCACCCGGTGCGGCACCCCGCCGTCCGCCACGACACGGGAGTCGACGGCCACGAACGCGGTGAACCGGCACAGCACGCCGTAGCGAAGGGACACCTCGGTGATCTGCTGTTCCAGCCGGGCCACCCCCGCGGTGTCGTGGTCGGCCAGGCAGGCGTACCGGTCCTCCAGATCCCGGAGGTGGGCGCGCGCCCAGGTCGCCGCGCTCGCCTGGTTGCTGCCGACCGAGGCGGTGACCTTGCTCTCGAACGGCGTGCCGTCCGGCGTGGTCCCGCGAACCGTGATCGCGCCGCCGGGATCACCCCCGCCCGGATTGCCCCGCCAGCGGCCCGTCACCGTGACCGGCACGCCTTCGAACAGGTCAGGCAGCAAGCTGGGCGCCACCGTCCCCGGCTCGATCTCCAGGTCGTCTGCGGCCAGCGCGATCCCGCTGACCAGGGGGGAGCCGATCCGGCGGTGGATGCGGGCCGCGGCCTCGTCGAGGCGGTCCTCGGATTCCACCAGTTCGCAGCGGCCGCGCCCGGCCGCGGCCAGCCTGGACAGGAACCCGGCGTTGACCGCCCGGTCGATGCCAACGACGTGCACTCGGATCCCGGCCAGCAGCGGGCCCAGCCGCTGCAGGATCTGGTCCTCGTTGCCGACCTGCCCGTCAGTGATCAGCACCAGCACCCGGTCGCGATCGTTCGCCGCGCGTCCGCCGCCCCCGGCCTCCGCTGCGTGCCCGCTCGCGCCCTGGAACTCCGGCCCTCCGGCCAGCAGTTGCACCGCCGTCTCCAGCGGCGCCAGCATTTCGGTGCCGCCGCGCGCATCCGTCCGGGCCAGCCACTCGACGGCGCGGAACCGGTTCCTGTCGGTCGCCCCGGCCAGCCCGCCCGGAGCGTCCGACAGCCGCTCAACCTGGTTGTCGAAACGCAGCACCGCGAACCTGTCCGAGCCGGTCAGCGTGTCCACGATCCGGGCGGCGGCGCGGCGGGCCGCGACCATCTTCCAGCCGAGCATGCTGCCCGAGCGGTCGAGCACAAGCACCAGGTCGCGGGGCCGCGGCCTGCCTTGGCCATCCGGCGGCAGGAGCGTGAGGGTGAACGTTCCCCGCGCCGGGTCTTCCGCAGAATCCGGGGTCAGCATCAGCGAGGCCGCCACCTGATCGTGGTCAGCCACGGCGAGCCGCAGGATGAAGTCCCGGTCCAGCCGCTCGCCCGGCTGCAAGCGGACGGTCGTGTGGCCGTCGGCGGCGGTCTGCTCCGCGGTCGCGTGCAAGCTGCACTGGATGCCTGCCAGCGGCAGCCCGGCGGGATCGATGTCGGCGCTCACCATGAGCCGAACCGGGTTGGGGAACCCGGGCAGCAGGACCGGGGGAGTGATCCGGGAGGCGTCGGGGACGGCATCGGTGTCGGCGGCCACGCCGCTGCCTGCCGGAGCGCCCCCAAGCGGGCTGCCCGGTATGTAGCGGGGTGCGACCACCAGCGGGAACCGGAACGTCACCTCTCCGTCGGAGTACGGCAGCGGCTGGGCCAAAGTCAGCCGGACCGTAACCCGCTCGCCGGCCGCGATGTTCCCGACCCGCATCGTGAACACGTCAGGGCGGTCCTCTTCGGCTATCGCCGCCCGCCGTCCCTCCGCGATCGCCTGGTCGTAATCCTCGCGGGCCCGGGAGCGTTCCTTGAGCACCCCCTCCACGACGTGTCCGGCGCACTCCATCCGCATCGCGGTGACCGCGGCTCGGTCCGGCAGCGGGAAAATGTATGTCGCCTCAAGCGGAATGTCGAACGGGTTGCGGAAGCCCTGGGTCAGCTCCACCCCGGCAGAGGTGCCCGCGATAGCGGCCCGCACCTCGACGACATCAAGGGGCAGGTTGCCCCGGCTGGTCACGAGCGCGCCCAGCCCGGCATCCGGCTCGTTGGCGTACTCCTCATCCAGCGGCACGATCTCAGTGGTCATGTCCGGCTCTCCTTGGTGAGCTGCCTACTTGAGATGATCGGCCCGGGACATCAGGCAGAACGTCCGGGCTGGAGGCGAACAAGCCTCGGCTGGCCAGTTCCGCCAGCAGGGGCTGCGCGGCGTGCACGATCTCGGTCACGTCGTCGGGGCCGGGTTCCCGGCCCGTGCTCTCGATCAGGAGCGTGACCCCGGGCGCCAGTCTGACCCCGTGCACCAGCCCGGCCGTCTGGGCGGCGGTCCCGTGGTCGCCGTGCGCCGCGGCGGCGGGGGCCGGCTCGTCGGCCTGGCGGGACTGACGCGTCCAGAAACGGCCCGGTGCCGACTGGCCTTCCCCCTGTGGGGTCTCCGGCGCGAGCATCGCGTCAGGGACGCGGGCGATCGCTGCCAGCGTTTCGTCCGTAGCACCCGCCAGCTCGGCCTGGATCTCGGCGAGCGAGCGTCCCTCCGCCTGGCGGCGCTTGACCGCCACGAGTTGCAGCAGGTGCCGCCGTCCATACCTGGCGACCCGGCCCCGGCGGCTAAGCGGAGGATCGACCAGGCCGACGGTGACGTACCAGCGGACCAAGCGCTCGTTGGGCATATCCCGGACGCGGCCGTTCGCCCGGACCCGGCCCACCTTCGCCTCCGCGCTCTCGGGCCACTCCGGCGTCCCGGCTCCGTCCGATCCGATCGGCTGGCCGGCGGCCAGGGTCCCGGCCGCGAGCTCGGCCAGTTCCAGGATCGTCCAGGGCGCTTCCATATCCTGATTCTGACACTGTAACTATTACAGTGTCAATTACTATGAGCGCCCTTTCATGCTCCGGCGAGGAGCGCCTCGAGGGCTTGCCTGAGGGGGACCAGTCGTCCCGCGGCGGCCGTGCGAGCGGCCTCGAGCGGGCGTCCGGCCAGCGGTTCGGTGATCTCGATGTAGCACTTGATCTTCGGTTCGGTTCCGCTCGGACGCAGCACGACGCGCGCACCGGTCAGCCAGAAGACCAGGACGTCCGCCGTCGGCAACTCGCCGTCGTCAGCACGTGCGAGGTCAACCAGGCCGGTCACCGGCTGGCCGCCGAGCCGGGCCGGCGGATCGGCCCGGAGCCCGCTCATGACCCGCGCCTGGTCCGCGGTCCGCAGCGTCACCTGCGACGTCAGGTGCACGCCGTGCGCCCGCTCCAGGCCATCGTAGATCTCGAGAACCGAACGGCCCGCCGCCTTCGCCCCGGCGGCCAGCGCGAGCACCGCCAGGCCGGCGCCGATGCCGTCCTTATCGCGTACCACATCGCCGACGGCGTAGCCGAGCGCCTCCTCATACCCGAAGACGAACCGCGCTCCCGGTACGTGATCGGCCGCCCGGACGATCCACTTGAACCCGGTCAGGGTTTCCGCGTAACGGGCTCCCGCCGCCGCCGCGATGTTGGACAGCAGCGTCGAGGACACGACCGTGGACGCAACCAGTCGGCGCTCCGGCGCGGGATCGCCCGCCGTCCGGTCAAGCAGGCTGGCCCCGAGCAGGGCGCCGACCTGGTCTCCGGTCAGCACGACCCACCCGTCCGCCCCGTCCCCGGGCCGGCGTGCGGCCACGGCCAGCCTGTCCCCGTCGGGGTCGCTGGCAAGTACGAGGTCGGCGCGCAGTCGCCGCGCGTCGGCCAGTGCCAGGTCGAGCGCGCCGGGCTCCTCCGGGTTGGGGAACGAGACGGTCGGGAAGTCCGGATCGGGCCGGGCCTGGGCCGCCACCACGTGCGGTGCCGCGAAGCCGGCCTGGCCGATGGCGCGCATCATGAGATCGCCGGCCACCCCATGCATCGGCGTGTAGACCACGGTGAGTTCGGCCCGTTGCCGTGCCGTCCCCGCGGCGGTGGCGACCACGGCGTTCAGGTACGCCTCGGCGATCTCGTCGCCGTGCCGGGTAATCAGCGTGCTGTCGCCATCGGCGACCGCGATCCGCGATAGCGGCCCGCCACTGGCGATCCTGGCCTCGATCTCCGCGTCCGCGGGCGGGATGACCTGGGCACCATCACCCAGGTACAGCTTGTACCCGTTGTCAGCGGCCGGGTTGTGGCTTGCGGTGATCATCACTCCGGCCGACGCGGCCAGGTGGCGCACAGCGAAGGCCAGCAGGGGAGTCGGACAGGGTAGCGGCAGCAGGTCCACCGCGATGCCCGCCCCCGCCAGCACCCGGGCCGCCTCATCGGCGAATTCCGCTGACCGGTGCCGCGCGTCGCAGCCCACCACCACGCTGACCGCCCCCCTGGCCGCGCCTCCGCCGGCCGGGCCCCCGCCGCCCGCCGGGCCCCCGCCGCCCGTCCCGGAACCGAGCAGCCAGCCCGCCACGGCGGCGGTCGCGGCCCGGACCACCGCACGGTTCATCCGGTTCGGGCCCGCGGCGACAACCCCACGCAGCCCGGCCGTCCCGAACTCCAGCCGTCCCGCGAACCGGTCCCGCAACTCAGCCAGCGCCCCAGCATCCCCACTCGTGCCCCCGCCATGGCCCGGGCCCGCGTCGCCGCGAGCCGCGCCATCCCGTCCTGTCCTCGCCAATGCCCGGTCGAGCAGCGCCTTCAACTCAGCCCGGTCCCCCGCGTCCGGGTCGTCCGCGATCCACGTCTCGACTACGCGCCAGAAATCAGCCTCGCCCGTCACTCAGCTCACTCGCCCCTCAACGTCGCGGAGGATCGGGTTCCCGCGGAGTGCCAAATAAAATCACGACTTGATGTAGGGGATGCCCTCGGCCTTGGGGCCGCGCACCTTGCCCACCAGCCCGGCCAGCACGATGATCGTGACAACATACGGGGCCATCAGCAGCAGGTTGGACTGGATCGGCGTGTTGAGCGTGGACAGGATCGACTGCAGCTGCGAACTGAAGCCGAACAACAGGGCCGCCGCGATCGCGCCGAACGGCGTGTACCGTCCGAAGATCATCGCGGCCAGCGCGATGTAGCCCTCGCCGGAGGACATGTCCTTGCCGAACGAGCCGACCGAGCCGATCGTGAAGTAGGCCCCGCCGATCCCGGCGATCACGCCCGCCGCGATGACGTTGCGGTACCTCATGGCGATCACCTGGATGCCCACGGTGTCGGCCGCGATCGGGTGCTCGCCGATGGCCCGGGTACGCAGCCCCCACCTGGTGGCGAACAGGCCGACCTGGACTCCGGCCAGAGCGATGTAGGTGAGGTACAGGAAGATCGTGGAGTCGAAGAAGACCGGGCCGATGATCGGGATGTCGCCGAGCAGCGGGATCTTGATGGCGGAGAACGTGGCCGGCGAGTTCAGCGTGTTGGCGTAGGGCACCATGAGGTCGTCGTAGAGGTACCCGGTGAGCCCCAGGATCAGGGTGTTGATCACCACGCCGAGGACCACCTGGTCCACCCGGTATCCGATGGCGAAGACGGCAAGCAGGGCCCCCACCAGCGCCCCGGCCAGCCCCCCGCTGATCACTCCCAGCCACAGCGAGCCGGTGCCGCTGGCCACGATCGCGGCGGTGAACGCGCCGAGCAGCAGCTGACCCTCGATGGCGACGTTGATCACCCCGGACCTGGAGCATATGACGCCGGTCAGCGCGCCGAGCATGATCGGGATCGACCCGGCCAGGGTGCCCTGCAGCAGGTTCACCACGTTGAACGGGGTGCTCTGCCCGGCGTCGGCCCAGGCCAGCAGCGCGACGACGAGCAGGAACGAGACCAGCGCCATGGCCAGCCGCCGCAGCAGCTTGTTCTTCGAAACGAACGGGCGCCCCACGGCTATCGCGATCGAGATGCCGCCGCATACGTAGCAGGTCACCGCCGCGGGCAGGACCAGGTTGGGCACGGTCACCTTGGCGAACGGCTGCGAGAACGCGAACGTCGCGTCGCCGTGGTGGGAGTAGTGGCCGAGGACGAAGATGCAGATCAGGCCGAAGACGAGGAAGGTCGCGGGGGCAAGCCAGCGCCGGAACGCACTGACCGGAGCGGTGCCTTCCGCCAGCAGGACCGGGATGCGCTCGGTGATCGTCATGCGCCCCACCCCCTGGACAGAACCTGGAGGACGCCGCCGCCCCCGCGCAGCCGGAACACCGCCCGGATCAGCGGCGGTGCCGCGACGAACAGCACCACGACCGCCTGCAGCACCTCCACCATGTCCACTGGCGTGCCGGTGACGGACTGCATCAGTGGAGCCCCGGCGTGCAGCGCCCCGAACAGCAGGCCAGCCCACACGACGCCGAGCGGCCTGCCCCGGCCGAGCAGCGCGACCGTGATGGCGTCGATTCCGTAGGTGCCGTAGCTCTGGTAGTTGAGGGTGAAGTCGGTGCCCTGGATGACGGCCGAGCCCGCCAGCCCGGCCAGGCCTCCGGCGATCAGCATCACAAGCACCCAGTTCCGTTCCACGTTGATGCCCGCGACCCGAGCCGCGTTCGGGTTCTTGCCGACGGCGCGGAACTCGAATCCGGTCGTGGTGCGGGACAGCAGCCACCAGATGCCGAACGCGCAGGCCAGCGCGACCAGGAAGGCCGTGTTGATGCGCAGGTGGGAGCCGAAAAGCAGCGGCAGGTGCGCGTTCCCCCAGATGGGCGGGGTAATCAGATTGTCGCCTGGCGCCTGCATCAGGTAGTGGTACGACAGCAGGTAGGCCAGCAGGTACTGCATGACGTAGTTGAGCATGATGGTGACGATCACCTCGTGCGCGCCGGTGCGGGCCTTGAGCTCGCCCACCACCCAGCCGACGACCCCGCCGCCGACGAAGCCGGCGATTACGCACACCACCACGTGCACGACCACCGGCATGTTGATGCCATAGCCGAAGTAGGCGGCCAGGATCGCGCCGCCGATGAACTGGCTCTGGCCGCCGATGTTGAACATGCCCGCCTGGTACGGCAGCGCGACCGCCAGGCCGGCCAGGATCAGCGGCGTGGCCTGGACGCACGTCTCCGACAGCGGGTTGAACACCGCGCTCAGGTAGCCGTCGTGGATCGCCGTGCCCATCGAGGCCTGCTGGAACAGCGCCGCCACCGTGTGCGGGTTGAAGATCGAGCCCTCGAACATCTCCACGTAGGCGCCCACCGCAGTGTCCCACGCCATCGAGAACGCGTTGCCCGGAGCCGAGAACAGGTTGCCCCAGGCATGCAGCACGGCCCGGTTGGAGAACGCGTTGAGCAGGCCGCCCACCACGAGCGCGGACACCAGGGCCAAGACCGTGACGACGAACGAGTTGCCTTCCATGAGCGCGTCGCGGATGATCCTGGCCCGCTCGCCCGGAGCCCATCCGCCCCCGCCCTGCGGGGTCGGCGACCATCCGTCCCCGACCGGCGGGCCCTCCGCGCTGTCCGGGGAAGACGCGGCCACCTCGGTCAGCGCTGCTTCGGGCTCCGGGGAGGCCGGACCCGTCGGCTCCTGGTGCCCCGGGGAAGACGTCGGCGGCTCAGAGGGTTGCGAGGGCGGCGGATCTGGCGCGGGCGTCTGCTCGCTCATTGGCCGGCTCCTGGTGTTCCCGCTCCCGATGCTGAGGCGGAGGGAACCTCGTCGCTTCCGCCTGCCATCAGACGCCCGAGTTCCTCGGCCGGCACCGTTGGCGGCCGGAAGCCGGTGATCTTGCCCTCGTACATGACGGCGATCCGGTCCGCGAGCGCGTAGATCTCGTCGAGTTCGGCCGAGACGATGAGCACCGCCACGCCGTGGTCGCGCTGCTCCACTATGCGGCGGTGCACGAACTCGATCGAGCCCACGTCAAGGCCGCGGGTCGGCTGGCTGGCCACGAGCACCTTGTGCTCGCGCCCGAGTTCCCTGGCCAGGATCACCTTCTGCTGGTTGCCGCCGGACAGCGTGCCCACCGGTGCCTGCGGCGAGGACGTGCGGACGTCGAACTCCTGGACTCGCTCGGCCGCGTTGCTGGCGATCGCGCCCAGGTTGAGGTTGATGCCCGAGGCGAACGGCGGTTGCTTGTAGACGTCGAGCACCATGTTGTCGGCCACGGAGAAGTCGCTGATGAGCCCGTCTTCGCGGCGGTCCTCGGGAATGTAGGCCAGGCCGGCGCGCAGCCGCCGGGCCGGGGTGGCGTGGGTGAGGTCGCGGCCGTTCAGCGTCACCCGGCCCTCGATCGTGGGCCGAAGCCCCATCAGCGCCTCGCACAGCTCGGTCTGCCCATTGCCCTGGACCCCGGCCACCCCTAGGATCTCGCCCGACCTGACCTGGAAGGAAATCCCGTTCACCCAGACCCGGCCGAACTCGTCGGCCACGGTCAGGCCGGACACGTCCAGCATCACTTCGTCGGGCCTGGCCGCCTCCTTGCTGACCCGGAGCTGAACGTTCCGGCCGACCATGAGCGAGGCGAGTTCCTCCTCGGTGGCGGACGGGGGGCGCTGCCCGACCACCGCCCCCCGGCGCAGCACGGTGATCGTGTCGGCGATGGCCTGGACCTCCCGCAGCTTGTGCGAGATGAAGACGACCGACGTTCCGCCGTCCTTGAGCTGTTTGATGATCCGGAACAAGTCCTCGGTCTCGGCCGGGGTCAGCACGGCGGTGGGTTCGTCAAGGATCAGCACGGTCGCCTGCCTGACCAGCGCCTTGACGATCTCGACCCGCTGCTGGATGCCCACTGGCAGGTTCTCCACCAGGGCGTCCGGGTCGATTTCCAGGCCGTAGCGCTGGGAGAGCTCCCGCACGTCCCGCCGGGTCTTGCGCCGGTCAAGCAGGCCCACCCGGTCGGTTTCCTCGATGCCGAGCGTCACGTTCTCCGCGACGGTGAACACAGGCACCAGCATGAAGTGCTGGTGCACCATGCCGATGCCGGCCGCGATGGCATCCTTCGGAGAGCGGAACCTGGCCGGTTTCCCGTCCAGCAGGATCTCTCCCTCGTCCGGCTGCAGCAGCCCGTACAGGACGTTCATCAAGGTGGTCTTGCCGGCGCCGTTCTCGCCGAGCAGGGCATGGACCTGGCCGGGTGCCACCGACAGGTCGATACTGTCGTTGGCCACCAGCGAACCGAAACGTTTGGTGATGCCTCTCAGCTCAAGTTCCACGTCGGCCCTTAATCCCCATCAAACCCCTCGAGGTTCGCCCGACAACGTGGCAGCGGTGGGCCGAGATGCCGCACCGCTGCCACATTAGCCGTTTTGTTACACCGGGCTCTTGGTCGGCGTCGCGATGCTTCCGTTCTCGATGCCCGTCTTGATCTGGTTGAGCTCGGCCTGCAGCGCGGCCGGGACCTTGGACTGGAAGTCGTGGAACGGGGAAAGTACAGCCCCGCCGTTGGCCAGCGTCCCGATGTACGTGCCGCCGGTGAACGTGCCCTTGGCCGCGCTCTCCACCGCGTTACTCACCGCGGCCACGATGCCCTTGGTCACGCTGCTGATGAAGTACTGGCAGTACTGCGGCGCGTTGACGCAGCCGTCGGTGTCCACCCACAGCATGTTCACCTTGTCGCTGCCTGCCGCGGTATCGGCGTCCTGGACGGCCTTGGCCGTGCCGAGGCCGACGTCGCCGGCGACCGGGAAGATGATATCCGCGCCCTCGCTGATGAACGTCTGGGTCAGCGTCTGCCCGGTGGTCTGGTCGGTGAAGTTGCCGGTGAAGGAGCCCTTCTGGGTCTGCTCGTTCCAGCCGAGCACCTGAACGTGGGTGCCGTGTTTCTGGTTGTAGTACTGCACGCCGTCCCAGAACCCGTCCATGTAGATCGTGACGGTCGGCAGCTCCTGCCCGCCGTACGTGGCGACCTTGCCGGTCTTGGTCATGCCCGCGGCCAGGTAGCCGCCGAGGAAGCCGTCCTGCACGGTGTTGAACACCAGCTGGTCGATGTTGGTTTCCTTGGTCCCGGTCAGGCACTGCGACGCGTACGAGCAGTCGACGATGGCGAACTTCTGGCTCGGGTGCGCCTTGGCCGCGGCCTCGGTCGCGGCGGCCATCAGGAAGCCGACGGTGACGATGATGCCGCACTTCTGGCTGAGGAACGCGTTGATGTTCGGCACGTAGTCGCTCTGCGTGGTCGACTGCAGGTACTTGACGGTGATGTTGGGGTCGGCCGACGCGGCTGCCTCCATGCCCTGCCACGACGAGGCGTTGAACGACCTGTCGTCGATGCCGCCGGTGTCGGTGACCATGCAGCCGAGGAACTTGGCCGACGACGCCCCAGTATTCGAGCTTGATGACGTGCTCGATGTTGTCGAGCTGGATGCTGCCGTGCTGTGGCTGCTGCCGCAGGCGGCGATTACCAGCGTCGCCGACACGGCCAGCGCCGCCGTGGCCAATGCGCTGTGTTTCACGCTTACCTCCACTGGGCCTGGCGCAGGCAACGCCAGGCCTCACAATCGTCCAGAGTATTCAGGCAGGTTATGCCTGGTCGTCTCGACAGGGAAAGAGACACGCGACTATGCAGCCCGCTCGTTGCCGAATCGGAACCCGATCATAATGGCCCTCCTGGCCTACCGAACATACCGGCGCCATTCCGGCCGGATCTACTTCGTGGTTTCCTACAGGCTGACGATGTCCTGGACCGGAGCGCTGCTAGCGGGCGCACTTCCAGCGCTGCCATTCGGCGCTGAGACGCCTGGGAAGTCAAGCGTGACGGTCAGGCCGCCCCCCGGCGTCTGGTCCAGGCGGGTGGTGCCGCCGTTGGAGGTTGCGAGCCGGTGCACGATGGCCAGGCCCAGCCCGGCGCCGTTCGGGCTTGAGCTGCTGAACCACCGCAGGAAGGCTCGCTCGCGGTCCTCGGCGCTCATGCCAGGGCCGTTGTCGGCGACGATGATCCGGGCTCCGGCCGGCGTGGCCACCACGGTGAGCCGCACCAGGTTGCCTGGGCTCAGCGCGTCGAGGGCGTTGGCGATCAGGTTGTCCAGGATCTGCTCCAGGTGCCCCTCGCCGACCCAGGCCAGCACGGCCGGCGAATCCGCCGGCGACATCACAAGCACGATGCTCCGGTCATCGGCCACCGGGTGCCAGGCCACGACCCGTTCCCTGGCCACGTCGGTGACGTCGACCGCCACCGGGACCGGCACCACGTTCTCCGCGCGGGCCACCGCCAGCAGGCCGTCCACCAGCCGGGACAGCCGGGCCAGTTCGCCGAGCGCCTCGGCCAGCTCCCGGCCGGTGTCCGGGTCGGTGTCCGCGGCGAGCAGGTCGAGCCGCAGCCGCAGCGCCGCCAGCGGCGTACGCAGCTGATGCGACACATCCGCGATGACCGCCCGGTTGCCGTGTACCAGCGCCTCGAGCCGCCCGGCCATCGTGTTGAACGTCGTGCCCAGGCGGCGAAGCTCCGGCGGCCCCGACTGCACCTTGGCCCTGATCGCCAGGTCACCGTCGGCCAGCCTGCGAGCCGCCGCGTCCAGCCCCTTGAGCGGCCGGCTCACCCACCGGGACAGGCCGAACGCCAGCATCGCAGCGGCGAGCATCGCCACGACCGCGATCGACCCGAGGATGACCCACAGGTCGAGGATCTCGTGATCAAGCGGCTGGGTCGATCTGGCCAGGATGACCGTGCCGACCCACAGCCCGCTCAGATTGCCCTGGCCGGCCACGGGCATGGCCGCGATCACCTGCGATCCCACAATTTCGGCGACCGGCTGGACCGTTTGGTCGGTCATGGCCAGGGGCTGGGCCTGCGTCTCCGCTTGCGCGGCGAGCTGATTCCAGTTGCCAGGCGGCACCGCGTGCCGGTACACCAGCACGCCGTTGCTGGTCTGCATGAGCAGGCCGTCACCGGCCTCCCGCGACTCCTGGACCAGGGTGAGCTTGGCGGTTGTCCCCTGCGCGACCGCGAGATTCGAGGGTTTGGGGTGGTTCCGCTCGGCCTTCTCGTAGAGGACGTCGAGCTCGGGCTGCGCTATGACCGCCTCGGTGCGGGCCATGCCCGCCGCGTCCTGGACAAACGAGGTACGGTCGTGCGAGGTCGCGTTGAGGGTGAGCGGAACCACGGCGCCAACCAGGACGATGGCGGTGAAGGCCAGCAGCATCAGCAGGATGCGCCTGCTCACGTAGGCCCGCTTCGGTCGGCCCCGGCCCAGTCGGCCCCGCTCCCATCGGCAAGCCGGAAGCCGTGACCGTAGACGGTCTCGATCAGCCCCGGGTCGCCCAGCTTGCGCCGCAGGGCCGCCATGTGCACGTCGAGCACCTTGGTCGGGCCGTACCAGTGCTCGTCCCAGGCCCGCTCGAGCATCTCCTGGCGGCTGACCACCCGGCCTGGGTCGCTGGCCAGGCACTCCAGGATGGCGAATTCCTTCGGCGTCACCGCGATCTGCTGGCCGGAGACGCTGACCTTGTGCGTGCGCAGGTCCACGGTTAGCGAGCCGTGCTGGAGCACCTGGCCCGCGGGCTGGCGGCTGCGGCGCAACACGGCCCTGATCCTGGCCAGCAGCTCGTCCAGCCCGAACGGCTTGACCAGATAGTCGTCGGCGCCCTCATCAAGGGCCAGCACCCGGTCGGGTTCCTCACCGCGCGCGGTCACCACGATGATCGCCGCGTCGCAGGCCTGGCGGAGCCGGCGGCAGACCTCGATGCCGTCGATGTCGGGCAGCCCCAGGTCGAGCAGCACCACGTCGGGTCCCGGCCAGTCCAGCGCCGCCTGGCCGGTGGTCACGCTGCCGGTTGTGTAACCCGCCCGGGTCAGGCCGCGGACCAGTTGAGTCGCAATGCCGGGATCGTCTTCCACGACGAGTACCCGGGTCGGACGCGCGTTCACGACCTCCACGCTAAGCACGAAACCTGCGCTCGCCCAATAGGGCGCAGATCTTAACCAAACCTGAACTTCTTCCAGGGTGGGTCCTAACAAGTCACCGGGCATCATTATTACCAGAGTTCCTTGCTCCGGCGTTGACAGCCTCCCTGCCGCTGTCACGCGGATGACTTGGGAGGGTCCGCGTGGATAAGGCCACCCTGCAGCCTTGTCCACGCGGACCCCGGTATCGCGAGGACCTCCACCCCACGAACCTATCGCCTCGCCGGTGAGTGCGTGAGCATTGACTGGCCGGCGTTGCGCGTGGCCGCGACCGCTGCGGCCAGCAAGGCGTATGCGCCCTATTCCGGGCTGCGGGTCGGCGCGGCGGGCCAGACCTCCGACGGGCGGCTCGTGACCGGCTGCAACGTGGAGAACGCGTCCTACGGCCTGACCCTGTGCGCCGAGTGCGGCCTGGTCAGCGCACTGCACGCGAGCAGCCCCGCAGAAACCGGTGAAACCGGTGAAAGCACAGAAAGCACAGAAAGCACAGAAAGCACAGAAAGCACGCAGCCAGCCATGCTGCTGGCCGTGGCGGTCGTGGCGGGCGACGGGGAGCCGCTGCTGCCCTGCGGCCGCTGCCGCCAGCTCCTGCTCGAGGCCGGAGGCGCCGACCTGCTCGTCGACACCCCGGGCGGCCCCGTCACGCTGACAGCCCTGCTCCCCGCCGCCTTCACCGACACGGACCTCGCCACCAGGCGCGACCACCCCCGTCCCCGGTTATCGAGCAGGTCCGGCCCGCGTAACAATGGTGTGATGCCGACCCTCAGCGAGATCCGGGCCGTTCCGAAGGTCCTGCTGCACGACCACCTCGACGGCGGCCTGCGTCCGCAGACCGTGCTCGACCTGGCCCGCGAGACGGGCTACCGGGACCTGCCCGCCGACAACATAACCGAACTGACCAAGCGGCTGACCGCGGGCGCGCACCGCGGCCATCTCGAGGTCTACCTCGACGCGTTCCGGCACACGATCGCGGTCATGCAGACCCCCGACGCGCTGCGCCGGGTGGCGGCCGAGTGCGCCGAGGACCTGGCCAACGACGGGGTGGTCTACGCGGAGGTCAGGTTCGCGCCGGAACAGCACAGCGAGCGCGGGCTGAGTCTGGACGAGGTGGTCACCGCCGTGCTTGACGGCTTCCGCCAGGGCAGCGAGGGCCGCCCGATCACGGTGTACGCCCTGCTCACCGCCATGCGCACGGCGGCCAGGTCGCTGGAGATCGCCGAACTGGCCGTGCGCCACCGGGACGAGGGCGTGGTCGGCTTCGACATCGCAGGCGCCGAGGCGGGCTGGCCGCCAAGCAGGCACCTCGACGCGTTCCAGTACCTCAAGCGGGAGAACTTCCACATCACGATCCACGCGGGCGAGGGGTTCGGGCTGCCGTCGATCTGGGAGGCCGTGCAGTGGTGCGGCACCGAGCGGCTCGGCCACGGCGTCCGCATCGTCGACGACATCCAGATCAGCCCGGAGGGCAACGTCCACCTCGGCCGGCTGGCCGCCTACATCAGGGACCGCCGGATTCCGCTGGAAATGGCGCCGACCTCGAACGTCCAGACCGGCGCGGCCCCGTCGATCGCCGCGCACCCGTTGCGGCTGCTGCGCCAGCTGCAGTTCCGGGTGACGCTGAACACAGACAACCGGCTGATGAGCCAGGTCACGCTGAGTTCGGAGTTCCACCGGGTAGCCGAGGAGTTCGGCTACGGATGGTCGGACATCGAGTGGCTGACGATCAACGCGATGAAAAGCGCGTTCGCCGGATTCGACGAGCGGCTGCGCCTGATCAACACCGTTATCAAGCCAGGTTTCGCCACCGCACGGGCGCTCAGCGATGCTGTGGTACCGGCCAGCATGTTCGGTGCCCGTTCCGGCATTTAGATTTTTACCGAACGGACCTCGGTTTCCCCTACCCGCCCATCTGCAACAAGCCCATACGATGCGCATACACGAAATGCCCGCGAACCGGCATGATAGACGCGGGAGGGACGAATGACGGGATTGCGATCGGGGCTGGAGGATAGGGACGGGGGCAGCGCGGGCGAGCCGCTGCGCCGGTGGGACCCGGAGCGGATGGGGCCGTACGCGATCCTCGGCCGCCTGGGGGCCGGGGCTATGGGCCAGGTGTACCTGGGCCGTTCGGCCGCGGGCCGGCTCGTCGCGGTGAAGACGATCAAGGTCGAGCTGGCCGAGGAGGCGGGCTTCCGCACCCGGTTCGCGCAGGAGGTGGCGGCCGCGCGCCGGGTGAGCGGGTTCTTTACCGCCGCGGTGGTGGCCGCCGACCCTGAGGCCGACCTACCCTGGCTGGCCACGGCCTATGTGCCGGCCCCGCCGCTGAGCCGGCTGGTGCAGGCTTGCGGCCCGCTGCCGGTCGCGACGGTCAGGTGGCTGGCCGCGGGGTGCGCGGAGGCGCTGGACTCGATCCACGGCGCGGGCCTGGTACACCGGGACCTTAAGCCGTCGAACGTGCTGGTCGCTCCGGACGGGCCGCGGGTGATCGACTTCGGCGTGGCCCGGGCGGCCGAACGCCTCGGCCAGACCACCTCGCGCGGAGCGGTCGGCACGCCCGCGTATATGGCGCCGGAGCAGGCTCGCGACACCCACCAGGCCTCGGCGGCCAGCGACGTGTACTCCCTCGGCGCCACGCTTGTGTTCGCGGCGACCGGGCAGCCGCCCTACCGGGGCGAGTCGGTCATGGATGTGCTGGCCCGGCTGGCGACCGAGGAGCCTGACCTGTCCGCCGTCCCGGCCGGGCTCGCCCCGATCATCGATGCCTGCATGCAGCGCCAGCCGCGGAATCGCCCGACCTCGTCCGCGGTGCTGGCCCGGCTCGGCCAGTTCACCGAAGCCCAATTCACCGTTTCTGGGCACGGAACTGGCGGGGAGCACTCCTACCTGCCCGAGGCGGCCATGGCGCTGATCGAGCAGTACCAGCGCAACCCGCTGCTCGCGCCCAGGTCCCGCGACGGCGAGCCCAGCGATCACGGCGATGACGCCACGTCGGCCTCCTACACCGAGCTGCCCGCCTCCTACCAGCCGCCGAAGGGGTCCAAGAAGGCCAAGGCCGGGGGATCCAAGGGGTCAAGGTCCCCGGGTTCGGCCGCGTGGCGATGGGTCCGGGCGCACATGGCCTGGGTTGGCTGGGTATCCGTCGGCGCCGCACTCGTCGTGGGCGGCGTCATCCTTGGCGCGTCGCTCACGAGCTCGGGCAGCCAGGTGCCGCCCCCGGGTGGTGGGCCGCCTGCACCGCCGACCGTGTGCGGCAGCTTCCAGCCCCCGCCGGGTCCGAGCCTGTGCATGGTCAATCAGAGTGAGGGCCCCGCGACCATCGCGTGGGCCATCCAGGGCAGCGGCTTCGCCCCTGGGATGTCGGTGACTTTCTCGGTCAACGAGATCGGTCCGAACCAGCAGAACCTGGTCACGGTCACCCCCAGGTACCACGAGATCGTCGGCCCGCACGGCACGTTCCGTGTCGCGTTCAGCCGGCTCTACTCCGCCCAGCTCCAGCTGGGCCAGTTCACCGTCACCGCGTCCACAGGCGGCGACAAGACCGCAAGCACGGAGTTCATCGTGATCCCGCCGCCCGGCGCCGGGCCGCCCGGCGGACCGGGCGGGTGACCGGCGCCTATCGTCAGGCCTCCGTCCACCACAGGTCTTCCTGGCGGGAGCGCCACGCCGGGTCGGTCAGCCGGCCGAGGTCGGCCGGGGTGATGACGCCGTGCTCGATCAGGATCCGGACCGCTACCTCGTCCGACAGCCGCACGTCAGGTCCTGTCAGCCCGCGATCGCTGATCTTCCGCCGTAGCACCTTGATGTGCTCGGTCACCCGCGCCGCGAGCAGGTCGCGGAACCCCGCGTCGGTCTCGAACCGTTCGAGCTCGTGGTAGGCGCCGGTCACCTCGAGCGCGGCCCGGGCGATCTCCGGCGTCCGCGGCAGCGGCGTGCTGGCGCTCGGGTCGAGCAGCCATGGCCGGCACCATAGCAGCGCCACCAGGAACAACTTGGTCATCGGGTCCAGGTAGAGCGGCAGGATCGTGCCCTCTCCGTCCGGCTGCCCGTGCCTGTCGGCTGCCTCGTGCCCGTCGGCCGCATCGTCCCCACGCTCACCATGGTCCCCGTCGGCCCCGGGGTCTCCGTCGCCCGGCCGCCGGTCCGTGACCGTCACCGCCAGCGGCTGTCCCTCGTCCAGCATGGTGCGCGAGCCGACCAGCGCGGTGCCCGAGTGCAGCAGCCAGCCGCCGGCCGGCTCTCCGTCCTCCTCCAGCCGCGGCAGCCTTATCCGGTACCCGTCGCCCTCCACGTACAGCGCGTGCGTGCGGCTGATGTTCGTGATGCAGACCCCGGCCGCCATCGCGGTCACGACGCCTGCCCGCCGGGACAGTCCGCGCCCGGCCGCCACGGCCAAGTCCACCTCCGGCCCGCGGCCGAAGACCAGGCGGCTGCCCTCGGCGATCCGGACCTCCTGGCCCGACGCGGTGCACACCCGTGCGCTCACCGCCACATTATCCAGCCTCTCACAAATCCTGCCGGGGGCATGCGTCCGGCCGCCGGCCCTGGCCCGTACCCGCCCCACAGTCCCCTGACAACCCTGCATGGCCCGGATTCTGACCGTAGGCGTGCCGCGGCGGAACCCCGGATCCGGGGATACCGCCGGGTGGATTGTCCTGGTTGGCTACGACGTGGCAGGGTGCCGGGTTCTGCACACGGCGGCACCGTCGGCCCGCGGGATGGGGGGGCCTAATCCCGCGGGCCGCGCGGCGCCTATTGTCCCCCGCGGCAGGCCCGGCGCCCCGCCCGAGGGCGTGTATTTTCTCTGTTTTCCCGCTCGCCTCCTGCGCGCCTTTGAGGCGCCTCCTTCCCTCCTCGCTCCTTCGTCGCTCGTCAGTCCAGTCGGCGCCGGCGCGCCTTTGGCTCGCGGGGGAGTCCAGTCGGCGCCGGCGCGCCTTTGGCTCGCGGGGGTACAGATCTCGGACCTGAGTCGTAGCTCGTGGTGGTAACGATGCGTTGACCGCCAGCCGACCGACCACTGGGCACATCCGGGTGTCCCGTTCGGCCGCCGCCATCCCGTCCCGTCGCAATCCATGATTGTGGGTCAAAATACGTGCTATAGCACGGTTTTCGACCCACGATGACCTCAGCGGCCCTGGTTTGAGGCTAGATCTCGCCGAATAGGCGGTCGCCGGCGTCGCCGAGGCCGGGCACGATATAGCCGCGTTCGTTGAGTCGCTCGTCGACGGTGGCCGTGACCACGCGCAGCCACGGGGCACCATCGGTCCCTTCGCCGGCGAAGGTCTCCTCGACTCGGCGCAGGCCTTCGGGCGCGGCGAGCAGGCAGATCGCCGTCACTGAGGCCGCGCCCCGGTCCACCAGCATTCCGATGGCGGTGGCCAGTGTCCCGCCGGTGGCCAGCATCGGGTCAAGCACGAACGTGTCCCGGTCGGTAAGGTCTCCTGGCAGCCGGTCCGCGTAGGTGGACGCGATGAGCGACTCCTCGTCCCGCCGCAGCCCGACGAAGCCGACGTCAGCCATCGGCAGCAGCCGGGTCATGCCCTCCAGCATTCCGATGCCGGCCCGGAGCACGGGCACGATGAGCGGGACCGGCCGGGCCAGCTTGACGCCGCGGGCGACGCCGACCGGCGTGGTGACCGACACCGGCTGCACCCGCATCTCCCGGGTCGCCTCATAGGCAAGCAGCGTCACCAGTTCGGCGGTCAGGCTGCGGAACGTCGCGGTGTCGCTCGCGACGTCGCGCAGCGCGGTGAGCTTGTGGGTGACCAGGGGATGATCGACGACGAGCGTGCGCATAGCAAGCAGTGTGGCAGTATTTCCGCCCGCTCGCTCTGTTGTCCCGCTCGCCTCCGGCGCGCCCTTAAGGCGCCTCCTTCCCGCTCTATCTACCCGCTCGCCTTTCGAGGGGCCTCCTTCCCTCGTCGCACTGGTTTCTTCTCCGCCCTTTGGCTCGCGGGTGGGTCGCTCGTCGGTCCAGTCCGCGGCGCGCCCCTTGGCTCGCGGGGGCCGGGCCTTAGGCGCGGGGGCGGGCGCGGGCGGTGGCGCGGGAGGAGCGGGCCAGGTCCACCTCGATCCGGTGGGCGGTGGTGACCAGGGGCTCGAGAAATTCCTCCACGACGGCGTTCAGGGTGCGCCGGCCGGCGTGGGTGGAGATGTTGATGGCCGCGATGACCTTGCCGTCGGCATCCCGGATCGGGGCGGCGATCGACCGCAGCCCTTCCTCGAGCTCCTGGTCCACCAGCGCCCAGCCCTGAGCCCGTATCTTGCGCAGCTCGCGGCGCAGCGCGGTCGCGCTGGTGATCGTGTGGCCGGTGAGGCCGCGCAGGCTGGCCGATGCCAGGTACTCATCGAGCCGCTCGTCGGACTCGGCGGCGAGCATAACCCGGCCCATCGAGGTGGCGTAGGCGGGGAACCTGGTCCCGACGCTGATCGTGACGGTCATGATCCGCTTGGTCGGGACCCTGGCGATGTAGACGACGTCGCCACCGTCGAGCTCCGAGACCGACGACGACTCGTGCACCTGCTCGACCAGTTGCTCCAGGTGCGGCATCGCGACCTCGGGCAGGGTCAGGCTGGACAGGTACGCGTAGCCGAGCTCGAGGATCTTGGGACGGAGCGTGAACCTGGTGCCGTCGCTGCGCATGTAGCCCAGCTGGACCAGCGTGCGCAGGAACCGGCGCGCTGCCGCGCGGCTCAGCCCGGTGCTCGCGGCCACCTCGCTCAGGGTCAGCTTCGGGTGTTCCGCGTCGAAGGCGCGGATGACGGATAGCCCGCGCTCCAGGGACTGCACGAAGTCCCCGTCATGACCCTGATCCTGGCTGTCAGTCAACGGGCCTCCTGGTCGGTCGATGACATCTTAAACCGGGACAATCGTCGTTCGCTTTCTGAACTATCGTTCGTGTTACGGACTATTGAGCGCAAGGAGCGGTCATGGCACTCATGGAAGAGGCAGTCTGGCGCGGCAAGATCTGCTCCGGCGGCTGGGTCGACGGCGCAGGCGGCGATGCCCCCGTGATCGAGCCCGCGACCGGCTCCGAACTCGGCCGGACCGGTATCGCCGGCCCCGACGACGTGGCCCGCGCGGCCGCGATCGCTGCAGCCGCCCAGCCGTCTTGGGCGGCGACGCCGCACACCGAGAGGGCGGAGTTGCTGCGCCGCGCCGCTGACCTGTGGCGCGCCAACGCGGCCGACATTGAGTGGTGGGGGATCCGGGAGAGCGGCAAGATCCCGCCGGCCATGGGTTTCGAGACCCACGTCGCCACCGGCGAGATCTACGAGGCCGCCACGCTGCCCTCGCGTGCCTACGGCGAGCTGCTGCCCAGCGAGCAGCCGCGGCTGAGCTTCGCCGAACGGGTCCCGGTCGGTGTGGTCGGCGTGATCGCGCCGTTCAACTTCCCGCAGATCCTTGCGATTCGCTCGGTGGCGCCCGCGCTCGCCCTCGGCAACGCGGTGGTGCTCAAGCCCGATCCGCGCACCGCGGTCTGCGGCGGCGTCGCGCTCGCCCGCGTCTTCGAGGAGGCCGGCCTGCCCGAGGGCCTGCTGCACGTGCTGCCGGGCGGCGCCGAGGTTGGTGAGGCGGTCGTCACCGAGCCCAGTGTGCGCCTGGTCTCGTTCACCGGATCCACCACCGCGGGGCGCCGGGTCGGCGAACTCGCCGCCCGCCACCTCAAGCGCGTCCACCTCGAACTCGGCGGAAACTCCGCCCTGATAATCCTCGATGATGTGGACCTGGACCGCGCGGTGTCGGCAGGCGCCTGGGGCTCGTTCCTGCACCAGGGCCAGATCTGCATGACGACCGGTCGGCATCTGGTGCACGAGGCCATATACGAGGACTACGTTGCCCGGCTGGCCGACAAGGCCGGCCATCTTCCGGTCGGGGACCCGGCGACGGAGCAGGTGGCGCTCGGCCCCCTTATCGACGAACGGCAGCGGGACAAGGTCCACGGCCTGGTCAGCGACAGCGTGGCCGCCGGGGCCAAGCTGGCCGCGGGCGGCGACTATGACCGGTTGTTCTACCGCCCGACCGTGCTGGCCGACGTGTCGGCGCAGATGCCGGCCTACGCCAGCGAGGTATTCGGCCCCGTGGCCCCCGTGATCCGTTTCGCCACCGCGCAGGACGCGGCCAAGCTCGCCGCCGAGAGTGAGTACGGCCTGTCGCTTGGCATCTTGACCCGGGACGTCATGCGTGGCCTGGAGCTGGCCCGGCAGATCCCGACCGGCATCGTCCATATCAACGAGCAGACGGTGGATGACGAGCCGAACATACCGTTCGGCGGGCTCGGCGCCTCCGGCACCGGCGCCAGGTTCGGCGGCGCGGCCAACCTTGACGCGTTCACCGATACCCGGTGGGTCACGATCCGCGGCGATATCGCCCCTTACCCGTTCTAACGTGGTGCCTGTGACCGATAGCACTCAAGTCGGCATCGTCGGGGCCGGCCCGGCCGGCCTGCTGCTGTCGCACCTGCTGGCCCTGCGCGGCATCGACTCGATCGTGGTGGAGAACAGAAGCCGGGCCTACTGCGAGGCCCGGCAGCGGGCCGGGCTCCTCGAGGCCGGCACCGTCGAGCTGCTCCGCGCGGTCGGACTGGGTAAGCGGATGGACGCCGAGGGTCTCGAGCACGGCGGCATCTACCTCCAGTTCGCGGGCGAGCGGCACCACCTCGACTTCCGCGACCTGACCGGCGGGCGCTGGGTGACGATCTACGCGCAGACCGAGATCGTCAAGGACCTGATCCGGGCCCGGCTCGCGGCCGGTGCCCGGATCGAGTTCGAGGTCTCCGATACCGAGGTGGGCGATCTCGACGAGGACCTGCCCGCGCTGCGGTTCACCGACGCCGCCGGGACGCGGCACGAGGTCCGCTGCCACGCGATCGCCGGCTGCGACGGATTCCACGGCATCTGCCGCGACTCCATGCCGCCCGGCCTGGCCGCGATGGCCGAGCGCGGCTACCCATACTCGTGGCTCGGCATCCTGGCCACGGTGCCCCCGTCCACGGACGAGCTGATCTACTCCCGCCACGAGGACGGGTTCGCGCTGCACACCATGCGCACCCCGCAGGTCAGCCGGCTGTACCTCCAGGTACCCGCCGACGAGGACATCGCGAAATGGCCGGACGACCGGATCTGGGCCGAACTGCGGCACCGGCTCCGCCTACCGGGCTGGGAACTGAAGACAGGCCCGATCACCGAGAAGGCGATCTCGCCAATGCGCAGCTTCGTCGCCTCGCCGATGCGCTACGGGCGGCTGTTCCTGGCCGGCGACGCGGCGCACATCGTGCCGCCCACCGGCGCCAAGGGCCTCAACCTGGCCATCGCCGATGTGACCGTCCTGGCCGCAGCCCTGACCGGCCTGCTGCGCGACGGGGACCCCGGCTTGGCCGACGCCTACTCGGACGCCTCTCTGAGCCGAGTCTGGCGGGCCACGCACTTCTCCTGGTGGATGACCTCCATGTTGCACGTGGACCCGGACCCCGACCCGTTCGGCGCGGAGCTGCAGCTGGCCCAGCTGCGCTACGTCATCTCCTCCCGCGCCGCCGCCACCACGCTGGCCGAGAACTACACCGGCTACTTCCCCCTGCACTGGTCATAGCAGCCCGCCTCGCGCCGCCGCCCGTTTCTAAAGCGCTTTTTCTCCAGTCCGGGCCCGCTAACCCGCTGCGGTCTGCGGAGGTGTCTGATCCGGTGATGACTGCCTGGTAACGGCAGCAGCGGGGTCGGCGGCGGCGCGGCCGGTGGTAAGAGTTCTCTCGGCGGCGTCGACAACGCCGAGGTCGGCGCGGATGTGCAGTTCGGCCGCGGTGATCAGCAGCGAATCCACGGCCGTGGTGCCGGTACCGCGGGCGCCGGCCAGGGCGTGCAATTGCCGCAGTAGGCAGGTGCGCTGCCGGCTGAGTACACCGGGCAGCACCGCCGGGTCGGCGGAGCGGACGGCGGCCATGACCTTGAGGAAGAAGTCGTCGCGGTAGCCGCGGGCGGGGACGGTCGGCTCGGCGAGCCAGCGGTCGAGTTCGGCGCGGCCGGCCGGGGTGAGGCGGTGGATGATGCGGTCGGGCTTGACCTGCTGCGGCTGTCGCTCGGAGTCGATCAGGCCGTCGCGGGAGAGCCGGTCGAGGATCTGGTACAGATGGCCGATGTTCAGCCCGCCCCACTGGTCGCCGACGGCCTGCTCAAAGCTGGTTTTCAGCTCGTAGCCGTGGGTCGGCCTGGCCGCCAGCAGGGCCAAGACCGCATGGTGCAGAGGCATGCGCCTTACCTTGTCACTAGGTAACGATCCGATGTCATCCTTGCATTGTCGCTATGTAAGGAGTCAGCATAGTCCCAGCCCCCGATCGACGCCAGCCCCCGGGGGACAGGCACGGGCACGCGAGGGGTGTGGTTGATGGGCAGGCTCGCCTGGTTGCAAGCGCGGTTCCACCCGGCCCGCACGCTGGCGCTGATCGCCAGCATGCTGGTGGCGGCGACCGCGTTCACCGTGCTGACCGCGGCGTCGCGGACCGCGCAGTTGCGCACGGCCGGCGAGGTATCGGCGCACTACGTGCCCGCCTACGACATCCTGGTCCGGCCGAAGGGGGCCCGGACCGCGGTGGAGAACCAGACCGGCACGGTGCAGCCGGATTTCCTGTGGGGCATCTACGGCGGGATCACGATGGCGCAGTACCACCAGATCCAGCGGATTCCCGGGGTCAAGGTCGCCGCGCCGATCGCGATGGTCGGCTACGCACAGCTCCAGACCGGCATCTACGTGCCAGTGCCCGCTGCCGCGCTGGCCGGGGCAGGCCGCCAGCTCTACCGGATCTCCACCACGTGGGTCAGCGACAGCGGCACCAGCCGCGTCACGCAGCCGCCGGGATACCTGTACGTGACGCCGCTGCCACTCCAGAGCAACCCGAACAGCACACCCAACACCGACGGCACCGGCCCGGGATGCACCCTGGGCACCACCCCCCTGTCACCGCGAGCGAATCCGTTCGGCACGGCGGCGCAGTCCTATACATCGTGCTGGTCCCGGGTGAACCAGTACGACCAACCGCCAGCGCCGGGCGGGGTGGTGAACGACACCGAGGCTGGCTACTACATCACCTGGACCGTCCCGGTGCTGATAGCGGCGGTCGACCCGGAGGCCGAGGCGGAACTTGACGGGCTGAACAAGGCGGTTGTCTCCGGCGGTTACCTAAAGGAGAACGAGGCCGACAACGGCATGACAGTGCCGGTACTGGCCTCCTCTGACAGCGGCATGAGCGAGTACGCGCAGACCACACTCCAGCAGCTGAACGCCCCGTCTGCGATGCCCGACATGAACGCTGCGTGGGCGAGCGCGCATGCCTCGGCTCCCGGCCGCACGGTGGCCACCGTGCGCACCACCGCCCAGCAGGCCTACACCGCCGTGCTCAAGGGGCTCCAGACGACAGCGGAAATTGAGCAGACCGGACCCGGGCGTAAGAGCGTCTCCACTGGCACTGCCTTCACCGGCTACTGGTCGGTCAGCCCGGTGGACTACCAGACCGCCACGGCCGGGGCGCTGACGCCGCGTCAGGTGGTCAACCCTCCGTCGGTCTGGTTCACCGGCACGGGGGCTCCGATCGCCATGGACGACGAGGACAGCCAGTACCGGACGGTGACCTCACACGTGAATTTGAACGCCCAGAACTCGCCGGGCGGTGCCCTGCTCACCTTGATCAAGGTCGCTGGAGTGTTTGATCCGGCCAGGATCAAGTCGTTCGACCCGCTGTCACAGGTGCCGCTCGGCGCCTACAGGCCGCTGACCGTGGCGCCGGCGACCGGGGCCAGCCGCCGGGCGCTGCACGGCGGCGACCTGTTGCCCAACCAGAACCTGGGTGGCCTGGTCAGCCAGCCGGTGAACCTGATCACCACGCTGTCGGCGCTGCCGGTGCTGGAGAACACCAAGTTGTTCACCGGCGTGCATACCGCCGATCCGATCAGCGTGATCCAGGTCCGGGTCGCGGGCACCACCGGGCCGGGTGCGCTGTCGCGGGAGCGGATCAACGCGGTCTCGCAGCAGATCGCCCAGCGCACCGGCCTGGACGTGGACATCGTGGACGGCTCCTCCCCGTCGCCGGTGACCGTCGACCTGCCCGCCAGCAAGTTCGGGCCACCGTCACTGACCCTGTCCGAGAACTGGGTGAAAAAGGGCGTCGCATTGCTGATCCTGAACACAGTGGACAAGACCAGCGTGGCGCTATTCACGCTGATCCTGGTGGTGTGCGTGCTGTTCGTCGGCAACGCTGCGACCGCGGCGGTCCGCGGGCGGCGCCGCGAGCTGGGAGTGCTCGCCGCCGTCGGCTGGCGCCGGTCCCGGCTGTTCGCCACCGTGCTGGGCGAGCTGGCCGGGACCGGGCTCGCCGCCGGGCTGCTGGCCGCCGCCATCGCGGTGCCGGCGTCGGCCGGGCTGGGCCTTGACGCCTCGCCCGGACGGGCGCTGCTGGCGGTCCCCGTCGCCATCGCCGTGGCCGTCGTGGGTGGCCTGCTGCCGGCCTGGCGGGCCGCCCGGGCCGATCCGGTCAGCTCGGTCAGGCCGCCGGTGCTCGCGGTCCGCCGCGCGCACCACCCTCGCGGGATCACCTCGCTGGCACTGCTCAACGTGGCCCGCACCCCCGGCCGCACCCTGATCGGGGTGGCCAGCCTGGCCATCGGCATCGCCGCGCTGACGATGCTGACCGCTGTCACCGTCGCCTTCCGCGGCCAGATCGCCGGCTCCCTGCTCGGCAACGCCGTCACCGTCCAGGTCAGGGGCGTCGACTACGCCGCCGCCGGGGCGACGGCCGCGCTCGGCGCGCTGGCCGTCGCCGACGTGGTGTTCCTGAACATCCGAGAGCGGGCGGCCGAACTGGCCACCATGCGCAGCTTCGGCTGGCGCGAGCGCGCGCTGACCCGGTTGGTGACCACCGAGGGCGCGATCATCGGCGTCATCGGCTCGCTGGCCGGGGCCGGGCTCGGGCTGGCGGGCGCGGCCTGGTTCGCCGGGCAACTGCCCGTCCGGCTGCTGGCCATCGCGGCCGCCGCGGTGGCGGCCGGGGCCGTCATCACCGTGGCGGCCACGCTGCTGCCCGCCGCGCTGCTGCGCCGCCTGCCCGCCGCCCACCTGCTAGGCGAGGAGTAAATCACATGCCTGCGAGTGCCCCCAACGGCGGCGCGCTTGAGCTGCGCGGCGTCACCAAACGGTACGGCACCGGCCGGGGCGGGCAGGTCACCGCCGCCGACGCTGTCACACTCACGATCGAGACGGGCGCATTCGCCGCGCTGACCGGCGCATCGGGCTCGGGCAAGTCGACCATGCTGCACATGATCGGCGCGATCGAACGACCCGACTCCGGCACCATCATCAGCGACGGCACCGAGGTCACCGCGCTGCGCGGCAACGCCCTGGCCGACTACAGGCGCACCGTCGGCTTCGTCTTCCAGCGCTACAACCTGTTGCCCGCCCTCACCGCCCTGGACAACGTGCTCGCGCCGGTCCTGCCCTACCGCACCGGCTGGGACAAGCGCGATCGGGCCAGGCAGTTGCTGGCAGCGGTCGGCCTGGCCGGACGCGAACGCTCCCTTCCCTCCCGGATGTCCGGTGGCGAGCAGCAGCGGATCGCCATCGCCCGCGCCCTGATCAACACCCCCGCCCTGCTGCTCGCCGACGAGCCCACCGGCAACCTCGACTCCGCCACCGCCGCAGGCATCCTCGACCTGCTCGCCCGCCTGCGCGCCGAACACCACATGACGATCCTGCTGGCCTCCCACGATCCGCAGGTCGCCGCCAGAGCCGAACGGGTGATCCGGCTCCGCGACGGCGCAATCAGCGACGACATCCAGCTCACCGCGGACCGCCCAGTCGAAGACATCATCCGCCACATCAGCCAGCTCGGCTAACCAGCTAACCCACCCGCCCCACCCGGTGCCGGGGTCGGCTCGCCGCTCGCATTCATTGTGTGTCGTTACCTCTTTGGCCACGAAGTGGAGTCACACGCTGGTGGTTGGCGCCGGTTCTGTTGCGGTAAGAGGCGCAAAGGTCGTTGTCGAGGTAGACCGACGTCCTCATGCCCAGGCACCACGCCGCCGATCACCCGAACTCGAAAAGAGCGCTGCTCACGCCAGCCGGACGCGGGTCACTGCGGTTGGCCTGGCCAGGTCGCGGGCGGCTGTTGCTCCCGTGTTCCCGGAGCGGGCGGCGGCTGCCACTGACCTGACGACTGCCATTGGCCTGGCGGCGGCTGCTGCGGGTACGGCCACTGAGCTGGCGGCTGCTGCGGGTACGGCCACTGACCTGGCGGGTAGGGCTGGTAGGGCTGCTCCGGCGGGTACAGGTAGCCGGCCCTCCGGGCCGCCTCGGCCCGCATCTGGTACTCCCTCTGCGCCGCCGCGATCTTTGCGGCTTCGGTCTGCGGCAGGCAGGCCAGGATCAGCAGCCCGACCAGTCCAAGCAGAATCGTGAGCGCGATGCCCGCGCCTTCGCGTCCCTTGTGCTTCCCGATGTAGAAACCCGCGATGATCACGCCGGACCAGCCGATAAGCCCGACGGCAAGCGTTGCAAGTTCTGATGGCATCCCGCTTCCTTCCCCTGAACGCCATTCTGGACCGCTCCGCGGTAACGGGGTAGATGGAAGGGCGAAACCGTAATATGCGCGGCACGGTGGGGTGACCAAACGGCCGTACACCACCCGAAAACGGCGGCCGACGCGCAGCCTCGCCATAACGGAACCGGCCGGTCTTTGGCGATGCTCTCGTCGATGAAGGCGAGGGTGAGCTCGGTGAGATGATCGCGGGTCGCGTCGGGGACGGCCCGCAGCGGCCCCGCTCCGGTGAGCACGGCCAGCCCGTGCACCGTGGACCAGATGGCGTATTCGATACCTTCGCGGCGCCGCGGGTCGAGCACGCCCGCGGCGACCAGCTCGTCGAGCGCGGCGCGGAGATGACCCAGGGGGGTGCGGTCCGGCCCGGTCCCGGCGTCGGCAACGCTGTAGGCATGTTGCTGCGGTACCGCGAACGCGGTGGCGAATAGTCCCGGTTCCTCCCGGGCGAACTCCAGGTATGCCGCACCGATCGCGTGCAATCGGCGGCCGGCCGCGGCAGCGTCACCGTGCTTGCCGCGAACGCGGGCGACGCCGGTAGCCATGCGGTCAGCCAGCTCGCGCATGGCCGCCGCGCAGACTGCGGCGAGGAGTTCGTCGCGGTCGGCGAAGTGCCGGTAAGCGGCGTTGGGCACCACGCCCACCATCCGCGTCGCCTCGCGGAGCACCACGGCGTCCGGGCCGCCGGTCCGGGCCAGCTCGAGTCCGGCCGCGACCAGGCCGTCGCGAACGGCGCCGCGCGGCCGCCTACGTGGCGCATGGGGTCTCTGCGCCGCTGATGAGCTGGCCGTCATAACGACACGATAATACAAGTGGACAGCGTCCACATAATTTGTTAATGTGGACAGCGTCCACTAAACGATGATCCAAGGGGGCTCCCGATGGACAGCAACAAGACGACTCGCCAGCACCGACCCGAGTCGGCGCGAGTGACGGCGGCCCGAGTGACGGCGGCCCGAGTGACGGCGGCCCGAGTGACGGCGGCTGAGTGGTTCGCCGGCGGGCAGCGGATCTGGTACGACCCGCAGGCCGGGCGCGTACTGACCGAACAGGAGGCCGCGGTGACCCCGGGCGCGCTCCGGGTCTTCGAGCGCGTCGCCGACGCGCGACATGACGCGGACACCGTATGGCTCACGCTTCTGCCCGGGTTCCCCGAGGGCTCCTACGGCTGGGCCCAGGCGGACCGGATGCTCGGCGACGACTTCGGCCCGCGACTGTACGCGGAGCCGATCGGGCAGGGTGACTCGGACAAGCCGCGGGACTACAGGTACTCGACCGTCGAGCGCGCCGACCTGGTCGAGGCGCTGTGGCGGCACCACGGCGTGCGCCGCACCGTCGTGGTCACCTTCGACTACACCTCGCTGGCGTTGCTTGAGCTGCTGCGCCGCCAGGAGGACCGGGCCGCCTCAGATACGGCCACCACGGTGATCACCGCCGTGCTCATGATCAACGGCGGCCTGTTCGCCGACGGGCACACCCACCCGTGGCGGGGTACGCCGTTGTTGCGCAGTAGGCTGGGCGCCCTCGCGATGCGGGGATGGCAGCGCTCGCCGCGCGTGTTCGGATGGGGCTGGAAGCAGGCCGGCCTGTACTCCCGCAGCTACCGTCCTGACCCGGCTGAGCTGGCTGAGACGTGGTCGGCTATCACCCGCAGGGACGGGGCGGCGTTCGTGCATAACGCCGCGGGGTTCACCGCCGAGCACCGTCGCCACGGGGACCGCTGGGACCTGGCCGCGATCGCCCGCGACCTGGACGGCAAGGTCGCCATCTACGTCGGCGGCAGCGACGAGGACCGCTACGAGCACCGTCAGATCGCGGCCACCCGCCAGCGCGTGCCCGCGGCCGAGGTCCTTACCTTCCCCGGCGGCCATCTGACCACCAGCGAGCACCCCGGCCCGCTCGCCGCCGCGATCCGCGACATCGGGGCTCGCCACGGCGTCGGCACCACCAACCAGACAAACCCCTGAACGCGAAACGGAGCGCGTCATGACCAGACTGACCCCCTTGCTCGAGCGCAACGAGCAGTTCGCCAGCAATTACACTCCCGTCCCGCTTGCGCGGCCGGCGGCCCAGGTCCTCATCGTCACCTGCCTCGACCACCGGGTCGACCCGGCGATCTTCCTCGGACTGCGGCTCGGCGACGCACCCGTCATCCGCAACGCGGGCGGCCGCGTCACCCCGGCGGTCATCGACGACCTCGCCTACCTCGCCTTCCTCGCCGAGCAGCTACCCGGCGCCAGGGACGCGGCGGACACACTGTTCGAGGTCGCGGTTATCCACCACACCCAGTGCGGAACCGGCTTCCTCGCCGACCCCGCCTTCCGGCACCGGGCCGCCGAGGCGACCGGCGTGCCGGAGGCGGCACTGGAGGCCAGTGCCGTCGCCGATCCGCACACCACCGTTCGCGCCGACGTCGACCGGCTGCTTGCCTCACCCCTGCTCTCGCCGAAGGTAAGCGTCTCCGGCCACGTATACGACGTTGCCATCGGACGCCTCACCACCACCGTCGACGCCAGGTACCCCGAGGTTCGTGGAGGCTGACGGGCAGGTTGAACCACGGCTCGTTCGGCAGAAAAGGGTTTATGGCTGCTTACCCGCGGTCAGCCGAGGCCCAGGTGGTGGCGGGGGCGCAGGGCGCGGGTGAGCAGCGCCGAGAGGGCCGCGGCGATTCCGGTCTGGGTGAGTGAGAGCGGCGCGGTGAAACTGCGCTCGCTGCCGAGCAGGTGCAGCGCCCACAGGCGGTGCCGGAGCGTGTAAAGCTCGGTGCGCACTGCGCTGGCCAGGCCTGGGCTGCTGCCCGCGGCCCAGCCCTCCACGCCGTGGATATCGGTAAGCAGCCGGGTCAGCTCGTCATAGCCGGTCGGCCCGCTGGTCAAGATGACCAGCAGCGCGGCCTCCCGCACCGCGACCGAGAAGTCCGGCTGCGGTCCGTCGTCCGAGCCGATCAGCGCGGCCGTGCCAATGTGCCACCTGGCCGCTGGGTCCGTCGCCATCAGCTTGCCCGTCTTGGTCAGCACCAGGTTGGCGCGGCTGCGCCGGATCGCCCCCATTTCCGCCTGCGCCATGCCGCGCAGCGTATGCAGCGGGAACACGTCCATTTCCTGGCGCAGCGTCCCGACGAGCTGATCCCGCCAGCCGAACGTGTCGACCGCCTCGGTGACCAGCGAGGGCGCGATGTA
>Ga0335075_10001844_pt1 | contig 34457 bp, 29 predicted proteins | sample Lox_Sample_24_FD_206723 | JGI IMG/M metagenome (GOLD analysis project Ga0335075, IMG submission 206723) | Soil microbial communities from Loxahatchee National Wildlife Refuge, Florida, United States - Lox_Sample_2.4 | ecosystem: Environmental > Terrestrial > Soil > Wetlands | place: USA...
TGTCGCCGGGATCCAGGATCTCCACCTTCTGGAGCATCTGGCGGACGATCACCTCGATGTGCTTGTCGTTGATCTTCACGCCCTGCAGCCGGTAGACGTCCTGGATCTCGTTGACCAGGTAGTCCGACAGCGCCTCGACGCCCAGCACCTTGAGGATGTCGTGCGGCACCCGCGGGCCATCGACCAGCGGATCGCCGCGGCGGACGAAGTCGCCCTCCTGGACCGAGACGTGCTTGCCCTTCGGGATGAGGTACTCGCTCTCCTCGCCCGTCTCGTCGTTCTTGACGATGACGCGGCGCTTGGCCTTGTAGTCCTTGCCGAACTCCACCTGGCCGTCGATCTCGGCGATGATCGCATGGTCCTTCGGCCGGCGCGCCTCGAAGAGCTCGGCCACCCGCGGCAGGCCGCCGGTGATGTCGCGCGTCTTGCTGCCCTCGCGCGGGATGCGCGCGAGCACGTCGCCGGCGTTCACCCGTGCGCCGTTCTCCACCGAGAGGATCGAGTCCGGGGCGAGGAAGTAGCGGGCGTCGGCGCCGTTGGCGAGCTTCACGACCTCGCCCTTCTCGTCCTTGAGCTGGAGCCGCGGGCGCAGATCCGCGCCTTTGACCGCCTGCTTGTAGTCGACGACGACCTTCGAGGTGAGCCCGGTCACCTCGTCCACCCGCTCGACCAGGGTGGCGCTTTCGATCAGGTCGAAATACTCGACCACGCCCGCACGCTCGGTGATGATCGGCAGCGTGAAGGGATCCCATTCCGCGAGCTTCTGGCCGCGCGCCACCTGCTGGCCCTCGTCGGCGAGCAGGCGCGCGCCGTAGGGCACGCGGAAGCGCGCGCGCTCGCGCTCGCGCTCGTCGATCAGCACCAGCTCGCAGTTGCGGCTCATCACCACCGGCGTGCCCTGGCTGTTCATCACCACGTTGCGGTTCTTCACCGTGATCGTGCCGTCGTGGCTCGCCTCGACATTCGACTGCTCGGTGCCGCGCTGCGCCGCGCCGCCGATGTGGAAGGTGCGCATGGTGAGCTGCGTGCCCGGCTCGCCGATCGACTGGGCGGCGATGACGCCGACCGCCTCGCCCATGTTCACCGGCGTGCCGCGGGCGAGGTCGCGCCCGTAGCAGCGCCCGCAGACGCCGACCTTGGAATCGCAGGTGAGCACGGAGCGGATGCGCACCGCCTCGACGCCCAGACGCTCGATGCGCTCGGCGTGCTCCTCCTCGATCAGCCGGTCGCGCGGGAGGATCACCTCGCCGTTCGCGGGATCCAGCACGTCCTCCGCCGCCGTGCGCCCGAGGATGCGCTCGTAGAGGCTGGAGACGACCTCGCCGCCGTCCATCACCGCGCGCACGGTGAGGCCGCGCTCGGTGCCGCAATCCTCGTCGACGATGATGCAGTCCTGCGCCACGTCCACCAGCCGGCGCGTGAGGTAGCCGGAATTGGCGGTCTTGAGCGCGGTATCCGCGAGGCCCTTGCGGGCGCCGTGCGTCGAGTTGAAATACTCGAGGACCGAGAGCCCTTCCTTGAAGTTGGCGATGATCGGCTGCTCGATGATCTCGCCCGAGGGCTTGGCCATCAGCCCGCGCATGCCGGCGAGCTGGCGCATCTGCGCGGGGCTGCCGCGCGCGCCCGAGTGGCTCATCATCCAGACGCTGTTGATCGGCTTGCCGGCTTCCTGGCGGCTGATCTCGACCATCATCGCCGCCGCAACGGCATCGGTGCAGCGCGACCAGGCGTCCACCACCTTGTTGTAGCGCTCGCCCGCGGTGATGAGCCCGTCCTGGTACTGGTTCTCGAACTCCTTCACCTCCGCCTGGGTGCGGCGGATCAGCTCGTCCTTCTCGGCGGGGATGAGCAGATCGTCCTTGCCGAAGCTGATCCCGGCCTTGCAGGCCTGGTTGAAGCCGAGGCCCATCAGGCGGTCGGCGAAGATCACGCACTCCTTCTGCCCGCAATGGCGGTAGACGACGTCGATCACGTCGGAGACGTTCTTCTTCGTCAGCTCCCGGTTGACGAGCGAGAACGGCACGTTGGGATGCCGCGGCAGGATCTGCCCGATCATCATCCGCCCCGGCGTCGTCACGACGAGCTGGCGGAGCGGCTTGCCGGCGGCGTCCACCGTGTCGAAGCGGGCCTTGATCTTGTCGTGCAGCGTGATCGCCGAGGCCGAGAGCGCGTGCTCGATCTCGCCCAAGGTCCCGAAGGCCGGCGCGTCCTTGTCGGCGACGCGCTGGTACTCCGGCCGCTCGAGCGAGAGATGATAGAGGCCGAGCACCATGTCCTGCGTCGGCACGATGATCGGCTTGCCGTTCGCCGGGCTCAGGATGTTGTTGGTGGACATCATCAAGACGCGCGCCTCGAGCTGCGCCTCGAGCGAGAGCGGCACGTGCACCGCCATCTGGTCGCCGTCGAAGTCGGCGTTGAAGGCGGTGCAGACGAGCGGGTGGAGCTGGATCGCCTTGCCCTCGATCAACACCGGCTCGAAGGCCTGGATGCCGAGCCGGTGCAGCGTCGGCGCGCGGTTGAGCATCACCGGATGCTCGCGGATCACCTCCTCGAGGATGTCCCAGACTTCCGGCCGCTCCTTCTCGACCATCCGCTTCGCGGCCTTGACCGTGGTGGCGTGGCCGTATTTCTCGAGCTTGGCGTAGATGAAGGGCTTGAAGAGCTCGAGCGCCATCTTCTTCGGCAGGCCGCACTGATGGAGCTTGAGCTCCGGGCCGACGACGATCACCGAGCGGCCCGAATAATCGACGCGCTTGCCGAGCAGGTTCTGGCGGAAGCGGCCCTGCTTGCCCTTGAGCATGTCCGAGAGCGACTTGAGCGGGCGCTTGTTCGCCCCGGTGATGGCGCGGCCGCGCCTGCCGTTGTCGAAGAGCGCATCGACGCTCTCCTGGAGCATCCGCTTCTCGTTGCGCACGATGATGTCGGGCGCGCGCAGCTCGATCAGCCGCTTCAGCCGGTTGTTGCGGTTGATCACGCGGCGATAGAGATCGTTGAGGTCGGAGGTCGCGAAGCGCCCGCCATCGAGCGGCACCAGCGGGCGCAGCTCCGGCGGGATGACCGGAACGACGTCCATGATCATCCATTCCGGCCGCGTGCCGGACTCGGCGAAGGCCTCGACCAGCTTCAGCCGCTTGACGAGCTTCTTCCGCCGCGCCTCGCTCGTCGTCTCCTTGAGCTCGGCGCGGAGCTTGGTCTTCTCGGCGTCGAGATCGATCCCGCTCAGGATCTGCTTGACCGCCTCGGCGCCGATGCCGACGCGGAACTCGTCCTCGCCGAACTCGTCCTCCTTCGCCGCCAGCATGTCCTCGTTCACGAGCTGGTGCAGCTTGAGATCGGTGACGCCCGGCTCGAGCACCACATAGCTCTCGAAATAGAGGACCTTCTCGAGATCCTTGAGCGTGAGGTCGGCCATCAGGCCGATGCGGCTCGGCAGCGACTTGAGGAACCAGATATGGGCGACCGGCGAGGCGAGCTCGATGTGGCCCATGCGCTCGCGCCGGACCTTGGCGAGCGTCACCTCGACGCCGCACTTCTCGCAGATGATGCCGCGGAACTTCATCCGCTTGTATTTGCCGCACAGGCACTCGTAGTCCTTGATCGGCCCGAAGATGCGGGCGCAGAAGAGGCCGTCGCGCTCGGGCTTGAAGGTGCGGTAGTTGATGGTCTCCGGCTTCTTGATCTCGCCGTACGACCAGCTCCGGATCTGCTCGGGCGAGGCGATCTGGATCTTGATCTGGTCGAACGTCAACGCCTGGCCGGTCTGACCCAGGATCTTCATCAGCTCGTTCATGCGCCACCCACTCCTGTCCGGCCTGCCGCGGCGGCCGGCATCGTGCTTCGTGCTTCGCTCCCCGGCCGGTTCGGGACCAGCATGGGAGCCGGGTCAGGCTGCCTTGTTGTCGAGATCGACATTGAGCCCGAGCGACTTCAGCTCCTTGACGAGGACGTTGAAGCTCTCCGGGATCCCCGCCTCGAAATTGTCCTGCTCGCGGACGATCGCTTCGTAGACCTTGGTCCGGCCCGAGACGTCGTCGGACTTCACCGTCAGCATCTCCTGCAAGGTGTAGGCCGCGCCGTAGGCTTCGAGCGCCCAGACCTCCATCTCGCCGAAACGCTGGCCGCCGAACTGCGCCTTGCCGCCGAGCGGCTGCTGCGTCACCAGGCTGTAGGGCCCGATCGAGCGGGCGTGGATCTTGTCGTCGACGAGATGGTGCAGCTTGAGCATGTAGATATAGCCCACCGTCACCTTCCGCTCGAACGGCTCGCCGGTGCGGCCGTCCACCAGCGTGACCTGACCCGAGGTATCGAGCCCGGCCTTCGCCAGCATGTCCTCGATGTCGGACGGGCGCGCGCCGTCGAACACCGGGGTTGCGATCGGCACGCCCTTCTTCAGGTTCTCGCAAAGCTCGAGCAGCTCGGGCTCCGGCAGATCCGCGATCGAGTCGTCGAACTGCCGGTTGCCATAGACGTCCTTCAGCCGGTCCATGAAGGCGCGGCGCGCGGTGCCGCGCCGGCGATACTCCTCGACCAGCTCGCCGATCTGCCGGCCGAGCGTGGCGCAGGCCCAGCCCAGATGGGTCTCGAGGATCTGGCCGACATTCATCCGGCTCGGCACGCCGAGCGGGTTGAGCACGAGGTCGACCGACGTGCCGTCGGCGAGGAAGGGCATGTCCTCGATCGGCACGACCCGCGAGACGACGCCCTTGTTCCCGTGCCGGCCCGCCATCTTGTCGCCGGGCTGGAGCTTGCGCTTCACCGCGACGAAGACCTTGACCATCTTCATCACGCCGGGCGGCAGCTCGTCGCCGCGCTGGAGCTTCTCGACCTTCTGGTCGTAGCGCTCCTGCAGGCGCCCCACGGCGGCGTCGAACTCGTGCTTGAGGACCTCGATCTCGGCCATCACCGCGTCGTCCTGCACGGCGATGTTGCGCCAGCTGCCGCGCGAGTGCTCGGCGAGCACCTCCTCGGTGATGGAAGTCCCTGCCTTGATCCCCTTGAAGCCGCCGGCCGCCTTGCGGCCGAGCAGCTTCTCGCGCAGCCGGTTGAGGAAGCTCCGCTCCTGGATCGCCTTCTCGTCGTCGCGGTCCTTGGTCAGCCGCTCGATCTCGGCGCGCTCGATCGCCATCGCGCGCTCGTCCTTCTCGACGCCGCGGCGGCTGAAGACCCGCACGTCGACGATCGTGCCGTTCACGCCCGGCGGCAGCTTGAGCGAGGTGTCGCGCACATCGGAGGCCTTCTCGCCGAAGATCGCGCGCAACAGTTTCTCTTCCGGCGTCATCGGGCTCTCGCCCTTGGGCGTGACCTTGCCCACCAGGATGTCGCCCGGGTTCACCTCGGCGCCGATATAGACGATGCCGGCCTCGTCGAGGTTCTTGAGCGCCTCCTCGCCGACGTTCGGGATATCGCGCGTGATCTCCTCCTGGCCGAGCTTGGTGTCGCGCGCCATGACCTCGAACTCCTCGATGTGGATCGAGGTGAAGACGTCGTCGCGCGCGATGCGCTCGCTGATCAGGATGGAGTCCTCGAAGTTGTAGCCGTTCCACGGCATGAAGGCGCAGAGCACGTTGCGCCCGAGCGCCAGCTCGCCAAGCTCGGTCGAGGGGCCGTCGGCGATGATGTCGCCCTCCGAGACCCGATCGCCCACCTTCACCAGCGGGCGCTGGTTGATGCAGGTGGACTGGTTGGAGCGCATGAACTTGCGCAAGCGGTAAATATCGACGCCGCGGGTGGTGCCCTCCTCGGTGGTCGCGCGCACGACGATGCGCGCGCCGTCGATCTGATCGACGATGCCGGGGCGGCGGGCGACGATCGTGGCGCCGGAATCGCGCGCGACGGCCGCCTCCATGCCGGTGCCGACGAGCGGCGCATCGGCCTGGATCAGCGGCACCGCCTGGCGCTGCATGTTCGAGCCCATCAGCGCGCGGTTGGCGTCGTCGTTCTCGAGGAAGGGGATGAGCGCCGCGGCCACCGAGACGAGCTGCTTGGGCGAGACGTCGATCGCCGTCACCTCCTGGGGCAGCACGAGCCGGAAATCGCCGCTGCGGCGCACCGAGACCAGCTCCTCGGTGAAGCGGCCCTCCTCGTCGAGCGCGGCGTCGGCCTGGGCGACGACGAGCTTGTCCTCGTCCATCGCCGAGAGGTACTTCCACCCCTCCTGCACCTGGCCGTCCTTGACCAGCCGGTACGGCGTCTCGATGAAGCCGTACTTGTTGACGGTCGCGTAGGTCGCGAGCGAGTTGATGAGCCCGATGTTCGGGCCCTCGGGCGTCTCGATCGGGCAGATGCGCCCGTAATGCGTGGGGTGCACGTCGCGCACCTCGAAGCCCGCGCGCTCGCGCGTGAGCCCACCCGGGCCGAGCGCCGAGAGCCGGCGCTTGTGGGTGACCTCGGAGAGCGGGTTCGTCTGATCCATGAACTGCGAGAGCTGCGAGGAGCCGAAGAACTCGCGCACCGCCGCCGCCGCCGGCTTGGCGTTGATCAGGTCGTGCGGCATCACGGTGTCGATATCGACGCTGCCCATGCGCTCGCGGATCGCCCGCTCCATGCGCAGGAGCCCGATGCGGTACTGGTTCTCCATCAGCTCGCCGACCGAGCGCACGCGCCGATTGCCGAGATTGTCGATGTCGTCGATGCTGCCGCGGCCGTCCTTGAGGTTGCAGAGCGTCTTGACGGTGCGGAGGATGTCGATCTTGCGCAGCACGCGGACCGAATCGTCGGTCTCGAGCTCGAGCCGCTTGTTCATCTTCACCCGCCCGACGGCCGAGAGGTCGTAGCGGTCGGGGTCGAAGAAGAGGCCGCGGAACAGCGATTCGGCGGTCTCCGGCGTCGGCGGCTCGCCCGGCCGCATCAGCCGGTAGATGTCGATCAGCGCGTCCTCGCGGTTGGCGTTCTTGTCGACGGCAAGGGTGTTGCGGATCCAGGGGCCGTTCGACTGATCGACGGCGAGCGTGGGCAGCCGGTCGAGCCCGGCTTCCTCGATGGCGCCGAGCTTGGCCTCGGTCAGCTCGTCGCCGGCCTCGGCGTAGATCTCCCCGGTCTCGAGGTTGACGAGGTCCTCGGCGACGAAGCGGCCGAGGAGGTCGGTGCGGCCGACCAGCACTTCCTTCGTCTTTTCGGCGATCCGCCGGGCCGTCCGCTGGGTGAGCTTCGCCTCCGCCTCGGCGACGACCTCGCCGGTCTCGGCGTCGATCAGCGGCTCGAGCAGCTTGACGCCGCGGAACGCATCGGGGTCGAACGGCCGCGCCCAGCCTTTCGGCAGCGGCGTGAACACCACCCGGCCGTAGAAATAGTTGAGGATCTCCTCGGCATCCATGCCCTGGATCTCGGAGAGATCGAGCGCCTCGCCCTTGGCGGCGCGCTCCTCGCGCAGCGAAGCGGTGCGCGCGCTGTCGAGCGCGTAGAGCAGCGTGGTCACCGGCAGCTTGCGCTTGCGGTCGATCCGCACATAGAGCAGGTCCTTGGCGTCGAACTCGAAATCGAGCCAGGAGCCGCGATAGGGGATGACGCGGGCGGCGAAGAGGTATTTGCCGGAAGAGTGCGTCTTGCCCTTGTCGTGATCGAAGAACACACCGGGGCTGCGGTGCATCTGGCTCACGATCACGCGCTCGGTGCCGTTGATGATGAAGGTGCCGTTGTCCGTCATCAGCGGCATGTCGCCCATGTAGACGGGCTGCTCCTTGATGTCGCGGATCGAGCGGGCGCCGGTGTCCTCATCGACGTCCCAGACGATGAGGCGGAGGATCACCTTGAGCGGGGCGGCATAGGTCATGCCCCGCTGGATGCACTCCTCGACGTCGTATTTGGGCTCCTCGAGCTCGTAATAGACGAACTCGAGCCGGCCGCGGCCGGCGAAATCGTCGATCGGGAAGACGGACTTGAAGACTTCCTGCAGCCCGGCATGGAGGCGCGAATCGGGGGCGACATGCATCTGCAGGAACGCCTCGTAGGAGGCGCGCTGGACGTCGATCAGGTTCGGCATCGGCGCCACCTCGGGAATGCGCCCGAAGCTGCGGCGGATACGCTTCTTGCCGGTGAACGATTGAAGGACCGCGCTCATTCTCTATCCTGCTGCCCCAAAAAGCCGATGCAAAAACCGATGCCCCGGTGCTCCGGGGCGCGCCGCGGCGCGATGGGGTGCGCCAACAGCCAAAGGGGCGGGAATCGCACGGATTCCCGCCCGGCGTTTCCGAAGCGCCTGAACGGCGCCCCGGCAATCCGGATCGGAGAACTACTTGATCTCGACAGCGGCGCCCTGCTCTTCCAGCACCTTCCTGATCTTCTCCGCCTCTTCCTTGCTCACTCCCTCCTTCACCGTCTTCGGAGCCCCTTCGACCAGGTCCTTGGCCTCCTTGAGCCCAAGCCCCGTGATCGTGCGGATCTCCTTGATGACGTTGATCTTCTTTTCGCCGAACTTGGTCAGCACGACGGTGAACTCGGTCTGCTCCTCGACCGGCGCGGCGGCCGCGGCCGGAGCGCCCGACGCGGCGGCAACCGCGACCGGTGCGGCGGCCGAGACGCCCCACTTCTCTTCCAAGAGCTTCGTAAGCTCCGCGGCCTCCAGAACCGTCAGGCCGGAGAGCTCGTCAGCCAGCTTCGCCAAGTCTGCCATGTTTGCGTGTCCTGTTAGATTAAGCGTTGGGTGTTGGGTTGCAAGGGGCTGCTACTTGCGGGCGTAGGCGCCGAAAACGCGGGCGAGGCCGCCGGCGGGGGCGGCCAGCACCGAGACGAGCCGCTGGGCGGGCGTGCGGATGAGCCCGGCGAGCTGGGCGCGGAGCACGTCGAGCGAGGGAAGCGAGGCCAGAGCCTCGACGGCGCGCGTGTCGAGCGGGTGGGGGCCGAGGGCGCCGCCGACGACGACGAAGCGCTCGTTGGATTTGGCGAAATCGACGGCCGCCTTGGCGACGGACACCGGGTCGGGGGACCAGGCGAGCGCCGTCGGGCCCTTGAGCAGCGGCTCGAGGGAGGTGAAGCGGGTGCCGGCGAGGGCGCGGCGGGCGAGGCGGTTCTTGGTGACGCGGTAGGTGGCACCGGCGGCGCGCATGCGGCGGCGGAGGTCGGAGGCCTCGGCGACGGTCAGGCCGTTGTTGCGGCCGACGACGACCATCTCGGCGGTGCCGAAGACCGCCGCAAGCGAGGCGACGAAGGCTTGCTTGTCAGCCCGATTCATGGAGACGCTCCAAAGAACGAGACGAGGCGGCGCTCAACTTGCACACCCCGGGGGTCCGAATGATGACGTGCCGGTCTCATGTGGTGAGGCTCGGCAGATCAAGATGCACGCCGGGTCCCATGGTGGAGGACAAAGCCGCCTTCTTGAGATAGGTGCCCTTCGCCCCGGTGGGCTTGGCCTTCTGGATCGCATCGACGAAGGCGCGAACGTTCTGGGCGAGGCTCTCGTCGGCGAAGCTCGCCTTGCCGACGCCGGCATGGACGATGCCGGCCTTCTCGGCGCGGAACTCGACCTGGCCGCCCTTGGCCGCGGTGACCGCGCCCTTGACGTCCATGGTGACCGTGCCGAGGCGGGGATTGGGCATCAGGCCGCGGGGGCCGAGAATCTTCCCCAGCCGGCCGACGAGGGCCATGACGTCGGGGGTGGCGATGCAGCGGTCGAAATTGATCTCGCCCGCCTGGATCTTCTCGGCGAGGTCTTCCGCACCGACGACGTCGGCGCCGGCGGCGAGCGCCTCCTCGGCCTTGGCGCCGCGGGCGAAGACGCCCACGCGGACGGTGCGGCCGGTGCCGTGGGGGAGGCTCACCATGCCGCGGACCATCTGGTCGGCGTGGCGGGGATCGATGCCGAGATTCATCGCCAGCTCGACGGTTTCGTCGAACTTCGCCTTCGCGTTCGCCTTGACGAGGCGGATCGCCTCGGGGAGCGGGTAGAGGCGGCCCTGCTCGAGGGCGGATTGGGCGGCGCGGAGCCGCTTGCCGACGCGCGCCATCTTTAGGACTCCACCACCGTGAGGCCCATCGAGCGGGCGGAGCCGGCGAGCATGCGGACGGCGGCCTCGATATCGGTCGTGTTCATGTCCTTGATCTTCTGGGCGGCGATCTCGCGGAGCTGGGCGGTGGTGACGCGGCCGACCGGGGCGGCCTTGCCGGCCGCCTGGGTGCCCTTCTCGATGCCGGCCGCCTTGAAGAGGAAATAGCTGTTGGGCGGGGTCTTGGTGATGAAGCTGAAGCTGCGGTCGGTATAGGCCGTGATGACGACGGGCACCGGCATGCCGGGCTCGAGGTTCTGGGTGGCGGCGTTGAACTCCTTGCAGAAGGAGATGATGTTGAGGCCGCGCTGGCCGAGTGCGGGGCCCACGGGCGGCGAGGGATTGGCCTTCCCCGCCGGGATCTGCAGCTTCACATAGCCCGCGATCTTCTTCGCCATCCCTGGTTCTCCTCGCGCGCCACGGAGGCGGCCGTGGGCGGCGCATGCCAAGGACCGCGGTCCATGCGAGCGGACCGGCCGCCGGGGATGCTCCCGCGGCGGGGGCGACCGCTCTCCCGCGTTCCAACAAGGGCTGGGCGCTTAGCGGATGCGGCGCGGCGAGTCCAGCCCTTTCCGCGAGGGGTGGGGGTGGGCGGGGTTGGGCGGGCCGCGGTCGCGGGCTTGAAATCCCGGGGAGCGGACGATGTGTCTCATCATCGTCGCCATCGAGAAGGCCCGCCCATGAACCGGCTGCTCCGCGCCCTGCTGCCCGTACTCGCGCTGCCGCTGGCGGCGGCGGCGCCGGCCGGGCAAATCATCGCCGAACACGGCAACGGCAATGGCGGGCCGGCTTGCGTCACCTGCCACGGGCCGAATTTGCACGGCAACGCGACGATCGGCGCACCGCGGATCGCCGGGCTGCCGGCGGCGGAGGTTCTCGCCAGGCTCGCGCATTACGCGGGCCCCGACGGGCACAACGCGATGATGCGCATGGTCGCGACCGGCCTCACGCCGGGCGAGCGCCAGGCGGTCGCGGCCTATCTCGCGAGCCTGCCGCCCGCGCGTTAAGGGGCGCGATCGCGATTTATTGCGGGGCGCACTGGAAGGTCACGGTGCGCGCTCCATCCGGGTTGGTAACGATATTCGACGTCACCTGCGGTGAGCCCGTGCTCGCGCAGTAGCTCTGCGCGTTCCGCTGATCGTCCATCAACTGCTGGTCGGACTCGTAATTGTAGGTGAGATTGGGATTGGGAGGCGGCGCCATCGCTGCCGTGGTCGTCGTCGCCGGCACGCACTGGAAGACCACGACCTTGCTGCCGGATTGATCGGTGGTGAAGCTCGCGGCCTTTGCGACGGATTGGTAGCGGCTGCAATAGCTCGCCGCGCTTTGATCAACCTGAAGCAGGCCCTGGTCGGTGGAATAGGTGTAGGTGACGCTTGGATCGCTCGTCTGCACCTCCCGGGGCGCGGAATATTGCGGCGCGCAGGACGCAAGCGTGAGGCCGCCCAGCACGGCGGCGGCACGAACGCCCACTTTGAGGAAACGGGATGAATTGGTGGCCATTGGAACAATCCTCCATCGATGGTTTATCCCCGCGGACCTCGCTCCAGAACGAAGCGCGTCCGCGGCTTACCGGCCCCCAATGCCTCCAATGATCGCGGTCGCGGCGCAGCATGCTGCGCACCGAACCCTCCGACACGCGCCGGCAGGTTGCGGCACCGGCGGGACGGCACAATCGACGCCGCCCCTCCGTTGCCCGCGATGAAAGACGGGCCGGATGTCCAAATTCGGGCGAAATCGGGACGCGCGCGTGCACGCGCGCGGGCTATCGCGTGCGGGGCGGAGCGGACAGTGGCGTCAGTCGGCGGCTCGGGCGCAGGTGGCGGCGCTCTATGTTCGCTCCGCTGCTGACGGCACAATCCTGAACGCAGGGCTACTCCGCCAGAGCAGCCGATCCGCGTTCAACCAGGGACGGCCGGCGCCGCGCGTGGTCACTTTGGCGATTGGGGCGCTACGATGATCTTATCTCCAGTCACCGCCTCATACATGTCGATCAGCGCTCGGCTGACGTTGTCAGGCCCGCCCGCACTGTTCAAGGCGATGACGATCACCAGGTCCTTCTCCGGAAAATAGCCGTAGAACATGCGGCTTCCCATCGGCTCTCCCTCGTAGAACCAGAACCGCACATTGCCGGCGATGGTCTGCGCGACCCCGAGACCGAAGCCACTTTTGTCGGCGGCCGTTGCCTCGGCCATCGGCTGCCCCGTCTTCATCGAGACGAGCTGCATGAGTTCATGGCGCTCGGAGGCCCCGAGCACATCGCCCTGGAACAGCAGCCGTACCCAGCGGGTCACATCCTCGGGTGTCGCCACCGCCGACCCCGCGCCTTGTGCCCAGGACGGATCCTGATATTTGAGATCCTGGCCGACGAGAGCATCCAGCATCGGCGTCGGCGCTGCCGTCATGTAGCTGGACACCTCGTGGCTGAGCACCGAGTCGGGATAAGGGCCCGAGGAGTAGTAGGTATCGTCGAGGCCGTGACCGCCCGTCAGCAGCCTTTCGCGGATCTGCTCGTCGAGACTGTGGCCTGTCGCGCGTTGGACGATCATCTGGGCGATTATGTAGTTGATGTTCGAATAGTCGAAGCCGGTCGTCGGCTTCGGCGCGCCGGGCAGGTCCGGATCAGCGAAAGAGAGGAGAACCTCCGGGGTGAAATGACGGGTGATCCCGTATTCCGACAGAGTATGGAAGAACGCATCGGTCGAGTCGTAGCTGGGAATGCCGCTGGTCATGTCCAGCAGGTGCCGCAGCGTGACCGCGCCCCAGGCAGGGTATTCGGGAAGCCACCGCGCGATCGGCGCATCGAGCGACAGAACGCCCTCATGCACAAGTTGTAGGACGATCGTCGAGGTCATTGACTTCGTGATGCTGCCGATCGGGAAAAGCGTGGCGGGCGTTACCTTGGCGGCGTCCGGCGCTCTACTGACGCGTCCTGCCACGACATCAATGGGCGCCTCTTTCCCGCCGGGGAGGCTGATGCTCGCCGAAATCGCCGTAAAGCCTTCGGCCGCAGCGTTGTTGACAAGATAGCCATTGACGATCTTCTGCAGGGAGCTGGTCAGCGCCGTTCGGTCGACCGGTGCGGCCATGGCTATCGCGGGTCCGGCGATTGCCAGGAAAACCAATGCAAGAAGCGTTTTGCCGGCGTTGGGCAACATGGACGAGCCCTCATGACACTGCTGAAGGCAATTAAGCATAGGCAGCGCCGTCCGGCATAGTGTGGTTCCGATTACGAATCGGGCAGTCCTTCTCGCTCGCTGCAAAAACGTCTACGCAAGACTGGTCCGCCGCTCTGCGAGACAATGGCCGCGAAGCAACTTCGGCTAAACGCTTTCCTCTTGGTCCCAAACTCTCTTCAGCCGGGATTGCCCGGATGAAGGCCTTCTTCGCTGGCCACCAGGGCAACATGTGCCCCGATCCCTCCGTCCCGCAAAAACCGGATGGATCGCGACCCCAACAGAGAGCTGCCGGGTGTCCGATGAACGAGGCGAGCGCGGAAAGCTCTGCGAGCGAGTCCATATCGGGACGCGGGCCTCCTGCTGACCGCCTAGTGGCCCACCGGCGGCACCGCCCCTCAGCATCGAAGCTGCGTCAGCGGTCGGAGTGCCGTGCTGGCGGTGAGGATTTCCTGGAACAGGACGCGCGGCGCCGCGACCTAGCCATCCGGAAGGCGATCGGCCGGCCATGCCGCACGATCCTGGCGCAGATTTTCACGCAACCCAGGATGATAGGTTTGCTAGCATAACGAACCTCCGTTGGGAAGAGGGCTGGCGACCTCCCGCATACCGCAGACATCGAGTGGAGAAACTCCGATGTCTCATTGGTCGTCGCGGGGCAGCCGGCCCTTGTCGACGGCCACGGCTTTCACCCATGGGGCGGAGCATTGGCCGGGTGCGGCGGGATGGCGAGGTAGCCTGAACGTCCGACGCCGGGGCTACAAGCCCGGAATGGCGGCAACCGTTGGAAGGGACGTGAAGGGGTCGTCGTTGGCCCGGAATTCAGGGACCTTCCGATTCATTCAACGCATGACCCCCTCGCGCGCACATAGCAGGCCGGCGGATTCATTGCGAGGCGGAGGTGCCGTGCCAGGGATCGATGATCGTGGTGCCGCAGAATTCGAAGTCGCTCGCGTTGCGGGTTGCTACGCTCGCGCCGCGCGAGCGGGCGATCGCAGCGATCTGACAGTCGAACTGGCTGATCGGGTGGCCGGAGCGGCGGCGCGCGGCGGCGATGACGGCGTAGGCACCGGCCGCCTCGCTGTCGAAAGGAAGGATGCGGTCGCCTAGGATCTCCTCGAAGATCCGCTCCGCCGCCTGCATCAGGCCGTCGCGGCGCTTGCCCGCCGGCAGGACCGCGAGGCCGAAGCGGATCTCGGCCTCGGTCACCGTGGTCAGGAACAAGCTGCTCGGCGGCTGATCGTCGAGCCAGGCAACGACGGCTGCGCTCGGTGCCCGCCGCATCATCTCCGAGATGACGCTCGTATCGAGGACGATCATGTGGCGGGCTCAGTCGAAGCGCGGGGGTTCGCGGATCGGCTGCCGCTCGGGAAGCTCGAGGTCCACGCCTCCCAGCGGCGCGAACAGCGCGCGAATGGCGGTTCCGACTTTCGCCGCGGGCGCCGGCTTGCGGTTGAGCGCCGAGCGGAGGATGTCCCGGGCTTCTTCCTCCATCGAGCGACCATGCTCGGCTGCTTGCACGCGCAGCCGGCGCTTGAGTGCGTCATCAAGGTTGCGGATCGTGATGCTCGTCATGGCGATGTCCTTGCATATTTTAAGCAATGATTGTGTGTTAAGCAATGACTGATTCGTGACCCTGAAGCTGCCAAATGCCCTGAGGTCACGGGGTGACCCGAGGCGGGGGTCGGAAACGGGCGGGCGGGGTGGTAGAGACCCGGCCGAGCCGGGCCGCGCCGGCGCGGCGATGGGTCGGAGGTGGTGCGTGGGGCCAAGGGACGGAGGAGCTTTCGTGCCGGCGATTTCGGTCACGGGGCTCTTCAAGAGGTATGCGAGCGGGTTTCACGCGCTGGAGGACATCAACCTCGAGATCAGGCGGGGTGAAATCTTCGCGCTGCTGGGGCCGAACGGCGCCGGGAAGACGACGCTCATCAGCATCATCTGCGGGCTTGTGACGCCGAGCGCGGGACGCGTGCTGGTGGAGGGGCACGATATCGTGGGCGAGTATCGCGCCGCGCGGTCGCGGATCGGGCTCGTGCCGCAGGAATTGACGACGGATGCATTCGAGACGGTGTGGGCGACGACGAACTTCAGCCGGGGCCTCTTCGGCAAGCCGGCGGATGCGAAACATATCGAGAGGGTGCTGACGCAGCTTTCGCTCTGGGACAAGAAGAACGACAAGATCCGAACGCTCTCGGGCGGCATGAAGCGGCGCCTCATGATCGCCAAGGCGCTCGCCCACGAGCCGCAGATCCTGTTCCTCGACGAGCCGACCGCGGGCGTCGACGTCGAATTGCGGCGGGACATGTGGCGGCTCGTGCGCGCGCTGAGCGACGGCGGCGTGACGATCATGCTGACGACGCATTACATCGACGAGGCGGAGGAGATGGCGGACCGGGTCGGCGTCATCAACAAGGGCCGGATCATCCTGGTGGAGGAGAAGGAGGCGCTGATGAGGAAGCTCGGGCGGAAGCAGCTCACGCTCGAGCTGCAGGAGAGGCTCGAGCGCGTGCCGCCGGCGCTGGCGGGCTATGGGCTCGAGCTTTCGGCCGACGGCGGCAGCCTGACCTATACTTACGACCGGCAGGCGGCGCGGACGGGGATCGCCTCTCTTCTCAAGGCGCTGATCGAGGCCGAGCTCCGCTTCAAGGATCTGCAGACGAGAGAGAGCTCGCTCGAGGAGATTTTCGTGACGCTGGTATCGGATCGCGGAGCGGCCACGGAACCGAGCGTCGCTCTGATGGCCGGACAGGAACCGAGGCGGCAGCTTTCATAGCAACCCGGCACGAGCAAGGGACGAAAGATGAATTTCTATGCGGTGCGCGCGATCTATCTCTCCGAGATGGCGCGGACGCGGCGCACGCTCCTGCAGAGCATCGTCGCACCCGTGGTCTCGACGTCCTTGTACTTCGTGGTGTTCGGGGCGGCGATCGGCTCGCGGATCAGCCATGTCGGCGGCGTGAGCTACGGCGCCTTCATCGTCCCCGGCCTCATCATGCTCTCGCTTCTGACGCAGAGCATCTCCAACGCCTCGTTCGGCATCTATTTCCCGCGATTCGTGGGCACGATCTATGAGATCCTCTCCGCGCCGGTCTCCTACCTGGAGGTGGTGGGCAGCTATGTCGGCGCCGCGGCGACCAAGTCGATCATGCTCGGCCTCATCATCCTGGCGACGGCGGATCTCTTCGTGCCGCTCCATATCGCCCATCCTTTGTGGATGGCGGGCTTCCTCGTGCTGACCGCGGTGACGTTCAGCCTCTTCGGCTTCATCATCGGCGTCTGGGCCGACGGGTTCGAGAAATTGCAGGTGGTGCCGCTGCTCATCATCACGCCGCTGACCTTCCTCGGCGGCAGCTTCTACTCGATCGACATTCTGCCGCCGTTCTGGCGGAAGGCCGCTCTGCTCAACCCGGTCGTCTATCTCATCAGCGGGTTTCGCTGGAGCTTCTATAATCAGGCCGATGTCGGGCTTTGGTTCAGCGTGGCGATGACGCTCGCGGTGCTGGCGATTTGTCTTGCGATCATCGGGTGGATCTTCAAGACGGGGTATCGGCTCAAGAGTTAGCGTTCTTGGCGGGGGCGCGATACGGGCCGGGGGCGCGATGCGGGCCGGGTCCGGCCCGAGCAAGGGACTCTCTGGAGCGGATATTTCGGCGCGTTCTTGTCATCGGAGATGAAAATTGCCCTCTCCGCGATCGCCTGGGCGATGAGCAGATGATCGAACGGGTCGCGATGATGCGCGGGAAGGCTCGCGAGCGCGGCCAGGTGCGCGGGTTCGATCCCGAGCGGGAGGAAGCCGGAGCGTTCGCTTGCCTCGAGGATTTCGCCGATGTCGGCCTTGAGCTTGCCGATGGGCGTCTTCACCACGATTTCCCACAGAGACGCCGCGCTGACGAGGACGTCATTGGCGGGATCGGCGATCAGCTCTCGCGCCTTCGGGCCGAGCCGATCGTCGTCGCTGAGCCAAAAGAGGATTGTGTGCGTGTCGAGGAGGAATTTCACGCCTCCTCGCCCTCCATCGAATCGAGCACGTCCGCCGGGAGCGTATCGAACTCCGGCGCCATCGTGATCCTGCCGCGGAGCGCGCCCGGGCGGCCGCGCGGGCGGCGGGGCGTGTAGGGCGAGGGGATGGCAGCACTCCCCGATCGGGTTCGGCTGGTGCGCGACCGGATCAGCGGCGTGGAAGCGCTGCACGCGCGGTTCGCGGGACACGCGTACGACCCCCATTGGCATGAGGATTGGCTGGTGGGCGTGACCGAGCGCGGCGTGCAGGATTTCTTCTGCCGCGGCGCCAGGCGGCGCAGCACGGAGGGACGGGTCATCCTGATCGAGCCCGGAGAGCTGCATGACGGCGAGGCCGGGGATGAAGGCGGCTTCGCCTACCGGATGCTCTATCTGCCGCAATCCTGGGTCGGCGAGGCGCCGGGCTTTCGGGCGAACCTCGCCGATGATGCGCGGCTCGCGCGTGCGGTGCGCGCGGCGTGCCGGGCGCTGGCGGGCCCGGGCGCGCGGCTGGGGCGGGAGGCCGCGCTCGATGCGGTGCTGGAGAGGCTCAGGCTTCATCTTGGCCGGCGCGAGCGGGACGGAGGGAGGGGGGACGATGCGGGCGTGGCGCGGCGGGCGCGCGAGAGGCTGCATGCGGCGATCGCGGAGGATATCGGCGCCGACGCGCTGGCGCGGGAGGCGGGTGCCGCGGACCGGTTCCGGCTCGCGCGCGCGTTCCGCGCGGCGTACGGCACTTCGCCGCACGCGTACCTCGTGCAGATCCGGCTTTTGCGGGCGCGCGGCATGCTCGCCGGCGGCGGAAGGCCGGCCGCGGTCGCGGCGGAGTGCGGGTTCGCGGACCAGAGCCATCTCGGCCGCTGGTTCCGGCGCGCCTACGGGCTGACGCCGGCTGCGTATCGGGCGTGCTGCACGGGCGTTCCAGACGGCGCGGCGGGCGGCGGCTGAAGTGCGGGGTCGCGGAGGCGGGGATGTTCGATACGAAGGTGGCGATCCTGGTGCTCGAGGACCTCGCGGTCTGGCAGAAGCTCAACGTGACGGCGTTCCTGGCGACGGGGATCGCGGGCGCGGCGCCGGAGGCGATGGGCGAGCCGTACGAGGACGCGGCGGGCCGCCTCCACGCGAGGCTGCTCGGCCAGCCGATCCTGATTTTCGCGGCGGGACCTGAAGGATTGGCGCGCGCCTGGCGCGTCGGGATCGAGCGGGGCCTGGCGCGCGCGGTTTACGTGCGGGCGATGTTCGAAACCGGGCACGACGCAGCGAACCGCGCGGTGTTCCGGGCGGAACCGGCGGATGCGCCGGAGCTCGTGGGGCTCGGGCTGAGGGGACCGAAGAAGGACGTGGACGCGGCGACCAAGCGCGCGTCGCTCCATCCGTAGAAAGAAGGGGCCGGCCGTGAGCCGGCAGGCGCTCAGTCCCGGGTTCGCCCGCATCCTCGAACTTGGGCAGGATAGCCTGCCGGCGCGGCGCCGGGCTCGCGCGCCGCGGGGACGAAGGGGGAGGAGAGACCATGCCGATCGGGCCGGAGCTCCCGGGTGCGGCGCTGGTGGCGCAAATCGCGGCCGAGCACGGCTTCGCGCTCGATGAACGGGATGCGGAGGCGTATCGCTCGCTGATGGCCGGGGTGATCGGCTCCTGCCGGCGGCTCGAGGCGATGCCGGAACGAAAGCTCGCGGTGAAATATCCGCGCACGCCCGGCTGGCGGCCGCGGGCGGAAGAGAATCCGTTCAACGGCTGGTACTGGCGGTGCGAGATCAAGGGGGCGGACGCGGGCGTGCTGAAGGGGCTCCGCGTCGCCGTCAAGGATGCGGTCTCGCTCGCCGGTGTGCCGATGATGAACGGCTCGCGCGTGCTCGAAGGCTTCGTTCCCGATGTCGATGCGACGATCGTGACGCGCATCCTCGATGCGGGAGGAACCATCGTCGGCAAAACCAACTGCGAGGATTTCTCGTTCTCCGGCGGCGGGCACACATGCAGCCTCGGGCCGGTCGGCAATCCGTACAACGCGGACTACAATCCTGGCGGCTCCTCGAGCGGGAGCGCCGTCGTCCTCGTCACGGGCCAGGCCGACGTCGCGATCGGCGGAGACCAGGGCGGATCGATCCGGCTGCCGGCGTCATGGTCGGGCGTCTATGGGCTCAAGCCCACCTACGGGCTGGTGCCCTACACCGGCTGCGCAATGATCGAGGCCACGCTCGACCATGTCGGGCCGATGGCGGGCACGACTGAGGGAATTGCGCGGCTGCTCTCGGCGATCGCGGGCGCCGACCCGCTCGATCCGCGCCAGCGCGGCGCGATCCCGCCCGGCCATGCCACCGAGTACTTGCCGGTGCTGGGCCGCGGGGTGCGGGGACTCAAGATCGGGCTGGTGAAGGAAGGGTTCGGCCAGAGCGGGGAGGATATCGGCGCGCCGGGCTTCGAACCGGAGGTGGACCGGCTGGTCGGCGAGGCGGCGCGGCGGCTGGCCGCGATCGGGGCCGAGGTCGAAGAGATTTCGATTCCGATGCATCTCGACGCGTTCCACATCTGGAACGTCGTCGCGACCGAGGGCGCGGCCGACTTCGTGCTGCGCGGCGCCGGGCTCGGCACGAACTGGATGGGCTACTACAACACGGGGCTCGGGGAGGCGCTGGCGCGGGGGATCAGGGCGCGGCCGAACGATCTCGCCCCGCCGGTCAAGCTCGTGCTCCTGTGCGGCGAATACATGCGGCGGAACTATCTCGGACGATACTACGGGAAGGCGCAGAATCTCCGCCACCTGGCGGTGGAGGCATACGAGGCGGCGCTGGCGCGGTACGACGTTCTCGCCATGCCGACGATCCCGTTCACGGCGACGCGCATTGCAGGCCGCGACGCCGGGATCGAGGAGACGGTGGCGACGGCGCTCAACATGATCCGCAATGTGTGCGTGGCGTGCCTGACGGGGCATCCCTCGATCAGCATTCCCTGCGGGATGCACGACGGCATGCCGGTCGGGCTGATGCTGACGGGGCGGCGCTTCGAGGACGATCGGCTGATCGCGGCCTCTGCCGCCTTCGAGGCGCTGGGGGATTGGAAGCGGATGTGACGCGGACGGCGTCACGCGCCGCCGAAGGGCGTGATGAGGGCGCCGGATGCGTATTGGGCCGGCTCGATGACGATCTCGCGCGCGGGGTCGAGGAACTGTTTGACGTCGTGGCCCGCGACGCCGCGGAACTGCGCCTGCAGCATCCGGCCCTTCGCCCATTCGCCGTCCGCGCCAAAGCGGATTTCGCCCACCATCGTGCGGAAGGGGACCGCGTGCATGTGGGCGGCGAGCTTGGCCTGGTCCAGCCCGACGGCGCGCACCGCCTCGGTCAGCACCTGGAAGGAGGCGTAGGCGAAGGGCGGCATGTAGAAGCCGAGCGGATCGACGCCCGCCTTCACCGCGAGCGGGCGGTAGCGGACGAGGAAAGGCTCGACGTCGGGGAAGAATTTCGCGACCGCCGGCACGTAGAGCTCGAAGCTCAAGACGCCGTTGAGCGCGGGGCCGAGGGCGGGTTTGAGCGAGCCGATCTGCGTTCCGACCATGCCGCCGCCGAAGAGGCGCGCGCGCAGGCCCACCGAACGGACCGAGCGGAGGATGCCGACCGTGTCGAAGGGATAGGAACCGATATAGACGATGTCCGGCCGCGCGGCGGCAATGACGCGGACGATCGGATCGTAATCGACGGTGGTGGGCGGGTAGCTCCGGTCATAGACGGTCTTGAGGCCGAGCTTGCCCGCATGCTCGCGCGCGCCGGAGACGGCGGTTTTCGCGAAATCGGCGTCCGCGCCGGCGAAGGCGATCGTTTTCACCTTCGGAACGAGCGCGGCGGCGGCGGCGAAGAAGCCCTCGGAGATCGCGAGCCGGCCGTCGGGGCCGAAGGGCATGGTCTGGAAATAGCGCGGATAGTGGAACTTGTCGTTCACCGCAAGCGAGAACATCGCGACCATCACGCGCTGGTGCTGGATCACCACCGGCATCGCCGCGGCGGTGAGGTTGGTCGCGTTGCACATCAGGAGATCGACATGGTCGATCTCGAGGAGCTTGGTGTAGATCTCCGGGATGTTCGCGGCGTTGCTCTGATCGTCGTAATAGACGAAGCGGATCGGCGTGCCGTTGATGCCGCCCTGGCCGTTGAAGTCGGATTCGAAGATGCGGGCGGTGACGAGGATGGCGCGGCCGGCGACCGCGAGCGGGCCGGTGAGCGAGAGGCTGAGCCCGATGGTGATGGGGCGGGCGGCGCGCGCGGGCGCGGTGGCGGTGCCCAACGCGGCGGCGCCGAGCGTGCCCCGGAGAGCGGCGCGGCGCCCGATCGGGTTGATCATGGCGATTCCCCCCTTGGCCTGGCTGCGGGCCGATTTTTCTGCTGTTCCTACGCCAGTTTCAGCGGTTCTCGGGAGATTGGCAAGGGCGGACGATTGACCGCGGGATCGGGCGGGGATCAGGATCGTCTTGGGAATGGGGGCGGTCCATGCGGTTCGGATTGTTCGGCGGCGCGCGCACGAAGCGGATGACGGGCGGCGCGGCGGTGGGCTACGGCGACAGCCACGGCTATCGCGATTTCATCGAGTACGTGGTGGAGGCCGATAAGCTCGGGCTCGGCAGCGTGTTCCTTGTCGAGCACCATTTCACCGGCCAGGGCCAGGTCTCGGCGTCGATGAGCCTGCTCGCGTATCTGGCGGCGCGGACGAGCCGCATCCGGCTCGGCACCGCGGTGGTGGTGCTGCCGTGGCACAACCCGGTGCTGGTCGCGGAGCAGGCGGCGACGCTCGATCTCTTGTCCGGTGGGCGGTTCGATCTCGGCGTGGGCAAGGGCTATCGCGCGGCGGAGTTCGTCGGCTTCTGCATTCCTGAGGTGGAAGCGACCGAGCGGTTCGACGAGGCGATCGAGATCATCCGCAAGGCGTGGACGAGCGAGGGACGGTTCTCGCACCACGGCAAGCGCTGGCACTACGAGAACATCGTGGTCGAGCCCGAGCCGGTGCAACGGCCGCATCCGCCTCTCTGGCTCGCGGCGGGGAGCGAGGAGTCGATCCGCCGGGCGGCGCGGGAGGGCTACAATTTGCTGCTCGACCAGCTCGGCTCGACCGGCATCACCATCGAGCGCGTGGGGATTTTTCGCGAGGAGTGCGAGAGGATCGGGAGGCCCTACGATCCCGCGATGGTGGGCGCGACGCGCGGGCTGCAGATGGTGCATAGCGAGGAGGAGCGGGAGGCGGCGTACGCGACGCGGGCGCAGGTGCTGAACACGATCGGCGCGCTCAGGCGCGGCGAGGCGGCGCCGGAGGATGCGCGCCACGACGACGCGCCGCTGCTCGGCACGCCCGAGGAGATCATCCGCAAGCTGGAGCGGCTGCGCGCGGGCGGGGTCGAGAATATCCTGCTGGTCGATCCGCGCGCGTCGGTGGCGAATCTGCGGGCTTTCGCCGCCGAGGTGATGGGCCCGTTCGGGGCGGCGCGAGAGGCGGCGGCTTAAGACGCGGCGCGGATCGCGTCGCGTGAGGGAATCGGAGGGCAGTGTTGCACCTTGGCGCGCGGCCATGGCGGGGCTGCTCGCGCTTGGCGTCGCGATCGGGGTCGGGCGGTTCGTGTACACGCCGATCCTGCCCTTGATGGTGCAGGCGCTGGGCTGGACGAGGTTCACGGCGGGGCTTGTCGCATCCGCCAATTTCGCCGGGTACCTGGTGGGCGCGCTGCTCGCGGCCGGGCCGCTTGCGGGTTCGCGAAGGCTTTGGCTGATCGGGGCGTTGCTCGCGAGCGCGGCGACGACCGGGTTGATGGGAGCGACGTCTTCGGTGGATGCGTTCCTGGTCCTGCGTTTTGTGGGCGGGGTCGCGAGCGCGTTCGTGCTGATCCTGATCTCCGCGATCGTGCTGGAGGCGCTCGCTCGGGCGCGGCGGCTGGGGCTTTCCTCCGTGCTCTTTGCCGGCGTGGGGAGCGGCATCGCGGTTTCGGCAGCCATGGTTTCGCTGCTGCGCGCCGCGGGCGCCGGGTGGGGCGCGCTGTGGGTCGCGACGGGGATTGCATCGGTCGCCGCGGCGATCGGGGTGGTGATGCTTCTCCCCGCGGAGCAGCGGCGCGAGGATGGGAGGGGCGAGACGCCGAGCCGGCGCGGGACGAGCAGGGGCGGCTTGTCGCGGCTCGTCGGCGCGTACGGGCTCTTCGGGTTCGGCTACGTGATCACTGCGACGTTCCTGGTGGCGATCGTTCGCGGCAGCCCGCATTTCAGGCCGCTCGAGCCCGAAATCTGGGTGGTGTTCGGGCTGGCGGCGGTGCCGTCCGTGATCATTTGGAACAACGTCGCCGGGCGAATAGGGATCGCGCGCGCCTATGCGATTGCCTCGGTCGTGGAAGCGATTGGCGTGGCGGTGAGCGTTGCATGGCAGAGCATGGTGGGCGTGTTCCTCGCGGCGGTGATGGTGGGCGGGACGTTCATGGGCCTGACCTCGCTCGGCCTTATTCTCGGCCGGCAATTCGCGGGCGGCGATGCAAGACGGGTGTTCGCGCTGATGACGAGCGCCTTCGCGCTTGGCCAGATCATCGGCCCGAGCTTTGCCGGGACGCTCTACGACCGGCTCGGGAGTTTTGACGTGCCCTCGATGGTTGCGGCGGCGGCCCTGGTGGCGGCGGCGGGGCTCGTCGCGCGATAAGGGCGAGGGCGGTGGCCGCTGCTCCGATCGGCACAAATGTTGCCTGAATGACCGGACTACGCCTACCATTCACAACCGTTGGCGCAAGCGGCCGGAGGAGGGGGAAGAGCACAGATGGCACACGCAGGACAAACGTTGGCGGCGGCGCTCGTTGCGCTGGCGGCGACCTCGGCGATTGCCCCGGGCACCGGCGATGCGGCCCCCCAACAGAGTTTTTCGGCGGCCGCCCTGCAGGGCGCGTATGCCAGCCGCTTCAGCGGAGAAGTGGACACCGGCAAGGCCTGGGTGCCGATCCTCGGCACCGGCGTCTTTATCGCCGACGGGAGCGGCCATCTCACCGGCCACGAGACCTACGTCGTCGGGACGGAGGTCTGCACGGCGACGATCACGGGCACATATACGGTCGGAGCCGACGGCACCGGCAGCGACGCCATTACGTATAAGGCGCAACCCGGGTGCGAGGGTGGCAGCTATACGCAGAGCCTCACGATCGCCCGGCACGGCGAGCTGGTGCTGCTGGTCAACACCAACGCCGGAAACCGGATCGAAGAAGAGTGGCATTCTCAGCGGTGACGGGCTGCCGCTCTTTTGAAACGATCGGGTGAGGACATCCCTTGGAGCGTGATCGCCGAAGGTGGCATCACCGAAGGCGTGAATCACGCGGGAAAAACAAAGACCTAGAGCGGGATGGGTGAGCGGAGGCGATCCCATCCCGCTCTAGCGCGCAGGAGCCGCTTCTCTGGCTTGACTTCGCCGGGCCTCGCCCGGAGGGTCAGCGCTCCGGTATTTCACGTGCTCGATGAACGCGCGGAGCTTGGGCAAGACTTGGCGTCTGCCTGGGTGGTACAGAAAAACCCCCGGCATCGTGACGGCGAAGGGCGTCAGCAACGCCTGCAACCTTCCGTCGGCAATGGCAGCTTTGGCGAGGGGGCCGGGCACCTGCGCAAGTCCCACACCTTGGATCGCCGCTCCGACGAGCGTGGGGTAATCGTGCGCAACGAGAGGTCCGGAGACGATTGCCTCGACCGCCTTGCCGCCATCGACGAAGGGCCAAGGCGCGATCGAGCCGTTCGAGCGACGCATGCGCAGGCAGGCGTGGTCGCGCAGATCGCCGATGCGCTCCGGCCGTTTGCGCTCGCGTAGATAATCGGGGCTGCCAACGACCACCCATGGGAACGGCGGCGTCAGCCGTACCGCGACCATGTCGGCGGGAACGAACTGGCCCAGCCGTACGCCGGCGTCAAACCCTCCGGCCGCGAGGTCGACCAGCTCCTCACTTGCAGCGATCTCGACTTCGATCTCGGGATAGGCCCGGCAGAAGGATGCGATCAGGGGCTCCAGCAGGATCGGCACCACCGCGCGCGGCACCGAGAGGCGCAACCGTCCGGACGGAAGCTGTCCGAGTTCTCGCGCGACCTCGCCCGCGGCGACGAGCTCCTCGAAGGCGGGCTTGGCGCGCGAAAGGAATCGTTCGCCGGCTTCGGTCAGGCCGACACTGCGCGTTGTACGGATGAAGAGCGCCGCGCCGACGCGCGCCTCGAGCGTGCGTACCGCTTGGCTGATCGCCGATGGGGTTACCCCGAGTTCGACGGCCGCCCGGCGAAAATTACGGTGCCGGGCAACGCTCAGGAACGCCTCCACGCCGTCGAGCGCGCCTTGCCTGACTGTGAAGTTCTGCTTCATGGCCTGTCGACATTATCGCGGATAGTGGCTCGCGGGAAGCGATCGTACATCCGGCCTGCCAATCGGCAGGCACGCCGATGTCGAGGCTTGGGATCCACGACAGCAGCCCGCTGCGCCGAAGGAGGCTTGCAATGACCGATGGGCTCGATGGCGTTCGCGACCACTATGGAGCGACGGGCCTGACCGAGCGGCTAAGGGCGGCGCTCGCTGCCCTCGGGTCGGAGGATCAGATTCTCGCGCCCCGGCAACTCGCCGCTCTCGACCAGTTTCACACTCGGGGGCTCGCCGCGACCGCCGAGCTTGCCGAATTGGCCGGGATCACCGCCGAGATGTCGGTGCTGGATGTCGGCTCCGGCGTCGGCGGGCCGGCGCGCTTTCTGGCCGCAACCTATGGCTGCCGCGTCACGGGCGTCGACCTCAGCGAGCCCTTCGTGGATGCCGCGCGCTATTTGACCGAGCGCACGGGACAGGGCGGGCGGGTATCGTTTGAGACAGGCAGTGCGCTCGAGCTTCCATTGGACGACGGTCGGTTCGACGCCGTGTTGCTGCAGCATGTGGCGATGAACATCGCCGATCGTGCACGGCTCTACCGCGAGATAAGACGCGTGCTGAAATCAGGCGGAAGGTTTGCGACCTTCGACGTCGTGCTGAAGGGCGGCGAGCCGCACTATCCCGTCCCTTGGGCGCGAACGCCGGCCACTAGCTTTCTCCTGACGGAAGCCGCGACGCGCGAGGCGATCGAACCGGCCGGGTTCCGCGCGCTGGCATGGCAAGACGACACCGAGGCCGCCAAGGTGTGGTTTGCCCAGCTGCGTGAGTCCGGGCCGCCCCCTCCGCCAAATCTCGGCACGGTGATGGGACCGGACGTCGCGGAGCTTGCCGGCAATTTGGGACGAAATCTCATGGAGGGCCGGCTGGGCATCCTGACCGCGCTGTTCGAGGCCGCGCCGATCTGAGAGGAGCCCAAATGTCGCCGGCAACCATCTTCCAGATACATCTCGTTCTCGGTTACGTCCCGTGGCTGCTTTGCTTCGGCGCGTATGTCTGGCCCTGGCTCCGGTCGATGGGCCCGGTCGAGGCGCAACGCGCCATCGCCACCCTGCACAGCTTCCGTTTCTTCGGGCTCGTGTTCATCCTTCCCGGCGTTGTCGGCCCAAACCTGCCGGCCGGCTTCGCCGCTTTCTCCGCCTACGGCGATTTCGCGACCGGTTTGCTGGCCATGCTGGCGCTCCTCACCATAAGGATGCGTCCGCTCTTTTGGCTGTTCGTCGTCGCCTTCAACGTCGTGGGGGCGGGTGACATCATCGTTGACTATTATCACGGCAACCAGTTCGGTCTTCCGGCGCTGGCGGGGCAGTTGGGCGCCGCCTACGCGATCCCGATCCTCTACGTGCCCGTGCTGATGATCACGCACTGCATCGCGTTCTATTTGCTGGTGCGTCGTCAGCCCGAGGCGACCGCCTGATTCTTTCAAGGAGAGACTTCTTCCAGGCGGAGGTCGCGCGTGCCGGCGCCGAATTGGGCGATGATCGCGGCGAGGACGAGGAAGAAGATGATGAGCAGCATGGAGGCGAGCACGCCGAGATGCGGGATGAGCGGGGCGATGAAGAGGAGGCCGACGCCGCCGCCGAGATGCCCGACGCCATCGACGAGGGCGAAGCCGGTCGTGCGGGCGCGCGTGGGATAGTTCTCGACCGACCAGGCGTAGGCGATCGGGACCCAGAGATTGAAGCCGAAGAAGACGATCATCGAGCCCAGGACCGCGAGCGGAAAGATCGCACCGGCGAGTGCGACGATGATGCCGCCGATGAGCGTGATGGCGGCGGCGAGCGGCATCCAGGTCTTGCGCTCGAGGCGCTCGCCGTAAGCGTAGGCGACAACCGCGCAAAGGAGGAAGCCGAAGGTTCCCATCGCGGTGATGAGGCCGGCTTCGGGCGGCGGGTAGCGGAGTGCGGCGAGCAGCGTCGTGAAACCGGCGGCGAAGGAATAGACGGTGATGTAGGCGGAGAACCACATCGCGACGAGGAGAAGCGTGCGCCTGAGATAGAGCGGATTGCGGAGGATCGACGAGAACGGGAGATGCGGAAGCGCGGGCGGCGCCGGAGGGACGCGAGCGGGCACGGGCGCGAGCGGCGAGATCGCGTGGGCGCGCGCCTCCATGTCCGCGATGACGGCTTCGGCTTCCTCGAGCCGGTTGCGGGAGATCAGCCAGCGCGGCGATTCGGGGAGCTGGAAGCGGAGCAGCACACCGATCAGCGCGAGCAGCGCGCCGATGGCGTACATGGCGCGCCAGCCATCGCCGAAGGCGGGCGAGGCGAGTGCGAAGGGCAGGCCCAAAGGGAGCGGCGTCGGCGGGGTGGTCAGCCATAGCCCGGCCCAGATGCCGAGCATCGCGCCGAGTGCCGAGAAGATGAAGATCATCGAAGTGTAGCGCGCGCGGCCGCCGCGCGGCGCGATCTCGCCGATGTAGGTGTTGACGATGGCGAGGTCCGCGCCGATGCCGATGCCGGTGATGAGGCGGGCGATGACGAACCAGGAATAGCTGTCGACGATTGCGGTGAGCGCGGAGCCGAGACCGGTGAGGACCATCGTCACCAGGAGGAGATCGCGCCTTCCCGCGCGGTCCGACAGCGGGCTCAAGGCGAGCGTGCCGATGACGTAGCCGAAAAGATTGAGGAGCACCGGCAGGCCGATATAGGCGGCCGCGCCCGGCGGCGTGCAGCCCGGCACAAGCTGCGTGCAGGTCTCGATGAAGGAGACGTTGATGTCGAAGATGTCGTAGAAGGTGAAGAGGAAGCCGATGCCGATGATGAAGGCGAAGAGACGGGGCAGCGCCCAGACCGGGATCCGGTCGAGGCGCGCGAGCAGCAACCCGGGCGTTTGGCTGGGCGCATCCATGGATCCGTGCTTCCTCCCGCGATCACGCTCTCGGCGGCCGCTCGGCGCAGGATAGGCGCCGGGGCCGCGCCTCGGCAACGTTTCGGAACGGGCCGCGCGGATGTAGGGTGGCGGGACGAGGAGGCGGCTTCATTGGGCTACGCGCACGTAATCGGCGGGACGCGGTATCGGTTCGATGGCCTTCGGACGCTGCTCGCGCGGGCCTCGCCGGCGCGCTCGGGCGATCGGTTGGCGGGGGTGGCGGCGGAGTCGGCGAGCGAGAGGGTGGCGGCGCAATGCGCGCTCGCGGAGCTGCCGCTCGCGCGGCTCCTCGAGGAGCCGGTCGTTCCTTACGAGGCGGACGAGGTGACGCGCCTCATTCTCGATGCGCACGACCGGGCGGGATTCGCGCCGATCGCGGGGATGAGCGTGGGCGCGTTCCGGGACTTCCTGCTTTCTCCCGAGGCGGACGAGGCGGCGCTCGCCGCACTCGCGCCCGGGATCACGCCGGAGATGGCCGCCGCGGTTTCGAAGATCATGCGGCTGCAGGACCTCGTCGCGGTGGCGGCGAAGTGCCGGGTGGTGACGCGGTTTCGCGGCACGATCGGGCTTGCCGGGCGGCTCTCGGTGCGCTTGCAGCCGAACCACCCGACGGACGACCCGCAGGGAATCGCTGCCTCGGTGCTCGACGGGCTGCTGCTCGGCGCGGGGGACGCGGTGATCGGGATCAATCCCGCGACGGACAGCATCGCGGCGACGGTGCGGCTGATCGAGATGCTGGACACGATCCGCACGCGCTACGCGATCCCGACGCAAAGCTGCGTGCTCGCGCACGTGACGACGACGATGCGGGCGATCGAGATGGGAGCGCCGGTCGATCTCGTGTTCCAGTCGATCGGCGGGACCGAGGCGTTGAACCGGAGTTTTGGCGTTTCGTTGGCACTGCTCGGCGAGGCGCGGGAGGCGGCGCTTTCGCTCGGGCGCGGAACGATCGGGCAGAACGTGATGTATTTCGAGACCGGTCAGGGGAGCGCGCTCTCGGCCGAGGCGCATCACGGCTGCGATCAGCAGACGATCGAGGCGCGGGCCTATGCGGTCGCGCGCGCGTTCGCGCCGCTCTTGGTGAATTCCGTGGTCGGGTTCATCGGTCCGGAATATCTTGCGAACGGCAAGGAGATTACGCGGGCGGGGCTCGAGGACCATTTCTGCGGCAAGCTGATGGGCCTGCCGATGGGCGTGGACGTTTGCTACACGAATCACGCCGAGGCCGACCAGGACGATATGGACGCGCTCTTGACGCTGCTCGGCGTCGCGGGCGTGACGTATGTGATGGGCGTGCCGGGCGCGGACGACGTGATGCTTTCGTATCAGAGCACGTCTTTCCATGATTCGCTCTATCTGCGCGGCGTGCTGGGTTTGCGGCCGGCGCCGGAGTTCGAGGCGTGGCTGGAGGCGCGCGGGCTTGGCGGCGCGGGGGTGCCGGCGCGGATTCCGGAGGCGCTGGCGCCGGCGCTGATCGGGCTTGGCTAGCGCAGTGCCCTGGAGCGCGCTGAAGCGCTTCACCCCGGCGCGGGTGGCGCTGGGGCGGGCGGGGAACGGGCTGCCGACGGCGGCGCATCTGGCGTTCCAGGCGGCGCATGCGGCCGCGCGGGACGAGGTGGGCAAGGCGCTCGACGTGGCGGCGCTGGCGCGGGCGCTGGCGGCGGCGCGATTTGCCAGTATTGCCGTGCGCTCGGCGGCGGAGGGGCGGAAAACGTTCCTGCTCCGGCCCGATCTCGGGCGCGCGCTCGCCGAGGGCGAGGCAGGGCGGCTTCAGGCGGCAGCGACCGCGGGCGCGATCGCCTTCGTGGTGGCGGACGGGCTGGCGGCCGAGGCGGTGGCGGCGGAGGCGGTGAAGCTGCTTTCGCGCGTGGTGCCGGCGCTCGCGCGCGAAGGGCTCGCGGTGGCGCCGATCGTCATCGCCGAGCAGGGGCGCGTGGCACTCGGCGATGCGGTGGGCGCCGCACTCGGCGCGGTTGCGGTCGCGGTGCTGATCGGCGAGCGGCCGGGGCTCTCGGCGCCGCGCAGCATGGGCGTCTATCTGACATGGGCGCCGCGGCCGGGACGCACCGACGCGGAGCGGAACTGCATCTCGAACATAAGGCCCGGCGGGCTCTCGAGCGAGGCGGCGGCGGAGACGTTGCTCTGGCTGATCGGCGAGATGAGGCGAAGGCGGATGACCGGGGTGGGGCTGAAGGACGAAAGGCCAGGGGCTTTGCCCCTGGAACCCCAGCGAGGGGCTCTGCCCCTCGCGACCCCGCTGGGGCCTTGAGGCCCCAGACCCCCGTCCGTTTAGATAAGTAATGGATTGCAAAGGCTCCGCCTTTGCTGGGGGTCCAGGGGGCGAAGCCCCCTGGTTTGAGAAGGAATGCGATGAGCGAGCAAGCGAACCTGATCCTGCGGCCCTCGAATGAGGGCGATGTCGCGGCGATCGCCGCGATCTATGCCGGGCATGTGCGGAACGGCACTGCCTCCTTCGAGACGGAGGCGCCCGACGTTGCCGAGATGCGGCGGCGGTGGGCGGAGCTGGTGGGGCGGGGATATCCGTATCTCGTCGCCGAGGACGGGGCCGGCGTGGTGGGATACGCGTATGCCGGGCCGTACAGGACGCGGCCGGCCTATCGTGAGACGCTGGAGGATTCGGTCTATCTGCGGCCGGACGCGACCGGGCGGGGGCTCGGGCGGCTTCTGCTCGAGGCGCTGATCGGCGAGGCAGACGCGCGGGGCTTTCGCCAGATGGTCGCGGTAGTGGGCGACAGCGGCAACGTCGCCTCGATCCGGGTGCACGAGCGCGCGGGGTTCCGTCTCGTCGGCGTGCTGCGCTCGGTCGGCTACAAGCACGGGCGGTGGCTGGATACGGTGCTGCTCCAGCGCGCGCTCGGCGCCGGCGATACGAGCCCGCCGGCGGAGCGCTAAGGCATTACATCATTCGCGCGTAGAGATTGAAGAGAATCCAGAGCGTCCCGGCGATCATCGTCAGGACCAGGGATGCGGAGAAGAGCATGAGATAGAGCTCTTCGCGCCGTTCCGCACTGAGATCGACGTGCAGGAAGTAGCGCACATGGACCAGGATCTGCGTCACACCAAAGATGCCGATCACCCAGCGCACGGTGGTCGCCGGGAATGTGCCCCAGGCCACCAGGGCGAACGGAACGATCGTGAGGATGGCGGCCAGCACGAATCCCGTCTGATATCCGAGGAGGTCGTGACGATACGCCTCGGGCCCGCCGATGATCTTCGGGCTGGACATCAGCCGATCCCCCCCAGATAGACGACAGAGAATATTCCGACCCAGATCAGGTCGAGGAAGTGCCAGAAGAGAGCGAGGCGGGCGAGGCGCGACTTGACATCATCCGTGAGGCCGGCCTTGCGGATCTGGAAGAGCATCATCACCAGCCAGATCGAGCCGGCGGTCACGTGCAGGCCGTGGAGCGGAACCAGGCCAAAGAAGCCCGAGAGAAAGCCGGAGCGCTGGGGCACCGCGCCCGCGGCGAACATCCGCACGAACTCGCTGACCTCGAGACCGAGGAACACGAGGCCGAGGGCCAGCGTCACCATCAGCCAGAACGTGACCTGTGCGCGGCCGCGGTCGTACTTGATGGCGAGCGATGCGAGGCCGAAGGTGAAGGTGCTGGTTAGCAGGGCCGCAGTCTCCAGCGCGGCGCCGCGCAGCTCGAAGAGATCTTTCGGTGTCGGCCCGCCGGCAAACGACATCGGCTTCAGCATCGACACGTAAGTGGCGAACATCAGCCCGAAGATGATGAGATCGCTCATCATGAAGAGCCAGAAGCCCGAAAGGGTGATGCGGGCGCGATCGTGTTCGTGGCCGTACTCCGGCTCGAAGCTCAGGCCGAAGGCGCGGCGGGGAGCAATGTCCGCATCGACCGTCGGGTTGGCGCCGTGGGAATCGGCGATGGTGTTCATTCCGCTGGCTCCAGGGCATATTCGGGCGCGGCGACGCCGTGGTTGACACGATCGCGCTCATGCGCGCGGGTGACCGGCGTGGTCGCGCGGACCTTTGCGAGCCAGGTCTTGTGTTCCCACTCGAGCTGGCCGGCCGAAATCGTCTCGGCGTGGCGGTCGCCCAGAAGTGCCCGCCCGATCAGCGACACGCCGACGACCGCGAGGGATAGAAGGGTGAGCCACCAGATGTGCCAGACGAGGCCGAAGCCGAGCGTGGTGCCGAAGACGGCCGCGATCAGGCCGATATAGGTGTTGCCCGGCAGGTGAATGTCGGAATAGGCGGGCGGTTCTTGATAGCCGCCGCCGTGCTCCTTCGCCACAGCGAAGGCGTCGACGGCATGGATATAGGGAATGACGGCGAAGTTGTAGGCGGGCACGGGCGAAGGAGTGGCCCACTCCAGCGTGCGCGCGTTCCAGGGATCGCCGCCGATGTCGCGCGTCAGCTCGCGCTCGCGGATCGAAACGTAGAGCTGCATGACCATGCTGGCGAGAGCGGCGGCAACGAAGAGCGCGCCGACGCCGGCGATCAGGAACCAGGGCTGGAAGGCCGGGTTGGTGTAGGAGACGGTGCGGCGCGTCATGCCCATCAGCCCCACCGCGTAGAGCGGAAAGAAGGCCAGGACGAAGCCCACGATCCAGCAGAACGCGGCCGTATAGCCCCAGCGTTCGTTCAGACGAAAGCCGAAGACTTTCGGGAACCAGTACGTGTAGCCGGCGAGCAGGCCGAACAGGGTGCCGGGGATCAGCATGTTGTGGAAGTGGGCGACCAGGAACAGCGTGTTGTGAACCTGGAAGTCGATCGAGGGGTTGGCGAGGATGATGCCGGTGAGGCCGCCGAGAACGAACAGCACCATGAAGGCGAGCGCATAGACCATCGGGACGTTGAAGCGGATGCGGCCGCGGTACATGGTCGCCATCCAGTCATAGATTTTTATGCCGGTCGGGATGCCGATCAGCATCGTGCCGATCCCGAAGGCGGCGTTGATGTTGGCGCTCTGCCCCATCGTGAAGAAGTGATGCAGCCAGACGCCGAACGAGAGAAAGGCGATCGACGAGGTGGCGATCACCAGGCTCGCGTAGCCGTAGAGGCGCTTGCCGGAGAAGGTCGCGATGACCTCCGAATAGACGCCGAACGACGGCAGGACGAGAATGTAGACCTCGGGGTGGCCGAACAGCCAGAAGAGGTTCGCGAAGTTCATCATGTTGCCGCCGAGGGCGTTGGTGAAGAAATGAAAGCCCATGTAGCGGTCGGCGGCGAGCATCAGGGTCGCGACCGTCAGCGGCGGTAGGGCGAAGACCATCAGGATCGCGGTGCAGAGCGCATTCCAGGTGAAGAGCGGCATCCGCATGAGCGTCATCCCGGGCGCGCGCTCCTTGAGGATCGTGACGACGAAATTGATCCCGGTGAGCGTCGTCCCGATGCCGGCGAGCGTCAGCGACCAGATCCAGTAATCGGGCCCGGCGCCCGGCTGGAAGGCGGCCTCCGTATAAGGGGGGTAGCCGGTCCAGCCGCCGGTCGAGAAATCCCCGATGACGAGCGAGATCATCACCAGCATGGCGCCGGCCACGGTCAGGCCGAGGCTCAGCGAGTTCATCATCGGGAAGCTCACGTCGCGGGCGCCGATCTGCATCGGCACCACGATGTTGATCAGGCCCGTCAGGAACGGCATCGCCATGAAGAAGATCATGATGGTGCCGTGGGTGGTGAAGAGCTGGCCGAAATGGTCGGGCGAGAGGAAGCCGCCATGCAGCCCGTCGGCCTGCTGGAAGCGCATCACTATTCCTTCGATCGCACCGCGAAGGAGCATGATCAGCGCGAGCACGATGTACATGACGCCGATCTTCTTGTGGTCGACGCTGATCAGCCACTTCGAGAACATCGGCGCCCAGAGCCGGAAATAGGTGAGCAGCGCGAGCGTGACGATGGCGCCGATGATGACGAGCCAGGCGGCGCCCGAGAGGATGACGTCGTTCATGCTCGGGTGGAGGAACATCTTCAGGAAGTCGAGCGAGTTGATGTCGAGACGGCCGAACACCACGCTCCAGAAGCCAGCTGTCATCTTGGCAATCCTTACTTGCTCGCCACCTG
>Ga0335075_10001847_pt1 | contig 34436 bp, 31 predicted proteins | sample Lox_Sample_24_FD_206723 | JGI IMG/M metagenome (GOLD analysis project Ga0335075, IMG submission 206723) | Soil microbial communities from Loxahatchee National Wildlife Refuge, Florida, United States - Lox_Sample_2.4 | ecosystem: Environmental > Terrestrial > Soil > Wetlands | place: USA...
CGTTCAGCCGGTCCTGGACCGCCTTCTTGCGCAGGATGGCGATCCGGGTCTCGAGCTCGGGCGGCTGGACGTCGGTCAGCAGCCCCCACTCGAACCGGCTCCGCAGCCGGTCCTCCAGGGTGACCAGCCGCTTGGGCGCGCGGTCGCTCGAGATGACGATCTGCTTACTGGCGTTGTGCAGCGTGTTGAAGGTGTGGAAGAACTCCTCCTGGGTTCCTTCCTTGTTCTCCAGGAACTGGATGTCGTCCACGAGCAGCACGTCGACATCGCGGTAGCGGCGCCGGAAGCCGTCCTGCTTGCCGTCCCTGATCATGTTGATGAAGTCGTTCGTGAACTCTTCCGAGCTGACGTACCGCACCTTCACGCCCTGGTACAGGCTCTGGGCATAGTGGCCGATCGCGTGGAGCAGGTGCGTCTTGCCCAGCCCCGAGTCGCCGTAGACGAACAGCGGGTTGTAAGCCTTGGCTGGAGCCTCGGCCACGGCCACGGCGGCCGCGTGAGCAAACCTGTTGCTGGAGCCGATGACGAACGTCTCGAACGTGTACTTGGGGTTCAGCCGGGCCTGGGCCGGGCGCGGGGTTCCCGGGGAAGCCCCTGGCCCGAACCCGGCCGGACCGTGGGGCCGTCCGTCCAGGCTCGGGCGCTCCGGTCGCGGCTCGGCGGCGGACATGTCATCGCTGCGGCCCAGCCCCCGCGGGCCGTTGCCTCCCGGCCCTCCCGGCCCAGCCAGGCCCCCTGGAGCGGCCGGGCCGAGCAGGTCGGCCCGGCGGTCGTCGCTGTACTCGCCGTTGCCCGGGCCGAACTGGCCGGCACCGGGGCGGAACTCGGCGGTCATGGGCGGCTGGTCGTCGACGATCCGCTGCAGCGGCCCGGTGACCGCGTCGGCCGCGGAGTCCAGCTCCGGTTCGTCGCGCCTATCGGCCAGGCTGAGCAGGCCAGGCGAGCGGTGGCCCGGTTCGGCGGTGGCGGTGGGGTCGACGGTGACCGCAAGCTGGATGTTACGGCCCAGCTCCCTGGACAGCGTGTTGGTGATCAGGGCACGCAGCCTGGTCTCGAGCTGCTCCTTGACGAATTCGTTCGGGGTGGCGATCAGCGCGGTGTTCTCGACCAGGCCGAGCGGCCGCGTGAGCTGAAGCCAGGCTCGGTGGGCGGGTTCGATCTGCATCCCGGCCAGTTCGTCCAGAGACCGGGCCCAGACTTCCGCGAGGTCTGTTTCGCTCATTGGCCGTTCACCTCGCGCCCCCAACATATGATCAACAGGTTTATCCACAGGTTGTGCACGTTGCACGCTGGTGCAGCAGCCTCCCCTTTGGTCACCGGCAGTTCCGTAAATTCTGCGACCTGAAGATCCCGGATCCCCTCGCCCAGGACCGCTGTCCACAGCCTAGGGGTCGGCTCCGGTGCACGCGGCGCAAACGGCAAGTGTTGCGCACCGTGCCGGCGCGGTTGCTGGCGAGCGGCGATGAGAGGTGCTAGTGGGAAAATAGGAGGGGGTGGGGAGCGTGAGCAGGGACGAGTGACAGCAGAGGAAGCACAGGCGAAACAGAGCCGCCTGACAGCGCCGCCCTCAGCCGGAGCGCGGTGCCGGTTTGACCAGCGGCACCTGGCGCGCGTAACGTTCATGGGTCCGGCCATTCGTCAGGACTAGTTTTCGCATGTGCGCAGGCGGTCCGGTGACCGCATCAAGCTGTCCTTCGACCTGGAGTCCCCGTGAGCAAGCGTACGTTCCAGCCGAACAACCGCCACCGCGCGAAGACGCACGGCTTCCGGCTGCGCATGCGGACCCGGGCCGGGCGCGCGATCCTGGCCGCGCGGCGCCGTAAGGGGCGCGCGCGGGTCAGTGTCTGACCCGGGCGGGGCAAGCCCGCCGGGGCGGCGGTGATCGCCCGTGCTTCCCGCAGCGGCACGGATGCGGAAGCGCTCAGAATTCTCGCTGACCGTGCGCCGCGGCCGCCGGTCGGGACGGCAGCTGGTCTCCGGCCACCTGCTGCGCCAGCCGGGCCGCGATGAGCCCGCCCGGGTCGGCTTTGTGGTGAGTAAGGCCGTGGGAGGTGCTGTCGTGCGCAACAAAGTGCGCCGCAGGCTGCGTCATATGGCCCGCGGGTACCTCGGGTCGCTTCCTGAAGGTAGCCTGTTGGTGGTGCGCGCTAATCCCCGGGCCGCTACCGCACGCCAGGCGGATCTCGCCGCCGAACTCGACCTGGTAATCCGAGATTTGCTTCGGCGGCAGGGTGGGACGCAGGGTCCATGACGAGCACAGCCGTGACCAGTACCGCACAGCAGAAGCCCAGAGAACAGCAAGAGCCGAGAGTGCGGCCTTCGGCCGCCGCCCGGCTGCTTATGCTGCTGCTGACCGGATACCGGCGCTTCGTCAGCCCGCTGCTGGCGCCCCGGTGCCGGTTCTATCCTTCCTGCAGCGCCTATGCGCTCGAGGCGGTCCAGGTGCATGGCGCGCTGCGCGGTTCCTGGCTGGCCGCCCGCAGGCTGAGCCGCTGTCATCCATTCCACGCCGGAGGGCTGGACCCCGTGCCAGTGCCGGGGCGGACGCCCAAGGGGCAGAAGTGCCCGAACAGATCTCAAGGGAGCTAGCCGGTGGGGAATCCGCTTAACCCGATCTACGACGCTGTCGCCTGGGTGCTGAAACAGATTTACGGCTTCCTGAGCCCTATTTTCGGCCAGAGCAGCGGATGGACCTGGGCGCTCTCGATCGTGATCCTCGTGGTCCTCATGCGGCTGATCATGGTCCCGCTGTTCGTCAAGCAGATGAAAACGACGCGCGCGATGAGCTCGCTCGCGCCGCAGATGCAGGCGCTGCGCAAGAAGTACAAGAACGACAAGCAGACGCTGCAGCAGGAGACGATGAAGCTCTACCAGCAGGCGGGCGTCAACCCGCTGATGGGATGCCTTCCCGTTGCGCTCCAGCTGCCCATGTTCTTCGCGCTGTACAGCGTGCTCAAGGCGATCGCCGAGTGGAAGCCGGGTCAGGCGCCCAAGTACGGCTTGACGTACACGATGGTGTCCAGCGCTCAGAAGGCCAAGATCGTCGGCGCGACAGTGGCGGACAAATTCCTGTTCACAGGAACAGCGCATGTCCCGCTGCACGCCAAGGCGGTCATCCTGGTCGCGGTGCTGATCAGCATGACGACGACGTTCCTGACCGTACGGCAGAGCATGAAGCGCGGGATGATGCCGGCGGCGACCCCGGATAATCCGATGGGCCAGTCGCAGAAGTACATGATGTACATCATGCCGTTCTTCGCCCTGTCCGGCCTGTACTGGCCGTTCGGGCTGGTCCTGTACTGGGTGACGACGAACTGCTGGACGCTCGGGCAGCAGTGGGTGCTGTTCCGGACCCAGCCGCAGATGAGCGCGGCCGGGGCGGCCGGGGCGGCCGGGGCGACGGCGACGAGTCCGGCCATCGCGCCGGTGGTGACGACCCGGCCGAAACGAGCGGCCGCTGGTCAGCCCAAGCCAGGATCGACGGGAGGCCCGGCCGGGCGGGACGTGAAGAAGAACAGTGCAGCCGAAACGGCGAAGCAAGCCGATGGGGCCGTGCCCCAGTCGAATGGCGTGGCCAAGCCTGCCGGACGGCGCAGCGCGGACGGCGCTGCGCCCGCGTCCGCGGGCCGGAAGGCCTCCGCGCCCCGGAGCCCGTCGGCGAAGGCGACCGGGACCTCCGGCTCGGCGCGCCAGGCCGCAGCGCCGTCGGCGAACGGAAGCGGGACAGGTGGCGGCGCTGGCTCGGTGCTGCGCAGGCTGGGCAAGCGGGCCGAACCCGCGCCCGAGCCGTCGGCGCCCGAGGTTAAGCTCGTCAGGCAGCAACGGCAACGGCAGTCGCGCAGTAAACGTTCTGGTAAGCGGTAGGGCGTGAAGCCTGCCGCAACGTCCCGGCGTGGCTGCTGTCAGGAGAGATCAACCCCGAACGTAGGAGGCCCGGGTTCGTGAGCCAAGGGGAGAGCGCGGTCACCGAGCCGCAGGTGTCCGCGGCAGACCAGCCCCAAGCAGGGCCGGCTCTGGAAGAGGCGGCCGCGAGGGATGCCGACACGGACGAGATCTTGGACACTGAGGGGCTCGGTTCCGGCGACGAGCCTGGAGGGGCGGCCCCCGGGCTGACGGACGTCGCGGACCTGGAGCTGGAAGGCGAGATAGCCGCTGACTACATTGAGGGGCTGCTCGACGTCGCCGACCTGGACGGGGACATCGACATGGACGTCGAGGGCGACCGGGCCGTGGTCTCCGTGGTCGGTGCGACCCTCGATGAACTGGTCGGGTCCAGGGGCGAGGTCCTTGAGGCACTGCAGGAGCTGACCCGGCTCGCGGTGCACAGGCACACCGGCGTGCGGACCAGGATCATGATCGATGTCGGCGGATACCGGATGCGCAAGCGCACGGAGCTGGCCGAGACGGGCCGGGATGCGGCCGACGAGGTCAAGCGCACCGGCATGCCCAAGAAACTCTGGGCGATGAATCCGTTCGAGCGCAAGATCGTGCATGACGCGGTGGCCGCCGCCGGGCTGCGCAGTGAGTCAGAGGGCGAGGAACCGGACCGTCGGGTGGTTGTTCTTCCTGGGAACTGAATCAGTCCGGTCGGCCCGAGCGCTCGGGACGTCCCGGATACCGCTGGCACCGCCCGCGCCCGCGGAGGCCAGGGCAGTGTTCGGACCGGCGCTTGGGCGAGCTCAGCGATACGCGGGGCTGCTGGCCGGCCCGGGCACCGACCAGGGACTGATTGGGCCGCGGGAGAGCGCCCGGCTGTGGGACAGGCACCTGATGAACTGCGCGGCCGTGGCCGAGCTGGTGCCGCATCCGTGCTCAGTGATTGATCTCGGCTCCGGCGCCGGGCTACCCGGGATTGTTCTCGCGATGCTGCTGCCGGATTCGGACATCGTTCTGCTCGAGCCGATGGCGCGCCGCGCGGCGTTCCTGGAGGAGTGCGTGCGTGTGCTGGGGCTCGGCAATGCCGAAGTGCGGTGCGCGCGGGCCGAGGAGGTGACCGGCCAGCTCAGGGCCGACGTGGTGACGGCCCGCGCGGTGGCCCCTATGAAACGGCTGGCGGGCCTGGCGCTGGGGCTGGTGCGGCCGGGCGGCGTCGTCTTGGCCATCAAGGGAGCCGGGGCGGCTCAGGAGCTCGCGCAGGCCGGCCCGGTGCTCGGCAGGCTGGGTGTGCGAGACGTGGAACTGCTGCAAGCCGGGCGCGGTAAGGTCAGTCCGCCGCCGACAGTCATCCGGCTGACTGCGAGCCCCGGCGCCCCGCAGTAGGCACGACGGGTGAAACGGCATGGACGGACCTGACCCCGGGAGGAGATTTCGGTGACGGCTGGCGCTCATGGCCTGGGATGGCCGGGCCAGCCGGAGCTGGAAGACGACCCACCCCGTCGCGAGGTTCCGCTGCGGGCCGGGCATCCGGGACAGGCTGGGGCCGCTGGCCGGTCCGAACGGGTGGAGCAGATCGGCCGGATCGAGGAAGTTGAGCGGCCCGGGCGGATCGAGCGGATCGAGCGGATCGAGCGGGATGCCACGTTTGCGGGGGAAGGCTCCGGGCAGTCAACCGGCCGCGGCGAACCGCGCGACGCCGGCGATGCTGGGCACCCGGATGGACTGGGCTGGCCGAGCGCCTCGCCTCTCCCGGTTCTGGATGACGTAAGACGCGATGCGGCGATGGTTTCACGGGAAACAAGACCGGAGCGGAATGCGGGTCGGCAGGATGGTGAAATGGACATGGCCGAGCGCCACGATGCGGCGGGCCGAACCGGCCTGGAAGGAGCGCCGTCCGCGTCGCTAAGCGTCACTGCAACCGGGTGGCCGGGAAGCTCGCCGGAAGTCGCCGACTTCGGAGTTGCCCACCAGGCCAGGGACGAGAGTTCCATCGTGACTCCGACCGCGGCTGACCCGGCGTCGGATACGCCCATTGCCCGTGCCGCTCGCGCGGCGCTGGCGGTCCGGGCCGGCAGCCCGGCCTGGCCGCGCCCCCAGGCCTGCCGGATCATCACGATCGCGAACCAGAAGGGTGGCGTCGGGAAGACGACGACGGCCGTCAACCTGGCCGCAAGCCTGTCACTGCACGGCTCCCGAGTGCTGGTCATCGACCTGGATCCGCAGGGCAACGCCTCCACGGCGCTTGATGTTGAGCATCACTCGGGCACGGTTTCCATCTACAACGTGCTCGTTGACGGGCAGTCGCTGGCCAGCGTTGTCCAGCCAGCAGCGAGCATCCCGCACCTGCACTGCGCCCCGGCCACCATTGACCTGGCCGGAGCGGAAATCGAACTGGTCCCGCTGGTGGCCCGGGAGTCGCGCTTGGTCAGGGCGCTGGCCGGGTTCGACTCGTCCGGCCTGGATTACATCTTCATCGACTGCCCTCCTTCCCTTGGACTGCTCACCGTCAATGCGCTGGTGGCCGCGCCGGAGGTACTGATACCGATTCAGTGCGAGTACTACGCGCTGGAAGGGCTTGAACAGCTGCTGCGTACCGTGGACCTGGTCCGCAGTCACCTGAACCCTGGGCTCGCGGTCTCGACCATCCTGCTGACGATGTTTGACGGGCGCACCAGGCTGGCCTCACAGGTGGCCGATGAGGTCAGGGAGCACTTCGGCGAGATCGTCCTCAAATCGGTCATCCCACGCAGTGTCCGGGTGTCCGAAGCGCCCAGCTATGGTCAGTCCGTGATGACCTACGACCCCGGATCGTCCGGTGCCCAGGCCTACCTGGAGGCGGCCAGGGAGATGGCCTATCGCAACGTCCCGCGTACCTGAGTTGCGGTGGCCGCCCGCTGACAACTGATCTTGAGCGGAGGCGACCCGGCCATACCGGAGGTGTAACCGTTGCGGCGGCCAGCCGGTGACAAAGGGCCGCGGGCCGATGGCGGCCAGCCGGTGGCAGCGAATGCCAGCCGCAGGTATGGCCGGGTCGGCGGAGCGCCCCTGCCTGGCCGCCCGGCGCCCGCTGGCCTGCCCGAGCGCTGCGCCTTGACCCGATGGGGTCGGCTTCCCGGCGGGTAGCTGGCAGGATGGCTGTTGGGCTCGACGGGCCTGGACAGGCCGGGAGCAGCAGGGAGCGGGCTGACGCCGGAGTCAGGCGCGAGCGGATAGCGAGGAGAGGCAATGCCCCAGCAGAAGCGCGGACTGGGCAAAGGGCTGGGGGCGCTCATTCCGACAGTGCCCATGACCGCGGCCACAGCCCCATCCGGTGCGGTTTCCGAAGCTGGACAACCTGTCGACGTGGGGGCGTACTTCGACGAGATACCGGTGGGCGCGATAACGCCCAATCCGCGTCAGCCGCGTCAGGTCTTCGACGAAGAGGCGCTTGAGGAGCTTGCGGCGTCGATCCAGGCCGTCGGCCTGCTGCAGCCGGTCGTGGTCCGCAAGGTGATGCCAGGGCACTATGAGCTCGTCATGGGCGAGCGGCGCTGGCGGGCATGTGAACTGGCTGGCCTGCCCCAGATCCCAGCCATCGTGCGGGAAACGCCGAACGATGACATGCTCAGGACCGCGCTCATCGAGAACCTGCACCGGCAACAGCTGAACCCGCTCGAAGAGGCAGCCGCCTACCAGCAGCTCCTCGATGACTTCTCGGCCACGCACGAGGAACTGGCCCGCAAGGTAGGCCGGTCGCGGCCCCACATCTCCAACACTATCCGGCTGCTCAGCCTGCCAGCGGGCGTTCAGAAGCGAGTCGCAGCGGGAGTGCTGAGTGCTGGTCACGCCCGGGCCCTGCTGGCCGTGGATGACCTGCAGGCTCAGGAGCAACTGGCCGATCGCATTGTCGCGGAAGGGCTCTCGGTACGGAGCGTCGAGGAGATCGTCGCTGTGGGAGCTCAGGCCATCAAGACGCCCCGGCAGCATGAGCCAAGGCCGAAACCGGTAGCCCCGGCGCTGAAGGATCTGGCCGACAGGCTCTCGGATACCTTTGAGACCCGGGTGAAGGTCGAGCTCGGCCAGCGCAAGGGGAAGATCGTCGTCGAGTTCGCCTCGCTGGACGACCTGGAGCGCATCGTCAAGACGATGACCCCCGGCTGGCCGCAGTCCCGGAGCGCCTGAATCCCGGAGCGCCTGAATGATGTTTCCCGTGAAACCAAACGGCCGGCCATCGGTCGGCCGCTGGTGACGGAGTCTCGGGGCTGCTGGGTCAGGCGGTCCCGGCTCAGGCGGTCCCGGCTCAGGCGGTGCTGGTTCAGGCCGTGCTGGTTCAGGCCGTGCTGGTTCAGGCCGTGCTGGTTCAGGCCGTGCTGGTTCAGGCCGTGCTGGCTCAGGGGGTGAGCCCGCCGGCGGCCCGCACCGCCGCCACGAACGTATCCACGTCATCCTCGGACGTGTCAAACGCCGCCATCCACCGGACGACATGGTTTTCGGCGTCCCAGACATGGAAGTTCCACTCGCGCTGCAGTGGCTCGATCAGATCGGGCGGCAGCACCGCGAACACGCCGTTCGACTCGACCGGGTACCGCAGGCTGACGCCGGGGACTCCGCTGACGCCATCGGCCAGCCGACGGGCCATGGCATTGGCGTGCCGGGCGTTCTGCAGCCACAGCTCATCCTCGAGCAGCGCGCCGAACTGGGCCGACAGGTAGCGCATCTTGGATGCCAGCTGCATCTGCTGTTTGCGCTGGAACGGGACATCGGCCAGCAGCGACGGGTTCATCACGATCAGCGCCTCGGCGCCCATCGCGCCATTCTTGGTGCCGCCAAAGCTCAGCACGTCGACGCTGGCTGCCAGCTCACGCAGGGAGCAGCCAAGAAACGCGGCGGCGTTGGCCAGGCGAGCGCCGTCAGCGTAGACCAGCAGGTCCCTGGAGTGACAGAAGTCGCCCAGCCGCCGCAACTCCTCCACCGTGTAGCAGGTCCCAACCTCGGTGGCCTGAGTAATCGCTACCGCCCCGGCCTGCGCCCGATGCTCGTCGCCCCGCCCGCCCAGGCGTGCCGCGACGAGTTCCGGCGTCAGCTTGCCGTCGGGGGCCGGGACGGTCAGGAGCTTGCAGCCGATGACACGCTCCGCCGCCCCGCACTCATCCACGTTGAGATGGGCGCCCTCGGGGCAGATCACGGCCTGGTACCGGCGCAGCATGAGGCTGATCCCGAGCACGTTGGCGGCGGTTCCGTTGAAGACGAAGAAGACGCCCCCGGCGCCGAACTGCCCGGCCAGCTGAGCGGAGACCCGCTCGGTCCACGGGTCATCGCCGTAGGCGGTGACGTCGCCACGGCTTACGCTGCCGAGCGCGTCGAGGACAGCCGGATGGGCGGTTGCGTGGTTGTCGCTGCCGAAGCTCTTGCGTGGCAGCGCCTGCGGGGGTGTCATCGTGGAGGTCACTCACTGAGCGTAGCGGGCGCCTGGTGGGTACGATGTGGGGGTACGGGTCACGGGGACCACCGCAGGGATCGCAGCCCACCCCGGTACCCGGCACCGGACCGGTTGCCACGATCTCAGGGGTTCACGTGTCGCGCCGCCTCGCTAGTATCACGCTCGACAACATCGGTGATCTACCGCCGAGGTGCCGCCGCTGCGTGTTCTGGGAACTCGACCCGGTCGGCTTTGCCCGGGCTCACGAAGAGGGTGATCCAGGGCTGGAGAAGGAGTCCTGGGTCTCCTCGGTACTGCTCGAGTGGGGCAGCTGCGGGAAGATCATCTACGTTGACGGAGTTCCGGCTGGTTACGTCATGTATGCGCCGCCGCTGTACGTCCCGCGTTCGGTGGCCTTCCCGACCAGCCCGGTGAGCGCCGACGCCGTCCTGCTGATCACCGCGCACGTGCTCGGCGAGTTCGCCGGTGGCGGCCTGGGCCGGATGCTGGTGCAGGGCGTGGCCAAGGACATGACCAGGCGGGGTGTGAAGGCCATCGAGGCCTTCGGCGACTTGAAGTGGGGCGGGCCAGCCTGCGTGGTCCCCGCCGACTACCTCCTCGCCGTCGGATTCAAGACCGTCCGCCATCACGCGCGCTACCCGCGGCTGCGGCTGGAGCTCAAAACCGCGCTGTCCTGGCGCGAGGACGTTGAGGTGGCCCTGGAGCGCCTGCTCGGCTCGATGACGCCGGAACGGGCGCTCCGGCTCGCGTAGAGCTAACTGGCGTGGTCTGGGCCGAGCGCAAACGGCCGCCGCGCGATCCGTCAGGGCAGTCACAGCCCAGATGATCACGAGGCGGCCGCCTCATGCCAGGTCCCTCGTCAGAGGAAATCGGCCAGCTCGCGGAGCAGCGCCGACTTCGGCCTGGCCCCGACGATCTCCTTGACGACTTCTCCGCCGGAGAACACGCTCAGCGTCGGGATGTTCAGGATCCCGTAGCGCTGCGAGGTGACCGGGTTCTCCTCGACGTTCAGCTTGACCACGTCGATCTTGTCAGCGTGCTCGCTGGCGATCTCCTCGAGCACGGGCGAGACCTGACGGCACGGCCCGCACCACTCAGCCCAGTAGTCCACGACGACCGGCTTCTCACTTTTCAGGACATCGGCCTCGAAGGTCGCGTCGGTTACGTTCTTGGTTGCGCCCACGGTGCAGGGTTCCTTCCGTTCCTCAAATGGAAATGGGTTTCGGTGACTGCGGGATCACGTCCGGGCCTCAAGTTTCGTGGTCGGCCAGCCATCTCTCGGCGTCCAGGGACGCCGCGCAGCCGGTCCCGGCGGCGGTGACCGCCTGCCGGTAGATGTGGTCCACCACATCGCCGGCCGCGAACACGCCGTCGATAACCGTGCGCGTGGACGGCTGCTCGACCAGCAGGTACCCCTCGGCGTCGGTGGGGAGCTGCCCGATGAACAGCTCGCTGCGGGGGTCGTGGCCGATCGCGACAAAGACGCCGGTGACCGCGAGCGTGCTCTCCGCCCCGGTCTTGGTGTTGCGGAGCCGTACCCCGCTGACCCGGTCCTCGCCGAGGACCTCGACGACCTCGCTGTCCCACGCGAACTTGACCTTCGGGTTGGCGAACGCGCGATCCTGCATGATCTTGGAAGCGCGAAGCGAGTCCCGGCGGTGGATCACGGTCACCGAGCTCGCGAAGCGGGTCAGGAAGGTGGCCTCCTCCATGGCCGAGTCGCCACCGCCCACGACCGCGATGTCCTGCTCCCGGAAGAAGAAGCCATCGCAGGTCGCGCACCAGGACACGCCGTGCCCGGCCAGCAGGTTCTCCCCGGGTACGCCGAGTTCCCGGTAGCCAGAGCCGGTAGCGATGATCACGGTTTTAGCCAGGTAGGTATCGCCGCCCACCTTGACGACCTTGGGGGTAGCCCGCAGGTCGACCTCGGTGACATCGTCGGTGATCAGCTCGGCACCGAACCGTTCAGCCTGCTTGCGGATCGCGTCCATCAGGTCGGGACCGAGCACCCCGTCAGGGAAGCCCGGGAAGTTCTCGACATCAGTGGTCTTCATCAGCGCGCCGCCCGATGTCACCGAGCCCTCGAAGAGCAGCGGGCGCAGCCGCGCCCGCGCCGCGTACAGCGCCGCCGTGTAGCCGGCCGGCCCGGACCCGATGATGATCACATCACGAACATCGGTCACTTCTTGCTGCCCTTCTGTGCGACACGCAGCCGGATCAACAGTTCCGAGGGCCCGGAGATTCCCGGATTCCGGGTCAGGGGGCGGCTATCGTAGCGCGGGTCAGCACGTCGCTGCGCGATCCTGAGCAGCCCGCGCCGACCACCCATATCCGATCCGGGCCGATAACCGTCACGGACGTGACGATAACGGTCGCGGGCGCACCGCGATAGCGCGCCACATCGACCAGCACCACCAGTTCACCCGGGTCGATCCGGTCGACGCACCCCTGGAGCATGGACACGGGTATGGGCCCCAACGTGGTCGCCCGCTGTGCAGGCGCCGCCGCCGGGCTGCGCGCACCAACGAGCGGGCTGGCGTTCGTCACCCCCGCGCCATACTTGACTACCGCCGTGGCGACCTGCTTGCCGAGCCCGCCCGGGGTGAAGTCAGTGTTGGTCGTAACCGGGGTGACGCTCTCCTGGTGCCCGGCATGCCGGTACTCCAGGGCAGGGCCGGAGACTGACCGCCCGTCAGCGGGCAGGGCGATCCCGTTGCCCGCTGAGCGGTGCGCCGGGGCGCCGGCCACGGTGCCGCTCGGCCCGGGTCCGGTGCCCCGGGAACCGAACACCTCGTACATGCCGCCGATAACGACCAGCACGGCCGCCGCCGCCGCCAGACTGCCCAGCGCGACCCGGGAGCGCGGCAGGGCCGCCAGCCGCGGCAAGCCTGGCAGCCGCGGCAGCCAGCGCTGCCCGCCCGCCGGCTGGCCGGGCCCGGGCGCACCGATCCCGTTCTCGCTCCCGGCCGGGCGCACAACCCGGCTGGCCGCCTCGGTCGCCAAGGCGGTCTGGATCCGGGCCGCGAGCTGCTCGGGGATGGGCGGGGATTGCGCGCCCGCGAGCAGCGTCCTGACCCCGGCCAGGTCCTCGTCCAGCCTCCGGCAGCGGTCGCATCCGGCCAGGTGCGTACTGATCCGGGATCTCCTGCGCGGGCTCAGCTCGCCCTGCCGGAACCCGGCCATCGTCTCGGCGCTCACGTGCCGCATCACGGGTGTTCACCCCCTTCCCGCGAAGGTAGGACGTCTCCGGTGGCTGATCGGTTCCCCGGTGCCCGTGGCCGGGCGTCGCCAGGCCGCCGCAGATGCGCCAGCCGCGGCAGCAGCCGGGCCCGTCCGCGGGCACAGCGGCTCTTCACGGTGCCCTCGGACACCCCGAGGATGGCCGAGGCTTCGGCCACCGGGTAGCCGAGCATGTCCACCAGGACCAGCGCCGCCTGCTGATCGGGAGGCAGCGTGCGCAGGGCGGACATGACGTCGAGCGAGGTGTCGCTGTCCGACGACGGATCCGGAGCGCATTGAGCCATGGCCAGGTTGTCCAGGGTCCGCTCGTCCGTGCCGCCCGTCGCTGGCCGCACGGCCTTGCGGCGCAGCCGGTCGACGCAGGCATTGACGACGATCCGGTGCAGCCAGGTGGTGACGGCCGAGTCGCCGCGGAAGCTGCCCGCCCGGCGGAACGCCGAGATCATCGCGTCTTGCAGCGCGTCCGCGGCCTCCTCCGGGTCGGACAGGGTACGCACGGCCACGGCCCAGAGCCGGTCCCGATGCCGCAGGAATAGCTGCCCGAACGCGTCCCGGTCACCGTCGACGTGCCGGCGCATCAGCTCCGCATCGGAGGGCTGGCCGACGGGCGGCCATGGCCCGGGCAGGGCGCGCCTGGCCTGGGTTCCGCCCGCGTCGTGGTGTTCCGTAGCCGGCCCTCCCGTCGTCCCCCGGCGCCAGGATTCAGCTCGATCCTTTCACGACGACGTCGGAGATGTCCCCCTGGAACTTGCCTGGGTGGCTGGCCATCGGCGCCAGCTTGGTGAACCAGATCAGGATGTACTGCCCGGTGGCCTTGCTGCTGACCGGGAACGTGACCGTCCCGCTCACATCGCTGCGCTGAGCCACGGTGGTCATGCTGTTGGCGATGGACTCCGCAACAGCCGGTTCGTTCTGCGGAGGTGCGGGGTTGGACGGGTTGCCGATCTTGATCTGAACGTCAGCACCGGGGGTGGATTCGAACGTGACCTGCACCGAACTCAGCCGGACCGGGCGGCCCATGTCGAGGATGAGGCCGGAACCCTGCTGCAAGCGGCCGAAGTACGGGCTGCCGATGTACTGATACGTCTGCCAGGCTGCCGCCGGGTTGTCGGCGATGGCCAGGTTGGCATCCGCGGGGTTGTCCTCGAACGCCTGGGCGCTGACCGGCTTGAGCACGCCCACCTTGCCGGACGTCTGCGGTGCGGTGGGATGGTGCGCGGCCGCGGCGGGCGGCGCGGCGTGACCGTGGCTCAGTGAGTGGTAGGCCACCAGGGCGAGCCCAGCGGCGACCACTATGGCCAGGAGCGTGATGAGGACGGCCTTGGACCGCCCTGCGGACGTCTCCCGCGTCCGGCCCCGGACCGGCGTCCGCTGAGTGTCCTGGGCCCAGTACCCGGCGTCTTCGCGCTCGTCCGGGTACTGGTACTCGTTCCGCCGCGCGGGCGGCGGGCCCTGCCGGTAGGTGTCGGTCCGGGAGCGCACCGATGGCGCGGGCGACAGCTGCGGTATCGGCACCGGCGGGATGGCCGCCAGGAGGGCACCGGAGAGCTGTCCCGGCGTGGTCAGCGGGAAGCTGCCGTCCGCGCCGCCCAGCATCAGGGTCTGGCTGGTGATCTCATCGAGCGCCGCGGGGACGCCCGCCCTGACCTGCCGCGGGGTACAGGGGATCCCGTCCGCGAGTGGTGCCGGCGGCAGCGTGGGGCAGTCCGGGCCCGGCCAGTGGCCGGTCAGCGCGGCGTAGAGGAGCATGCCCAGCCTGCGGGTATCGGCCAGCGCCGGATCCTCGGCACTGGCATCGGTCAGGGCCGCGTTGATGCCGAGGCCAGTGATCTTCACGCCGCCACCCGGGGTCCAGCGCAGCGAGTCCGGGGCGAGGCACAGATGGGCGAGACCGGCGGCGTGGGCCGCCGACATGGCCTCGGCCGCCTCGGCGATGATCCGCGCGCCGCGCGCCGCGTCGAGCGGACCGGCGGCGAGCATGTCGTCGAGGGAGTCCCCGCCCGCCCACTCGGTCACGATGTAGGCGTGGTCCCAGTCGTCCTCAACATCGAACACCTGTGCGAACCGTGAGTCGTTGAGCCGGCTCGCCGCCCGCGCCGCAGTGACCACCTCGTGCAGGCGCGGGAAGCCAGGCGCGAAGGTGAGCACGGTGACCGCCCGGGCCAGCGTCTCATCGATGGCCTTCCATGCAGCCCAGCCCGCAGCCGCGGCGATCCGGTCCTCAAGCCGGTACCGGCCGCCGAGCCGCGTTCCCGGCTCAGACGTAAACGTACTCACATACCTGTGACGAGCGGAGCGGCTCCCGAGCCTCCCTCCTGGCCCCGTTGGTGATGAACCGAGACAAGACAATCATGCTGTACAACATGCTAGGCCGCAGACCGCCCCCCGACAGTCCCGCGCAACCTAGCATTGCAAACCGTTACCACCAAGAGATGTCATCCCGGTGTCCCGCCTTCCTCGTGCGCCATGGTTCACGCCGCTCCAGAGTGGACATTCTGCCTGGTCAGCGCAGCCTTGACCGAACCGAAGCGGTCAGGTCGGTGAGTTCGCTGACGCCGAAGGCCTTGGCGAACAGAACGTATAGCAGCATCGCCCCGCTGCCGCCGAGCGCCACCGTGCACAGGGCGGCGATCCTTCCCGTCGGGATGACGGCACCGACCATGACCGACACCGCGATGGCAAAGATCGCGCCGGGTATGGCCGACACGTGCATCCGCACCAGGCCGCGGCCGATCAGGCGGCCGCCGAGGCCGCCGATGCGCCTGCTGAGCACCTGCCAGGCCACGATCGCCCCGGCCAGGTTCGAGACCCCGAATCCGGCTCCCAGGCCCGCCACCACGTGCTGCGGTGGCAGGACCGCCAGCGCGATAAGGCTGGCCGCGATGTTGATCACCATGGTGACGCCGCCGATGAGGGCCGGGGTGCGGCTGTCGTGCATTGCGTAAAAGACCCGCAGCAGCAGCTGGAACAGCATGTAGGGAAGCAGCCCGAGCGAGAACACCGCGAAGATCTCACCGAGCAACCTGGCGCTGGCCACCGAGGTGCTGCCGTACCCGAACAGCCCCTCGGCCAGCGGCGCGCCCAGCACGGCCAGGATCAGCGCGGCCGGGACCACGATCACCGAGGCGAGCCGGGTGGCAGTGGAGAAGTCCGCCGAGACGAGCTGGTACCGGCGCTCGGCTGCGTGCGCGCTCATCCGCGGCAGCAGGGCGGTGATCACCGAGATGCCGACGATCGCATACGGCAGCTGGAAGAGCGTGTACGCGTTGCTGTAGGCGGCGAACCCGGCCCCCGCGGCGTGCTGGCTCACCCGGGCGCCGGCCCTGTTGGCGACTTGCGTGGTCACCAGGAACGCGACCTGCGTGGTCAGCACGTAGCCGAACATCCAGCCGCTCATGCGGCCGATCTCGGAAACTTCGTAGCGCCGGAAGTCGTACCGGGGGCGCCAGCGGAAGCCGACCCGCCGCAGCGACGGCACGAGCGCGGCGGTCTGCAGCACGATGCCGAGCGTCGTGCCGATGCCGAGCAGCCAGATCTCGGTTGGCGTGATGTTCTGGGGCGTACGATTCAGCCCGGCAATGGCCATGAACGCTACGCCGACCACGATCACGACGACGTTATTGATCACTGGTGTCCACATCGGAGCAGCGAAGCTGCCCCGCGCGTTCAGGATCGCCCCAGCCAGCGAACTGATTCCGTAGAAGAAGATCTGCGGGATGAAGAAATAGGCGAAGAGCTCAGTCAAGTGATAGGCGGCGGCGTTGCCGATCCCGTTCGCGTAGACGAAGGTGATCGGCGCGGCGGCGAGCGTGGCGACCAGCGTGATGCTGCCCAGCGCCATGACACCGAGGGTGAAGATCCGCTGGTCGTATCCCTCGCCCCGGTCGCGGTCCCGCTTGGCCGCGTTGACCAGCAGCGGCACCACGACGCTGGTCAGGATCCCGCCCAGGGCCAGGTTGTAGACAATGTTGGGGAGCGTGTTGGCTACGTTGTAGGCGTCGCCGAGGAACTGGGTTCCGATCGCGTAGATCAGGATGGCGTTGCGAACGAACCCGGTGAGCCGGGACGCGATGGTTCCCACCGCCATGGCACCGCTCGAGCGCAGCAGGCTGGTGCCCGTCGGCGCCGCTGTCTGGGTAGCCGCCGCTGTCTGGGTAACGGCGGGCTCGGGGCGGGCAGGCTCTCCCGGTGCGGTCTGGGGCGGGGAATAGGTGGGCTCGCGAGCTGCTCTGCCCCGGGCATGCTGCACTGGCTCGGCGACCGGTGCCGGGCCGCCCGGCCGCCCGGCCCGGGACCCGGCGGCATGCCGCGGCCCGGCCCGCCCCGCGCCCCGCGGTTGGTGATAGCCGTCGCCTGGGGGGAAGCCAGTGCCTGATGGGAGCCCGTCGTCAGCGGCGGTCGGCCCGGCCTGGTGTCCAGGCGTAGTCATCTGTCTCCTCCGCTGGATCGTGGCCGCTGGCGTGGCCGGCGGCACGGTCGTCAGCCACGACGTTATCGGCTTCGTCCGGCTCGTCGCGCCAGTCGGGCTCGGCCGCCGCGTCCTGCGGATCGCGATCGGCATCCCGCGGCTCGGCCGCCTCGTCCCCCGGATCTGCTGGGCCCGGCCTCAATCGCCGCCGGGCACGCCGCAGCCCCCTGGCCCCCGCGGTGAGCACAAACACGCCGAGCGCAGCACCGATGATCACCAGAGCCAGCGTGCCGTAGTTGGTGGCCTGGACGGTCATGGTGGTCGGAGCACCGAACGGCATGCCCTCGGGAGTGAGCAGGCGGAACTTGAGCGTCGTTGACCCCACGTTGGTGGCCGTCACCGAGACCCTGTAGGTCTCCTGATCATTGGGCGGAACGGTCACCGCGCGCGGCTGCCCCACGCTCGTTACCCCGCCGCTGGATTCGGCTTGCAGCTTGACGTGCACGGTATAGCCCAGTCCGTTGGAAATCGAGACCGGCACCGTGCCCTTCAGCCCGCCCAGCGTGACCCGGGGCACGCCCAGGACGGTCAACTCGCCCTCTTTGCTGCGCAGGTAGGCCAAGAGCTGCTGAGCGAGGGCTGCGCCCTGCTGACCAGCCCGGCCGCCGCCCCGCCAGGCCGAGGACTCGACCGCCGCGGCCACGTCGCCGAGTGCCGAACCCGAGCCCTGCGCAACGCTCGTCAGCAGTCTGGTCTGCTGATCCAGCTGGCGGGCCTGGCTCAGCAAGGGCTTGCCCAGCTCGGCCTGGCTGTGGGCCCTGGGAGGCTCGCGGGGGACCTGTCCGGAGGGATTCTTGACCGCGGCCAGCTGACTCAGGCTGACCGGCCGCAGCCATGGAGCCTGAACGGTCTCCGCCAGCACGTCGCTGGCCAGCCCGGCCGGGGGATCCCAGCGCTGGGGCGGGGCAACCACGACCGCCCGGGCCACGTTTGGCTGCTCAGCGGCGATCATCGCGGTCTCGGCCAGGTAGCGCTGCTCTACGGAGAAGGCGGTGGCCTTCGAGTCGGACGGCGAGTTGGCGGAACCGAGGATCTGCGTGATCGTGTCGTCGGACAGCAGCACCTTCAGCGGGGCACCCACGCCGTCCGGGGTGGTCGTCTGCGCGGTCGGGGTGTAATCCGGCTGCGGCGACGCCGGCATCGTCGAGCTGTCGAGCAGGACCGTGTTGATGCCGTCGCTGGCGGCCAGGTTTTCCAGGTCCGCGTAATCGGCGATCCCGTCGGCCGGCCAGACCATCCCGGTCAGGTTGGTGCTGCTGGCCGGGGCCGAGGTGGAGAAGTTGCGGCCCAGCAGGCCCTTGGCCACCGAACGGCCTTCGTTGAACGCGCGGCTCAGGTCGGCGTTCATGCCGTAGCCGATCAGCGCCGCGATGTCCGCGTCCGCGTACGGCGTGACGAATACCGGCTGCCCGGCGGTCGCCGACTTCAGCTGCCGGAGCCAGGTCGCCGCGGCCTGGCTGGCCCGCTCGTTCGTGCCACCGCACTGCCCGTTACGGAGCGCGGATGGCTTGGTCACCGTGTAGGGCTTGGTCATGGTGGCCGCGTTGGCCAGCAGCGCCGGGTCGATCGCCCAGGTCAGGTGGGCGCTGCTGGCGTACGTGCTGCCCGCCTGCAGCAGCCCCTGCAGCCGCCCCCCGCTGGCCAGGCTGGCGGCCAGGCCGTTGTTCAGCAGCCCCGGGCAGATGGCCTGCCGGGGCTGATCGATCAGCGGCCATACCCAGGCGATGTCCTCGGTTTGCGGGTCACCCTCCTTGTTGCCGGGCCAGAACGGCAGGAAGGTCCGGCTCACTACGTCCAGCGAGGGGAGGCTGGTGCTCTCGGCCTCGGCGGCGAGCGGGTAGACGCCGAACTCGTTCATCGGCACCGCGCTGGGTGACAGGTCGACCGACCAGCTGACCGTGGCCCGCGGAGCGAGCGTCTTGGTCAGGGTCGTGACCGCGCCGATCACCGGCTCGTCCCCCAGGTAGCTGCCATCGGCGTAATCCTGCAGCTGGTTCCGGCTGTCGAACGGGATACCCGAGCGGAGCTGGATGGACAGGCCCGACTGCGCGGTGGAGGAGGTGTTGGTCAGGGTTCCCGAGACCGTGACGGTCTTGCCTGGCGTGGCGTACTGCGGGCTGACCGAGGTTATGGCCAGGGAAACTGGGGGGGCGCCGGAGGGGGCCTGCGCCGTGGCGGCGCTGACCGCGCTGCCGGGCAGGGCCAGCCCGGTCAGGGCCAGCGCCGTGGCGGCAATAGCGGCAGCCGCGCAGCCGGTCAGCAGCGGACGGGGCATGGCGAAAATGCTATTGCGGCCGGCTGAGTGGGGTGGGCCAGGTGCTCTGGGCTGTCCAGTGTCATCTCCCCGGTATTTCTATCGGAGCTCCCCGGGTTTCCCAAAGCTTACGCGCAGGACTTACCCTCAATGCCCGTGCCAGATTCGATGTCTCCAACCCCGCAGCAGCGCCAGGCCGCGGCGCGCCTGCTGTCGTCCGCCGTCTCCCCGGCGGCCGCCGAGCTAGGCCGGACGTTCGCCAGCCACGGCCATGAGCTGGCGCTGGTCGGCGGCCCGGTCAGGGATGTCTTCCTGGGCCGCAGCCCTGGTGACCTGGACCTGACCACCGACGCCACGCCCGCGCGGGTATTGGAGATCATCAGCGGCCTGGCCGATCACGTGTGGACGGTCGGGATCGAGTTCGGCACGGTCGGAATGCGCAAGGGCAGCGACATCTTCGAGATCACGACTTACCGGAGCGAGCAGTACGCGCGCAAGTCACGCAAGCCCGACGTCGAATATGGCCAGTCGCTCACCGACGACCTGTCCCGCCGTGACTTCACCGTGAACGCGATGGCCGCGCGGCTGCCCTCCTACAAGCTGGTCGACCCGTTCGGCGGGATGCGTGACCTGAGGGACAAGGTGCTGCGCACGCCGGGCCGGCCGGAGGATTCGCTCAGCGACGATCCGCTGCGGATCCTGCGGGCGGCCAGGTTCGCCGCGCAGCTGGGCTTCACCGTGTCACCGCAGCTGCGGGCGGCCATGACCGAGCTGGCGCCACGGCTGTCCATCGTGTCAGCGGAGCGGAAGTCGGCCGAGCTGTCCAAGCTGCTGCTGGCGCAGCTGCCCGGCGGCCCGCGACGTGGCATAGCGCTGCTGGTCGACACCAATGTGGCCGACCAGGTGCTGCCCGAGATCCCGAAGCTGCGGCTGGAAATGGACGAGCACTTCCGGCACAAGGACGTGTACCTGCATTCGCTGACCGTCCTGGACCAGGCCATCGAGCTGGAAGACCGGTATGAGCTGGGACCGGACCTGGTGCTGCGGATGGCCGCGCTGCTGCACGACATCGGGAAGCCGAAGACTCGCACCCAGCTGCCCGGCGGCAAGGTGGCGTTTCACCATCACGACGTCAAGGGCGCCAAGATGGCCCGGGCCCGGCTGACCGAGCTGCGCTTCGGCAAGGAAGTGGTGGCCGACGTGTCCCGCCTGGTCGAGCTGCACCTCAGGTTTCACGGCTACGGCACCGGCGAGTGGACGGACTCGGCGGTCCGCCGCTACGTCAGGGACGCGGGGCCGCTGCTGACCAGGCTGCACGCGCTGACCAGAGCGGACTGCACGACCCGTAACGCGGCCAAGGCACAGCGCCTGGCCCGCGCCTATGACAGCCTGGAAGAGCGGATCGCCGAGCTGGCCGAGCAAGAGGAACTGGCCAGCATACGCCCGGACCTCAACGGCAACGAGATCATGCAAATCCTGGGCATTTCCCCGGGGCCGCTAGTTGGCCAGGCGTACGACCACCTGCTCGAGCTGCGCCTGGAGCATGGCCCGCTCGGGGCCGAGCGCGCCACTCAGGAGCTGCTTGACTGGGCCGCGGTGGAAGGACTCGACGTTCCCGGCTCGCCGCCGGCGAAGGGCTGACGGGTGAAGAGCCAGTACCCGGCCGCGACGACCGCGTAGGCGGCAGCGACCACCCCCATGATCACGGGTGACCGGCCGGTGCGGGGCATGAAGCCCACGCTGATCAAGGCCCCCGCGGCGATCGTGACATTGAACATCACGTCGTAGAAGGCGAACATCCGCCCGCGGTAGGCGTCGTCCACGTCCTCCTGCAGGATCGTGGTCGCGCAGATCGCTACCCCCTGCGAGGTCAGGTACAGGAAGAACCCGAAAGCCAGGAACGCGATCTGGTCGAAGGTCTCGCCGAGCGCGGCGGTCGTCACCGCGCACACGGCGAGCAGCAGCGTGATCAGGGTCGGCTTGGCCAGCCGCCGGGCGGCTGGCGGGACGACCAGCGCGGCGCAGAAGTAGCCAATCCCCGAGATCGACGCCAGCACCAGGTAGTGGCCCTCGGCCACCGGGGCGCTGGACGGGTAGAAGTAGTTCCGGTACAGCAGGATCGACATCACGAACAAGATCCCGTACAGGAACTTGCCGCCGCCGGTGGCGCCTAGCGCGGTGGCCGGGCCGCGGTGCCTCACGGCATAGCGTGCGCCCGCCGCCAGCTCGGCCGTGACCGAGGCGAGATCGCTCAGCAGCCGCCTGGGCGGCGCGCCCGGCTCCCGCGCCGGGCCGAGCAGATCCCGGTGCATGGTCGCGGCGACCACGCTGGCGCCCACGTAGCAGGCGCCGGCCACCAGCATCGTGATCGCGGCGCCGCGCTCGGTGTCGCCGGTGGCCGCGTTCAGGCCGCCAGCGACCAGGCCTCCGATCAATGCCATGATCCCGCCCGCGGTCGGTGACACCGAGTTGGCCATCACCAGCTTGTCCGCGGGAACCACATGCGGCAGCGCGGCCGACAGCGACGCCAGGAAAAACCGGTTGACGCCCAGTACCAGCAGGTAGGCCACGTACAGCGGGACCGATCGGTTGCCCGAGGCCATCAGCACCGCGGTCAGCACCACGAAGGCCGAGCGGAGCAGGGCCGACAGGACCAGGATCTGCCGCCGCGACCAGCGGTCGATGAACACCCCGGCGAACGGGCCGATCAGCGAGTACGGCAGATACAGCACGGTGAATGCCACCGCGGCCGCCGCCGGGCTGGTGAACGTCTCCGCGTTGAAGAACACGTACGTGCCGATCCCTGCGGTGACGATGCCGTCGCCGGTCTGCGAGATCAGGCGGGTCGCGAACAGCCTGCGGAAGTCCCGCTCGGCCAGCACCGTGCGCAGGTCACTGACGAAGGCCGAACCCGTTATCCAGCGCACTTCCTCAGCCTACGGCGGTCCCGTGACGCCGGGCGAAAGAACTAACCGCCTGGCGCCGCCACGGGTCAGCGCTCGACCTCGCCGCGGATGAACTTGTCGACCAGGTCCCGGGCCACGTCGTCGCCGTACTGCTCGGGCGGGGACTTCATGAAGTACGACGCGGCCGAAAGCACCGGGCCGCCGATCCCGCGGTCCAGAGCGATCTTGGCGGCGCGGATGGCGTCGATGATCACGCCGGCCGAGTTCGGCGAGTCCCAGACCTCGAGCCGGTACTCCAGGTTCAGCGGGACGTCGCCGAACGCCCTGCCCTCCAGCCGGACGAAGGCCAGCTTCCGGTCGTCGAGCCACGGCACGTGGTCGGACGGCCCGATGTGGACCGCTGCCCGTTCCATCTCATGCGGGATCTGCGACGTGACCGACTGCGTCTTGGAGATCTTCTTGGACTGGAGCCTGCTGCGCTCCAGCATGTTCATGAAGTCCATGTTGCCGCCCACGTTGAGCTGGTACGTGCGCAGCAGTTCCACCCCGCGGTCCTCGAACAGCTTGGCCATCACCCGGTGCGTGATCGTGGCTCCCACCTGCGACTTGATGTCATCGCCGATGATCGGCACGCCCGCCTCGGTGAACTTGGCCGCCCACACCGGGTCAGAGGCGATGAACACCGGCAGGGCGTTGACGAACGCCACGCCAGCGTCGAGCGCGCACTGCGCGTAGTAGCGGTCCGCCTGCTCCGAGCCGACGGGCAGATAGGACACCAGCACGTCCGCGCGGGCGTCCCTGAGCGCCTGCGCCACGTCGGCCGGCTGCTCGTCGGACTCGTCGATGATCTGCAGGTAGTACTCGCCCAGCCCGTCCAGGGTGGGCCCGCGCTGCACCATGACGCCGGTCGGAGCCACGTCGCAGATCTTGATGGTGTTGTTCTCGCTCGCCACGATCGCCTCGGCGATGTCGCGCCCGACCTTCTTGGCGTCCACGTCAAACGCGGCGACGAACTCGACGTCCCGCACGTGATAGGGCCCGAACTGGACGTGCATCAGGCCTGGCACCCGGGTGCCTGAGTCGGCATCCTTGTAGTACTCCACGCCCTGGACCAGGGAACTGGCACAGTTCCCGACTCCAACGATGGCTACCCGTACCGAACCCATTCGGATTGCTCCTTATCTTCTGCCCTGCTGGGGGCAGCGTCATGCCGGCCTTGGCCGGGCGTGCCGCCTGTGCAGCTTCTAGGTGTGATCCCCGGTTTGCCGTCCAGGCTCCGGGTCGGACTGTCGTTCCGAGGCGATTAGTTCGTTGAGCCAGCGCACTTCTCTTTCCACCGACTCCAGACCGTGCCGCTGCAGTTCAAGCGTGTAGCTGTCCAGCCGCTCCCGGGTCCTGGACATCGCCGCGCGGACGCCGTCCAGGCGCTCCTCGAGCCTGCTGCGCCTGCCCTCCAGGATCCGCATCCGCACGTCGGCGCGGGTCAGGCCGAAGAACGCGAAGCGGACACCGAACCCGTCGTCTTCCCACGCGGCCGGGCCTGCCTCACCGAGCAGGTCCTGCAGCCGCTCCTTGCCGTCCGCGGTCAGCCGGTAAACGATCTTCGACCTCCGCCCGGCCAGCGGCTTGGCGGTGGGCCCGGTCGGCGCTTCCTCGGCGATCAGGCCCTGCCCGAGCAGGTCTTTGAGGCAGGGGTACAGCGAGCCGTACCCGAAGGCGCGGAACGCGCCGAGCACCGAATTGAGCCGCTTGCGCAGCTCGTAACCGTGCATGGGCGTCTCGTGCAGCAGCCCGAGCACGGCCAGCTCGAGCACGCCCGACCGCTGACTGCTCATACGCGTTCCTCCCCCTTTCTGCGCGCTAATCTTTCTTTCATCCACATCACGTCTAACATGCACATCACGACACGACACGGCATCTCAGGCCGATGTATCGGGCCGATACATCGGTAAGATATGCGCTCGATGATGGCCGCGCAAGTCGTGCTGCCCGGCTCTGCTGGCTGACAAGGCCTGAATCGAGCAGACGGCCAGCCCAGGACTCGGCGCGAGCGCAGTTCCGTCGTAACCTGTCGGGCATGAGGCGATCGGTCGTGGACTACGGGCTCGCGCGGCGAGCCACGCTCGCGTCCGTGTTCTCCGGGCGCACCACGGTGACCGACGTCTGTGATGCTCATCCGTACTTGCTTCGGGCCGCCAAGTTCCATGGCGAGGCGACCGATAGGGCCTGCCCGATCTGCAGGAAAGCCAAGCTCACGCACGTGACGTACGTGTATGGGGACGAGCTCGGCCGCTACGAGGGGCGCGTGAAACAAGGCCCAGAGCTGGCTGAAATGGCAGCCGAATACGCGGAGTTCCAGGTTTACGTCGTCGAGGTCTGTCAGAGTTGTGCCTGGAATCACCTTGCGTCGTCCTACGTTCTCGGCACAGGCGAACCGCAGACCCGGCGCAGTCGGCGCGCCCGTGCCGGTGACTGAGCGCGCGCCAGCAGGATTCACGGCCTAATTCTGCGGCCACGCGGGACGGCCTCGGTGTGATGCACGATATGTGCCGGGACGCCAGGTACCACCGGGTACCTTGTGGCTCGCGACGGGACTGCTACGCTCGCGAACTCTGACCCCGACCAGCGAGGACGCGTGAGTAATCCAGATTCGCCCGGGCCGTACTGGCAGGAGCCAGCCGGTTCTGGTCGGCGCGGCGCCAGCGGCGGCCGCGGCGGTGATGGTCGTTACGACCGCGCTGCCGGTTATGGTCGCCCGGACGCGTATGGACGCGGCAACGGCCAGCGGGCTGGTAACGGTCGCCCGGCTGGTAACGGCCGCCCGGCCGGTAGTAGCCGGCATGGCCGGCCGGATGGGAACGGCCCCAGCCGCTCCGACCGCCCGGTCGGTAACGGCGCTGACCCGTACGGCCGCCCGCGCAGCAACGGCAACGGGAACGGCACGGACCGGTACGGTCGCCCGGCCGGGAATGGGTGGAGCGGCTATGGCCGCCCGGATCGCGACAGCTCACGCGACATCGATTCTGAAGATCCTCGCGGGGCGCGGCATGGCGAGCGGCGGGCCGGCGGCGGAACGCGAGCCCGCGGCTCCGAGATCGGCAGCGACCTGAGGGCCAGGCTCGGGCTGCGCAGTGAGTCTGGCCGTGGGTCCGGGCGCGGACCGGGCCAGCCAGCCGGTGGCGGCGGCAATGGCTACGGTGGCGGTCCGGGCGATGTCCTCGAACATGGCGGCGGCCGGCGCTCCGCCACGGCATTGCGCGAGCGCGGCACGGCGGGCTTCACCGACACGCGTACCCGCGGGCCGCGCCGGTCCGAACCAGACGGCGGCGGGCCTGGTGACGGCGGCGGCCGGCGCACCCCGCATGCTCGCCGCAAGGGCGACTGGTGGCGCCATTGGACCTGGCGGAAGGCCCTGGCCGTGGCCGCCGGGGCGTGCGTGGCCATGATGATCGTGGTCGTGGCGGCCTTCGTGTACCTCTACTCGAAGACCGAGATCCCCACCGACGTGTCCTTTGCCGCGGTGCAGCAGTCCTCGACCGTGTACTTCAGCAACGGCAAGACCGAAGTGGGCACGTTCACCGCCAACGGCATTGACCGGCAGATGCTGACCTCGAGCCAGATCCCGGCCGTGATGGACAACGCCATCATCGCGGCCGAGGACCGGCACTTCTACACCGAGGGCGGAATCTCGATCAGCGGCATCCTCCGCTCCGCCTACGAGGACCTCAAGGGCGGCGGGAACCTGCAGGGCGGATCCACGCTCACCGAGGAGTTCGTCAAGAACTACTACGCCACGGTCGGCACCTCGCGGACGGTTGGCACCAAGCTCAAGGAAATCTTCATCTCGATCAAGCTCTCGCACGAGGAGTCCAAGAGCTGGATCCTGACCCAGTACCTGAACACGGTCGCGTTCGGTGACAACGCTTACGGCATCGGGGCGGCCGCGCAGATCTACTTCAACGAGCCGGCCTCGAAGCTGACCATCTCACAGTCCGCGATGCTCGCTGCGATGGTCAACCAGCCGAGCAACTTCAGCCCGAACCCGAAGGCCGGGGCGGCCTACCAGGCGCTGTTCGCCCGCTGGCAGTACGTGCTGAACAACATGGTCAGGGACGAGGCGATCACCCAGGCCGAGGCCAGCGCGCAGAAATTCCCCACGGTGGTCCAGGGACAGGGGCTGGCGGCCAGCTGGACGGGCTATCAGGGCTACATCATGCAGGCCGTGGAGAACGAGCTCGAGAGCACATACGGCTACACCCAGAACCAGATCGATACCGGCGGCCTGAAGATCGTCACTACGTTCAACCTGCGCATGATGAACGCGCTGTACCGGGCGGTGAACCAGAACCTGCACCAGATGAGAGTCGACGGCCAGGGACTGCCGAGCTACGCCCACGTCGGCGCGCTGCTCGAGCAGCCCGGCACCGGCGCGATCCTGGCCGAGTACGGCGGGCCGAGCTTCAGCGCGGCTAACTGCGCCAAGATCGACTGCCAGTACAACATGGCCACCGAGAGCAGGAACCTGGTCGGCTCCTCGTTCAAGCCGTACGTCCTGGCCACCGCCGTTAAAGATGGCATGAACGTGCAGACCAGCACGCTGGACGGGGTCGAGCCGATGTGTATCCCGCCGGACTCGCTGCCCCCGACGACGCTGTCCACCGAAACCATCAACTGCCCGCTCGACTGGTTCCCCGTGGACATCGGCGGCGAGAACCTGGGGCCGCTCCCCGTGTGGAAGGCGACGGCGCTGTCGTCCGACCCCGGCTACGAGGATCTCATCCACAGAGCAGGCATCGGGCGAACGATCGCCATGGCCAAGGCGTTCGGCGTGAACACGGCCGCCGCGGGGCTGCTGGGCAAGACGAACGACGTCGGGGTGGCTCTCGGCATCGGCTCGCTCACCGTGGAGGAGCAGGCGACCACGTTCGCCACTCTCGCGGCCGACGGCGAGTACGCGACCCCGCACGTCGTCGCCCAGATCACGCAGAACAACGGGAACAACGTTCCGATCAAAGTCACGCACCGTCAGGTGCTGAACTCGGCGCAGGCCGCCGACGTGGATTACGCCCTCTCGTTCGACACCCAGTCGTTTGATGGCGTCGATGGGACGGCGTTCCCAAACGGGGTGCTCAACCCGGTACGGCCGACCATCGGCAAGACCGGCACCACCGACTTCGCTCAGTCCGCGTTCTTCATCGGCGCAATCCCGCAGTACTCGCTCGGGGTCGGGATGTTCACCAACAGCCAGAACGAGCAGCCGGGCGGCGAGACGCTGAATATCCTGCCCCAGCTCGTCGGTAACCAGACCGGCGGGTACGGTGGCGCCTGGCCGACGGCGATCTGGGACACGTTCATGAACAACGGCTTCATCTCCAGCCTGCCGATCAAGCAGCTGCCCACGCCGGATTACGTCGGCTTTACGACGTGGGACCAGGTGCCGCAGGCACCGAAGAAGCCCAAGCAACAGAACCCGAACCAGGGCCAGAAGCAGTGCACGCCATTCCAGCGGCGGCTGAACTTGTGTACCGGCGGAGGCAACCCCAACCCCAACCCGACTCCGACGCCCACTCCGACTCCGACTCCGACGCCGTCCCCGACGCACTCGTTCGGTGGTGGTGGCGGCGGTGGCGGAGGCGGCCAGACCATCAACGCCGTGCCGCTAGCGGCCGAGGATCCGGCGGCGACGGCTGCCGCCAGGAAGCCGGACTCAGGCTAGTCCTGAGACACGGCAGGTGCCGCCGGATCACGCGAGCGACATGATCCGGGATAGTCCCCGCTAGCCGGCCAGCCGCGCGCGCAGCCAGCGGATGTCGGCGGCCGGGTCGGGCGTCTCGCACACGACCGGTGCGCCAGCCGCCCGGACCACGTCCAGAATGAGCGAGGGGTCGATTGTGCCCGACTCCAGGCCAGCGTGCCGGTCCCGGCCGGAGCCGAACTCGTCCCGTGAATTGTTGCAGTGCACGAGGTCGATCCGGCCGGTGATCGCCTTGAGCCGGTCGACGATCCCGTCCAGTTCCTCGCCCGCGGAGTTTGCGTGACAGGTGTCCAGGCAGAACCCGACATCGCCGCCGGTGGCCGCGCTGTCGGTGACGACCTCCCAGAGCCGGGCGATGGCGTCGAAGCTCCGGGCCATCGCGCCGTCGCCGCCCGCGGTGTTCTCGATCAGCATCGGCAGCGGCCGCTCGATTCGCTCTACGGCCTTACGCCAGCTGTCGTAGCCCTCCTCGGGGTCCACCCCGGCCGTTACGTGGCCGCCATGCACGATCAGGCCCTTGGCGCCGATCGCCGCGGCGGCGGCTAGCTGCTGCTCGAGCAGCTTCCGGCTGGGAATCCGGATCCGGTTGTTGGGTGAGGCCACGTTGATCACGTAAGGCGCGTGAACGTAAGCATCCACGCCCGCGGCGGCGAATGCCTTGGCTACTTCGGCTGGCTCGCCATCGCCGGGAAAGGTGGGAGCCTTCCAGCCCTGCGGGTCGCCGAGGAAGAACTGGACGACTTCGGCGTCAGCGGCCTGGGCCCCGGCCAGCGGGTCGCCGTCGTGCAGATGGGCTCCGATGCGGACCATGCCCCGAGCCTAACGGGAGGTACGGTTCAGCCGAAGCCGCCGTGCGCGACGCTCAGCCCAAGCCCCACGAACGCGGCGATGATGCCCGCCATGATCACGACCCGTTGCTCCCTGGTGTTGGAGACCATCTGCGCGTACAGGCCGACGACGAACGCCACCAGGCCGAGCACCGAGCCAGCCAGATGGGCGCGCACGATGAAGCCGATCGCGAACGCGACCATCCCGACGACGAAGGTGAACGCGGTGAGGCCGTTCTCCCTCGGATGGCGCTCGCCGTCGCTGTTCAGCGTCAGGCGAGCACGGGACTGGCTCCGGGTGGCCTCGGGCATCACACTGACTCCCTGCGGGATGCGTTATGGGTCCTGCCGACTGCGGTTTCCCGCACCGGGCGAGCGGAAGGCAGCGGCGCCCGATGGCGATCAGCTTAGCTGACACCGAATCTGACCCTGCGCCCCGTTCTGGATCCATCGCAGTGAACCGTCGGTGCCTGCTGGTATGCTGGCTCGGCCGCGCTGGGCCACTGTGGTGGCGCGCGGCTCCTCCTGTCACGGAGAGACCGTGGCCGCGTCAGTCCAGAGGAGGCAGGGTTAGCTCATGCGCCATTACGAGATGATGGTCATCCTCGATCCGTCGCTCGAGGAGCGCACCATCCAGCCGTCGCTCGACCAGTTCCTGAATGTCGTCACGACGGCCGGCGGCAGCGTGGACAAGGTAGACGTCTGGGGCCGGCGTCGGCTCGCCTACGAGATCGACAAAAAGTCAGAGGGCATCTATACGGTCATTGATATGACGGCAGAGCCGGAGACCGTCAAGGAGCTTGACCGCCAGCTCAACCTGAACGAGGCGGTCCTGCGCACGAAGATCATCCGGCCAGACCAGAGATGAAGGCACCGGCCGGGGTGACCCCGGCCTGATGCCACCCGAGCGCCCGGGAGGACCCGATGGCAGGCGACACCCAGATCACCATTGCCGGCAACCTCGTCGACGATCCGCAGCTCCGCTACACCCCGACCGGCCAGGCCGTGGCCAACTTCCGCATCGCATCCACGCCGCGCTGGCAGGACCGGGCCACGGGCGAGTGGAAGGACGGCGACTCGCTGTTCTTGTCTTGCAACGTCTGGCGGCAGGCGGCCGAGAACGTGGCCGAATCGCTGCAGCGCGGCATGCGGGTCATCGTGCAGGGCAGGCTGCGGCAGCGGTCTTATGAAACCAAGGAAGGCGAGAAGCGCACGGTCTACGAGATCGAGGTCGACGAGGTCGGCCCGTCGCTGCGCAACGCCTCGGCCAAGGTCACCAAGTCCAGCCGGTCCACCGGCGGCGGTGGCTTCGGCGGCCAGTCCGGCCAGTCCGGCCCGTCCGGGGGTAGCGGCCAGTCCGGGTATGGTGGAGGTGGCGGACGGCCAGCTGACGACCCGTGGGCATCCGATGCGGGCGGCGGCGATGGGTTCTCCGACGAACCCCCGTTCTGAACCATTTCCCCGACCGCCGGACGGGCCTCAGCCCGCCCGGCCCGACCATCCCCGCCGCAGGCGGGGCTCTGCTGAGGAGCACCACGATGGCCAAGCCACCTATTCGCAAACCAAAAAAGAAGGTCTGCCTGTTCTGCCAGGAGAAGATCGCCCACGTGGACTACAAGGACACGGGGCTGCTGCGGAAGTTCATCTCCGACCGCGGCAAGATCCGGGCCCGGCGGGTCTCAGGTAACTGCACGCAGCACCAGCGCGATGTCGCCACGGCGATCAAGAATGCGCGCGAGATGGCGCTGCTGCCGTACACCAGCACGGCACGATAGAGAGGCTGCGCACCGATGAGCGGTACGCCGATGAAGCTCATCCTGACCCAGGAGGTCACCGGCCTGGGCGCCCCCGGCGATGTGGTCGAGGTGGCGGGCGGCTACGGCCGCAACTACCTGGTGCCGCGCGGCCTTGCCATGCGCTGGACCCGCGGCGCGGAGAAGCAGATCGAGCTGATTAAGCGCGCGCGGTCGGCCAGGGAGATCCGAGGGCTCGACGACGCCAGGGACGCCGCCGGCCGGCTCGCGTCGATGCACGTACGTCTGGAGACCCGCGCGGGCAGCGGTGGCCGGCTGTTCGGCTCGGTATCGCCTTCCGACATCGCGGCGGCGGTGAAGGCGGCAGGCGGCCCCGAACTGGACCGGCGCAGGATCGAGATCAAGAACCCGATCAAGACCGTCGGCGCCCACCAGGTGACGGTCAGGCTGCATCCCGAGGTGGCCGCCAGCCTGGACGTCGAGATCGTCGGCGCCTGAGGCCTGCCTGACCTGGCCGCCGCCCGGCAACGTCATTCGGCGGCGGACAGGTAGCCGGGCAGCCGCTTGGCCAGCTCGGGGTTGGCGTCAGCGACCATTTCCCAGATCGCGGCCAGGCGGCGCTGGCTGGTGGTGTCCGCGCCGGGATCGGCCGTCGTGTCCGCCAGCTCATCGATGGCCTGGCAGATCCGGCCAAGCCGCTCGTCCTTAGTCGAACACATGCTCGAATCATAGAGAGCCCGGTGCCTGGCCGTCCGCCAAACGCTCGTATCCCGGCGCGCCCCGTCGTGTCCCCTCTGGTGTCCAGGCCAGGTCCGTCCACGTCTGGCCGGCCGGCTCCGCGTGCCGCCACACCGATGGCCAGGAGCCTCACATGTAACGTCGCACGTGAAATTCCTAATGTGGATAACTTCCGGCCATTGTGGACGGCCTCCGGGCGCAGAACTTTTTCCCACCCACACCCAGTGGACGGCATGATCCCAGGCAGACACGCCGTTGTGGCCAGCCAGCCGGGAATATCCACAGTGCTATCCCCAGGTGGCGCACAGCGACGGCGGCGTGTCTGCACAGGCTATCCACAGGCCTGTGCACAGCATCGTTGGACGTCGGCTGGCGCTGGGCCCCAGACTGTCGGAGCCGTCCGATAGAACGGCTCCAATGGCTCGCACGGGCGGCCGCAGGAATGTGCGCCGCAATGGGGGAGGTGGGCACCGGGTGAGTGTCGCGGAGATAGCTCCTCGCGATGAGGAATTCGAGCGGACCCCCCCGCACGACCTCGCCGCGGAGCAGTGCGTCCTGGGCGGGATGCTGATGTCCAAGGACGCGATCTCCGATGTGGTCGAGGTGATCCGCCCCGGCGACCACTACCGGCCCGCGCACCAGCTCGTGCATGAGGTCATTCTCGACCTGTACAGCCGGGGCGAGCCGGCCGACCCGATCACCGTGGCCAACGAGCTGACCAAGCGCGGTGAGATCGCACGGGTGGGCGGGGCGCCGTACCTGCACACGCTCATGGCGTGCGTGCCCACCGCGGCCAATGCCGGCTACTACGCCCGCATCGTGCGGGAGCGGGCTGTCCTGCGCCGCCTGGTGGAGGCCGGCACCCGCATCGTCCAGCTCGGGTACTCCGGCGACGGGGATGCCGACGAGATCGTCGACCGGGCCGAAGCCGAGGTGTACGGGGTCACCGACCGCCGGGTCAGCGAGGACTACCTGGCGCTGTCCGAGATCATGCCGGGCGCGCTGGACGAGATCGAGGCCATCGGCAGCCGGGGCGGAGGGCTGACCGGGGTGCCTACCGGGTTTGCCGATCTCGACGCGCTGACCAACGGCCTGCATGCCGGCCAGATGATCGTGATCGCGGCGAGGCCCGCGCTCGGCAAGGCGCTGACGCTGGACACCCCGCTGCCGACGCCGGCCGGCTGGACCACCATGGGCGACGTGGCCGTGGGCGACCAGCTGATCGGCGCGAACGGAAGGCCGGTCAACGTGGTCGCGGCGACCGAGGTCATGCACGGGCGGCCGTGCTACGAGGTGGCGTTCTCGACCGGTGAGGTCATCGTGGCCGATGGCCAGCACCAGTGGCTCACCTGGACCAGCCCCGGTGACGCGGCCGTGGTGACCACCGAGCAGATCGCCGTGGAGCTCGGCCGCAAGGCGAGGAGGCCAGACCATGCCGTGCCGGTGTCCAAGCCATTCGATCTGCCCGGCGCTGACCTGCCGATCCCGCCGTATGCGCTGGGCGTCTGGCTCGGGGGTCCTTACACGGCGACGGCCGGCCTGATCATCGCGGACCCGGAGATCGCCATGCGGTCGGCGGCCGCCGACTTCACCGCGATCCCGGCGCTGTCGCATTCCGGCACCGGCGAGAAGCGCATTCCGCCGCCCTATCTGCGGGCCAGCCAGGCACAGCGGCGGACGCTGCTGGCCGGAATCCTCGATATCGGCGGGACCGTGGCCAGCAACGGCGGCATCCGCCTGGCCGTGACCAGCCACGGGCTGGCGCAGGATGTCAGGGAACTGGCCCTCAGCCTTGGTTACCGGTGCTCCGCGCCCGCCAGGCAGGCGCGGCGAGGCGTGGCGGCGGCCCCCCGTTACGTGGTCAGCTTCCTGACCGACGATCAGGTCTTCCTGCTCAGCCGCAAGCAGCGGCTGCACAAGGAACGGCTGCGCCACGATCCGCAGCAGACCCGGTGGCGCCACATCACTGACGTACGCCGGGTGCCGTCACGTCCGGTCCGGTGCGTTCAGGTCGACAGCCCGGATCACCTCTACCTCGCCGGTGAGGGCATGATCCCGACGCACAACTCGACCCTGGCCCTTGACCTCGCCCGGGCGGCCTCGGTCAAGGCGGGCCTCACCTCGGTGATCTTCAGCCTGGAGATGAGCCGCAACGAGATCACCATGCGGTTGCTGTCGGCCGAGGCCCGAGTCCCGCTGCATTCGATGCGGACCGGCCAGATGGGCGAGGAGGACTGGACCCGGCTGGCGCGGCGGATGAGCGAGGTCGTCGACGCACCGATGTTCATCGACGACTCGCCAAACATGTCGATGATGGAGATCCGGGCCAAGTGCCGGCGCCTCAAGCAGCGGCACGACCTGCGCCTGGTGATCATCGACTACCTGCAGCTGATGAGTTCCCCGAAGCGGGTGGAGAACAGGCAGCAGGAGGTGTCGGACATGTCCCGCTCGCTGAAGCTGCTGGCCAAGGAACTCGAGGTCCCGGTGGTCGCCGTGGCCCAGCTGAACCGCGGCCCCGAGCAGCGAAGCGACAAGCGCCCGCTCCTGGCCGACCTGCGCGAGTCAGGTTCCATAGAGCAGGATAGTGATGTAGTTATTCTGCTCCATCGCGAAGATGCCTATGAGCCGGAGTCACCACGGGCCGGTGAGGCGGATTTCATTGTGGCTAAGCACCGGAATGGCCCGACCGCTACGGTAACGGTCGCATTCCAGGGACACTACAGCCGATTCTGCGACATGGCCAGGATTTGAGTCATTGGGCTGTAGGGTCTCACGTCGCGTGACGTAATCTCACAGTCAATGTCGTACGGATGTCGCATACGACATTCTCGTGAGACCGGCCATAAAGTGTCCTCGGAATTGTCAGACGGCTGTGGGACCGTAGTCACGGTGTCGCCTGTAGTAGCAGACATCGTGACCCAGGTGGCATCAGTGAGGCGGTGCCATGACAGCCAAGTTGGCAACGGTGAGCTTCCGCACGGAGACCGGCGTGGCCAAGGACGAGTCCTGGACGGTTGTCGATAGCGCCGAGCTGTCGAACACGGCGCCGTGGAGGACGTTTCGCTCTTACAAGGGCCAGAACGCCTTGCTCACCACTCAGGAGGCCGCTGAGTTCCTGGGCATCTCACGGCCGACGCTGGTCCGTCTGCTTGAAGACCGCGAGATCGCGCATGAAAAGCGCGGTCGGCACCGCCGTGTC
>Ga0335075_10001848_pt1 | contig 34425 bp, 27 predicted proteins | sample Lox_Sample_24_FD_206723 | JGI IMG/M metagenome (GOLD analysis project Ga0335075, IMG submission 206723) | Soil microbial communities from Loxahatchee National Wildlife Refuge, Florida, United States - Lox_Sample_2.4 | ecosystem: Environmental > Terrestrial > Soil > Wetlands | place: USA...
TTCAAGTTTCGCACTCACCTTCTTCGTCTTTTCAGAGCCTTTGTCAGCCCGCTTAGTTTTCTCAGCCATGCGCAGAGGATAGAACAACTATTTGTATAATGCAAGTACTTTTGCAACGATTAATACGCTTCCCATGTCGCGCCGCGCCTGGCCGATTACATAGGTTGGTCCGTGTTTGAAGAAATCTGCGGCCAATGGCTTCAACTGCACGCGAAACAGCGCCTCGGCCTCACGGTTCAACAGATGGCTCGGTACTGGAGCCGGGACGGTCGCACCGAAATCGACCTCGTGGCGGAACTCGATCACGGAACTTACCTCTCTGGTGAATGCAAGTGGCGCGCGGACAGCGTAACGCGGCTGAGCGATTTGGGCGCCCTCCAGGCGAAGGTCGCCGGCCTGCCAGAAGCGCATTGGCGGAACAAGCCCGGCTACATTCTCTTCGCGTTGGGCGGATTTTCGTCCGAACTGCTGCAGCTTGCCCATGATCCGGCTGAACGGCTCTGTCTTGTCGCGGAGGCCGACATGCTAACCGGCACCCGTTGAGACCCAACCTGGTGGGTTCCGGAGGAGGCTAAAGCAGCTCTTACCCAGACACTGGCCCGTTCAGTACTTGTCCTGCTCTTGTCGCGGAAGCCATGCTCGATGCATTACTTGCAGTGGTGGCGACAGCCAGGCGAACAGTGTTATTCCGAAGAAGGTCACCGACGGGGAAAACGACGCGCTGACGATTCCCGTGAGCGTCACCTGCACCGTCGAGGATCTCGACCGGGAGCTTCCCGAGACCCTGCTTCCCTTCGTTTTGAGCCATCTTGAACTGAAGAACACGCTCGATCGAGCCAGGGACGAGATGGAAGAGGCTTCCAAAACCGCCCGGGCCGAGGCCCGTAAAAAGTCGGGGAGTCAATCGGCAAAGAAGGATCCCGTCGGCTCGCCTGGCAAGCCCGCAGCGACATCGGAAGCGCCGTCTCTGGCGAAAGCCGAGACTCTGAAGGCGGCCGGCCTGTTCGATTCGGCACCCGAGCCTGTGCGAGACGCACCGGCTTCGGGCGGCACACCGCCTCCCTGTGCCGCTTCCGAAACAGGTGAGGACGAGAAGATCCTGCGCGAGACTTGCTCAGAAGCCGCAGACCCCTGGATGAAAGAAGGGGAATGAGGACAACTCAGGACCCCCGGAACGAGGAGAAGAGGCAAACTCCGGCAACAGGGGCCAGGCGATGTAGCATGGGTTCAGTCCGGCGATTACGGTCCCTCGGGGATTCAACATATGGCGCCTCTTCTCTGTCTTGTCGCTGCGTTCCTGCTCTTTCGAATCGTGGGACTGGAGTGGGTCTACTTCGCGGACTGGCATCTGGCTCTTCGCGCTGCCCTCGGCGCGATGTTCCTGCTCACGGCTTCAGCCCACTGGGGGAGGCGAAGAGTGGATCTGGTTCGTATGGTTCCGGAGAGGGTGGGTAACCCCGCGACATGGGTGAGCGTCACCGGCGTTGCAGAGATTACCATGGCGATCGGGCTTCAGATACCGCGGCTCGCGCCATGGTTCGCGGCCATTGCCGTCCTGATGCTGTGCTGCCTGTTTCCGGCCAATCTGAAAGCCGCTCGCGAACATCTGACCATTGGCCGGAAACCGGTATTGCCGGCGGCGCCCCGTTTTCTGATTCAGCTGGTCTTCATCGCCGCGCTGACAGGAAGCGTCTGGCCCAGTCGGTAAACGCCCCCGGTCGAGACAAATCCAGACACAACATCTCCACCAGAAATCCACAGGCGGATTGTGCGGATTTTCTCTCGGCAGCGGCCACGACTCTCAGTGCACTCGCCAAAGAGACAAGTGCCTGGGAGTGGACCGACAGGGTTGTTTTCGTGCGACGATAAGAATCTGACGAGGACTCAGAGCCAGTCGGCATCCCCAGTTGTTACGAGTCGGCAGTCCCGGCCCCGGCTGCTTTCCCGCCGCCGAACAGACCGTAACGCCAGAGCATCACGAACCACAGGATCACGCCGCCGGCAAAGAGCGCCAGAAACAGTGGCAGCACCGACCACTGCGTTTTTACGGCGAACTGCCCGGGGTGAAAGTACGGCTCCAGATAAGAATTCCGCAGGATGTCGCGCATCACGGACATGCACGCAATCACCACGCCTATAATCGCGGGCACATAGAACGCGGCCACACGGATGTTTTCCCGGTGCAGCGCATCCGACATCAGATAGACAGCGGCAATCGCCCCCGTGATTCCGACGAGAAGCAGCACCGTCGCCAGCAGGTTGCCGCCCATGAACAGCATGCGCAGGGCGGGCGGCTGGCTGACGAGAAAGACGATGCCCACCACGAACTGCGCCATCGTGGCGAGCATAAAGGTCCTGCCGCCGAAGGCGAGAAGCCGGCCGGCATACTCGCGGTCGCGCTTCCAGCTGGCCAGTGCCATAAAGACCAGGAGAAGCCCGCCCACGGCCACGGCGGCGACAAAAAAGTGAAGGTAACGGGGGATCAGCGTTGAGTCGCCGAGGTTCAGGTGCCAGCCGCCAGCGCTCGCAAAGTACTTCGCGCCCCAGCGCGCGGGCGCCTGGCTCAGCGTGATGTTGTTGGTGAACAGAAATCCGATCAGGAAGACAAGAATCACGCTGAAGAGCATTACTACGCCCGCCCGGCCTGGATTGCGCCCGCTCCGGTACGAGACGTAGTAAAAGCCGTAGTAGGCCACGGTCAGCAGCACCAGTACCAGGAACCACGGCCACGCCATCAGGATCGACGAGGTGTAGAGGAACTGCCCGTAGAGCACCTGGACGAAAAGCAGCGGCGCGATGCCCAGCGTGATGGCCGCCGGCAGCAGCACGGGCATCTTGTTCGCGATGTCAAAGAACAGTCGCGTGCTCGTGCCGCGATCCTTCACACGCCACTTCGTCAGCAGCGCCATCACACCGCCGCCGAGCAGGAAATTCATGGCCAGAATGTGCAGGACGAAGGTCACAATCAGCAGCAGCTTCAGCAGCCAGTACGGCGCGGGCAGCGGATTCGGGTCCACGCTGGGAATCAGATTCGTCGGCATCATCGTCATTTCCCTCCCTGAGCGGCGCCGGCCGGACCACTGGGCGCGCGCTGCGCATTGATCCATGTCACCAGCGCCGTCCTCTGCCCGGCATTCAGCTTCAGATCCGGCATCAGCGGAAACAGAGTTGTCAGATCCTGAAGCGAGGCGGCGGCTGTTTGCGGATTTTTGTCGAGGTTGGCGAAGAGCGCGTCCCTGGCGCTGACCCGGTGACACATCAGGCAATTCTGGTCGTAGATAGCTCTGCCCTCCGTTGCCGCGTTCGCGGCTGCGGCGGAGACTGGCGCAATGGAATGGAGGTAAGCGGCCAACGCCGCCTGCTCCGGATCGCTCCCCGCAAAGGAAGGCATGACGCCGTTGTGCATGAACTCCAGCCCGCCCAGCATGGCCTTGATCCTGTTCTGGTCCCATTGCCGCAGTTCAATGTAATGTTTCAGGCCGCGGTAAGCGTCCTGCGTGTGGCAGCTCTCGCACTCCACACGGAAGATCTCGTGGCCGACCGCGACCTGATCAGCGGGCGTGAGCGTCCGGTTGTCGATCCATTTCGCCGAAGTGAGAACACCGGCGGAGCTCACCTCGTCCGTGCTGAAGCCGCCGTCGCCGGGAATCTGCGCCGAATAGAGCGAGTTGGCGTAGAGGTAGTTGGAGATCACATACGGCAGCCGCACGGATTCGCGCACGAACTCGAACGAGGCCATGGCGCCGAAGGCCACCAGCGCCACCACCAGGCTGAACGCCAGGTGCATTCTGGCCGGGCGCACCAGCGACACGATCGCCAGCACGAAGACAACCGCCAGCAGCACCCAGGCAAAGCCGGCAAAGCGCGTGGCCGTGGGCATCAGGCCGCGCGTATCCAACCAGACCGCAGACGGAATGGCGCGGATGTACCACCAGCCCAGCAACGGCAGAACCGCCAGTGAGGGCACGATCCACCACGCGCACCAGCGCACGATGCGCGCCTTGAGCGCCGCGTCTTTCTGGACGCTCGCGGTGGTGAGCGCATAGATGCCGGCCAGGGCCAGCGCGATCGCGGTACGGAAGCCCAGCGACGGGAAGTATGTGGGGTTGAAGAAGCCGCTCCAGAACTGGTGATTTCCGGGCCAGCTGCCCGATGTGAGCATGAAGGTGATGATCCCGTTGATGATGACCAGGCTCGCGTAGGCCGCGATGAAGTAAATCCAGCCGTACCATTCATGCAGTTTCGGGTCGAGCTTGTCCCAGCCATACAGATAGAGCAGCGCCGCGGTGATCTCGATGAAGAAGAAGATCCACTCAATCGCCCATCCCCACACGAAGATGTGGATGAGGTCGCTGGTGGCCGTCGGACTGATGAGGCCGATGGTGAACCAGATGCCCACGCCGCTGATGGCTCCGAAGACAACCGTGACCAGCACGAAGAAGCGGGTGTGCCGCTTGAGCCAGTCCAGCAACGCCGAATCGTTTCTGCGGCGCGCACGGCGCTCGGTGATGACCAGGAACAACCCGCCGCCCACGGCGAAATGCGAGACAAAGACGTGCAGCGTTGCCACCATCGCGATCAGCAGGCCTGCGCCGAAAGCAACCTCCCAGACTGGATAATTCATGCAATCCCTCCAGCTCCACTGCTCGAAGCACAGAGATTCTCCTCTGGCGCCTTAAGCTAGCGGACTCACTATTGCTGCTCTTTTACGGGAATCCTGCTGTGATCCGGATCACACATGTGATGGCGCCTGTGAAGCGGCTCGCCGGAGCGACGACTGCGCACAGCCGTGGTCAGCCTGCAAGAACTTTCCCGGGCGTCATCCAGAAATTGATGCGCAATGGCCAGACTGGCTGTTACCGCCGGGCAGGGCGCATTCAGCACATGCAGCGCGGAGCGCTGAGGAACAAAACAGAATTCCTGTACCAGGCTCCCTGCGGGCGACATCGCCTGAGCCGGAACGCAGCCCCGCCCGGAGCCAGGTCTTCGTTCCGCAGAGCCGGCACCAGGCGTGGCAGCCGGCGGCAGAACAACTCTCGGCTCAGGGATGGCTTCAGCTCCTCCGACCACAAGCGGGGACTGCGCAGAAAGAATCGCCAGAATCCGCGGTAAGTGAGGGTATTCGATGGTGTCACGCAGCGAGAAATCTATCCTGCGGTAGCCTCCGCAGGCCAGCGCCAGCACCGCATTCGGACCCGCCTCCACGCCGTCGTGGATCAGCTGCGTGAAATGCACGCCGAGGAACGGCACTCCGGGCTCCGGCACCGGGTAGATCAGATTCCTCACCAGGTACTGGCGCTCAGGACGGATTCTGCCATACTCGCCACGAAAGTAAACCGCCGCTGCAGCGCATTCCAGCACAGCGAAGTGCATCGGATCACATCGCAGCGAACCCAAAATGCAGCATAACTGAACCTCGGGCGGTACTCGAAGGGCAAAGACCTGCCCTATCCGGCCGCCAGCCGCCCTCCAGGAGTCTGGTTTCCCTGCTTCCCCGAAACGATAGCGCTCAGTAAGTCTCCAGGCGACGGGACTGGACCCGATCAGTACTCCGCATCAAGGTTTTTGCAATAAGATTCCTGCTGCCAATGGTTTCCAAAGAGGAGACCCTTGCCGGGGCACTCTGGGAGTCCGCGGTCCCCAACCGGTACCCCAGAAATGCCCTACCCTCAATTCGCATACTTCCGGGCTCCCGCCACCTCAGTGGCGTGGAAGCAGGGCAACGTCACGCAGTGGCCATCTCACGCTCGGGATCCAACCCCACTTTCGTTCGCAGATGCACGTTCAGGGCATCCAGGATTTTGAACGCGCGTTCCGGCTTGATCCCAAAGTATTCATTGCGCTCATCCCGCGAAACCTGGGACTCGCGCATGCCAGGTCTCCGCGCCAGCTCTCACCGCGATACTTCCTGCGCGATGCGTAACGCGATGAGAAGGTGGCCGAGGTCGCTAAGATTCTCCAGCTCGTTAAATTCACGCCGGTTGAGCCATTAGCAGCGTTCGACTTCTTCTCTGAGCTGCAGATGAAGGAATCGATCTCGACGATTTACCGTTATTGAACCTGCGAATTGGTCCCAAGCCTAGCGCAATGAGTGAATGGCCCTCCTGGTGCGAACTCAGGGTGAGATGATCCCCAGCTGAGCAACATTAAGCTCGACGCTGCCGCCTCTACCGTCAACCCAATTGCGGCGTCGTGACCTCTCGCTTTTCGCTCACCCAGTCAGCGCCCATCTCTCCGAGCACGCGCTGAATCGCCGCCAGCAGCGCCTCGATCTCCGCAGTTGTGATCCGCCCGATCGATCCGATTCGGAAACACGACTCGTGCGACAGCTTGCCGGGATAAATTGCGTATCCGAGTTTCCACAGCCGTTCATAGAAGGTGGGGAAGTTGAACGCCGGGATCGTGGGGTACCGGAACGAGGTGATGATGAAGCTCTGATCCTCCTCGCCCAGATAGATTTCAAAACCGAGCGCCTTCATTCCACGGCACAGCGCCTTATGATTCTTTCGATAGCGTTCTCCGCGGCCGCAGACGCCGCCTTCTTCGTCGAGTTCGTTGAGCGCCTGCTCAAATGCCAGAATCGTCTGAATGGGCGGCGTAAACCGGAAGTGGCCGTCTGCCTCCATCTCCGCCCACTGGTCGTAGATGTCGAGGCTCAGCGTGCGTGCATTCCCCTTGCAGGCATGGAGCGAGCGACGGTTGGCAAGAATGAACCCAAACCCGGGGACGCCTTCGATACACTTGTTCGCCGACGAGATGAGGAAATCAATATGAGCGCTGGCCATATCGATCGGCACCGCGCCGAAGCTGCTCATCGCATCCACAATGTACGAGGCGCCGGTGCCGTGTACGACACGCCCGATCTCCTCCACCTGATTCAATATCCCGCTGGTGGTTTCGCAGTGCACAACGGCCACGTGCGTATACCCGGAAGCCCTCGCCAGATACTCCGCTGCAATCCCCGGCGTTAACTTTACGTTCTCAGTCACTTCCAGCACGTCGTAATCGATTCCGTGAACGCGTGCGATCTGCGCGATTCGGCGCCCGTACGCGCCGTTCACCAGCACCAGCAGTTTGCCGTTGCGCGGAACCGCTGATGAGATCACCGATTCCACTGTGTAAGTGCCGCTGCCCTGCATCAGGATGCACTCGTACTCCTCGGGAGGGTACGGACCCAGCTCAAGCAGACGGGTGCGAACGCTGCGCACGGTGGCCAGAAAGTCGCTGTCCAGCGAGCCCAGATCGCGGAGCATAGCCCCCTTCACCGTATCGCTCGTGGTCAGGGGGCCGGGCGTAAACAGAAGCTTCGACGAGTTACCAGAGTGCATGATTGTTCTCCTCCTTGTCGTTGTCACCATAGTGTGGTGCCGGTTCATATCTTGCGCCCACTTTCCCCGGCGACTGATGCGCGAATCGCATTTCTCTGGGGGCCGCGTCGCGACTGAGCGAGGGCCTGAGATTCCACACAGGGATCAGTACCGCCGCGGCGAGAAAAGCTGCGCCGGAAAGTGCGAAGAAGAGTTGATCCCATCCAAAACGCTGGCTGACGAAGACCACCACATACGGCGAGAAGATCGCCCCCAGATGTCCGATGCCGTCCACCAGCCCCGCTGCCGTGCCGGCAGCCCTGGCCTCGCCGATGTCCTGCGCACCTGCGCCTGAAAGCAGTGTGTCCGGACCAAAGGAGAATACACCGGCCAGCGAAATCGCCACCGCTGTGCCCGCAAGCCCGAAGCGCGTCAACGTCGGTTCCAGCACGAGCACGATGGCGAACCCGCCAAGCATGATCGCCGATACCGGCGCGCGGCGCGACTGGCTGAATCGATCCGAAGCGTATCCCGCCAGCACTGCTCCGGCGATGCCGATCAGCTCATAAAGAGAGGAGAGATACCCCGATGACCGCAGGCTGTATCTGAGCCGGTTCACCATGTAAAGCGGCAGCCAAAACATCAGCGCGTACCGGCACATCTCGAGGAAAAAGTAAGAAATGCTCACCATCCATAACGATGACTTGCGGAGCAGCCCGGCCAGCGCCCCCCAGTTCGACCGCACCGAATCGAGGCGTGTCGAACCGCCTTCCGTCTCGGCAGCCAAATCCGTCTGGTCCGGCGCTTCCCTGGCTGCGCCCAGAAACAGCAGTGCGATTCCGAGCAGCAGCAGCGCCGGAAACAGGAATCCCCTTCGCCATCCCAGTTGCGGCAGCAGCCACGTCTGCACTACCGCCCAGGTGGCGAAGACGGTGGCCAGAAAACCGCCCAGAACGTAGTTCGTGCTCCACCACCCCATCACGATGCCGCGATTGTCGCCCTTGAACCACACCGCCATGGTCTTCACCAAACCCGACCAGCCGGTCGACTGCGCCGCTCCGTTGAGGCAGGCGAACACCAGCAGCCAGATCATCGACCCGTGCACGCCCATCAGCAGATTGCTGCCTGCGGCCACCAGCAGCCCGGCGCCCACCACACGCTTTGCTCCAATGCGGTCCGACAGCGGCCCGCAGGCAAATTGGCCGATGGCATACAACAGGCTATAGCCGAACACAATGTTCGCCAGCTCCAGGTTGCCCAGCCTTGCAGCGTGATTCAAAAGGGGAAGCGCCACGCTCAGGTTCTTCCTGCAAAGGTAAAAACCGGCGTAGGCAAGCCAGGTGATCCAGAAAATGCGACGCTGACCGGCAGACAGGCTCATCGGGGCTCCCGTGGGGGCGCGCCGCATCCCGGGACGGGCCAGCCACCGGACTCGGCTGGTGTAAGGACCCAGCGAACACCCGCTTGCGCTGCCAGCGCGACTTCCACGGTCACTGACCGGGAGCCGCCATCAACATCTTCGCTGATCGGCATCTCTTCACCGTCCCGGCAACTGTCGATTGCATAAACGTTCAGAGGGTCGAGTGCAGTCAGCTTATCCGTCCACGGATCGGTTTGGCCATGCGCGAAAGCAGGTAACCGGAATTTAATCTCTGTGCTCTGCCCTGGCGGCTCCAGGATGCTGCTTTGCCTGAATGCCTGAGGACGAAGTCGAGCCGGGCGATCTCCACTGTGAAGCTTCGCAGCTCGAAGTGGCAGTCGAGGATGCAGGACGGAGTCAGTTCTGAATCTTGCTCCCTCTGCCGTTCAGGGGAAGGATCGGGCCCATTTCCTTCGTAAACTGGGTACATGAATCTCTACACAGGCAGCCGCACTCGTCAACTCCGCGCCACCACAACCGTGCAGGCATCTGCCGCAATCCGGGTCCGGGCGTGAGAGCGCCTCTCCGCATTCGCGCCATTATGCTCGATTGGGCAGGCACCACGGTCGATCACGGATCGGTAGCGCCGGTCATCGCGCTCCAGACCCTCTTTACGCAGCACGGAATCGCGTTGTCCGGCGAAGACGCCCGCGCTGGCATGGGTCTGCTCAAGCGCGATCATATTCGCGCCACTCTTGCAATACCGCGCGTCCGCGCTCAATGGATCGCCAATACTGGCAGCGAGCCCGGCGAGGCGGAGGTCCTGTCTCTCTTTGCGGAATTCAGCCCCGTGCAGGTGGAGATCGTCGCAACGCACTCGCACGTCATTCCCGGTGTCGCCGCTGCCGTCCGCGAGTGGCAGAGTCGCGGCATCCGCATCGGCAGCAGCACCGGATACACCCGCGAGATGCTTGAGCCGGTGCTGGAGCAGGCTGCGCGGGAAGGTTACACGCCCGACGCTTCCGTTTGCCCCGACGAAGTATCCGCAGGCCGCCCCGCTCCCTGGATGATGATGAAGAATGCGGAGATTCTAGGGGTCTACCCCCCGCGCGCATGCGTCAAGATCGGCGATACGGTGGTCGACATCGAAGAGGGCAGGAATGCCGGAATGTGGACCATCGGCCTGACTCGGACCGGTAACCTGATCGGTCTCGAGCAGAGTGAGTGGGAACAACTGCCGGAGGCGGAAAAGCAGACCCGGCTGGCTCACGCAACCACGACCCTGCGCGACGCCGGCGCCGACTTCGTGGTCGAGGACGTCGCCTCCTGCGAGGAAGCCCTCACCACCATCGAGAACTATCTTCTCAAAAGTCCGACCTGATGCACCGAATAACCGGCCCGATTTTCAGGTGTCGATCAAGGAGCTACGCTCGTCCACCGCGCCTCCAAGCCTCCGCCCCTTCCCGTTTGCACACATCCATGGCGCAATTTGGCTCTGGTCTGTTCTGAAGGCATACCCCAGGGCACAACGAGCGTTATCGCCAGTGCACGCATTATCAGAGGGCGCCCTGTTTGGGAGGGAAGCTTTGAAGCCAACGCAGGCACCGGGGCAAAGCCCCCGCTATCCTTCCCCGGCACCCCATGCCTCCGTTCGAAGCACGGCGCACTCTCATGATGCATTGAATTTATTTGGCGTCCCCGACGGGAATTGAATCCGTGTTATCGCAGTGAAAGCCGCAACTTAACTGGCAGGACTAACGAATCGCTGAGAACCGGAATGCATCGGACCGAATCCCGGCAGCCGTAGTCCACAACCAAAATACTCCGCGATCGTCCGCGGGCGCGCTGAGCGCTCCGGCTGGACCATGGCTACGCCCCAGCCCTGATTATGCGGAGTCAGCCCCGAGATCTTTCGCAACACGGGCATTCAAACGCCCCCGCCGATCACACCGCAGCCATCTCACGTTCGGGCTCTGCTTCCACCTTCGTCCGCAGACGGACGTTCAGCCCATCCAGAATTTTGATCGCACGTTCGAGGGTAATCCCAAAGTATTCGTTGCGTTCGTCTCGCGAAACCTGGGACTCGTGCACTTCAAGTCTCTTCGCCAATTCCCGCTGAGACACGCCCTGCGCAATGCGCAGCGCGACCAGAAGATGGCAACCCAGAACATCCATTGAGCTTCTTTCGCGGGGAATCCCCTCCGTGCACCTGTGGGCCACTGCGGCGAAGTTTGTCCCCTGGAACGGCCGATGCACTGACAACAGCCCCGAACAGGCCTCGATTCCGTCAGACTCGTCATGACGCCCTTTCAGACCGTTTGAAGCGTGTCTCGCGACATGTCGCAATCGCTGGTAGGGAGAGATCGGTAGCGTAGTCGACGGGGGGTCGGCCGATGGGCTGCGTGCGTGGTGATAAATGGCAAACGTTTCGCGGCGGACCTGGAGCCTGAGGTTCCGCTCCTATGGGCCCATTCGTGAGGCTGCCGGATTGGAGCAGCCTTCGGTCTCCACAAATGCTCCCGAATCGCCAGACCCCGAGGTCCTCGATGACCCCTTCTCAGGACCGTCGACCTTCCAATCGACGCACGTGCTCCTACAAAAAGCCATGACTATCGCGTGTGATTTCGGCTCATCCCATCTTCGCGGGTCTTTATCCCGTTGATGTCATCGTTTAACCCAACTATCTTTGGACTGTCAATTGCTTCTGATCAGAAAACAGAGAGCACAAACGAAGTTACAAGCGCGCCCCGGCACGACATCAAGGGCGTCTCTGGTGGAGGCCAGTGGCGAGAATCTCATTGGAGTGGGTCCGTGCACGATGGGGACAGCGTTCGCACCTCAACATACACGACATCCCGGCTCCGGAGAATCGCACGTGTAAGACGGTAACGGTCTTGGCTATTGCAATCCTGGCTTTGGTTGGGCTGCCGGAACTCATGCAACAGGCACAAGCCCAGACAGATCCTTATGCGGTCATGGCTCCTCTCGAGGAGTACCTGATGCCGCAGGAGGCGGAGATCGCGCTGGCTCGCAGCGCGGCCCCGGCCTCGATCGCGGACGGCGCGACCGTGATGGTGCTGGGGCGGCAGGGATACACGACCGCTGTGCAGGGTACGAACGGCTTTCTCTGCTATGTGGAGCGCTCGTGGTCCAAGGCGACGGATTCCCCGGAGTTCTGGAATCCCAAAATTCGCTCTCCTAACTGTTTCAATGCGGTCGCGGCCCGGAGCGTTGCGCAGGTCTATCTGATGAAGAGCCGGCTGGTGCTGGAAGGCAAATCGAAGACGGAGATCAACCAGGACCTGGCGGCCGCCCTGGCTCACGGCGAAGTGCCTGCGCTGCAACCCGGCGGGATGTGCTACATGATGTCGAAGCAACAGTACCTCGACGATCAGGACAAGAGCTGGCATCCGCACGTTATGTTTTATGTTGCGGGCCATGTAGCGAGCAGCTGGGGGGCGAATCTGCCGGGCTCGCCCGTACTCGCGTTTTATGATGGGGATGCTCGGGTAACGGTTTTCTTTGTAGTGGTTCGCCACTGGTCGGACGGGGCACCGGCTCCGCGCTGAATCGGCACACCGGGGAGTTCCGCCAAGCGAGGGCTTCCGGATAGATGACGTCCACGTAACTTGATCGTCTGGCGCCTCTCGGGCATCTTTGGCCTGAGCCTGAGCTGCGGTTGGATGCTGTCGCCGGTGCGGTGCCGGTCGTCGGTGGCGAGGGAAAATTGCCCGCCTTGCAGGGCCGGCTTTTGTCGCGCTCGACCCGGTTCTCCACAATGTCAGCACATCACCCGGATTGCTCGCGTCTTCGACGCGCTCCTTTCCTCCTGTCAGGCTGTCGAACTTCCAATTGAGGGATGTGTGCCTACATAACACCGTAACTGTGAAGGGTGATTTTCAGTCATCCCGCATTTGTGGGTGTTTATCCCGGGAAGGTCATTGGTTGACCCAACCGTATCTGGGCCGTCGATTGCTGTTGATCTGGATCGCCTGCGGCTCTCTCCTCTCGGCCGCAGGTTCGGTTAGCGACCCGATGTTTCGCTTCAATACATATTTCGGAGGAACCATGCATTTCAACTGCAGTCGCTGGCTGGTCACGCTGCTTCTGATTTTCCCTTTCCTGTGCAAAGCGCCCGAAGTCCTGGCGCAGGGCATTACTACGGGAACGATCATCGGCGTGGTGGTGGATCCGCAGGGGGCGGTAATCCCCAATGCCAAAGTGACCGCCACGAATACGGCCACCGGCGTGGTGCTGCGCACCACTTCCCTGTCCGTCGGCAATTTCGCTTTCCGCGCCGTGCCCATCGGCACCTATCGGGTGCAGGTGCAGAGCGCGGGATTCCGCGCGGCTACCGTGGAGGACGTGCAGGTCTCCTCAAGCGTAACCACCGACCTGAAAAATATTGCTCTGACGGTTGGGGCCTCGACCCAGGTGGTACAGGTGAGCGCAACGGGGACGAATCTGCTGCATCCGACCGATTCCCAGGTGACCACGACCTTTTCCACGCAGCAGATGCAGGAGCTGCCGCTGAATAACGGCTTCGACACGATCACGGAGGTGATCCCGGGCGTGGCGAGCACGCACGGCCTCGACTTCTCCAACACCAACGGCGACAACTACTCCGTAAACGGCCAGAGCGGGCGCGACAACAACTCCGAGATCGACGGCCAGAGCAACAACGATAACTCCGTAGGCGGCCCGCAGATCTTTTTCGGCAACCAGGATGCGATTGCCGAGATTCAGGTGATCACGAACGATTACAGCGCGCAGTACGGGCGCAACGCCGGCGCAGTGGTCAACTACATCACAAAATCCGGCACCAATCAGTTCCACGGCACCGCCTCCGAGCTCTATCAGGGGCAAGCGCTGAGCTCGCTGACCAACGGCGACAAATCGCCACTCTTCGGCTACTGCGCCCCTGGCCAGAGCGCCACTTCGGGATGCACGCAAGTGGTGATGCCGCGATATGTGGAGAACCGCTATGGCGCCACTCTGGGCGGGCCGATCAGCCAGAACCATCTGTTTGCCTTTGGCAGCACCTTCTGGGACCGCGAATTCACGGGTGTCGTGCCCTCGGTGACGCTTCCAGACGTGACTCCGACGCCGGCCGGCCTCTCCGATCTCGCCGCGGCCTTCCCCAACGATCCCGCCGTAGCCATGCTCAAGGCGCTCAGTCCATACTCCGTCGCGACCGGCAATCCTCAACCCATCGCCTTTTCGGCAACCACGGAAAGCGTAACCGGGCCGGGCGGCGCCACCGTGACTATTCCGGTCTCCGGCGTTACCCGCAGCGTCGCTACGCCGTTCACGGACGAAGAAAACATGGGGCGCCTGGACTGGCAGCCTGACAGCGCCGACCACATGTTCCTCCGTTACTTTTACCAGGCGCAACTCTTTCAGGGAGAAGCCGGAACCACGATTGCCGCCGGCGACTGGGTGAACATTCCCAGCAGCAGCAATTCCGTCGGCGCCGACTGGATCCATACGTTCTCGCCGCACTGGGTCGACCAGCTCCGCTATTCGTTCCAGGAGTCCAAGGTCGGTTTTGAGGGCGGAGCCATACCCGATTGCACGCTCACTGACCTCACGGTATGCAGCACGTTTCTCGCCTTTACCGCCACCAATGATGCAGCCCTGGGCATCGACCCCGCCTTTCCCCAGGGTCGCACCGTAAAGGTGACCCAGATTCAGGAAAACGCCACCTGGGCTCACGGTCAGCAGACCCTTCTCTTCGGTGGCGAGTTCGATTACCAGAACTCTCCCAACGTCTTCCTGCCTTTCTACAACGGAGAGTACCTCTACAGCGATATGTCCTCCTTCATGCAGGACTCGGGCGAGCTGCTGCTTGCCAACGGCAACCCAGTCATACCCTTCACGGAGCCGGACACCGCGCTGTACGTGCAGGATGACTGGAAGGTAGCTCCAACCTTCACGGCCCACATTGGCATGCGCTGGGAATTTTTCAGCCAGGCGATCAACAAGCTGCACCAGGAGACGGTCGCGCGCGAATCGAATCCCAGCACCGCCTTCTGGGACACCAGCCTTCCACTTGCCGACCGTACGGTTCCTGCCATCAGCCAATTCTACGGAGGCGTCGAACCCCGACTCGGCCTTGCCTGGAATCCTTCCTTCGATCCCAAACTGGTGGTGAACCTGGGGTACGCCATCAATGCGAACCCTGCGTTCTATAACATCTTCGTCGACGACGCGATTTCCAGCCCCGTGGCCAACACCAACGGCATCGGCTGCAGCGGAACCTGCATCCCGACTAACGGCGACGCCACCGGCGCTGCGGTTCGTACGCAGGATCTGAGCAGTCTGCCCAGAGGTGCCAATCCCCAATTCAGCGATCAGGAATACGTTCCCACGAACTTCCGTACCCCCTACGTCCAGACGTATACCCTCGGCATTACGCACCAGCTGGGCACGAGAGCTGTGGGCGAGATCCGCTATGTGGGCGTCAAGACTACCGACAACTTCCAGTCCACCGATGCCAATCCCTACCTGCTGCCCGTGGCGACCGCCTTCCCCAACTATCAACTTGGAACTTCACTTTGCACCAATGCCTCGGCTCCGGGTTACGGGCGCCCAAACTGCAGCTATTCCAATCTGGACTGGGTCACGAATGGCGGCTGGGCGGATTACAATGCCCTGGAGCTGAACCTGACCTCGCAAAATTACCGCGGCCTGACCGGAACTGTCTCCTACACTTACAGCCGTGAAATCGATAACGTCACTGACGTTTTCGGTACCGGGGGGGCGGGCAGCACAACCTCCTACGCCCAGAATCCACTCAATACCGACCAGGGCGAGCGCGGCGTTGATGGCAACAGCTATCCGAGCGTAGTCGGTCTGTCCTTCCTGTATGCGCTGCCAAACTCCATCGGGTCAAATCGGGTTCTTTCGCACATAGTCAATGGATTGGCGTTGAGTTCGATCTACCGCTACACCAGCGGCCAGCCATTTAACGCGCTCCAGCCTCTGACCCTCGACGGCTACACCGGGGACACCAGCTTCTGCGACTACGAGTTCAACAGTTCCAGCGTTGGCCCGGGCAACGACACCTGCCGTCTGGTTCTCTCCAATCCCAAGGCACCTATGCAGACGGTTGCCTATCTGAACCCGTATACAGGCACGAATACGACTGGACCGACCCCGGCCGCGACGCCGACCTGGGTCGAGTACAACACAGATTCGATGACTTCGGCCGGCGGCTATAACCCAGGATCGCCCGTCAATCCTACCTCCGCCCACTGGATCATCGACAACCAGGCGTACGCGTTATCGGTCAACAATCCCTATCCGGGCTCCGGCCGGAATATCCTGCGCGGCGATCCGTTCAGCGATCTTGACGTGAACGTTTTCAAGACCGTGTCCCTGACCGAGCGCTACAGACTCCGGTTCGAGTTCGACGGCTATGACGTGTTGAACCAGATGTACCGCGGAACTGGTCTGGCGGCCGTCAATGACTACACCCCCGGCGTCACCGGACCTGTGAATCCCTTCCTCAGCACCGCATATAACGTGCTCAGCAATGTGCCCGGCGACATTTCGGGCCAGCGGATGTTCATCTATGGCGCGACCTTCTCCTTCTGAGGTTCCCTTCTGCGAGAGAAATCTCAGAGATCGGGACGCGTCAATAACAAAGGGCCACTCTGGCCCAGGAGGCTGGACTATGTGGAGACGTTTATCGTACGGCCTGGCGCTGGCGGGCCTGCTGTCGGGCGCTGTGGTCTTCGCGCAGAGCACGAACTCCGGCGACATCCGCGGCACGGTCACGGATCAGACGGGAGCGGTCATTCCCGGGGTCACGGTCACGGTGCGGGATATCGACAAGGCGGTCACGAGGACCTACACCACAGACGGAGCCGGCCTCTACGACACCGGATCCATCGTCCCGGACCATTACCTGGTCACCTTCACCAGGACCGGCTTCAAGACCCTGGTGCGCGGGCCCATCACCCTCACGGTTGGCATTCAGGGTCTGAACGCGCAGCTTGCCCTTGGCAGCGCGCAGCAGAGGGTCGTGGTCACCACGAATGTGCCGCTGCTGCAAACCGAGTCGGGAGCGCAGGAACAGACGCTGACTGATACGACGATGGATCGACTGCCGCAGGTAGGGACCGGAGCGGTAGCGGACTGGGAGAACTTCATCTGGCTGCAGCCAGGCGCGGCGGGCGCTCCGGAGAACTCCAGCGTCGCGGTGGCTCCCAATGGCGGGCAGGTCTCCATCAACGGCAATCTGCCCTATGAGACGTATCTGGCCGATGGCGCCACCACCACCCTGCCCATGAGCCAGAACTCCAACGTCACCATTTTTGAAACCACCGCCGAAGTCAACATCAGCGACAACGCCTTTTCCGCGCAGTATGGTATCGGCAACACGGTTTACAACCAGATCACCAAGGGCGGCACCGAACAGTTCCATGGCGAGGGATACGAGTACTTCCAGAACAACGCGATGGACGCCGTCCCGTATGCCTTCGGTACCAACGCCAAAGTTCCCGTACTGCGCTTCAACAATTTCGGATTCAACGTCGGCGGTCCGGTGCTTCGCCGCCGGATGTTCTTCTTCTTCGACTACGACAAGACCATCGACAACGGCGGCGCCGCCATCGGTTTTACCACCGTACCGAACAGCGCGCTGGAAAGCGGCAACTTCACCGGCGCCGGCCTTCCCACCCTCTATGACCCGACCACGCAGACTCTCCAGCAGACGGGCACTTACACCTACACCACGCCCAACGGACCCTACACCCAGACCTGCCCGTGCGTGATCCGCAAGACGTTTCTTGAGGAATACGGCAGCAACGCCATTCCCGGCACCATGATCGATGCGGTGGCGAAGGCGATTCAGACGTATTTCCCGCCCTCCAACACCGCCGGAACGATAACCTCGGGCATCGCGGAGAACAACTTCACCTACAACACGCCCAGCACCAATCCCTACATCAAGTACTTCGGGCGTCTCGACTGGGACATCACCCCCAAAAACCGGTTGACGATGTCCGAAACCGATACCGACAACCCCGCTACTTATCTCAATCAGGGACTCTGTCCCATCAATTGCCAGTCCGGCGACGTCAGCAACGACAACGCCCAGGTCTCGGATGTCTGGACCTTCAGCCCGAACCTGATCAACGAAGCGCGCATGGGGTTCACGGACCAGCTCAATTTCTTCCAGCCGTATACCCTCAATCTGGGCTACCCTGCAAAGCTGGGGTGGCAATTCGCCGAAGCCAATAACTTCCCCAACATCGGAATCAGCGATTTCTACGGGCTGGGATCGCAGTCGAATGCCGTCTACAAGGAGTTTGTCTTCGATCCCTCCGACGTCGTCAGCCTTATCCACGGGCGCCAGGTGCTGCACTTCGGCGGCGAATTCCTCATCAACCGCGCCGATTCCACCGCCTGGGGCAACATCAACGCCGGCAGCATGAACTACAACGGCGATTACACCTCGATGAACGGTCAAACCGCCCTGACCCTGCCTTCCGGGCAGACCTACTCTTCGGGCATGGGGTACGCGGACTTCCTGCTGGGCCAGACCCAGAGCTGGAACGCGGGGGTTACTCCGGAATGGGGCGGCCGCTGGAAGAGCCCGCAGATGTTCGTTCAGGACGACGTCAAGTTGCGCCCCAGTCTGACCGTCAATCTTGGCCTGCGCTATGAGATCGAGACGGGCTGGTCGGAAGTGAAAGGCAACGAGGCGGCCTTCGATCCCACCGTCGTCAACCCCGCCAACGGCTCCCTGGGTGCCATGTGGTATGGCTTCAGCCACGCCAATGGACGGACCTCTCTGCAGGCGCCCAAGTACGACATCATCCTGCCGCGAGTGGGCTTCAGCTGGGAGCTGATGCGGCAAACCGTTCTCCGAGGCGGCTTCGGCGTCTACGCGGCCTCATGGAGCGACGACACCTACGGTGGAGGCATGGGCGCAGCCTTCGGCAGCAGCGGCAACTATAGCGATACGACGAACGGTCTTTGTCCGGTCGTGCAGCTGAACGGCACCGGCGCAACGCCCGACACCACCGACCCAGGTTGCGGAAGCGGCTCGTTCAACGCAACCAGCCTGGACGCCCACTATCTCACCGCGCCCACCACCCCCAACGCCTTCAACGGACAGGGTGTCACGTACAACGAGTACCACACGCCGGTTCCCACCAACGACCAGTGGTCGCTGGGCATTCAGCGGCAGCTCGGACTGAACTACGTAGCGAAGCTCACCTACGTGGGCAATCATGGGTCGAATCTGAACTTCCCGGTGGACATCAACCAGGTCCCCGAGAGCAAGCTGGCGCCCAGCGATCTGGCCGACGAACCCTACCCGCTCTTCCAGGGGATCAGCGGCAGCACCAACAACGCCGTCTCCAATTACAACGCCCTGCAGGCTGTGATGACCCGGCGGTTCAATCAAGGGCTGCAGTTCAGCGCCAACTACACCTGGTCGCATTTCCTCGACGATCAGGATTCCTCTGGATGGGCCGACCGAGGCGGCTGGCAGAACTATCAGAATGCCTTCAATCCCGCGGATAACTACAGCAATTCCAACTACGACATCCGCAACATGTTCAAGGCCTGGGGTATCTACGATCTGCCCTTCGGCAAGGGTCGCCTCTTCCTGAACAGCAATACCGCTGTCGATGAAGTCGTTGGCGGCTGGCAGTTTGCGGCCACTCTTGTAGAACAGGGGGGCAACCCGGTCAGCATCACCACCGGCGGCAACAACTCCTCCTACAACCAGTCAGGCAGCTACACGCAGTACGCCAACCTGGTCGGCAACTACAAGCTGTCGGGAAGTACCAAGTCTCGTCTCAACGAGTGGTACAACCTGAGCGCCTTGGCAGTTCCGGCTCCCGCTACCTACGGCGACTTCCGCAGGAACATCGTTTACGGCCCTGGCCTTTCCGATGTGAACGCCCAGTTGGGCAAAACGTTCACCCTGTGGCCGGAGCGTGGCCTGCAAATGCATATCGAAGGGGAGGCGTTCAATGTCCTGAACCACCCCAGCTTCGGGCAGCCCGGCAATAACGCCATCGGCCCTGGACAATCCGCTCAGATCACCGGGGTCACTGTGGGTGGCCGAGACTTGATGCTCTATGGAAAGATCACCTTCTAACCACGAATACCTCCCATTGTGGTCAGGGCCGGAAAGAACGGTTTCCCAGGCCGTTCTTTCTCCCTCGTTTCGAGCATGCTCCGGCATCCTGTGGTTGCTATGTCCCCGAAGACTCTCCTTCTGGTGTGGGCTTGTAGTACCCGGGATCGCATTATCCTGCCTCGGTCAGCCCCTGCCGGGCAAACAACGCCGGGCTCGTCGACTTTGCGCTGTGCACGTTCTGCAGTGCACGCAGCCATTCGCGAGCAGTGTCTGCGGACCGACGAATCCGACGACGGCCACTGCATCCCGCATCGGGATCGACGGCAATACCGCTCCCCTGGCGCCGGCCCCGCCGCTCGCTCTCGTGTTCGTTCAATCATAAGGATTTCTCCGTCAAAGAGGTCCAGAGAGACGTCTTTTCGTCATCCATTTCGTGAGCCGGGAGGGAAGCGCGCCGGGAGCTGACGAACCTTGAACTCTGCGGGTACCGACATCAGCGTCCAATGCTGACCACCATCGAATTCATGGACTTCAAGTTCGTGACGGTCAACTGAGTAAGAGCACCAATGTATCTCATCTTCATCGGTGATCCCCGAAGTAAGACGCCACACTGGCCATCGCATGAACTGAGACTCTCTCAGCCTCCGCCATCGGCGGCTAAGTATAACGGGTATCTGTCGAAGCATAGTACTGTGACAACAGCCCACGCCTCAATGCCAGGCGTGCAGTCCCGCTGATTGGCAAAGCCACGCCGTTGCGCAAGTGAACAATGGCGTGACCGCGCCGGGGAAGGTGGAACTCCGTGACATGGTCCAGATTTACGATTGCGTTTCTGTGAACGCGAAGGAAGCGCTCTGGATCCAGGTGCGTATAGGCGTTCTTGATCGTCGTTCTGTGTTCGTAGCTGGTATTTTCCAGGTGTAGCCGAATTCGGTTCCCATCACTTTGAATCCACAATACATCACTCATCGACACCAGAACGATTTTGTCCCCTGCCTTAACGGCCATCCGATTCACGTACTTCTCAGGCGCTGTTCCGGAAGCTTTCCTCAGTTCGGGGGCCGGATCGATTCCATAGGCAGGCCCCGCTCCTACGAGTTCCGGATGCGAAGCGTCGGAAAGCACATGCTCCGAACTCCCCGAGCGAGGTCCTTCCTGATTCGAAAATGAGGCATTCCATCCGGGCAGGATCATACCGCAGCTCCATTTGGGGTACTCTACCAGAGAACAAGCGCAGGTAACGTCAGGTTATGGGCACGTTCGTCGGTCAAAGACAGATCCTCATGACCAGATTCATCCACTCCGCCTGTCAACTGTTCTGCCCATCATGTTTTCCGCTGGGGTTGAATTGATGCTTGACGGGCATAGAATATGTTGATATCAAACTAGTGGAACGTATGTCAAGTGCCAAGCCGGTTTCTTTTGCCACGACCATGCACGTGCGGGACTGCTGCCTTTGTCTGCACGTGCAGCGGGCCGCGCGCGCCCTGGCAAGGCGCTTCGATGAAGCGCTGCGGCCGGTGGGCCTGACAAATGGCCAGTTCTCGCTATTGATGTCGCTGAATCGTGCCGAGGCGCCGGGCATGGCCGCGGTGGCCGACCTGTTGGCGATGGACCGGACCACTTTGACGGCAGCGCTCAAGCCGCTCGAACGGCGCGGGCTGGTGAAGGTCACGGTGGATCCCAGGGACCGGCGCGGTCGGAAGGTGCATTTGACAGTGCAGGGTAAGAGGCTGCTGGCGGAGGCTGCTCCTGTGTGGGAGCGGACGCATGCCGAGGTAGAAGGCGCGCTTGGACACGGAGATCCGGAGCGGCTGCGTCGGGATTTGCGGAAGCTGGGGTAAGAAGCAATCATCGGCATCCTGCATGCTGGTTCTCTTCCTGGCCCTCGTTCTGGTTAAACAACATCTCCACGTGCTGGCGCAGGTGGTCGATCATGGTCTCGGCCACCTCGGGGCCATCCGCGCCCTGGCCAGGATGAACGCGTCTTTTAGCACCGCTTGGGTGTAGAGTGCCAGGCCCGCCGGCGTCCAGTTCCGTGCACGTCGTGCGTCTTCACCGCCACAGCAATGTCCGGCTCCAGTGTCGCCGCGTGCCCGCTGATGGTCCGCTCGCACACTTCCTGCAGCTGCGGATGCGTCGCGTATACCTCCTGCATCATCGTTCCCGCAAGGCAAGTCACCTCCGCCAGCTCGCCCCGCAGCAGCTCCCTGCGGAAATCGATGCAGGCCAGCAGCCGGTCCAGGGGATCGTCCAGCGCCCGGCACGGTGCCGATGCAAACCGTGCCCCCGTCACCGCGTTCCAGTGCTCGGCCGCTGCCAGCGCCAGCCCCTCTTTGCCCTTGAAATGGTGAAAATAGCAATCCGCTTGACTCAGCTGATCTCAATATCTTGGGGACGGAGGGCCGACTGGCCGCAAGATGTTGCACTTCCCTTGGATCGAGTCGTGGTAGATTCTGCGTTCCACGGCCAGGGGGCCGCACGCACACTCTACGAGCACCTGTTCGAATTTGCAGGGTCAGAACGGCAGAGTCTGATTGTCTGCGAAGTGAATGTGGACCCGCCCAATTCAGCGTCGGATATATTTCACAGACGACTGGGATTCACGCTCGTCGGCGAGAACCTGATTCCATCGGGCAAGCGTGTGCAATACCTCGCAAATCACATCGACGCTTCTGCGGCCCAGTCCAACGATTGCGGCAGGGAAACGGCGGTGGCGGACCCGACTCGCCGAGCACTCCTGGCCCGCCTTCCCCAAGGAGAAGCGACCGTCACCGAGCTCGCCGAGCCATTCAACATGACGGCGCCGCGCCCAACTGTTTTGGCCGGCTTTGTGTCTCACCCATTCGGCATTAACCTCCCGAACGTCTTCGTCGCGTTCGCGCCCTCATAAACAATGACGATTCCAACCATCGGAGGTTTCAGAATTGCGATTCAATATGGAAGTGCGGGTTAAAGACCCGTTCATGCCAATCGAATGCCTGCAGCTGACGACCTGTTCCCGATGCAGAGGCGAGACTGCGCAGACATGCGTTTGCAAGTGGTTGCCAGCGACCGCAGTCAATCTGGCAAGCCTCAGGACGGATGAACTCCAGAGTTCTCCGTGCCACAGACTTTGCCGAGACGTATTAAAACCGTAATGGTAGAGGTGCAGCAGGGTTCGCCCGGAAGTCTCCTGCACCTCCATGGAAACCGTCGATTCGACGTGCATGGCCTCATCGTTTCGGTTCCAGGTCAATGCGATCTGCCTGGGCTGGCGGCTCAGCCACGAACCCCGGACCTCGATCAGCGACGCCTCGTCGCTCTGGAATTGAATGGAATATCCCGAGCCAGCCGATAATACCGAAACAGACCGGAACCCTGGCGCCCGCAACCATGCTTCAATATACTCGGGCTCGGTCAAAGCATAGAAAATGGAGTGGATATTAGCTGGAATCAAAAGGTGCACCCAGAAATCCCACCGCGCACGACTATCCTGACTTCGTGAACCCTTGCGTAATAGATCAGCAACCGGATACCGTTGTGTACTCATTGAAGCCGACTGTCCCCTCTGCGAGCAAAGCTGCCTTTCAGCCTGCACTGATGACTAAGTGTCGCCTGTGCTGTCCCGCTGATCCGAAAAAGCCACCGCGCTGGGATAGACGCTACTGAGAGTGCCACGCATCGGTGACCGTTAGCTCGGTCCACCATCAGGATCTTGATCGATGGTGTTGGCAAAGGCCCGGTGCCAGACGATCCGACTACAGCAAGACGTGGTTACGTACGACCCACCCGAATGGCAAATTACCATGCAATCGATGTGCCAGACCTCGGCCTGCAGGATCCCGCACCGCAGTGATGGACACCCCCTAATTCATGACGAATGCTAATCTGCGCCAGGTTATGTGGATTTCTGAAGATGCTTGATATGTGATTCGGAATTACGAGAAGCGTGATATAACGCAATCAGGTGATCGAGATCCGACAAATGAACTGCTGATTTATTGAGTCGAGTTGTTTTTGAATGCCAGACATTGTCGGAGACGCAGAGCGGACCTCGGGAGATTAGCCAGGAAGAAATGACGACAGGAAGGAGAATACTAGAAAAAATGTGCAGCTGCAGGGGAGGTATACCTGCCGCTGCACAAAAGAGGCGGATTGCCGATAGTCGGTCGTGACTCCGACTTTCGGCCGCAATGGGTACCGCCCCAAGCATCATTTTCCCTTCGATCTGTGCCGCCCGCGTTGTGGTTGCCAAAAGGGAAGAGTCGGACATTAAGTTAATACTGCATGGTGACACGTAAAGTCCGCCGAATTGATATAGAAGTCCATAATCACACAGAGCTGACGCTTTATAGCCATGCGTCGGATAGAGTCTCGTTCCCGTATCGGATGAGCAGTGTATATCTCCCTGTGAATGCGGTATAGGAAAAGGTGGTCGCAAGCGGCCACCTTCGGTTTCAGCTGCGATCGTGCCTAGAAGGAGTACTTCGCTTCCAGTTCGATGACACGGGCATACGGGAGTTGCGACCTGACCGTCATGACGCCGAAAGCGTTCGCCCCCGTGCTCGTCTGGTTGAAGTTCGGCGTAATGGCTTTGGTGGTGTAATTCACGTTGTAATTCTGCGTGAAATAGTTGCCGTTGCTGAACTCCTCAAGGGAGTGGTTCAGCCAGTCGAAGGCGCTGATTCGGAGCTGGATCACTTGTTGTTCGTGAACGTTGAACGTCCTGTACAGTGCCAGGTCGTTGTCAAAGTAAGGCGTGTAATGCATGTACGGATAGTTTTGCCCGCCCTGCGTTCCCACTGCCGGCAGGGTGAAGCACTTTCCGTTCAGGAGCTGGACGTTCGGCTTCCCTTCCACGGTGGTGCTGGTCAGGCCTGAGGTCGGATTGCATGTCAGCGAGGGCATAATCGGAGTGTTGATGTCCGTCCCGAAGTAGGTGGGGTCTCCGATGGAGTTGCTGATGCCGGTGTCCGCCGAAAGGCTGCAGCCGCCGGGAGTACTGCACGAGGCACCGGTGGTGTCCGCCGGCAGGTTCGTGTATTGCTCCGGAGTGAAACCGCCATTGTCGAAGTTCGGGACGCCGTCTCCAAACATGGCCGGCATGTAACCGCCCTGCTGCCATGTCGAGATGCCGGAGATCGTCCAGCCTCCCAGCACCTGGTTCAGGATCGGATTGAAGGCATGGACTGCCCCGCTCTGATACATGTACGACGTGTTGAAGACCAGAGGCCGGTCCTCCGCCGTCGGCCCATAGTTCAGGTCTTCGCTGTAGGGGTTCTCCTGCAGCGTGGTCCCCAGCATCTTGCTCCAGGACCCGTTCAGGTCGAAGCCCAGCCGTCCGGTGGTTTTCGTCCAGGACACCTGGAGACCGTTGTAGTTGGCGTAAGAGTTGTTTTCCATCATGTAGACCGCATTGGTCCCATAGGCATAGCCAAACGGATGGTAATCCGCAAGGGTGTTCCCTGTTGGAGTTTCGGACATCGTTGACAGGTGGGGATTTTCCGTTACGTTTTCGGGATTGGTGGCAATGACGCCGGTCCTCGGATCGGCCTTGAACAGCGCGCCGAGCGGCGTCTTGTTCTGGTCCGCCACTGCGCTGAAGTTATTGCCCTCGGTGTCTTCCGCGTCGTCAACCAGCTGACTGGTGCTGCTTCCCACGTAGCCAACTTCAAGGTGCGTATGCCAGGGTAACATCTGGTCAATCGTAAAGTTCCACGACTGAGTCATCGGCTGGCCATAGTTGGTCGGGTCCATACCAGTCTGACTTCCCTGGAACCCCGTCGGCGCGCCATTTGGCAGTGTGCTGCAAGGTGCAGTCACGCCCGTAGTTGGATTGGGGCAGGCTGAATACGCCAGGTGCGGGATCTCCTGCATCTGGACATCGTGGCCTCCGGGTGAGCTATAGCCCAGCACCTGGTCCGCGGTGGTTTGCGGTCCTCCGTTAGCGACGGTGTTGACCTGGGTCACGTAACGGTACACGCCCCAGCCGCCACGTACCACGGTGTCCCCGTTCCCAAACAGGTCATAGGAGAGACCAAGGCGCGGGTCGGCGTAGGCGAACCGGTTAGGCTGACCGCTCAGCGGGATGCCGGGATCGATGGCGTGCCAGCGGAACCCGGGGGCATACCGGCCCGCGTAATAATCCTGCTGCACGAGGTCTGGTTCGAATACCGCAAGGCCAATGTGGTCGCGATCGTACCAGTGGCCCACGTGCTCCACGCGCAAGCCCAGCTCGAGCGTCGCGTGCGAAGTGGTCTTCCACGAGTCATCGATAAAGCCCGCCGTGTTCTGCTCGGCCACGTCCCCGATAGGCGCCGAATTGTTCTCGCTGTAGCTCGACAGGACGCCGTCCACGAACATGGCGGTAGCGTTGTACGGCGAGCCAATCACTCTTGACGTGTCGTTCGCCAGGTCAGAATTCTGCCCGGCATAGAAGCTCATATTGCCGTCAAGGTAACCGCTGTCATTGCTCTGGTAATTATCGGTGGTCTGCGTGAATCCGCCGATCTTAACCGTGTGCCGCCCCCAGACCTTGGTGAGCGTATCGCCGAACTGCGGCGCTTCCTTCTTTACGGCGTAACTCCCGACAGGATCCTCAAAGATCGAGGCCTGCGAAAAGTCCGGAAAGGTTTCGTTGCCCGCGCTGCTGTACGCGGGAATGTTCACAGAGGGTGTCGAAAAGACCTTACCGTACGGGTAGCCCAGGGTAGACTTGAACGCTGCCGACGGGTTCGGCGTTGTGAATGGGTAACTGCCGAAGGCCCACGCCGCCATGAAGTCGTTGGTGGTGGTGGCGTTGAAGGTGTGGACGATATGTCCGGCCAGCGTCTTGCCGTAGTTATCCTCCACTTCGCCACCTCCCGGGAATGGGATCGCATTGCCCGGCGTCCAGTAAAGGTGCGCGCCGTTGCCATTTGCAAGTCCTGAGCTATAGGCCTGCTGATAGCTGCCGTAGATCAGAGTGTTGTCACCGAGGTGATAATCGAGCCGGAAGCGATAGATCCATCCATTATCGATATTCACGATGGGCTGGTAGTAGTTCACGTTGCCGATGCTGGTGGCGGGGTTGACGTTGGCCGCAGGCCAGATCTTGGCCAGGGCCGCGGCCCCGGGATCGAGGTAGCCGGCCGGAAACTTCTGACCGGCATCTGTGGCGTACGTCGTCCCTCCAATCGTGACAGACCCGGTCTGAGCCGGGGTTCCCAGAGATGCGTAATGCGCCCCATTCGCAAGGGTCGTTCCGCCCAGGTCGCTGCACCACGAACCGCCGGGAAAGCCGCCGGGAGGCTTTCCCTGAAAGAACCCATTCGGGCACACCGCGTTATTGTCGGCGTTGTCATTCGAGAAGTCGCCCTGCATCATCTCCGGAGTCGGAACGTAGGAAGACAGGATGTTCTGATTGCCCTGGTTCTGCAGCCAGCGCTCGTAGCCACCCCAGAACAGAAGGTGCTTGTGCGTGAAGGGAACCGGGCCGCCAGCACTGCCACCTGGATAGTAATAGTGCTGCGCACCCAGCGGAGTATTCGAGTAGTTCCCCTGCCAGCTGTTCGCGTTCAGGACGCTGTTGCGGACGTCGAAATAGGCGTCGCCGTGGTAATTGGCGGTGCCCGACCGGCTGATGGCGCTTACCACGACCGGGCCGAACGGAACGTCGGCGGGCTCGTTCGAGGCTTCAACGGTTACCGATGCGGTCATCTCCGGGTTGACGACCGTCAGCGAGTTCGCCATATTGCCGATGTCGATCATCTGCGCGCCATCCTCCAGGATGGTCGTACCTCCGTGGTAGATCGAGCCGTCGATGTACAAGCCGCTGCCGACCGCGCTCTCATCCACGGTGACGTTGGCATCGTTGAAGGTCGAGGAGGTCTGAGTAAGACTCGTGGAGGTGGTTACCGCGCCCGGCAGCACCTTCAGCAATTCGGTGACGTCGCGGCCCTCCAGGTCAAGATTGTTCAGGTCCTTCGAACTCAGCACGTCTGTTCGCTGAGCGCCCTCCACAGGGATTGCCTCCGAGGTTGCGGACACCGTCACGGTCGTGGCCGCCGAGCCCACAGTCAGCGTCAGGGCCGGAATCGATTTGTTGTCGCCGGCGTTCAGGATGATCCCGGTGACCACCTCGGTCTTGAAGCCCTTCGCCGCGGCCTTGATGTTATAAATGCCCGGCACCAGAGACGGAAACGCATAGAGGCCCGCGCCGTTCGTCTGCGACACAATGGTCGCGTGCGTCTCCGTGTTAGTCAGTGTGACCTTAGCTCCCGGAATCACGCTGCCCGACGGGTCAACCACCGTACCGGAGAGCGTTGCGGTCACCTGGGCCTGCATCCGCGTGGGCGTTCCCAGGCACAGCAGCATGAAAGCGGCGGGCAGGATGCCGATCAGGGGGCGGCCTCTCCTCCGAATGAACACGGTGAGACTGAAAACTGGAAACTCTCGCTCTTGCTTGCTCGTCACTTCTCCCCCGCAAACTCGTTGTTGTCGTACAATCTTTTCCCGGAAGCTATTAGCGACCTGCATCCCGGATTAGTCACTCGATCAAACTGCAATCGATGTGCCAGACGTTGGCGTGCCGGATCCCGCACCCGCAGTGATGGACACCCCCAAATTCATGACGAACGCTAATCCGCAGCAGATTCTGTGGAATTCTGAAGATGCATGATATGCGATTCGGAATTTCGAGAAGCGTGATATGACGCAGTCAGGTGATCGAGATCCGAACAAAGCACAACGACGCGGATTACGTTTAGCAGTTCGCCGCGGCTCACGTGCGGACCATTGACAGCCGACGAGAAGGAAAGGCTGCCGGTACCGCTTTCGCTATAAAGCCCGATAGAGGCTTGAAGTAAGTGCAGCCTGAGAGTTGAACGGCGCGCACGGGGTCTGGATCGCTCGCCATAACGCCATAAGTGGCGGGGGGCACCTCGCCGGATATGACAGTGTCGAAGCTGGTGCCATCACTCAGGTTGCCGTCGGGCGGCATTGACTGCCCCAGGTCTCTGCACCAAATGAGAGTGGAGATTTTACGCTCCCGAGGCGCCTCGGAGTTCCGGACCAAACGGTACCGCAGATTTTGACGGTCAAGGCTCTCCCGAGCTTGATTGGCACGCCTGAAATACACTCCAGAGACCCAGTAACGAATCTCTGGAATGAACGTTTTCGACGAGCACTTCGCGCCGATAGTTGGGATTGTCTGGCAGGGAAGGGCCGCGATCAAAAGTGTTCGATACTTCGCATCCCGTGCTATCCAGCTTCCAATTGATGCATGTGTCATACGCAACGCCATATACGCTGCGAATGATTCTCGCTCATCCCGCCTCCGCGGGCATTTATACCGGGAAATGGCAAGATTCGTCCCACATGACTTTGGTCCGTGAATTGCCGCCCTTTATAGAAGGTAAGCGGTGGCAAATGTGGACATCTTCGGCCTTTTTCAATTCGACCCCGCTGCCTTCAGTAGCGATAGTCGCAAAACACCGGCTACAAATCGAATCGAAAGTGCCATCACGGTTATGTCTGTGCGGGAGAACGGGACGGGGAGACTGGGCCATTGCAGACCTCGGTTCATGCTCCTATCCACTCGGATGCTTTGTTGCATTGATACGACTCTCGTGTGAGTGGCGCGACAGAACAATCTCGACCAAATCGCCAATACAGCGCAATGAGGGGCAACGCACTCTCAGGGCACTACCTGTCGGGCTTTCATCTTGACTCACCCATGCGTTGTGGAAGTAACCTTGAGCGATGCCAGCATCTCACGTCGGGGAATCGCATTAGCTGGTCCCCCGGTGGTACTCGCCCGGCAAGTTCCCGCTGCAACTGTTGTCCACCGGCTCTTTTGTCGCCCCTGCCCCGAATGAAAGTTCTCACTGCTTCTTTCTCATCGAGGGAAGTAGACCCTATCTGCACCGGCGAGGCAAAGCTATTCAGTACCAAGATTTACTGGAGGCGAGACCTCCAGATGAGACGTCTTTGCAATCTGAGGTGGCTATTCAAGGGCCAACGCGGCTCTGCGAATGTGACAACAACCGGTCGAGAGAATAGTCATTCCAGCGGTCGAGAGCCAGCAGCGCAGCATACACGACAGCATAGATCAGCTGAACGCCAGCGGTGCTCCAGTCCTGCCGCAAGGCGGTGCCGAAGGTAAGCACCAGGATGAGCAGCGAGCCGGTGACCAGCGCAAGCCTGGTGCAGAAGCCGAGAAGGAGCAGAAACCCCAGAATCGCCTCCGCCCACGGGAGCGCGAGTCCGAATACATGGACGCTCCAGACAGGGAGCGGCGTCTTTTGGAACATGGGGATAAGCGAGTTGGCAAATGTCGCTGGCCCCGCGGCGATTCGGGATACCCCATGCATGCAGATGTTGAGCCCAAGCGTGAGCCGCAGCAGCAGGAAGGCGAGCGCCGGACCGCGCCCTTGGGGGTTAGGCAGGGAATTCACATTCATCTCCACAATACAAATCCGTACAACAGTCGTCGCTTACGCTGACTTCTCTGGCGCAACAATCCAGCTTAGCTGAGATGCGTGCGCGAAGATCTCCTGAATCGTGGCAGCCTCTTTTTCGGGCGAGAAGCGGCTGCCGGCGAAGGCGGTGCGAATCGCCGAGTCCACTGTATGCCCCTCGCGCAAAGCGGATAGCAGCCGGAACTCGGCTGCTGTCAGGCGGCTGTGATACACCGAGTCGTCGTGACGATGCACGGCGAGCCAGATATCGGAGCGCCGCATTGCTGGAAGCCGCGCGCGCGCGGGACGTTTGCGCATGGTCGCTGCGTTGCTGGCGACTTCAGCATCGGGCGTCTCGCGGTGGACGGCGATGACGAGATCGTCGACGGGATAGCGCAGGTGGAGCAACTGGAGGTGAGGCTGGAGCGCAAGCACGGTGGCAGGCGAAAGCAGCAGCGCACCGCATTCCGTCAGGGGAAGCAGACTCGCCCCATCGAAAGCCTCTACACAGGCCCATTCCACGCGGGCCGCATCCACGGCGAGATCGCGGCGCCTGCCTGTGAACTGAGGATGCCGGGAGAGCCAGGTGGGCAAATCCTTTCCCAGATTCCGCAGGCTGAAAGACGTCGAAGGATTCTCGATGAGGTAGGCACGGATCAGCGCGTCGAATCGGTCCGGACCAACGATGGCGCTGAGCGCCGGATAATCCTCGGAGACGGCGTCGATGATCCGAACCCAGTACTGGCGGTTGTAAATCGCGAAGCGCTCGAAAGATGTGAGTGCTGTATTGGGTTTGATGTAAGCCGAAACCAGCACCGCCACTGACTGCCCGTCCTCGGCGACAGTCTGCATGTCGAAGTCTGGTGTCAGGGGCCGGCGCACATCGGTGGCCATGCGGCGCTGCAGATCGAGGAGGCTCACGCCGCAACCTCCTCGCGGTCCGGAGCCTTTTTCTCGTCCGCGTGGGACTTCAGCAGGAACTGATTCGCTTTGAGCGCCTCGGCATGGACCTCTTCAAACGACGGAATGTTATCGTCCCATTCCAGCAGCGTGGCGGTTGGGCCGGTACGCTCGATGGCACGCGCATAAAGCTTCCAGACGGGATCGAGGACCGGATGATCGTGCGTGTCGAGGGTGTACTTCTCGAATTTTGAGTGGCCGGCGATATGAATCTGCGCGACGCGCTCCGCATCGACGGCGTTGACGTAGTCCATGGGATTAAAGCCGTGATTTTGCGAAGACACATAGATGTTGTTGACGTCGAGCAATATGCCGCAGTCGGCCGCGTGAACCACTTCGTTGAGGAACTCCCATTCGGTCATCTGCGACTCGTGGAACTCGGCGTAGCTGCTCACATTTTCGACCGCAACCGGAATCTCGAGATAATCCTGCACTTGGCGGATGCGGGCTGCCGTGATGCGGATGGCTTCGAAGGTGTAGGGCAGAGGCAGCAGATCGTGGGTGTAGCGGCCGTCTACGCTGCCCCAGCAAAGGTGATCCGAGAGCCACGGCGTTTGGGTGCGCCGGGTCAGTTGCTTCAGCCGCCGGAGATGTTCGCGGTTCAGCGGCTGCGCTGAGCCGAAGTACATCGAGACTCCGTGCTGCACGACGCGGTACTGATCGAGAATCTGATCGAGTATGGTCAGCGGCCTGCCTCCATCGACCATGTAGTTCTCGGAGATGATTTCAAACCAGTCGACCGCAGGCTTGCGCGAGAGAATGTGACCGTAATGCGGGATGCGCAAACCGATTCCGACTCCGTAATTCGTGAATGCGTTGAAGCGATTGGCCGGCATTCATACTCCTGACAAGGAAACATGCAGCCGGAGGCTCCTGCGAGACGGAGCCCCCGGCGGGAAACGCAGTGTTCAGAGCAATGCGAGCATCGAGCCATCGGTTGCGCAGCCGCCCTTGCCCTTGCAGCTGTTCTTGCCCTTGCAGCCGTTGTCGCTGCTCTTGCAGCCGCCCTGTCCCTTACAGTCGTTCTTACCTTTACAGGAGTGCTTGGCAATATGGGAAGCCATGCCGCGTGCCAGCCCCGGAAATCCGGCATTGAACGCAGCGCCGTCATATTGACTGGACTGCGCATTGAGGCGAGCCGATGTACCGCCGAGGAGGCCGGCAACAGCCGCAGCGAGAGCGAGATTGTATACGGTGGTTGTTTTCATGAAGAGCACCTTTCATCGGTTAGGCCGCGCCCTGTTCCAGGCCGGCGTTGCTGATCGGAATTCCATCAACGGATTCCCGCCGAGGCCGCTCCTTCGCCTGCTGCACGGCCTGTCTTGCAGATTGGAGCCGCGGAGGCTGGCAAGGTTACACGGCAACGTGAAGAGAATCAGGCGAACGCAGGAGGCTGCACAGGGGTGCGAAGCGGAAAACGCCGTCTGGTCCGGGGACGAAAATTGTTGCAGCATCTGTAACGATTCCCGCATCCGCTTCTCTAACGTGATGGATTCAATCCACCGTCAGGCACCTTGCCATGAGCTCAGCAACCACGATTCCGTCCGGGAAAGGCACAGGTTGGGTGAGCCGGACCATCCGTCTTTACGAAGTCCTTTCGAGCGGCTTCTCTTTTCTGCAGTCGCCGCTTCTGCTGGGAGTACGGTTGTACTGGGGCTGGCAATTCACGCAGACGGGGTGGGGCAAGCTGCATCATCTGGCACGAATTGCGATTTTCTTCAGGAGCCTGGACATTCCGTTTCCAGCCTTCAATGCCCACTTCGTTGCGGGTCTGGAGTTTGCTGGCGGAATATTCCTGATGGCCGGGCTGGCTTCCCGGCTGACGGGTTTTCTGCTGGCGGCCAACATGTTCGTCGCGTACTGGACCGCCGACCACGCGGCTCTCCTCTCGGTTTTTTCGGATCCCGGCAGTTTCTACGGAGCCGATCCGTATACGTTTCTTTTTGCCTCTTTGCTGGTTCTGATTTTCGGAGCTGGCTATTTCTCGCTGGATAGCGCAATCGCGAGGCACCTGAGGAAGCGCACGTGAGACTGATGGATGCCAGGTCTCCGGGGCTGGACGAGGCAGAGATGATCGCTGCCATCCTGGCGGGCGACAGCGATCTGTACCACCAGCTCATCCAGCCCTACGAGCTCAGTGTTTACCGCATGGCGCTGTCTCTGGTGAAGAATGAGACGGAGGCGGAAGACGTGGCGCAGGAGGCTTTTCTAAAGGCTTTCCGCAATCTGGCGAATTTCCGTGCTGAGTCAAAGTTCAGCACGTGGCTGATCAGTATCGCGCTGAACGAAGCGCGAAGACGCCTGCGGCGCCAGAGCACGGTGCGGATGGAGTCGCTCGACGAGCCTCCTGAGGAAGGAGGCAAGGTTTCGCCCGCGCTGCTCCGGGACTGGCGGGAAATTCCCTCCGAGGCTCTGGAGCGGAAGGAAGTGAGAAATCTGCTGCAGGAAGCGATCAGACACCTTTCGCCAATGTACCGGGAAGTACTGGTGATGCGTGACATTGAGGATCTCAGCACGGAAGAGACGGCCGGCGCGCTGGCCATCAGCATCTCTTCGGTGAAGGTACGGTTGCATCGGGCCCGTATCATGCTGCAAAAGGAGCTTGCGCCTAAACTGAAGCTGGCGAGTCCGAAGAAAAGGAGGTGGTTCTCGTGATACTGGAATGCAAACACGTCTGGGACTACATCTCCGAATTTCTCGATGACTCGCTGCCTGCGGAAACCAGAGAGCTGGTGCAGAAACATCTGGAAAACTGTGAAATCTGCTCCGCCATTCTTGACTCCACGCGCAACATTCTCGTCCTGACTGCTGATGACCGCGTCTTTGAGCTGCCCGCGGGCTACAGCGAGCGCCTGCACGCACGGCTGGCGCGAGAGATCCACGGCGCGAACAGCCGGCCGGAGAAACCCACGCAGGACTAGATCAGAGTGCCGTGAAGATAGATGTGGAATCCCCATTCCACTGCGACCAGCAACAGGGTCAGAACTGCCAGGCCGACCTGCCACGACTCTGAGCGCAGCTGCCTTTTAGTGGCAGGCTTCATTCTCCACTGGGACGAAGGACGCGTGCGCAGCCGGCGTATCCGCCGGACGGCCATCAGATTCACGACGGAGCCGACGATGGCAACGATTTCCATGGGGATGCGCAGCGCCGCGCCATGCAGCGCCACCAGGAATTTGAGCCCCGTTGCTGCCGCGGCAAGCGCGCCCACGCCGAGTAGCAGGCGCAAACCGCTGATGGCCATAAACGCGGTACACGCGCTTTGCAGAAGGA
>Ga0335075_10001849_pt1 | contig 34404 bp, 37 predicted proteins | sample Lox_Sample_24_FD_206723 | JGI IMG/M metagenome (GOLD analysis project Ga0335075, IMG submission 206723) | Soil microbial communities from Loxahatchee National Wildlife Refuge, Florida, United States - Lox_Sample_2.4 | ecosystem: Environmental > Terrestrial > Soil > Wetlands | place: USA...
ACGGGAGGACCCTCGACGGATCGAGTGGTCGGGTGAGCTTGAGATTGACGACGGGCGGGTTCCTGATGAAGTCACGTCGGCCACTGCGAAGCTCTCAGTGGTAGATGATCTTATTGAAGACTTAAACGACATTCGGGGCAAAGTAAGCTCAAGAAAAGCGATCGTCGAGGCACGACTTGGCCAGGGAAAATACAGAGATAATTTGATGGTCGTATGGAAGGGCTCGTGCGCTGTGAGCGAAGTGCGCGTTGCTGAAGTTTTGCGCGCCTCTCACATCAAGCCGTGGAGCAAATGCACGGCAGTAGAAAAAACAGATCGAAACAATAGGTTGCTCTTGGCGGCCAACCTTGATGCGCTCTTTGACCGCTATCTGATTTCATTCGAAGACGATGGCGAGATGATAATCTCGGATCTTATTCCGGAGGAGGAACGTGCTAAAATACAGCTGAAATCGGGTTGCAAACTTCGGTTGCGGCTGAATGGGGAACAGCGCGCATACATGCAAGAACATCGCCAACGACTCCGGATGACCTCTGCCGGCAAATAGACTAGGAGGAATGCACGCTCTGCCGCGGTTGCCCGCTTCTTCCATGCCCCAGGTGAGCCCTTCGAACAGATCGGGCGCGGGCGTCTGGCGGGTGACGCGCGCGATGTAATCGATGGCGGTGGCGAGGTTGGCCGTCCACAGCGTGATGAAAGACGGCACGAGCGTGCCGAGATCGAAAGCGGGCGTGGCTCCCTTGACGATATGGCCGAGTTCCTCGCAGAGCTTTGCGGCCTGCCGCACGGCGGCTTCGCAATCGGGATGCAGCGCGTTGCCGTCGAGCTTGCGGAACGAAACGGCGATGCGCAGGCGTTTGGGTTTCTCGAGGCTGGCGGCGAGCCAGGAGGGCGGGGCAGGCGGCGCCCAATAGGGATCGCCCTGGATGTTGCCGGCGATGGCGTCGAGGCCGGTGGCTGAATCGCGCACGCTGCGCGTGAGCACGAAATCGATGGCGAGCCCGTCGACCGCCTCGCCGAGTTCGGGCGCGAGGCTGACGCGCGCGGGTGGGCTTGGGGCCCACAAGCCCGCAACACGAGGCGGGAATCCGGATCAATCCTCCCCCATCATTGCCATGCGCCAGCGGCACCACGCCGGCGGCAACGTCCCCCCGTGCGGCGCCACTTGTGTGCCATGGCGGCTGTCGACGCGCGCCACGCCATGCTCTGCCAGGGAGAATGCCTTGCGTGACCCTTATCCCATTTTTCCGTTAACCCGATCCTGCCGTCCGGCGGCGCGATGAGGCGCGCCGCCGCATGGAATACAGATGCGCAGCACCGTAGCCGCTGCTAGACTGCCAGTGCAGGTCGAAACCTGTGATTGAGATCGAGTCTCTGTAGAGATCGCAGCATGAGCACGGCCACGCGCCCCGAACAGCTTGAAATTCTGCGTGCCTATGCCACCGGTCGTCTTGGCACGCGCCGCGCCATCGACGCGCTCGGCGCGCATGACTATGCCGATCTGATAATCGCGCTGGCGCAGAACAATCTCGACTTTCCCAAGCCGGCCGCAACGCCAGCTCACGCGGCGCATGTAGCGCGGGCGCGCGCCATCCTGCAGCCGCGCCTGCGTCATGGGCATTGATGTCGCCATCATCGTCACGGATGTCCCGCCGCTGATTACGCTCGCCGCGGCGCAGAGCCTCGATTATCTGCTCTATCCCACGCTGCCGGTAATCATTCCCGACGCCGTGTTTCATGAGGCGACCTACGCAGCAGGCAAGTTGGGTGCGCAGGAGATTCTCGAGTGGTATCGCGCACACACCGGTCAGGTGCGGGTCGAGCCGACCGAGGCATTTCAGGCGGAGATGATGTTGCAAGAGGCCATGCCAGGCCGCAGACTCGCCCGTGATCTTGGCGAACGGGCCGCCATCGAGATCGTTCGCAATTATCCGCTGGCGGAAAACGGACGTGCGCTGCTGCTCAGCGACGACCGCGACGTAGAACGGCTGTTGGTGTTCGAGCCCGAGAAGGCCATTCTGCTCACGACGTGGGATTACCTGCGTCAACTGGAGGACGCGCAGCGTATTCAGTCGGCCGACGCGGTGATGGAAGCGGTACGGCAGGCCGGGCGCGACTCCCCCCGGCGGGATTTGTGGAGCACGCATGATCCCGAAATCCGCGACGCGGTGCGGGCGGTGATCGAAGCGGCGCAGCGCGGGCACTCCCCGGAAGGCAAGGAATAAGGGGTGCTGATCGGTTGCGTGCAAGTTTCCGCGGCCGACAGCCATCTCCGCAGGCAACGCGCAAAAGCTCCGGCACTCTCAATGCTAGCGATGCCTGCGGGTTAGGGAAGACAGTTTGGTTGGCCTCAAAATGCGGAGGGCCATCCAGCCCGGGCGCGATTTTTGGGGGAGTTGATCCCTCTACTGCACATAAGCGCCAATACGTTGTCGTTCGAAGGCTTCATCGAAGATCGTCGTCGTCGAGGATTCGTGGATAGCTACACTGATATAGAAACGCGTTCGTGCGGATTTGTCGAACCTCTACCGGCTGCTGCAGCTCATGCAGATCCGACGTTCTTGCTCAGTATGAGGCCGCACCGTCGTCCACTTGCGCTCTCGACTCTATTTCGTAATGTCCCGGCGATCTCGCACCTTCGCATATTGCAGCGACCACGGCGCCGTCTGCTCGAGTTCTGCGGCCACCCCCAGCAACGTCACCTCCTCCCCGAACCGCCCCACAAAATGCACCCCTATCGGCAATCCCTCCGCATCCCAGTGCAGCGGCAGGCTGATCGCGGGTTGCCCCGTCACGTTCTGGAGCGCGGTGAACGGCACGTAGTCGAACAGGGCCGCGAAGGCTTTCATGATGTCGCGCTCCTCGGTGTCGAATGTGCCGATCTTCATCGGCGGCGTGCCGAGGGTGGAGGTGAGCCAGAGGTCGTAAGTCTCGTGGAAGCGCGCGGCGACGCGGCCGGCCTGCTGGAGCATCGCTTTGGCGAGGAGATAGTCGCTCGCCATCACGCGCCGGCCCGCTTCATACATGCCCCAGGTGAGCCCTTCGAACAGATCGGGCGCGGGCGTCTGGCCGGTGACGCGCGCGGTGTAATCGATGGCGGTGGCAAGGTTGGCCGTCCACAGCGCGATGAAAGACGGCACGAGCAGGCCGATGTCGAAAGCGGGCGTTGCGTCTTCGACGATATGGCCGAGACCCTCGCAGAGTTTCGCGGTGGCGCGCACGGCCGCCTCGCAATCGGGATGCAGCGCGTTGCCGTCGAGCTTTCTGAGCGAGATCGCGATGCGCAGGCGCTGCGGTTTCTCGCGGGAAGCCGCAATCCAGGAGGGCGGGGCAAGCGGCGCCCAATAGGGATCGCCCTGATCGTTTCCCGCCACCGCGTCGAGCGCCGCCGCCGCATCGCGCACGCTTTTCGTCAGCACGAAATCCACGCCGAGCCCGTCCACGGCCTCGCCAAGCTCGGGCGCGAGCGTGACGCGGGCGCGGGTGGGCTTGAGACCCACCAGCCCGCAACAGGAGGCGGGAATGCGGATCGAGCCGCCGCCGTCATTGCCATGCGCGAGCGGCACGACACCGGCCGCCACCGCCACAGCCGAGCCGCCGGAGGAACCGCCGGTGGAACGATCCAGCGCGAAAGGATTGCGCGCGGGGCCGTAGAGCTTGCCCTCGGTGAGCGGCAGGAGACCGAATTCGGGGACGTTCGTCTTGCCGAGCGGGATGAGGCCCGCGGCGCGGAATTTTGTGGTGAGCAGGGAATCGGCAGGGAAAGGGACCGCGGGAACGAACCGCGCGCCCTGCCGCGTTGGCATGCCTTCGGCGAAGGCGAGGATGTCCTTGAGGAACATCGGCACCCCGGCGAACAGGCCGGTGAATGTTTGTTTTCGCGCGGCGGCGCGGGCGCGCTCGAAATCGCGATGGACCATGAAATTGAGTTGCGGATTGACGGCTTCGGCGCGGGCAATTGCGGTCTCGACCAGTTCGGTCGCGCTCACTTCCTTGCGCTTGACGAGTTCCGCCAGTCCGAGGCCGTCATACCTGGCATATTCCGAAAACTGCATCGTCCCGCCTGTTTCCCGCTTCAATCAGCGAGACAGCTCACCATTGCACGGCGGACAGTACGACGGTAGGATATTAGAATGAACGCACAGCAAATCGAATCCCTGCTGCAAAGCGTCCGGGACTGGCCCAGGGAAGATCGAGATGAGCTTGTGGAAGCCGCTCGCGACATAGAAGCGCGCCGGTCCGGTGTCTACCAGGCATCAGCAGACGAACTTGCGGCTCTCGACGATGCAGAGAGTTCCGGCATCGCAACACCGACCGAGCTTCGTGAGACGTTCGAAGCCCTTCGGCGGGCATGAAGGTCGCATATTCCCGCCGCTCCCTCGATGATCTTCGCAAAATCATTGCCCATTGTCGTCGTGACTTTGGAGACCGGGCGGCACTTATGCTGCTGAAGCGGATTGAGGCGGCCGTGGCGCGGATTGGAGAAGCGCCAGAGAGTGCGCCGCGCGTGGGACAGCGGCCGGGCATACACGCGCTTTCTCTCGTTCGTTATCCCTACCGCATTTTCTATCGCGTCGATTCCGAAACAGTCACGATACCCCACATTCGCCATAGATCGCGCCGCCCCTGGCCGGTGCGCGATGAATCTTCCTAGACCCGACAGACGTCCTCGCCCTGTTCCCGTAAAGCCGTGGCGAAGAGCTGCGATGTGACAGGCGCGTCCGGTTTCCGGTAATCTCGCTGGAACGGGTGTCCGGATTCGCCATGGCCCATGAAGCTTTGAAAATTTCCGATGTGGCGTTCGTGGTCAGTTCGCAGATCGAGCGGGCGCCGCACTGGACGATGATCCGCGAACTGACGATGAACGCCGTCGAGGCGGCCGCGCGCGCGGACGGCGAGAAAATCGTGCATTGGACCTCGGCTCCCTGGCGCGGCATGCGCAAGGCGGTGATCTGGAACACCGGTCCTGGCATGGATGCGGCGGCGCTCAAGGCGGCGACCGATCTTGCCTGCGAACTCAACAAGAGCCTAGGCCTCGACGAGAATTTCGGCGTCGGCGCGAAAGTCAGCTCGCTCGCCAGCAACCGGCTCGGCATGCGCTTCCGATCCTGCAAACTGGGCCGCGTCAGCGAAGTCATACTGGGCTACGATCCGGAAACGAAGCTCTATGTCCGCTTCGCGCGCCATCTTCCCGGCGGTATCAAAGATACCGTCATCGACGTGACCGAAACGGCGAAACGCGACGGCAAGAAAACCGATTTCGACTGGACCGAAGTGATGCTGCTCGGAAACAGCGAGGACCAGGATACATCGGTCCGGCCTTTCGCGGCCGAAGCGACCGAGAAAGCCTACGTCGCAACGGCGCTCTACCGCCGCTTCTATCGTCTGCCCGAAGGCGTCAAGCTCGTGCTCGATGCAAATTATCATCGCCTCGGCGGCATCCGTGTCTTCACGCCGGTCGGGCAGCGCTTCGGCAAATTCCGGCGCACGCAGTCGGTGCGTGTGAGGGGCGCACAGCTCGTCGTGCATTACCTGCACGATCCGCCTGCTGCCGGCGGCCATCGCGCCTCGTCGTCGGGCGCGCTCGGGAGCTCGACCACGACCTGCTGTCTCGTTCATCGCAACGAGATGTATTCGGTCATGACGGGCAATGAATGGTCGGCCGCCGCGCCGCGGTTCGGGATCGCGTTCGGCTCGAAAGAGCTTTGCGTGCATATCGAACTCGACGACGAGGCGGCGCGCCCGACCCAGTATCGCGAGCGGCTGATTTCGCGGCTGACGGGCGCGGACATCCTGCCCCAGGATTTCGCGATTGCGGTGCGGGAGAACATGCCGGCCTGGGTGAAAGAGGTGATCCGCCACGCCAGTCCCCGGCGCCTCGAAGATTATGACGATCTGCGCAAGGAGCTTCAGGAACTTCTCAACCGCTACAAGGTGCGCATGGCGTCGCGCAGGCCGGATCGTACGACGGGTGTTCCCTCCGCTCCGGGTGGTGGCGTGGAGACCGCCGCCTCCGGCATGGGTGCCGCCGGCCTTGCGCGGACCGCGTCCGGCGAACGCCGCAGATTCCACGAGACGCCCGACGGCGCGGCTGTGACATCGCTCTACGAAATCACGCAGCGCGCGCCGCGCATCATCATGCTCGAACAGGCGGAGGACATCGCCGAGAAGGGCTTGAAGGGCCGCGCCGCCGAATTCATTCCCGAAACGGGCGAGTTGTTCGTGAACGGTCTCTACGAGGCCGTCGAGCGCATGGTGTCCGATCTCGCGCCGGAATTTGCCGGACAGGCGGACGAGGAAATGGTGAGGAGGGTCGTCACAAGCGTCGCCCGGCGAACGCTTGCGCTGCGTGTCGGCAAGGCCACCGTCTTCGCGCTCGCCAAGCGTGCGAGCGAGGATTGGGAGGAAGAGGACATGCTCGCCGCGCTTGCGAAAGAGAGCCTGTCGATTGCGGCCGACAATTACGAGGAAAGCCACGCGCTGGCGCGCCGGCGCATCAGGGAAGCCCTCAAGATCGAGAAGGCCGTCGCGTAAGTCGTGGGCGTCGCGGCGATCGAGGTTGAGCCGCGTTCCGCCTTGTCCACTTTGCCCGCGCGATTGACACAGTCCATCTGTACCTATATCTGTACATGGTCGCGAGAAAGAGCCCGACCGTGAGCCACGTTTCCTACACGGAATTCCGTCAGCACCTGGCCGAATATATGGACAGGGTGTGGGACAGCCGGGCGCCGCTAAAGGTCACCCGTCAAAACGCGCGGTCCGTGGTGATGCTCTCCGAAGCGGAATACGAAAGCATGATGGAAACGTTGCATCTGCTCAGGAGCCCCGCCAATAGTGCGCGGTTGCTGCGCTCGATCACGAATGCCGACACCGGCAAGCTGATCGAAAAAAATCCGGCGCGCGATCTGACCCCTGAATGAAGGTTCTGTTCACTGCCGAGGCATGGGAAGACTATGTCCATTGGCAGGAAAACGATCGCGACATCGCCCGACGGGTCAGCGAACTCATCAAGGACATGCGACGCAGCCCTTTCCGGGGGATAGGCAAGCCGGAGCCTCTGAGGGGCGACCTCGCAGGCTGGTGGTCGCGTCGTATTACCGGCGATCATCGGATCATCTATCGCGTATCGGGCAAGAGCCCGGCGCAACCGTTCGAAATCGCCGCCTGCCGTTATCATTATTGAATTGGTCCGCGCTCAGCCGCATCCGCGCTGGCACTTCGTTCGCTACGCCGGCCGGCGACGCAGCCGGTTTTTGTTGCCGCACCGAATTCGCCAATACTCGCCGACAAGATCGGTGTTGTTCTCGGGCTGGCGCGCGAGAGGAGGGTGCCTTAATCTGCCGCCCGCGGAGGGGATTCGCATGACCGGAAAAGTTCCAGTCGAGCGCGCGATCACGGACGGGTACGGCTTCGCTTTCGGCCGATTCTTATCGCTGCTCGGCACGGTGTGGCTGCCCTATCTGGTGTTCATCCTTCTTTCGCTCGCTCTCGTCTGGCTTGTCGCACCCGACCTGCCGCAGAGGATCGCGATGCAGGATATCGATTTGCCGACCGCGATGCGGCTGGTGCGGCTCGCGGTGCTGATCTCCATTCTTGGCTTTATTACAGGCTGCATGGTGACGGCCGGCGTCCAGCGCGAGGCGCTTGGACTTCAGCCACGCCCGGTATGGTTCTATTTCTCACTCGGCGCGCCGGTGTGGCGCATGGCGGGCGCATTCTTCCTGGCGGGGATTGTGATCTTCCTGATTGCGCTCATAACCAGCGGTGTGTGCGTGGCGATCTGGTTCGCCGCCGGCCGGCTCGGCGGCGGAGGATGGATTGTCCGCCTGCTGGATGTGTGCGCCGGCGCCGCCTTCCTTATCTATGTCATGATCCGGCTGCTGTTTTTTCTTCCTGCCGTCGTGGTCGCCGAAGGCACGATCGGCCTCGAACGCGCCTGGATTCTTGGAGGCCATAATTTCTGGCGCATTCTGATTGTCTGTATCGCCATCGTGCTTCCGGTGGCGATCGTCTTTCACCTTCTTTCCTGGGCGATCTTTGGTCCTCTCGCCGGTCTGCAAATGGGGCCGCATGTTGGCGTGCGCGAGATCATCCGCGCCGTCGCGCTCAATTTCGCCGCGGTCAGTCCGTTCGCAATCCTGTTCCAGGTTCTCGAGCGGATCGTACTCATCGGTGTGACGAACGGCGCGGTGGCAAGCGCCTATATCGCGCTCAGCGATTACCGGCCGGGCGTGGCATCCCCGCCGGCGGTCACCACGCCTGCGTGACTTCACGCCTGCTTTTGGCTCCGGAAGGGGAGCCTGCTAAGACGCGAGACGATTTCCGCGGCTTCGATTTCAAGGCCAGATGACAAAGCTTTCCGCCATCGGGGCGATCCGTTTTGCCTACGGTTTCGCCTTCGGACAGATCGGTGCGATCATCGGCCTCGCATGGCTGCCGCTCGTGCTGGTCGCGATCCTGCAATTCCTGCCCTACGCGATCGGCACGGCCTATCCCGGCGGCGATGCGGCGCAGGAGGGCGGCGCGGCGGCGCTCAACCTCACCTTCTCCACGGCCGCTCTCATGCTCTATGCGATAAACTGCGTGTCGGTGACGCGGCAGGCGCTGGGTTTGCGCCAGGGTACGGCGTCGGTCCATTTCGCGCTGGGCTGGCCGGAATGGCGGATGTTCGCTGCCATCGTGATCAGCGGGCTCATCCTGTTCGCGCTCATCGGTCTTTATGTGATGATCGGCACGGCCCTGTTCTCTGCCACGCGCGCGGTGCCGCTCCTGGCGATCGTGGCCGGGCTCTACGCCATTGCGGGGCTTTGCGTCGTTGCCTGGCTGGTGCTGCGGCTCGTCTTTCTTTTACCGCCGGTCGTTGTGATCAATGAGCGGGTGGATTTCCTGCGTGCGTGGATGCTGTCGCGCGGGAATTTCTGGCGCATCCTTGCCGTCATAATTGTTGTCATCGTCCCGCTTCTTCTGGTGCAGAGCGCCGCCATCGCGGTCATTGTCGGGCCCGGCATCTTTGCGCCGCTGCCCGGCAATCCGCAAGCCATGGGCGTTGCCCTGCAGGAGCGTGTCGTGATGCTCGACCGCCACATGGCAACGATGATCGGGCTCGCCCTGGTGCTGGCGCCGTTCAGCCTCGGGCTGACCTTGGGCGCATCCAGCTATGCGTTTCGCGCGCTTGCGGGCGATCGGCCGACAGGCCGCCCCGCGTCGCAGTAATTATCGATGCCACGATGCTGCGTGATTGATGCGCGCGTGGCTCGCGCTTCCCGAAAGTTCTCATGCGACGAAGCCGGCGGCCAAAGCCGGGCGCGTTCAGAATTTGTTTACGCGCGTTGATCAATAATTACCTTGTTTGTGATTCGTTCCGCCGCGACACAACAGATGGTTCGCCGACCCCAAGACCTCGTAAGGATGTTATCTTGTCGTGAGAATCCCTGATTTTTGTTGGGTTTTTCCATTGACGCCCATTTTTTGCCATGTTAGACCATTTCAACCCATGCCAGAAGGCCGTACAGCTCCGTAATCCCACGGCTGCCCGACCCCGGCGGGGAAGAAGGGCGGCCGAGCGGGGATGGGCGTCGCAGGGCAAGATCTGTTCATGGGGATGCCGTCGGGCTCGCTCGACAAGAAGGGGCGCGCCTGCATTCCCGCGAATTACCGCCAGATCCTCGCCGCGCAAAATACGAGCGGCGTCTACATCCGCAGGCATCCCGACAAGCCGACGCTCGAATGTTTCGGCGAGAAAATCTTCGCGCAATTCCAGCAGGCGCAGCCGGCGCAGGAAGACCCGTTCTTCTCCGAAGCCTATGACGACAAGGCGTACTCCGTTTTCGCAATGACGGAATTGCTCGCATTCGACGACAACGGACGGGTGCGGCTGCCCGATGATTTCATCGCCCATGCCGGTCTCGGCGAGACGGTCAAATTTGTCGGCATGCGCGACAAGTTTGAAATCTGGGACCCGGCGCGGCTCGTGGCGGTAAACGACGAACGGCTCGCAAACGCGCGCAAGCTGCGCAAGGCGACGGCAGCGCCATGAGCGAGAGTCATATCCCCGTCTTGCTCGATGAAGTGGTCGCCGCGCTCGCCCCGCGGGATGGAGCTTATTATATCGACGGCACCTTCGGCGGCGGTGGTTACACGCGGGCGCTCCTGGAGCGTGCGCGATGCCGGGTGCTCGGGATCGACCGTGATCCCGACGCGATCCGCCGCGGCGCCCCGCTTCTCCGGCAATTCGCCGGACGGCTGGCGCTGGTAGAGGGCCGCTACTCCGCGATGCAGGAAATCCTTGCGCGACAGAGTGAGACCGGCAGCGACGGTGTCGTGCTTGACCTCGGCGTTTCGTCTTTCCAGCTCGACGATGCGGCCCGCGGTTTTTCGTTTCGCAGCAGCGGTCCGCTCGACATGCGCATGGAACGTTCCGGGCGCTCGGCTGCCGATTTCGTGAATACGGCGTCGGAAGCAGAGCTTGCCGATGTCATTTCGAAATATGGCGAGGAGCGGCATGCGCGACGCGTGGCGCGCGCCATCATTGCCGCGCGTCCGCTCTCGCAGACGGGTGAACTCGCCCAGCTGGTGGAAAGGGCGATGGGGCCTGGCGCAGCGCGGCAGCGTATTCATCCGGCGACCCGCACGTTCCAGGCGCTGCGTCTCTATGTAAATGACGAACTGGGCGAACTCGAGCGCGGGCTTGCGGCAGCAGAGCAGGTGCTCCGGCCGCGCGGACGGCTTGCCGTCGTGTCGTTTCATTCGCTCGAAGATCGCATGGTGAAGCGGTTTCTTGCGGCGCGCTGCGGACGCGTTCCGTCCGGCTCGCGCCATGCGCCTCTGGGCACTGCGGCGCCGGCACCCACCTTTCGGCTTCTTCCGGCGCGCACTCCGGGCGACGCCGAGATCGCACGCAATTCGCGCTCGCGTTCGGCGCGGCTCAGAGCCGCCGAACGCACATCCATCCCGCTCGCGGCCTAGGAGGCACAGATGGTCCGCATACTGAATTTTGCCTGCTTCGTGGTCGCCGCCCTCTGCTGCCTCGGGCTCTATCATGTCTCCGAAGAGACGCGCGTGGCACGCGTCCAGCTGGGCGTCGTGGAGAAGCGGATCGTTGACGACGATGCGGCAATGAAGGTTCTGCAGGCGGATTGGGAGCGCGAGACGGAGCCCGGGCACATCCAGGCGCTCGCGCAGACGCGTCTTGGACTTTCCGATACGCCCACTGTCGCGCTTGCCTCTTTCGACAGTCTGCCGCATCGCGGTGAAGCCGTGGCGGCAGGCAGTGCGCCGGTCGTGGCGGCGAGTGTAGTTGCGTCCAACCAGGCGGTCGACCCGCATCTGCATCTGGTGGCCGCCCATGCCGGGAACTAGCGGGCGGATCTACGCGCCGGTCGCGCGACGGCCCGAGGAACAGGAAACAATCACCATCATCCAGCGGCGGATCGTGATTGCCGCGGGACTGTGCGTCATGGCATTCGCACTGATCGCACTCCGCCTTGTCGATGTCGGTATCCTCAAAGGCAGTGTTACCGGCGCGGCTCCCGGCGCGGGAGAGCAGCCGGCGATGGCGCGCGCCGATCTGCTCGATCGTAACGGGACAGTGCTCGCGCGCGACCTCCCCGTGGCCGATGTCTATGTGCGGCCACACGCGCTGGCTGACCGGCACGCGGCGGCGCTCGAACTCGCCAACGCCACGAAAGTGAGTGCGGCACGGCTCGAACAGGCTTTCAATTCCTCACATAATTACGTTCTCGTCGCGCGCCAGGTCGTACCCGACGTGCAGAACCAGATCATACGCATGGGACTGCAGGGTCTGGAGTTCGAGCCGGCATTCAAACGTTATTATCCTGAGGGCCTGGCGGCGGTGCAGGTGCTCGGCACGACAGACCCCGACGACAATGGCGTGGACGGCCTTGAACTGGGCCTCGATTCCATGTTGCACACCGAGCAGCCGGGCAATGGCGTTACGCTTTCGCTCGATCTGCGCGTACAATACGCGCTTGCTCATGAGGTGGAGCAGGCGCGCGAAACCTTCAATGCCCGGGCAGCGGGCGGCATCGTAATGAACGTCAACACCGGCGAGATACTCGGGATGGTCTCGCTGCCCGATGCGCCCGGCGAGCCCGGCGAAGATGCCATGCATGCCGATCCGCGACGCGATCGCATGGCCCAGGATGTCTACGAACTGGGTTCGGTGTTCAAGATCTTTACCCTGGCGATGGCGATCGAAGATCACACGACGCGGCTCGACGAAGTATTTCCCATCGGCAAAGGATTTCGCATCGGCCATTATACGATTCATGACGCGGAGCACATGCCGCCGAGTTTGACCGCGCGCGATATCTTCGCGCTGTCATCGAATCCGGGTGCCGCGCAGATTGCGCTCCGCTCTGGTCCTGCGCGCCAGCGCGCGTTTCTTGCCCGGCTGGGGCTGCTCAGCCGCGTGCGGACGGAGTTGCCGGAGGTGGCGGCGCCGCTGGTGCCCCGGAACTGGGGCCAGGTCGAAACCGCGACCATCGGCTTCGGTCATGGCATTTCGGTGGCGCCGCTGTCATTTGTTACGGCGGCGGCCGAGATCGTGAATGGCGGCCGGCGAATTGAACCGACATTTGTGAAACACGATGCAGACGCGCGCGGCGACCAGGTGATCAAGCCCGAGACCAGCGCGACCATGCGCGAGCTGCTCCGCTACGTCGTGACCAATGGAACGGGGAAGAATGCCGACGTCCCCGGCTACGATATCGGCGGAAAGACCGGCTCGGCGGAAAAAATCGGAGGCCGCCACTATGTCGCGCACAAGCTGCTGACCTCGTTCTGCGCTGTCTTTCCCATTGATAATCCGCGCTATCTTGTGTTCGTGATGCTGGACGAGCCGCACGGCACGAAGGCAACCCACGGGCTCGTGCTGGCCGCCTGGAACGCCGCGCCGCTCGCCAAACAGATAATAGAGCGAATCGCGCCGATGCTGGGAATGACCGCAACAACTCCCCCCGTTGTCGCGGCGAAAGACAGCACGTAATGAGGTCGGATGCGGGGGCGGCGGTACGTATGACGGACATCCGCACGATGCCTTCCGGTTTTGCAGGACTCGCCAGCGACAGCCGCGAGGTAAGGCCGGGCTATCTCTTTGCCGCGCTTCCCGGTACGCGTGCGGATGGGGGCGCCTTCATCGCCGATGCCGTACGCCGCGGAGCCGCCGTCGTTCTCGGCCTGCCCGCGCTGCGCGGGGAGGCGGAAGCCCGCGGGGCGCGCTTCATTGCAGATACGAATCCGCGCCGCAGATTGGCCGAAATCGCCGCGGATTATTTCGGCGCGCAGCCAAAGATCGTCGCCGCGATTACGGGCACGAGCGGGAAGACCTCGGTTTCCGTCTTTCTTCGCCAGATTTGGGAGCAGGAAGGCCGGCGTGCCGCGAGCCTCGGCACCATCGGGCTGCTGACACCGGCAGAACAGATCAAGCTTGTTCACACCACACCCGACGCGATCACATTACATCGCCTGCTTGCAGGCCTTGCGCGCGAGGGCATCGACCATTTGGCGCTCGAAGCGTCGAGCCATGGTCTTGATCAATACCGGCTTGACGGAGTGAGGATTGCTGCCGCCGGATTCACGAATATCGGGCGCGACCACATGGATTATCACCCCGATTTCGCGCATTACCTCGCGGCCAAATTGCGACTGTTCGAGCTTGTCGCCGAGCACGGCGTAGCCGCGGTCAACGCCGATGCCGCACACGCAGATGTTTTCATCCGGCTGGCCCGGCAGCGCAATCTCAAGCTCGTGACGGTTGGCGCTTCGGGCGGAACGCTGCGGCTTGTGTCGCGCGCGCCGGATGGTGCGGGGCAAAGGATCGAGATTGCCTGTGATGATATTATACATCGCGTGAATCTCCCGCTTGTTGGCGAATTCCAGGCTGCGAACGCGCTGCTTGCCGCCGGAATTGCGACCGGTCTCGGTGATCCGCCGGCGCGCGTGCTGGCGGCGCTTGAGCTGCTGAAAGGCGTACCGGGTCGCCTCGAGAAAGTGGCCTATGGGCGCGGCGCATCGCCCATCTATGTCGATTATGCTCACAAGCCGGATGCACTCGAGACCGTGCTGAAGGCGCTCCGGCCGCATGTGACGCGCCGCCTGCACCTCGTCTTCGGCTGTGGCGGCGACCGCGATCGCGGGAAGCGCGCCATGATGGGCCGTATCGCGGCACGGCTTGCAGACCGGACGATCGTGACCGACGATAATCCGCGCACGGAGGATCCGGCGGAGATCCGCCGCGGGATCCGCGAAGGCTGCCCCGATGCCATGGAAATCGGCGATCGGGCGGAAGCGATCCGGGTTGCCATTGCGGCGCTCGAAACGGGAGACGCGCTTGTCATTGCCGGCAAAGGCCATGAAGCCGAGCAGATCGTTGGCGATATTGTGCGCCCGTTCCGTGATGCCGAGGAAGCCGTGAAGGCTGCGCTGGCTCATGGCGGACGGGCAGACTCGTGAGCCCGTTGTGGACATCGCTCGAAATGCAGGCGGCGACGCTCGGCCACGCCACGCATGATTTCGAAGCAAGCGGGGTGTCGATTGATACGCGCACACTCAAGACCGGAGATTTGTTTGTCGCGCTGAAGGGCGATGCGCGCGATGGACATGAATTCGTTTCCATGGCGCTAACAAAGGGCGCTGCTGGGGCGATGGTCTCCCACGCAGGCGATGACGTCCCGATCGACGCGCCGCTGCTCCGTGTTGCGCACACCATGCGCGGACTCGAAGATCTCGGCCGCGCCGCTCGCAGCCGCGCCGGGGGCCGTATCGTTGCGGTCACCGGCAGTGCGGGCAAAACGACCACAAAGGAAATGCTCCGCCGGGCACTGGGTGCGCTGGGTGACGCGCATGCCTCGTTGGCATCCTACAACAATCACTGGGGCGTGCCGCTTAGCCTCGCGCAGATGCCGCGCCAGTCCGCATTCGGCGTGTTCGAGATCGGCATGAATCACTTCGGTGAAATTCGGACGCTGGCGGGCCTCGTGCGGCCGGAAGTTGCGATCATCACCACCATCGGCCCCGCGCATCTGGAATATTTCGGCAGCATCGAGGCGATTGCAGACGCGAAGTCGGAAATATTCGAAGGTCTTGTTCCGGGCGGCACGGCCATCCTTCCCGCGGACAATTCCTGCACGGACCGGCTGGTTGCGCGTGCGCGGCAGGCCGGGGTTGGACACATATTGTTTTTTGGCGGCCCGGCTGGCGGCGACGCACGAATTCTCTCGCAGGACGAGAACGCAAACGGAATGCGGCTGGAGACAGAGATACTTGGTCGCCGATACGCGTTTCATATCGGCGCGCTGGGTGCACATATGGCGCAGAACGCGCTGGCGACGCTTCTCGCGGTTTCGGTTCTGGGTTGTGATATCGAGGCATCGGCTGCGGCGCTTGCGGAATTCTCCGCACTCAAGGGCCGCGGGGCGCGCTTTGCTGTTTCATTGGGCGGCGGCTCCGCCGAAATCATCGACGAAAGCTACAACGCCAATCCCGCTTCCATGCGGGCGGCGCTTGGCCTGCTCGATTCCGCCCGTCCCGGGGCCGGCGGGCGGCGCATCGCCGTGCTGGGGGACATGCTGGAACTCGGCGCAGACAGCACATCACTTCATGCGGCATTGGCCTCGCCGGTGGAAGAGGCACGCGCCGATCTTGTTTTCGCGTGCGGTCGCGACATGCGGGCACTGTTCGACGCGCTGCCGGTCTCGCGCCGCGGCGCCTGGGGCGAGATGTCGTCGGACATCGCACCGGAAGTCGCGCGTTCCGCGCGCGCCGGAGACGTCATTCTTGTCAAGGGCTCGCTCGGCAGCCGCATGGCGGTCGTTCTCGACGCGCTCAAGTCGGCGGGGAGGGCGGCCTAACCATGCTTCCCGTCATCCTCGTCCACCTCGCCGGTCATGTCGCCATCTTCAACATTTTCCGTTACATCACGTTCCGCGCCGGTGCTGCCGTTATGACGGCACTGATCATCGCCTTCATATTCGGACCACCGATGATCCGCTGGCTGCGGGCGCGGCAGGGCAAGGGCCAGCCCATCCGTCCCGACGGTCCGCAGCGCCACGTCCTCGAAAAGCAGGGGACACCCACCATGGGCGGTCTTCTGATACTGATTTCATCGGTCGGCGCCACGCTGCTCTGGGCCGATCTCACGCAGCTTTATGTCTGGATCGTGCTGTTCGTCACCATCGGCTTCGGGCTGCTTGGATTTGTCGACGATTATCTCAAGGTCGTGAAACATTCGCCCGCCGGCATCAGCGCACGCACGAAACTCGCGGCACAGTTCGTGATTGCCGCGCTTGCAACTTATGCAGTGATGGCACTGGAGGAGCCGGCGCTTGCAGGCACGGTCGCCATTCCTTTCCTCAAGGCGGTGCTTATTCCGCTCAGCTGGGGCTTCATTGCATTTGGCTGCCTGGTCATTGTCGGGGCTTCCAACGCTGTCAATCTGACGGACGGGCTCGACGGCCTGGCGATCGTCCCGGTGATCATTGCGGCAATGGCCTTTGCCCTGATTGCCTATCTCGTCGGCAATGTGAAATTCGCGAATTACCTCGAGCTCCACTACGTCGCCGGGACCGGCGAGCTCGCCGTGTTTCTTGCTGCGCTGGTAGGGGGAGGGCTTGGCTTTCTCTGGTTCAATGCGCCGCCCGCCATGGTGTTCATGGGCGATACGGGCTCATTATCGCTTGGTGGCGCGCTCGGTGCCGTCGCGGTTGCTACCAAGCATGAGATCGTGCTCGCCATCATCGGCGGTCTGTTCGTGGCCGAGGCCGCATCGGTGATTGCGCAGGTGGTTTCATTCCGCATGACCGGCAAGCGCATCTTCCGCATGGCGCCGATCCATCATCACTTCGAGCAGCTGGGCTGGCGCGAACCTACGATCGTCATTCGCTTCTGGATTGTTGCCGTAATCCTTGCGCTCATCGGTCTGTCCAGCCTGAAGCTGCGGTGAGCGCGATGATCCTTGTCCCAATGGAATACGCGCCATGATTCCCGCCCGCAGCCTTGCCGGCCGCGAGGTCGGCGTATTTGGACTGGCACGGTCCGGCTTGTCTTCGATCGCGGCGCTGAAGGCGGCCGGCGCGCGCGTCCATGCGTGGGATGAGAACGAAGACGCACGCGCGCAGGCCGGGCAGCTCGGCGCGCAACTCGCGCCTTTCACCTCCTGGCCGTGGCAGCGCATCCGCACCCTTGTGCTCAGTCCCGGAATTCCGCTGACCCACCCCGAGCCGCATCCCGTGGTCATAGCCGCGCGCAATGCGGGCGCAGAAATCATCGGCGATGTCGAAGTGTTTGCGCGCGAAATCCGTCCCGACCGGTCGAAATCCGGTGGCGCGCCGGTCATCGCCGTCACCGGTACAAACGGCAAGTCGACGACGACGGCGCTCATCGGCCATATCCTGAGCACCTGCGGCTTTCATGCGGGTATCGGCGGCAACATCGGCAAACCGGTGCTCGAGCTCGTGCCACCCAATGGTCGCACGATCTACGTGCTCGAAATCTCGTCCTATCAGATTGATCTGGCGCCGGGACTCGTGCCCGACGTTTCGGTGCTTACCAACATCACGCCAGATCACCTTGATCGGCATGGTTCGCTCGCCAATTACGCAGCCGTGAAAGCGCGCCTGCTCGAACAAACTGCGAGGGATGGGCATATCGTCATCGGCGTGGATGACCCGCTCTCGTCATCGATCTGCACGCGGCTGGCGGCGAGCCATGGCGCCAGGACCATTCCGGTTTCGGTCGGCAAGATTCTGGGACGGGGAATCTTTGCGGTAGATGGCGGGCTTTACGACGCCTGGTCGAACGGCGCCGCGAAGATCATGGGACTTGCGCAGGCCGTCCATTTGCCCGGCGCGCACAATTGGCAGAATGCGGCGCTGGCCTTTGCGGCGGTGAGACCTTTCGTGAAGGATGCGCGCGCGATTGCATCCGCCATCGCGGGTTTTCCCGGCCTTGCGCACCGCATGGAAGACGCGGGCCGCATCGGCAAGGTGCGTTTCATCAATGACTCCAAGGCCACGAACGCGGATGCAGCTGCGCGTGCGCTTGCCTGCTATCCGGATATTTTCTGGATTGCGGGTGGCCGCGCCAAGCAAGGTGGCATTGCTTCGCTGCTCGATCATGCGCCACGCATCCGCAAGGCCTATCTGATCGGCGAAGCGGCAGAGGAATTCGGGCGCGTGCTCGAAAACCGTGTGCCATTTGAAATCTGTCACTCGCTCGAACGCGCGGTCATGACCGCCTACGCGGATGCGGCGCGCGGGAGCGTGCCTGCGCCCATCGTTCTGCTGTCGCCAGCCTGTGCGTCCTTCGATCAGTTCCGTGATTTTGAGGAGCGCGGCGACCGCTTCCGGATACTGGTGGCGGATCTGGCCGGAACGGGAGAGAGGCAGGCTTCGTGAGCGCGCACGGAAGACGCGATGCCAGCAATTGGTGGCGGTCTATGGACCGCGCCGCGTTGGTCGCCATGGTAGCGCTCATTGTGCTCGGTCTTGTGCTGGCCTTCGCCGCCAGTCCCGCCGCGACCGGCGGACCGATGACCGAGGGCGATTTCCGTTATGCCGTCAAGCAGATCGCCTTTGCAGCAATGGCCGTGATGATCCTAGCGGCGACGTCGGTGTTGTCGCTGCGCATGATCAAGGTTTCCGCGACGGTCATCTACATCGCCGCCGTGATCGGTTCGGCCATCGCACTCTTCGCCGGTCATGAAGCGTTTGGCGCCCGGCGTTCCATCGATCTGGGATTTCTGACGCTTCAGCCGTCCGAATTCCTGAAGCCGGGCTTTGCCGTTCTCGCCGCCGCCGTGCTCGCCGATCGCGAGAAGCTGATCATCCGGAAGGAATTCGCCGCGCTGATCATCGCGGCGCCGGCGCTATTGATTCTCGTGAAGCAGCCTGATGTCGGGCAGACCGCGCTCCTCCTCGCGCTCTGGGGCGCTTTGCTGTTCTTCAACGGCGTTTCCTATGTTTGGATCAGTGCGCTCGGGGGCGCGAGCGCCGCGCTGGGAGGGCTGGCCTATCTGCTCTTTCCCCATGTGCATCACCGGATAAACCAGTATTTCGATCCGCAGCAGACGCCTTACCAGGCTGGGCTCGCGCTCAAGGCATTCGCGCATGGCGGGCTCGCCGGCGTCGGACCGGGCGCGGGCACGGTAAAATATCATCTGCCGGAAGCGCATTCCGATTTCATCTTTGCCGTGGCCGGCGAAGAGTTCGGAATCGTGCTCTGCGGCGCAATCGTCATTCTATTCTGCGTGCTGTGTGTGAGTCTGCTGCTGCGCTCTGCGCGCATGAGCGATCCATTCTCCAAACTCGCCGGCGCCGGGCTCGCGATCGTGGTGGCGCTGCAGGCCTTCATCAATATGGGCGTCGCGGTAAGTCTGTTGCCGACAAAGGGAATGACTTTGCCGTTCATCTCCTATGGCGGTTCGTCGCTGTTTGCTGTTGCGCTCACAATGGGCTTTGCGCTCGCCGTCACGCGGCAGCGCTCCAAGATCGGCGAGGCCGATTTCGACCTGTTCGGCTTCCTGCGAGAGGCGCGGCCGGCATGACCACGATCGTGCTCTCTGCCGGCGGCACGGGCGGCCATCTTTTTCCGGCGCAGGCGCTCGCAGGCGAACTTGCGCGGCGCGGCCGGCGGGTCGTGGTCATGACCGACCGGCGCGGCCGGAACTACGAATCGGCGTTTCCGGACGCCGCCATCGAACAGGTCCCGGCCGGAAGTTTCGCCGGCGCCATGCTGGTACGCTTGTTTGCTCCGTTGAAGATCCTCGCCGGCGTGCTGGTGAGTTTCGCCAAGTTGCGGAGACTGAGACCTGCGGCGGTGATAGGATTTGGCGGTTATCCGAGCCTGCCCGTGATGACAGCGGCCCGGCTTGGCGGCTATCCCACTGCGATCCACGAGCAGAATGCGGTGCTGGGCCGGGTCAACCGGCGCCTCGCCGCGCAGGTAAATGCGGTTGCTGCATCATTGCCACTGTCGCGCTTCCTGCCGAAAGAAATGTCGCGCGTCGTGTACACCGGCAATCCTGTGCGGCCCGAAGCTGCAAAACTCGCGGCCGCGAACTACGAGCCGCCCGCCGCCGACGGTCCGATTCATGTCCTGATATTCGGCGGCAGCCAGGGCGCGCGCGCGCTGAGCGAACTCGTGCCCGCAGCAATCGCGCGCTTGCCGCAAATCCTGCGCGTCCGGCTTGAAGTCACGCAGCAATGCAGAACGGAGGACGTGGAGCAGGTCCGCGGCGTTTATGCCGCGATCAATGTCAAGGCGGAACTGAGAACATTCTTCGAGGATCTGCCCGTGCGCATGGCAACAGCGCATCTCGTGATCGCCCGCAGCGGCGCATCGACGGTCTGCGAACTGGCTGTCATCGGCCGTCCGGCCATTCTTATTCCCTTTCCCTTCGCCACCGACGATCACCAGACTGCGAATGCGACCGTGCTCGCCGATGCGGGCGCGGCCTGGCTCGTGCAGCAGCGCGATCTTACCGAACAGAAGCTTGCGGGAATGCTGGAGGAAATTCTGGCGGATCCGTCCGAACTGGTACGCCGCGCACGCGCCGCCCATGCGCTCGGCAAACCGGACGCAACCGCCTGTCTTGCCGATCTGGTGGACCGGGTTGCCGGCGCGGAGACGACATGATTGCGAGCGTCGCCACGCGCGTGCCTTTCAATATCGGCACGATCCATTTCATCGGGATCGGCGGCATCGGCATGAGCGGAATAGCCGAGATCATGCACAATCTCGGCTATCGCGTGCAGGGCTCCGACGCGGTCGAAAACGCCACGGTAAGACGGCTGCGCAGTCTCGGCATCCGCGTGGCGTCAGGCCACGACGCGTCGAATCTCGGAGACGCGGTCGTTGTTGTTTATTCTTCAGCGGTCAAGCCGGGCAATGCCGAGTTCGAGGCCGCGCGGGCCCGCAAGCTGCCGCTGGTGCGCCGTGCGGAAATGCTGGCGGAGATCATGCGGCTCAAGAGCTGCGTCGCCGTCGCCGGCACCAATGGCAAAACCACAACGACGACGCTGATTGCGGCGCTGCTCGATGCCGGCGGACTCGATCCCACGGTGGTCAATGGCGGCATCATCAATGCCTATGGAACGAATGCGCGCCTCGGTGCCGGCGAATGGGTCGTGGTCGAGGCCGATGAAAGCGACGGCACATTCCTGCGTCTTCCGGCAACCATATCGGTTGTCACCAATGTCGACCCCGACCACCTCGATTACTACGGCAGCTTCGACCGCATGCGCGAAGCCTTCCAGCGCTTCGTGGAAAATGTGCCGTTCTACGGATTTGCTGTGCTCTGCCTGGATCATCCCGAAGTGCGGGCCATGGTCGGCCGTGTCGAAGACCGGCGGCTCATCACTTACGGATTCAATCCGCAGGCGGACGTTCGGGCAAGCAATGTGAGGTTCTCGGAGGGTGCTGCGCATTTCGATGTGAGCATCATCGACCGGCGCACGGGCGAGGAAACGCGCCTGCCGGACATCAGCCTGCCGATGCCCGGCGAGCACAATGTGCAGAACGCGCTCGCTGCCATGGCGGTGGCGCACGAGCTTCGCATCGATGGCGGTCGCATACGCGAATCGCTGCAGCGCTTTGCAGGGGTCAACCGGCGTTTCACACGCGTCGGCGAATGGAATGGGGCAGCTATCATCGATGACTATGCGCACAATCCGTTCAAGATCGCGGCCGCGCTGAAAGCCGCGCGTGAGGCCTATGCAGGACCAATCATCGCCATCGTGCAGCCCCATCGTTTCACGCGGCTGCGCGACACCTTCGAACAATTTTCCAGCTGCCTGCACGACGCGGATACGGCGATCGTGGCGCCGGTTTACGCCGCGGGCGAGCAACCGATTGCCGGCATTGACCGCGATGCCTTTGCGAATTCACTGCGCGCGCACGGGCATCGGGATGTGCGCATGATCGATGGGCCCGAGGACCTGCCGCCGCTGATCGGCGAATTGGCTGCGCCTGGCGGCGTGATCATGTTTCTGGGCGCGGGCTCCATCACGCAATGGGCCAACGGTCTTGAAACCGCGCTTCGGCACAAGGAGGCAGCCGCGTGATGAGCGCAAGGCTTCGCGACGAACTGCCGCCCGTACGCGGGACGTATCAGGAGCGTGCGCCGCTCAAGGATTTTGTCTGGTTCCGCGCGGGCGGGCCCGCAGAGATACTTTTCCGTCCCGCGGATGAGGATGATCTGCGAATTTTTCTGGCAAACAAGCCAGCCTCGCTGCCCGTCACTGTCATCGGAGTCGGCTCAAATCTTTTGGTTCGCGACGGCGGCGTCCGCGGCATTGTCATACGGCTCTCCGCAAATTTCGGCCGCTGCACGATTGAGGATGATCGCGTGCGAGCTGGTGCGGCCGCGCTTGATGCCAATGTCGCCCGGGCGGCGGCCGAGGCGGGGCTTGGCGGGCTCGAATTCCTGCGCGGAATTCCGGGCACGATCGGCGGCGCATTGCGCATGAATGCAGGTTGCTACGGACGCGAAATCAGTGACGTGTTCGTTGGGGCGATTGCGCTGGATGGGCGCGGGGAGCGCGTTCGGCTTGGACCGGCAGATATTTCTTTCTCGTACCGGTACTCCAGCGCGCCCGACGATCTGATTTTTCTTGAAACCGTGCTGCAGGGCATCCCCGAAAAGCGGGAGGAGGTCCGCTCCCGCATGGAGGCACTGGTTGCGCAGCGCGAATCGACCCAACCCATCCGCGCCAAAACCGGTGGTTCGACCTTCAAGAACCCGCCCGGAAAGAAAGCCTGGGAGCTTATCGACGCAGCAGGTTGCCGCGGGCTCATGCGCGGCGCGGCACAGGTCTCGCCGATGCATTGCAACTTCCTCATCAATACGGGCGAGGCGCGCGCGGTCGATCTTGAAGATCTCGGCGAAGATGTGCGTGACCGCGTGCGGGCTGCCTCCGGCATCGATCTCGAATGGGAGATCAAACGGGTGGGCGTGCGATGACGTCTTTTCGCCATGTCGCGGTTCTCCTGGGCGGGCGCTCCGCCGAACGCGAGGTGAGTCTCGTCTCCGGCCGCGCCTGCGCCGACGCACTGCGTGCGGCAGGTTTCGAAACGAGCGAAATCGATGCACGCGGCGATATTTGCGAAGCGCTGTCAGCCATCCGTCCCGACGCCGTCTTCAATGCGCTGCACGGCCGCTGGGGGGAGGATGGTTGCGTACAGGGTTTGTTGGAACTGATGCGTATTCCCTACACGCATTCGGGCGTCCTCGCCTCCGCGCTCGCCATGCACAAGGAGCGCGCAAAGGAAGTATTCCGCGCCGCCCAACTGCCGGTGGCGAATAGCATTGTCATCGATCGGCGTCATGCGAGCGCGCGCCATGCGATGGAGCCGCCCTACGTCGTCAAACCCGTGAATGAAGGTTCAAGTGTAGGCGTCTTCATCATCCGCAAGGGCGACAACCGTCCACCGGGCGAAATCGGCAGCGATACCTGGACACTCGGCGATCAGGTGATGGTTGAGGAGTTCATACCCGGTCGCGAACTCACGGTGGCCGTGATGGGGAGCCGCGCCCTCGGTGTCACCGAAATCGTCTCCCGCACCGCATTCTACGATTATGAAGCAAAGTATGCAGACGGTGGCTCGACTCATGTATTACCGGCACGGATATCCCCGGAGGTTGCCGAAGAAGCAATGCGTTTTGCGCTTTCTGCACATCAGGCGCTCGGTTGTCGCGGAGTAAGCCGCGCCGATTTTCGATTCGACGACACTGCGGGGCGGCGACGTCTCGTCCTTCTGGAAGTGAACACGCAGCCGGGCATGACGCCCACTTCCCTCGTCCCCGAGCAGGCCCGGCATGCCGGCATGAGCTTTGGCGACCTGGTGCGCTGGATCTTGGAGGACGCCACATGCGATCGGTGAGATCGCAGACGAAGCGCGGACGCGCAACTGCAAGGCCGCAACGCCAGCGCGCGCGCAGCGTTTCCCGCGCACAGCCCGCCCGACGAAGGCGCGGTAGTGATGGCCCGGGCGTATTCGGTCGTTTCTGGCTCGCGCTTTGCGCCTTTTTTTCTTGGCGCAATCCGGTTACCTGGCTGCTTGCCTGTATCTGCTTTGTCATTCTTGCAGGCGTGCTGATCGCCAGTGGATTTGTTTCGCGAACCGGGGCGGCGGCGCGGTACACGATCGACCAAATCATGTCGCAGGCCGGTTTCGGGATCGGCAGCATCCGCATTGCCGGCAACCACCGCACCGATCCCGGGGACATATTGGCAGCCTTGGGTTTCGCGCCGGGGGAATCGATCTTCGGCGCCGATGTACAGGCCGCGCGCCGGCATCTGCTTTCGCTGGAATGGGTCGCCGATGCGGAAGTGCGGCGGCAATATCCTGATCTCATTACGGTCTCGGTCGTCGAGAAGCTGCCCTTCGCGCTCTGGGAAACGCCGAACGGAACCTATGTGGTCGAACGTTCCGGACGCACGATCGGGCTCTTTGATCCGCATGCCTTTCCGCACCTTCCCGTGCTGATTGGCGATGGGGCGCCGCAATCGGCGTCTGAGATTGTCGATGCGGTGGCCGCGCACCGGGCGACGGCGGCGCGCGTCGTGGGCTATGCGCGAATCTCGGATCGCCGCTGGAACCTGCTGCTCTCCGACGATGTCGTCGTGAAACTGCCGGAGGAAGGCTGGGCGAAACAACTCGATCTTCTCGAACAACTCATCGTCGACAAGGCGATTCTGGAGCGCGACATTTCGGAAATCGATCTGCGCGAACCGGATAATTATATTTTCGTGCTTCGCAACGGGCAGAAGCAGCAAGTTACGCGGGGGAACGCGGCCTGATGGGAGAAACCGTCCGCATGCGCACGAGCGATGCGCAATCAGAAGCCTACCGGCCGGGCGTTGTGGCGGCCCTCGATGTGGGCACATCGAAGACCATCTGTCTCCTGGGACGGGCGGAGCCCGCAAGCCTGCGTGTGATCGGCGCATCCCTGCATGAATCACGGGGATTGCGCGCCGGCACGGTCACGAGCCTCGAATACGCCCAGGAATCCATCCAGGACGCGGTGCAGGCGGCGGAGAACCTTGCCGATCAGCAGATTCGCAGCGTGCTCGTCTCGGTCAATTGCGGCACGCCGCAAAGCGTGACGGCGCGTGCGGCGGTGACGCTTGGCGGCGCGCTCGTCTCCGATTCGCATCTGCTCGACCTGCTCGCGGAGGGCCGGGCGAAATGCCGGCTCGAAGGACACGAAATCATCCACTGCGCACCGACGTCCTATGTGGTGGACGAAGCGCGCGGCGTGCGCAATCCGAGCGGCATGTTCTGCCAGCGCCTCGGTGTGCAGATGCACGGCGTGGCCGTGAGGCCCTCGCCGCTGCAAAACCTGAAGCTCGCGGTGGAGCGGTGTCATCTCTCGGTAGCCGCCTGCATCTTCGCACCTTATGCCAGCGGGCTTGCGGTGCTCACGCCCGACGAGATGCAGCTTGGCGCGACCGTCATCGACATGGGGGCCGGGGTCACATCCATTGCCGTCTTCCTCGAAGGCGAGATGGTGTATGCCGATGTCGTACCGATGGGCGGCGCCTATGTGACGGCTGACCTTGCCGGCATCCTCTCGGCGCCGGTGTCCGCGGCTGAACGGATCAAGGCGCTTTATGGCGCGGCTCTCGGCGATATCGAGAGCGGCACCGACCTGATCGCCATTCCGCAGATGGGCGAAAACGGCGACGAGAGCGCGATGCGCGTGCCGCGTTCGATGCTCACCCGCATCATTCAGCCGCGGCTCGAAGAAACATTCGGCGAAGTGCAGAAGCGCCTGCGCGCCAGTGGTTTCGACGTTGCCGCGGGCCGCCGCGCGGTGCTGACGGGCGGTGCCTGTCAGCTTGCCGGAATGCGCGAGCTTGTGCAGCGGACCCTGAACAAACAGGTGCGCATCGGCCGGCCGCAAGGTCTGCCAGGTCTGGCGGCGGCATCGGCGGGACCGGATTATGCCACCGCGGTGGGGCTCCTCCTCGCCGGTGCCACCATGCCGCCCGAACTCCTAAACCCAGAGCTTGCACCGGCCACGCCCGCCAAACGCGGGTTCTGGAACCGACTGACGGGAGGCCTGTGGGGGTGACGTCGGATTCACAGGATGGCGTGCGGAAGTGACGTTTGCGCATTGCGCGCAGACAGCAACGTGATTCAACTATAACAGAGTGATTCGTTGGGCGGTTGGGCGAGGATCTGGAGCAAATGAGGAGAACAGACAATGTCGATTAATCTGAGAGCGCCGGAAGTCACCGAATTGCGGCCGCGAATCACCGTTCTTGGCGTGGGCGGAGCGGGCGGCAACGCCGTCAACAACATGATTGCCTCCAAGCTCGAAGGCGTCGAATTCATCGTTGCCAACACAGATGCCCAGGCGCTCTCGCAATCGCGCGCGCAGCGGCGCATTCAGATCGGCGCGCGCGTGACCGAAGGGCTGGGCGCGGGCGCACGTCCCGACATCGGCAGGGCCGGGGCCGAAGAATCGCTCGAAGAAATCCTCGAACATCTCTCCGGTTCTCACATGGTGTTCATCACGGCCGGCATGGGCGGCGGCACGGGCACGGGCGCCGCGCCCGTGATTGCCCGGGCGATCCGCGAACAGGGCGTACTGACAGTCGGCGTCGTCACCAAGCCATTTGCTTTCGAGGGCGATCGGCGCATGCGCATTGCCGAGCGCGGCATTGAAGAATTGCAGGCCTATGTCGACACGCTGATCATCATTCCCAACCAAAACCTATTCCGTGTTGCCAATGATCGCACGACCTTCAGCCAGGCTTTTGCCATGGCGGACGATGTGCTCCATTCGGGCGTGCGCGGCGTGACGGATCTGATCGTCATGCCTGGCCTCATCAATCTCGATTTCGCCGATATCAAGACGGTGATGTCGGAGATGGGCAAGGCGATGATGGGGACGGGTGAGGCCGATGGCGAAGAACGGGCTCTCAAAGCTGCCGAAGCTGCGATCTCCAATCCGCTGCTCGACGACGTCTCGATGAAGGGCGCGCGCGGCGTGCTCATCAATATTACGGGCGGCCCCGACATGATGCTGTTCGAAGTGGACCAGGCCGCAAACCGTATCCGCGCCGAGGTCGATCCCGACGCCAACATTATCTTTGGCGGCACGATTCTCGAAAACATGGAGGGCCGGTTGCGCGTGTCCGTCGTGGCCACGGGCATCGAGGCCGAGCATGTGGCGCAGCTGCCGCCCAATGTCGAACAGCTTCGTCCCCGCGCGCGCGCTGCGGCTCAGCCGATCGTAAAACCGGAAGCCCGCGCGGTCGCGAATCCGGTGCATAGTCGGGTCGAGACGCTGGCCCAGGAAATAAATGCAGCAATCTCGACGGCCCCGTCGGCGCAGGTCCATGCTGCTTCCGCGGCCGAGGCGGCGATACATCGCGCATCCGAACCGCTGGTGATCGAGGAGGAGCCCGAGCCGATCCCCGAACCCGTGCGTATTCAACCCGCGGCTGCCTTGCGGTCCGCGCCGCCAACCCAGCCGCAACCGCAGCGGCGGGGGCCGTTCGGTCTCTTTGGCGCGAGGCGCAGGACAGAGCCGCAACGCGCAGAACCGCAAATGGCGCCTGCGCCGGCATTTGCCAGCCGTGCGACGGCCGAGCCGCTCGCGCGCGGCGCACAATCCGCCGCTGCGCCGCAGGCCAACGCCGACGATCTTTTTGCCGATCACAAGAAGGATGATTTCGAAATCCCAGCCTTCCTTCGCCGGCAGTCGAACTGATCGGACGGAAGGGCGGGATTAGTTCGCCACCAAGATCACGACGAGCACAGAGAAGGGCTGCGCTTTTTCCTTCGTGCTCGTTGTGGTCTTCGTGGTTAAATAGCTGCGATGACGCGGCGAACAATTCTTCACGAAACAAGCTGCGAGGGCATGGCACTGCACGCTGGCCGCCGCGTGCGCGCAAAGCTGCTGCCCGCCAGGGCCGGGCAAGGGATCGTGTTCCGCCGCGACGATCTCGGCGGAAGCGAGATACCGGCGCGTTACGACCGCGTAAGCGAGACACGCTTAGGTACTGTGATCGCCGAAGGCGATGCCAGCGTTGCCGTGATTGAGCATCTGACGGCGGCTGTTTTCGGCGCCGGCATCGACGATCTGACGATTGCACTCGATGGTCCCGAGCCGCCGATCCTCGATGGTGATTCCTTCTCTTGGCTCAGACGCCTCGATGAAGCGGACATTCGTGAACAGCCGGGCGCGCGTCATGTCATTCGCGTCCTGCGCTGCGTAGAAGTGTCGCGCGGTGAAGCACGGGCCTCGCTTGGACCCTCCGATTCAACCGTATTCGATTTCGGGATCGCATTTGATACGGCGGCTATCGGCGCGCAGCGCATGGTGTGGCATTACGCGCCGAGTGAATTTCGCCGGGACATCGCTCCGGCGCGGACATTCGGGTTTGTGCATGAGCTGGAGGAACTCAGGGCTGCCGGGCTGGCGAGGGGGGCCACGCGCCTGAATACCCTTGCCATCGATGGCGACCGGCTTTTGAACCCGGAGTTGCTCCGCTTTCGGGACGAATTCGTTCGTCATAAGATCCTCGACGCCATTGGCGATCTGGCGCTTGCAGGTGCCCCAATCGTCGGTTGTTTCGAAGGCCGCAGATCCGGCCATGCCCTGAACAACGCGCTTCTGCGTTCCCTCTTTGCCGATCCCGGAAATTACGAAGTGGTTGCAGCCGGCTGAACCTGCCGTTTGCCGCACATCTCCGGGCTGGACCGCGGCTCCTGGGGGATGGCATAAAGCGGAATGGGCGCGCGAGACCGCCCCGTTTTCCCGGAGCACCGATCGAATGGTCCCGAACGAGACTGCGAAGCTGTTTGCCGGCCGGGGCTCTAAAGGCCGGATTGCGCGCGGCTTTCTGGCCGCCCTGGCGGGCGCGGTTCTGCTCGCCGGCTGCTCGTGGCTGGGGATTGAGGACAATGGCGACGATGCCGACGCCAAATATGTCGAACGCCCGGTCGAACAAATCTACAATGACGCCTGGAAGCAGATAAAGGAAAAGAACTGGAACGAGGCCGCCAAGCAGTTTGACGAGGTAGAGCGCCAGCACCCCTATTCGGTGTGGGCGCGCCGCGCCATGTTGATGAGCGCCTTCTGTTATTACCAGGCGAACAAATATACTGACGCCATTAATTCGGCCGACGAGTACATCGAGCTGCATCCGGGCAGCCACGAAGTGGCCTACGCGTTCTACCTCAAGGCCATGTCGCTCTACGAGCAGATCACAGACACCGGTCGCGATCAGACCGATACCGAGCAGGCGCTGACGGCGCTCCAGGATGTGGTGCAGCGTTTCCCGGACACGGAATACGCGCGGGACGCGAGCCTCAAGATCGACCTTACGCTTGACCACCTCGCGGGCAAGGAGATGGAGGTCGGCCGCTATTACCTGTTCCGGCACGATTTTATCGGCGCGATCAACCGCTTCCGCACGGTGGTCGAGCGCTATCAGCGGACGTCGCAGGTCGCCGAGGCCCTCGAGCGGCTGACCGAAGCCTATTACGCGCTCGGCGTCTACAACGAGGCGAAGACGGCCGCGGCCGTGCTCGGTGCCAATTATCCCGGCAGCCCCTGGTACCAGGACGCCTATGACCTCCTTGTCACAAACAACATGAAGCCGGAGGTCAGCAGGGGCTCGTGGATGGAGCAAATCTTCCAGGGTCCGAGGCTGTAAGGGACAGCCGGATTCCGCGGATACGCTGTGGCCGGACCTAACCCGCGTCCCAGCGGCGCGCGAGAAGCCGCGCGACGACGAACAGAACGATCGAAGAGCCCAACAGCACAGCTATCTGCGGCAGGAGGTGAAGGATCGGCTCGTCGCGCCAGAACACCTTGGTGTAGCCGTCGATCGCCCAGGCGTTGAAGGTGAACAGGCCGAGAGTTTTCATCGACTGCGGCATCAGGAATCGCGGGAACATGCTGCCTCCGAGCGCCGACATGGTCAGAATAAGCAGCGTCGAGATCGCAGCCGGTTGTGGACGGGTGCGAGAGAGTGTCGCCAGCACCATGCCGAACGACGCCGCTGCAATGGCCGTTGCCGCCGTCATCACCGCGAAACCGGGCAAGTGGGTGAACAGTTCGAGATCGAATTCGGCCGCGCCCCACAAAAAACATCGCGACCAGCTGCAACGAAGCCAATGACGCGCAATAGCCGAGCTTTGCGGCAAGCAATGTGGTCATGCCGACCCGCGCGCTGCGCAGCCGGTCGAGAGCCCCGCTTTCCGCCTCGTCGATCAGCGACCCGGACCGCTCGCAGCGAAGAGCAGGAACATCACGCCGATCCCGGCGGCATAGAACGCGATCATGGGATTGCGCTTGTTTGCGCCGACCACATCGCGAATGGAAACGGCGATCGGTCCGTTTGCGAGGTTGTTCTCCGCCGACGCGGCGTGCTGCCTTTCGCGGCACCGCAGCCACGCCTGGAATCCTGCGAGGTTGATGCTGATGGCATTTCGCTGTTCGGGCGTCAGGCCGCCAGTGAAGCGGTCGAGATACTTCGTGCCGGCGACCGCCATCATGTCCGGCATCGCCGTGATCACGACCTTCTGAAGCATCCCGGCGACCACCTGCGCCGCGATCGGATCCGAGCTGTCGTTCAGAATCGTGATGACCGTCCGTCTGCCGGCCGGACCAAATACAATCGGATTGGCGCCGAAGCCTTTGGGGATGGGAATTGAGGCCGGAATCGAACCGTCACCGCGAGTTCAGCAGTTGTGGCCGTGTAAGGTCCGGCGCCTGGATGTGCACCGCCGAAACCGGTCTGCGCGTCCGGCTTCAGGTGCACATGCAGTGACGGCTCATGCCCAAGCGCTTCGACCAGCCGCTCCGAAACCGCACTGTGATCCCCATCGGCGATGGCAACGTCGACCCGCGGCGCACCTGTGCGCATGCCGCCAAAGACCAGCGCGAAGATGCTGAAGAATCCGGTCGGCAGGAAACCATCACCTCTGTAGCAAAAGGTAATATAATCACCATGCAGGCCCCTTGGCCATCCCGCTGGTGCAAGCGATTCCCATACAATTGATACAACTACCCGGTCTCTTTTTCCCTGGCAGTCCACTCCCGATCATGATAGCAGGTAATGGTCTATAACACATAAGGGCTGGCGGCACAGGGTCGTGCAATGGAACCCGAGCCGCAAGGCGCCCGGGAAAGGCGCAAGGCTTTCCTGGCACGGGCGGAAGAGGCCGAGAAGCGTGCCGCGACGTCGACGGACGCACAAGCCCGCCATGCCTGGCTTGAAATTGCCGCCTCCTGGCGCTTCCTTGCCGATCGGGTCACGCGGAACAGCAAGGAAGGGTAGCACGGATCTGTCGGGCTGCCGCTTTGCGGTTCCCTCATGTATCGCGGAGCTGTTCGCGGATCGTGGTGATGCGTGCTAAGACAGGGTGATAAAATTTCGCGCCAGAATCGGAATTGATTTGAAGTTCCCGCGCGGCGCTCTGTTTCACGAGGAACGAACCATGGCGACGGTGTACGATTTCCACGCTGTCACATCTGGGGGTAACGAGATTTCATTCACGACCTTCAGGGGGCGCGTGTTGCTGGTGGTGAATACGGCCAGCAAATGCGGGTTTACGCCGCAATATGAGGGACTGGAAACGCTTTATCGGGCCTACCGCGACCGGGGCCTGACGGTCCTTGGCTTCCCATGTAATCAGTTCGGCGGCCAGGAGCCGGGACCTGCCGCGGAAATCCAGGAATTCTGCCGGACGGTCTACGGCGTCAGCTTTCCGATTTTTGAGAAAGTCGAGGTAAACGGCGCCAATGCCCATCCCCTTTACAAATTCCTTGCACGGGAAAAGCGGGGTCTCCTCGGTACCGCCGCGATAAAATGGAATTTTACCAAGTTCCTGATCGACCGGACAGGACAGGCGGTCAGACGCTATTCGCCACGCAAGAAGCCGGCCGCGCTGGAGACAGCAATTCGGCAATTGCTATAATTCGCGAAACAGGGGCGGTGGAGTTTATCCCCGCAAGGCGACGGCTCAACTCGCCCTGCAAAAAGGTATTTCCGTCACCAGCCGTCCTGTCCGTAGCCGTGCCAAGGATCGAGCCTCGCACCTTCATACGGTTGATCGTCATACGGTTCTGGTGGCGGAGACGGGCGGCCAATGTCGCCGGGCCCAAAGCTGTCCTGTACGCGGAAATGCAGGTCCTCCGCCGCGAAGTCATTATCATCGTCATAATCGAAACCCGCGACGCCAGCCGAATAAGCGCCACCGCCCCAGCCTTCGGGTTGCGCCCGGCCGAATCTCTCATGCGGGGACGCCGCGACAAAATTGTATGGATGGTAGCGGAACGGGAACGCCCCCCGATGAAAGCCGTGGAAGCCACCGGCGGATCTACCGCCCATGCCTCCCATATGCGCCTCGGCAGAGGTTGTTACAGCGAAAACGGCGGCCGCGATGGTTAATGGCCTGCACCAGCTGCTCATTTGCTCTCTCCGGAGAGGGTTGCTAGTTAACAAAACGTAAATCCAGCCAATCGGCTGCACAAGAGCTGTTATTCGATTCGTCGCGGCCTGCGAGGTACCCCCGGGGCGCAATCGAGCGCAGAACGGTCCCATCGGGCCAGTTGAGCGGCGGCGGCGTAGGTGCTCTCGAGGAATGCCAGCAAGTGCTGATCCGGGTCAGGCGCTTCGCGCATTGCTTCGTAGGGCAGAATGAATTCGCCGAGCGCGGTACTGAAAAACGCGTTCGGTGGCTGGATCGCGGCAGACGAAAACCCGTCCGGCGCCGGATAGGCATAAGAATAGAATGCCGCCTCTTCGAACGAGCCGCCCCCGGGCCAGAAACCGGCGCTCGACACTTCGTGCGAATACGCCTCGCGGGTGACGGTATCGGGCAGATGCGGCACGCCGCCGGGATGAAGCGGTGCCCTCCGACCCGAAAATCGCGTTGCCGCAAGGTCGAAACTGCCCCAGAAGAAATGGACCGGACTCGCTTTGCCGAGAAACCCGGTGCGAAACCGCGAAAATACCTGATGCGAGGCGAGAAGAACGCGCCAGAAGCGGTTCGCGAAGTCCGCATCATAGGCAGCATGCACGTGGTCGTCCCGAAATGGGACAGGATCGGGAATTTCGTTGGGACGATCATAGATGCGGACCGCGATACCAGCCTGCGAGAGTCGATCAAAGAACTGCGCGCGGAATTCTGCGACCGACATCGGCTGGAGTGACAAATGGCGGGCCTGTCCGTCGCTGGTGCGCAGCCAAAGCAAATGATCGACGAAATCGAATTCGACCTGAAAACTCCGTTCGGACGCATGTATCAGCGGCGTAGCCAGGCCGCGCGCCGTGACGTCAAAGGTCACGTGCCAGGAATGATTCAGCCATGGGGTGAGCGCAAGGCGCGTTTTGCCAACGATCTGCGTCCACAATTGCAACGTTGCACAGGTGTCTTTCCAGGCTGCGTAAGGCAGAGCCGGCCAGCGATCCGTCATCTTGTTACTCCCCGGAACCGGGAGAAAGCCTATCACACCTGGCTGGCGCACCGAGCCATTCAGACGGTGGGGACCATCGTCGTACTGTCAATTTGAACCAAGGAGGCACAGAGACGCGGAGGTCGTTGATCTGCCGGACTCCGAAGGCCCGCTCTATCTTTGTGTATCAGTGCATCAGGGATTGGTCGGCCAGCTGAGGACCACATTCGCCGAACGGCCATCTACACTGCCGCCAATGCTGCCTCCGAAGACGGTTACGCCCTGCAACCTGAAACTGGCGAGATGCGCGTGGGTCCCGGACATTCCGCCTAATCCCGCCCGCAGCGGCCCCAAAGAAAGACCCTGTGCTTCCGTCGCATCGTCCTGATTCCAGCCCTGCCGAGGCAAAAGCGTGGGGTCGTTCCCCGAGCGTTGGCGGATGGCGCCGCGAAACGGGGCTGAGAGATCGATGGCGCTTGCCGGCTCGCGTCCGGAGTTTCCGGCCATGAAGGGCGAGGAAGAATTGATGGAAACCGGTTCTGCCAGTGCAGACATCCCGCTTGCGAGAGCTACCGTGATACACAAACCGCTGCGCAACATGGCGCCTGCCTCCCCACGCCGGTAAAACGTCCCGGCTCGGCATTCCGTTGCCATGCAATTTCGCCGCCGTGCGGGAACGGCGTCGGTGTGGCAAAGTTTCGACGGCGGGGGGTCCGCCAGGAGGACCGACATGCGGATAGGCGTTGCTGGATTGGGCAAGATGGGATCCGGAATGGCGCGGAGCCTTATCCGGGCTGGCCAGGATTTGGTCGTCTGGAACCGCTCGCCGGAACCAGCCGAAGAATTGGTGCGCGAGGGAGCGGCGCGGGCCCGAGATATTTCCGAAGTGTTCGAAGCCGATGCTGTCGTAACCATGTTGGCGACGGATGCTGCGATCCGCGAAGCCATTCTGGCGCAAGGCG
>Ga0335075_10001851_pt1 | contig 34391 bp, 41 predicted proteins | sample Lox_Sample_24_FD_206723 | JGI IMG/M metagenome (GOLD analysis project Ga0335075, IMG submission 206723) | Soil microbial communities from Loxahatchee National Wildlife Refuge, Florida, United States - Lox_Sample_2.4 | ecosystem: Environmental > Terrestrial > Soil > Wetlands | place: USA...
CAAATCTGTGACGAGCAGGATGCGCGCCGCGTGTCTGCCGACCTCCAACACGCGTCCCACGAGACCCGCACCAGTAATCGCCGCCTGGCCTCGGGCGACGCTATCGTCGCTCCCGGCGTCAACGAGCAGATCGCGGACATATGCTCCTCCGGAGCCCGCTATCACCCGGGCCGTCACAAAGGAGACGGAGGCTTGCGGGACCAGCCTCAAAAGCTTGCGTAGCTGTTCGTTATCCGCCGCCAGCGCCAGCGCCGCCTGCTGCCAATGCAGCAATCGGCGATTCTCTTCAGAAAGCCGTACATTGTCCCGATATACGAGGAGGGTTCTACTGACGTCTGCGATTATGTCTTCGACTGCGGCGAGCGGGCGCGACAGCACATCGAGGCTCGGCGCAGCGACATCGGTGACGGAGACGCGCAACGACTGGAACGCGGTTTCGTCAACCTTCCCGATGAAGACCATGATCGCCGACAGCGCAACGAGCAGCGGCGGGATGATCCGCTGGATGGCAGCTCGGTGGGACGGCGGCAGGCGCATCCCTGCCACTCAGCCGAGGGAATCGGTTGGGCGGGGTTCGACCACAGAGCGGAGCAGCAGAAACGTCTCCGAGCATCTGCTTTTCCGGAACGCTCCTGCCTGCTTGTTCATTGGCGTGAACTGCTCAACGTCTTCAGATCAAGACCGCTACCACGTGTTGATCAGGACCGATCTGAGGGTCTTCATCTCCTCGAGGGTCCGCCCGGTGCCGAGAGCGACGCAGCTCAACGGAGCGTCCGCGATCGAAACCGGGAGCCCCGTTGCATGCCGCAGCACCAGGTCGAGGTTGCCGAGCAATGCGCCACCACCGGTCAACACGATCCCCTTGTCGACGATATCGGCGGCGAGTTCAGGTGCGGTGTGCTCAAGCGCAACCTTGACTGCCTCGACGATCGAGCCGACTGGTTCCGCCAAGCTCTCGGAGACCTGGCGCTCGCTGATCACGATTTCCTTCGGCACGCCATTCATCAGGTCTCGTCCCTTGATCTCCATTAGGCGGCCCTCGCCGTCCTCCGGCATACAGGCCGAACCGATCTCCTGCTTGATCCGTTCGGCACTGCTCTCACCAACCAGAAGATTATGGTTCCGCCGGATGTAAGCGATGATGGCTTCATCCATCTTGTCACCGCCGACCCGGACCGATCGGCAAAAAACGATACCACCGAGAGAGAGCACCGCCACTTCAGTTGTGCCGCCACCGACATCGACCACCATTGAGCCGGTCGGCTCGGTCACCGGCAGCCCGGCGCCGATCGCCGCAGCCATCGGTTCTTCGATCAGAAACACACGCCTCGCACCCGCGCTCTCCGCCGATTCCTGGATCGCGCGCCGCTCGACCGCCGTCGACCCTGAGGGGACGCAGACGACAACTTGCGGCGTGGCAAAGCTGCGACGGTTGTGTACTTTGCGGATGAAATGCTTGATCATCTCCTCGGTGACTTCGAAATCGGCGATAACGCCGTCGCGTAACGGCCGGATCGCTTGAATATAGCCGGGCGTGCGACCAAGCATCAGCTTGGCTTCCTCGCCGACGGCAAGTACCTGCTTCCTGCCCTTGACGCTGGCGATCGCCACCACCGACGGTTCGTTGAGGACGATGCCGCGTCCCTTCACGTAGACAAGTGTGTTCGCGGTGCCGAGATCGATGGCCATATCGGCCGACAGGAGGCCCAACATTCTGCCAAACATCACCGCGAACCCAAGTTTTGCGGAGGAACGCGTGGCCGCGCGATTTGCCGAGCTGTGCCGCTAATCCGAAGGGGCCGGTCCTCCGAGATCAACACGCTGTACATTCGGAATGCTCGCCGCACCGTTCCCCCTGGGCGAATTCCGATCTTCGCGAATCGCCGGTGCGTTGGCAAGCAGCCCGTCCGGAGTGGCTGTGGCGGCCTCTATCGGAGACGACGCTCCTGCACTGCGGTCCCCCTCTGCGCGAGGCTCACCTGGCAATATTCAGCTGGCCCAGGTCGGCATGACGAGACTATTATTTCTCTGAAGATAGCACCGAATTGCCATACGCTCCGGGAACCCATGACGATCATCAATCTTAATAAATATCGCAAGCAACGTCGCCAGACGGAGAAAGAGCACGAAGCCGCGGAAAATCGGATCCGGTTCGGGCGCGACAGGAAGGCGCGCGCCCTCGATCTGAGGGATCGCGAGCGGCTGAAGCACGAACTCGACAGCAAGCGTCTCGATTTGTCGCAGCCTGCCAAGCACCAAGGCGATGAGTGACCGGGGAGCCTCGGCAAAGCTGGTCAAACCGAGATTGGCCCGGCTGGCATCCGAAGGGATCGATGCCTAGCTCCGCCGTAATCCCGTTTGGATCGGTTCGACCGCGGCCCCGGTTCGCTCGGAGACGCCCGGAAGGCGGCGATCCGATGCGCGCTTCCGGTAGCCACCCGAGCGCCTTCGTCCGGTTCATACCCCATCAGCTTGCGGAGTGACTCGCGGCCCCGCGACAGGCGTGAACGGATGGTTCCGACCGGTACGTCGAGGATCGCCGCCACTTCCTCGTAGCGCATGCCTTCGAGGCCGACGAGCAAAATGGCCGAGCGCTGCTCTTCCGGAAGTTTCGCGATCGCTCGATCGAGATCGCGCAGTTCCAGGCGGTGCCCTTGTTGCGGAGGGCGTGTCAAGAAAGGCTCATTTTCGTGCAGCCCGACCATTGCCCCTTCGCGGACGGAACGGCGGACATAATTAACGTATTGGTTGTGAAGAATGGTAAACAGCCACGCTCGCAGATCGGTACCCCGGCTCCACAGATGGAGCTTGCCGAGGGCTCGAGCGAGACAATCCTGGACAAGATCGTCGGCGATGGTCGCGTCGCGCGTGAGAGCGCGCGCGTAGCGCCGAAGTCGCGGTATCTCGGCTTGAATGTCCATATGAATATCTGACACAGAAGACTCCCGGTGCTGGCGACGACCCGGTGACCGACCATAGCAACGGGAGCTAAGCTAGGGTCGCGATGTACGCTGATAATGTCGGCCAGGCCGATTTTATGTAAGATTTTGTAACCATATGTATGATGCCCGTGGGGTCATGAGTCCCCCCGCCTGCCGGGGGCAGACCGACGCATAGGCAGACAAGCGAACCGAAATGAGCGATAATGGCCATATCCTGATCGTCGACGATCAACGAGAGATCTGCGACCTAGTCCAGGATTATCTGACCGGCGAGGGATATCGGGTCTCCACCGCCCAAGATGGCGCCACAATGCGTCGGGTTCTGTCGCAATCCCCAGTGGATCTCGTGATCCTGGACTTGATGTTGCCGGGCGAAGACGGTTTGACGCTGGCCCGTTCGCTGCGCGAAGAATCCAATGTCGGCATCATCATTCTGACCGGTCGCGGTGAAACCGTGGATCGCATCATCGGCCTCGAAATGGGGGCCGACGACTATCTGCCCAAACCGTTCCACCTGCGCGAGCTGCTGGCGCGCGTCAAGAGTGTGCTGCGTCGGGTGTCGACCCGGACCACCGACCGAGCGCCGTCACCCCCGGCGAGAGCGCGATTCGCTGGGTGGAATCTCGACCTGTCGACCCGTGCGCTGTTTTCGCCGACAGGTCAGGAGGTACGTCTGACTACGGGCGAATTCGATCTCCTTGCCGCCTTTGTCAACAACGCCAATCAGGTGTTGACCCGAGACCGGTTGCTGGATCTGGCGCGCAATCGCGAGGCTGGACCGTTTGACCGAACGATCGACGTTCAGGTCGGACGCCTTCGCCGAAAACTCGAGGACGATCCGCAACGGCCGTCCCTGATCAAGACGGTGCGCGGCACCGGATATATTTTCACCCCGACGGTCGAGCACAGCTGATCGAGAACGGCCAACATCCGCGACTGCGTGGCAACACCTGTGCCGGTACCTCGACCCAACCAACGCGAAAGGACCTGCGATGAGCGATCACGATGCGGTACTGGCCGCCAATCTCGAATTCTACCGCGCCTTCGCGATGCGCGACGTCGCGGCCATGGATGCGCTGTGGGCGCGCCGTGGAGCGGTCGCGTGCTTGCACCCGGGATGGGCAGCACTGACCGACCGCGATACGATCATCTCCAGTTGGAGCGGGATCTTGGCCAGCCGCGATGCCCCCCGCATCGCCTGTTTCGATGAGCGGGTCATGCTCTACGGCGATGTCGCGCTGGTGCTGTGCGAGGAGGAGCTCGAGGGCGGCACTCTCGCAGCGAGCAATCTGTTCGTGCGTGAAGACGGCGCCTGGCGTCTCGTACACCACCATGCCGGCGCGATCGTTTCGCGGCAATCTGAGCGCCGCCGATCCTCTCGGTTGAATTGACGGCGACTGCAGGTTACTCGCGGAGGCCCCCCAGCGCCCTTCGCACGCGACGGCGAGGAAGGCCGCCCCGCGACCTTGCATAGGCCGCGCTTACTTCGGCGATGCGCATCGCCGTCTCGTCGTCGAGAGCACCGTCAATCCGGCTAGGGCGAAAACGACGCTGGAAGGCCGTGATCGCCGATGTTGCATCGGCTGACGCCACACAGTAACCGATAGCCGCCAGACCGGAAATGGCTCGTGCCGGATCGACTGGTGCCGAATTCCGATGCGGTCCCGGCGCAGGCCAGATTCCGATGCCGGCGCGAGCGAGCCGCGCCCAGTCGAAAAGTTCGCCCGGGTCGGTCTTGCGGTCCGGAGCGATATCCGAGTGTCCGACAACGCGGAAAGGCGGGATCGGATGGCGGGAGAGAAGGTCCCGGCAGACGGCCTCGACCGCGGCCATCTGCGCTTCCGGAAACGGGCGATAACCCCATTCGTGGCCGGGGTTGACGATCTCGATGCCGATCGACGGAAGATTGAGGTCCCGCTCGCCATGCCAGCACGACACCCCGGCGTGGAAGGCACGCCGCGCTTCCGGCACGAGCCGCCAGACGAGACCGGATTCGTCGATCACATAATGGGCGCTGACCCGAGCCCGCGGATCACACAACCGCTCGAGCGCTGCCTCGGCATTCTGCATTCCGGTATAGTGCAGCACCAACATATCGATGCGCGGCGGCGTGCCGCGCTGCTCGTGGTTTGGCGATGGCCGCTCGCGGATCACGGGCGCAGCGCTTCCGGCGCTGCCGTGCCCGCAGGACCTCGATGCGGAGGTTCGCGGATGACCTCGACAGGTGGTGCGCCGGCTGCCATCGGCAGAGTATGCGGGAGCCGCGGCCCTCGGTTCGCAACGTGAACCGGATGCTTCGGCCGCACCCTATCACGGTCGCCGCCTCGCTTGCTGTCAGGCTCCGGAACGCATTTGCTGACGCTACCATTCAGCCACATGGGTTTTGGCCAGCCGTACTCATCGCGAAGCGCCCTCGGTTTGTAACACAAATCCGCGCCAACAAGGACCCTCAGCCTCACGCGCAATGACGCGATCGTTTGGCGGCGGCCAGGGCGGGTCGGCAATCGCCTGTGGGCTCGAGCGAACTGGGCTGCGAACCCCTATCGTGCCACACGGGGCGATTTTGGACTTGTCTGGGTACAGCGCAAGGATCACGGGGCGCCATCCTATCGGCGCTGAACCCGCCGCCCGGCCGACGAGTGGCCTATGCTTGCCGCCGATCTTCTAGCGACGACCCGGCAGCGCCGCGCGTAATGCCCTCCGACGGGCCGCCGATCTTCCGCGAAATGCCACGGTGGCGTTGCGCTGGATGAAGACATCGCCTTCGATCGTAATCAAGCCGCAGATGATGGCCGTGGATCGACGAAGGCGGTCTCTGCGGCCATGGGCCAGTCAAATGGTAATGCCATTTGATGCCAGAATTCCTGTAAGTGGATGCGCGCTGCTGCCGCGGTCGTCGGCACCACTTGGCTCGCCATGTGATAAGAGCCGCAGCCGAAGGAGACACCGCATGCTCCGCAAATCCATCCTCGTCATCGCTGTCCTCGCGCCGATGATCGCCGGCCGTCACGATTCCAAGGTAGCTTCCAACGAGAATCTCAAGAAGGCGCTGGCAAAGCCATTACGACGCCCATCCTGTCTGTATCGCTCTGCCGGTTACGTTTCCAGTCGAGCTCAGTCCGAGTCCGATGGAACCCATGCGGCCGCAATTAGAGGCGTTGGCGAAGGCGGGACTGCTTTCGACGACGACCGCGCAAAAAGCCGAACTGGGCAAGCTCGCCGGCTATACCAGCTACAGCGTCAGTTCGACGAAGACGGCAGCCTTCCGCACGGGTGATGAAGACTTCCCGGGCGGGACGGGTCTTTGTTTCGCCAAGCGCAAGATCACAAAAATCGAATCCTTCACCGAGCCTGCCGATCTGATGGGGCCAAAAGTGTCTCGTGTGACCTACGATTATACCCTCGATGATGTTGCGCCCTGGGCCAAGGATGCCGGCATCGAAGCTGCGTTTCCGGAGATCAAGAGCATCCTCGCCCAGTCGAATAACCAGCAGACCGACGGCATGGTTCTGACCAGCACGGGCTGGAAGCAGGAGCGAGACGTTCAATAGTCGGTCGCCTTGCCGCGCCGGTCAGTCGGGACTCCCGTCGATCCCGACAATCGCCAGTTCATCAGGACAGCCGCCGCCACGTCGTCCGCTTAGATGCGGCTTGGTAGCGTCGATGTCCGCTCGGGGGCGTGCTCCTCTCCCGACCTGCATCTCCCACTCGGCGACCGACGCCTGTACGGACCGGCATGCCATCGATCCGTGTCAGGCCGATGGTAGGAGACGCTTTCGTGATCGAAAATATAGAAGACGGTAAACTTGGCGCCACGACGATTTCGACGTGGCGCGATCCCAAGCGCTATCAATCCCTGCTGACGGTTGATCGCGCCGCCTGGGCCTGGGAATGGCTGCGGCGCAACCTGCGCTACGCCGCGATGGCCGCCACGGTGCGGCCGGCTTCCGTTCGCGTGCTGCGCCGCTCGCCGCTCATCGCCATGATCAGCTTGCGAGGTGCCCCTCGCTGGGGGCTGCACTTTCGCCGAACGGCCGGATCATTGCCTGGAGGCCGCGCGGATTCTCTGGCGTGCCGACTGCGACCCGACGGTGCTTGCGGTTTCGGCAAGCCGGGCCGGTCGCTCCGATCCGACAGCCTTCGATTTCGCCCGCATCGTCCACGCTATCCATATCTTCCACGACGCCGTCGGCATTGAGCACCTGGTGATCGGCGATGCTGCGCATCATCTCCGCCTCGATGTGGTCCAGGGAGGCGTGCTCGATGGGCCGGTCCGGCTGCGCTACCGGCTTGCCGACGGCCGGGCGCTGCCGGCCAAGATCCTGACCCTGCGCCGTCTGCTCGGGCTTGAGCGGTTGGGTCGTTTTCCGCGGCTGCTCTATCCGCCCGATCCCTATGCGCCGCGATGGGCGCGGGCGATGCAGGCGTTCGACGGCCGCCGTCTCGGTGCTAGCCACCGCGAGATTGCTGCAGTGCTCTATGGCGACGCCATCGTCGATGCCAACTGGCGCGGCCGTTCGGACTATCTACGCAGCCGCGTGCAACGGGCGCTGCGGTTCGCTGGCACGCTGGTCGATAGCGGCTATCGCCGGCTGTTGTGGCTGGAGTGATGTATCGGTCCGTATGAGCAAGGGGCGTCCACGGCGGCTGCGCCGACAACGGAGGCCCCTTTTTCTACGAATCGAGAAACCGCGTGATGCCGATATGCGCCACCGTATCCGAGCCGAAGATTTCGCCGAGGGAACGCCGCGATGAACCGCGGATCACGTTCTGGAACGGATTCTGCCGCTTCAGCGGGAGATTGCGATCCGGATGGGCGACATCGACACCGAGCGGGTCGATGATGAACATCTGAAGCGTGCCGGCTTCGGCGACCTTCAGGAGCGTGTCGTTGATATGCGGGTCGTTGAATCCGTAGCCGATGACCATCAGGCGAGTGTCGCCGCGCAGCCGGCGCTCGAACTCGCTCTGATACCAGGCGAGGACGGGATGCCTATTGATGACCAGCGCCTTACTCGCGCCCATGACCATCACTTGCTGACCGGTCCCGTCGTCCCAGCGCCAGGAGCCGTGCAGCTTGAAGTACGGTTGAAACCGATCCTCGACCTTGAAGTCGCTCTTCGGCAGCGGCGTCCAACGCGACTTGCCCGGATCATAGGGGAAGGAGCCGTCGTGCTGTTCCCTGACCCCCGGCATGATGACGCCGTTCCACCGCTGCCGGGATTCTAACATCACATTGTCATTGAAGTAGAAGCGCTCGAACAGCAGGTCCTGGTTCAGCGTGAAGATGGCGCCGAACTTGACCAGCGCTCCCAGCAGCATCTGCTCGCGCTGGTTGGTGAACTCCCACGACGGCCGCGCTGAAAACCCGCGATCCATATCGGCAAAGACCCGATCGATGGAAGTCTGGAAGGCATCCAGTCGTCGCCTGTATTCGGGGACCACGGTGTTGTTGCGGAAATCCTGGTGAACCTGCGCCAGCCCATTCTCGAAGCCGCCGGCGTCTTTATGCTGCCAGAGAATCTGGCGCAACTGCGCGTCGACGTTCACCTCCGGTTGTTGCAGCAGGCTGTCGAACATTTCGGAGGCCAGGGGACCGCCCCAATTCCGGCTGAAGCCGGCGCCCAGCAGAAGAATACGATTTGCCACGGTCGGACGGCCTCTGGATTTGCATCATCCTGTTGGTCGTGAAGAGCGTCGGTGACTCGGTCTGGCCAACGACAGATTTTGCATCCTACCGGAGCGGGCGCCCGCGCGGGAGAGGTCCCGCGCGCCGCGCTCTATTCCGCTAGGCTCACGCTGTTCGCCAAGCTCCACCGAGCCGCCGCCGTCACAATGCTCCAGCGCCGTCTCGGCCCATGCGGGTAACGATCGCATGGCGCGTTGCCAAGCCTGCGGCTTGGTCGGCGGCCATCGCGCTGCGCGCGATGAAGTTGTTCGTTGGCCTTTCCCGGTGGCGCGGGATGGGCGGCGCTCCCTTCTAGGCCCGCCGCGGCGTGCCGCAACCCGTGTGCCGCGGGTCCTCCACTGCGTTCCGGCCCTTCGGGTGCGACCCGCCTCATACGTCGGGCCTTTCGGTCGCATTTCGCCGCCCACCCCGCTTCCGGGGAAAGGCGCGCGGTTTTTTGCAGAGCGGAGGACCAGCGCATGAGCACCACTGGCAGGCATCCCGCCAGCGGAGAGGTACGGGCGCGGAACGACAAGCCGAGCCTTTATCAGGAGGTCACGGACCGGATCATTGCCGAGCTTGAGCAGGGCCGGGTGCCCTGGGTGCAGCCCTGGGGCCGGTCCAAGGCCGGCCTGGGCTTGCCCAAGAATGCCGCGACCGACCGGCGCTATTCCGGGGTGAACATCCTCATTCTTTGGGGTTCCGTCATCGAGAAGGGATTTCCCTCCCAACATTGGCTAACCTTCCGGCAGGCGCTGGATTTGGGCGGCAATGTCCGCAAGGGCGAGCGCGGCACCACGGTCTGTTACGCCGACCGCTTCATTCCCAAGGGCGAGATCGAACGCGTCGCCAAGAATGGCGACGAGCCGGAAGGGGTGCCGTTCCTCAAGCGGTTCACGGTGTTCAACGTCGCGCAATGCGACGGGCTGGACCGGCTGCAAGGCGAGCCGGAGCCGCTGCCCGAACGCGAGATCATCCCGCATGCCGAGGTGCTGATAGCCGCGACCGGCGCGGATTTCCGCATCGGCGGAGATCGTGCCTTCTATTCGCCGGGCGGCGACTACATCCAGGTGCCGCCGCAGCCGGCCTTCTTCGACCAGACCAATTTCTACCGGACCTGCTACCACGAACTCGGTCATTGGAGCGGCGCAGGCCATCGGCTGAACCGCGACCTGTCCGGCCGCTTCGGCTCCAAATCCTACGGGCGCGAGGAACTGGTCGCGGAGATGGCGAGCGCCTTCATCTGCGCCAGCCTCAGCATCGTGCGGACCGTCCGCCACGCCGATTACCTCGGCACGTGGCTCGACATTTTGCGCGAGGACAACCGCGCCATCTTCCGCGCCGCATCGCTTGCCAGCAAGGCGGCGGATTACATCCTCGCCTTTCGGGACGGTATCGCATCGCCCTCCACCGAGGCGGCGCAGCCGGTAGAGGCATCGGCATGACGACGCCTGGTTCCAGTTCTGTTGTGGGGCCGCTGCAATCCGAGCCGACGCCGGAAGGCGAGCAGACGCTCGTTCCTGGCGTGCGGCCCGTGACCACACGCGAACGTATCGAGGCGCGTATGGCGGCATCGCTGATCCCGCGCAAGCCCCAGAAGCCGCTCGATATCGGCCTGTTCGACCTCGCCGCGCGCAACCAGCTCGACCTGTTCTGACCGGAGGCATCCCATGATCCTGATCCCCGACGACATCCGCGCCCGGCTTCTCGCCAATGGTGCTGTGGACCGCGAAATCAATCACATCCCGGTCGTGAAGCTGTTCAACCCCTGCGGGGCCGCGACCTGGATCATCACCGAAATGATGGCGGACGGCGACACGCTGTTCGGCCTCGCCGATTTGGGTTTCGGCTGTCCTGAACTCGGCTATGTCAGCCTTGCCGAGATAGAAAGCGCCAAAGGCCCGCTCGGCCTCGGCATCGAGCGCGACCTCTATTTTGCGCCGCGCTTCCCGCTGTCGGTCTGTGCCGAGGCGGCACGCATCGCCGGCCACATCACCGAGGCCGAGCGATTGCTGGCACAAGCCGCCGCCGCGCTCGGCACGTCCCGCGTTCCGCCCGCAGGAGACGCGCCATGAAGTCGTGGACCGTGCAATGCGGCTACGCCGCCTATTACGCCAACACCATCACCGTCGAGGCCGCGACGCTCGACCAAGCCCTTGAACGGGCCATCGAGACCGCGAATGACGATCCGTGCTGGAAGTCGCTCGACGATTGCGGCCCGACCTTCATCGACGCCGTGGCCGAAGGTGACGACGCCGATCCGTGGTGCGGCTTCGTCTCCGCGATCCCGGTGCCGGAACGCTTCACGGAGGCCGGTATGCCGCCGCTGATCACTGTCACCGTCAAAGGCGGCGCGATGCAGCATGTCGCCATCGAGAACGGCCCGGCCCGCGTCGTGGTGCGTGATTACGACACAGACGGCACGGACCCCGCCACGCTCCACATCGACGCGAACGGCGACCGCTATGCGCACGCCGAACGGAGCCACCCGCTTCCGCCGCAAGGCGGATGACCCGCGCCAATTTCGGCGCAACCCGGCTCCGCCCGCCATCCTGGACAGATCGTCGGACGGAGCCGGTCCACCCCCGAAGGAGCAGACCCTCATGCAACTCACTCACATCGACCTTGGCAAGCTCAGTATCGCCGCCGTCAACATGCGGCATGGCAGGAAGGCCCCGGACGTGTCCGACATCCTGCCGTCCGTCCGCGCGCGCGGCGTGCTGGTGCCGCTCTTGGTGCGGCCCAACGGCAGCCCGGAGAGCTTCGAGATCGTCGCCGGACGGCGGCGCTATTTCGCGGCGAAGACCATCGCCGACGAACAGGGCGAGATCGCGCCCTTGCCTTGCGCCGTCATGGAGCCGGGCGACGACGCGGCGGCGCTGGAAGCCTCGCTGATCGAGAACATCGCCCGCCTCGACCCCGACGAAATGAGCCAATACAAGACCTTCGGCCGGCTCATCAAGGAGGGCCGCGCCGTCGCCGAGATCGCCGCGACCTTCGGCATCACCGAGCGCATGGTCAACCAGCGCCTTGCCCTCGGCAACCTGTTGCCGAGGATCAAGGACGCTTATCGCAACGAGGAGATCGACGCCCAGACCATCCGCCATCTGACGCTTACCTCCAAGGCGCAGTAGAAGGAATGGCTGGCGCTGTTCGCCGACCCGGAACAATACGCGCCGCGCGGCAGCCAGTTGAAGCAATGGCTGTTCGGCGGGCAGTCGGTTCCGACCACGGCCGCGCTGTTCCCGGTCGAGGATTATCGCGGCCAGATCATCGCCGACCTATTCGGCGAGGACAGCTATTTCGCGGACGCGGATGTGTTCTGGCAAAAGCAGAACAAGGCCATCGCCGCCAAGCGGGATGCCCTGATCGAAGCGGGATGGCGCGAAGTCGTGATCCTCGAACCGGGCGAACAGTTCCGGTCGTGGGAGCATGACAAGACGCCGAAGAAGAAGGGCGGCAAGGTGATCATCGCCGTGTCGCACCGGGGCGAAGTCGAAATCCACGAAGGCTATCTCTCCCGCAAGGAGGCCCGCCGCGCCCGCAGTCAGGACGAGGCGCAGGCGGGGGCGATGCCGACGAAGCCGGCGCGGCCGGAAGTTACCAGCGCCTTGCAGACCTATATCGACCTGCATCGCCATGCCGCCGTGCGCGCCGCCGTTCAGGATCATCCCGGCGTCGCGCTCCGGCTCATGGTGGCGCACGCGATCACCGGCTCGCGGCTGTGGAGCGTGAAGCCGGAGCCGCAGGAGACGCGCAACCAAGCCATCGCCGCCAGCCTCGCGGCGAGCGCCTCGGAAGCGGTGTTCGCCGCCAAGCGCGGCGAAATCCTCGCCTTGCTCGGCCTGTCGGGTGAGGAAGAAGCCGTCGCCGGCGGCAATGGTGACGATTACGGCACGGCGGGCATCTTCGCGCGATTGCTGGCGCTGTCCGACGAGGATGTGGTGCGCGTGCTCGCGGTGGTGATGGGCGAGACGCTGGAAGCCGGCAGCGCCGTGGTCGAGGCGGTGGGTGTCCATCTCAAGCTCGACATGGGGGCGGTGTGGCAACCCGACGATGCCTTCTTCGACCTCATCCGCGACCGTCAGGTGGTCAACGCGATGGTGGCGGAAGTGGCGGGCAAGCGCAGCGCCGATGCCAATGTCGCGGAGAAGCTCAAGACGCAGAAGGCCATCATCCGCGACTGCCTCGCCGGCACCAACAGCCGCACCAAGGTGGCGGCGTGGCTGCCGGGCTGGATGCAGTTCCCAGTGCGCGCCTACACGGATCGCGGCGGGCTGCACACCGCCGAACAATGGGCGCGGGTGCGTCCGCTGTGCGCGGAATGACCCGCCGGACCTGGGCGGCGGGTCGCGCCGCCGCCCGCTTTTTCGATCCCATCGTACGAGCCCCGCGCATGATGCGCGGGGCTTTTTTGCGGATCGCTGCCGCCGTCTCAGCATGACCGTGAACCCGGCCTCATCACCCTGATTGGCGTCCGCCTCGCTTCGCGGAGCGTGCGGCTTGTCGCCGCGACAAGGCCGACGAGACGTATTCCTTGCCGGCGTTCGCTTGGTCCACACTGCCGGTTCGCTTCCTTTCCATAGCCCGGATCAGCCCGTCTTCCGGCGCGCTTGAGGCGGTTCTCGCCGCGCCGTCGATCGGTCGATGGGACGCGGTTGCGGCCTTGCTCCGCCCTTGTGCGCGGTCGGCCCGCGTGCCGACGACGATGCCGGATGCGCTCTGTTCCATGTGCTTGCCGGGGATCATCCCCTGCTCGAAGGCGCGGAACCTATGGGCCTCGCCGCCGCCTTCCGAAACCATCGCGTCCGGCTTTTTTCCCCGCCGCGCGGCGCGCGGCTCCTCGCGGACGCTGCGCTCCAGCCCTTTCGGGTTCGAGGCGTCGGACGCGCCCATGACGGTCCCGCCATCGCAGGGGATGGACCCCGGCGATAGCAACAGGAGACAGATCATGCCTGCAATCGGATACGTCACCAGGCAGACCAATAGCGGCGGCTACAAGGGCCAGCTCAAGTCCTTGAGCATCCGCGCCGACATCGACATCGTGCCGAACAACGGCAAGTCCGCCGACAACCAGCCCGACTTCCGGGTGCTGACCCGAGGCTACGAGATTGGCGCCGGCTGGCTGCGGACCGGCGAGACCTCCGGCAAGGAATACGTCTCGCTGAGCCTCGCGGCGCCCGAGTTCGGACCGCGCAAGCTCTATGCGAATCTCGGCCGTGCCGCCGGCCAGGACGATGAGGACATGTTCGCCGTCATCTGGAACCCGGCCGACTGAGCGATCCGCGACCAAGCCTCCGCGCATCACGCGCGGGGCTTTCGTCGCTCTGGGGATCGACTTCGGGGGGCGGTCGATTGCGAGCCGTCCCCTGCCGCTCGTGAACGTCCAGCCTCGTCCGTGATGCGACGACCTCCGCCGTCGCCGCCCGCACCCGACGAGGCCGCTCATGGACAACGACATCATCCATGCTGCCGACGCGAAGAAAGGCAGCCCTTCCTCACCACCGAACAGGCCGCGCACTACCTCGGCCTGTCCCGCCAGGCGCTCGAAAAGATGCGCCGGCAGGGTCGCGGCCCGCCTATCGCAAGCACGGCCGCTACGTCCGCTACCACATCGCCGACCTCGATACCTGGTCGGAACAGCACAGCCGGAACCGGACCAAGGACCCCGACCCGACACCCCCGACACATGGTTCCGATGGGGATGGGTCCGATGCGTGATCTCATGATCCATTGCCGCCGGCGGCGCCGGCGCGGTCGCGTTCGCCCGCCCGCGATCCTCGCCCTTGGCATTCTCGGGCTCGGCCTGCTCGGCCTCGCGGCGCTCGGCCGGCCGGCGCCGCTGATCATTTATAACGCCAACACCAGCGCGCTGATCGGCTTCTACCGCGTACTGCCGGTGGGCATCATCCGGCGCGGCGATTTGGTGCTCGCGCGCACACCGGACTCCGTTCGCGGCCTCGCGGCAGAGCGCGGCTAGATCCCCGTCACGGTGCCGCTGGTGAAGCGCGTGGCGGCGGTCGCCGGTGATAGGGTTTGCGCCGCCGATCACGCTGTCAACATCGACGGCCGGCACGTCGCCGACCGGCTTTCCGCCGACCGTCTCGGGCGTCCGCTGCCGGTCTGGACCGGCTGCCGGACGCTTCAGGTTGGCGAACTCTTCCTGCTGAACGGCGTGCCGGACTCCTTTGACGGCCGTTATTTCGGGCCGACCCCGACGAGCGCCGTCATCGGCGAGCTGGTGCCGCTATGGCTCCGCTGAGGCACGGACTCCGCATCACGCTCATCGCCGGCCTGATCGGCATCGGCGCGATGTCTTGCGCCCGGCCCGCGCTCGCGCAGCAGAGTGCGACCGCGCCGACACTCGACCGATGGCAGAGTCTCGTCGCCGAGGCGTCGCAGCGCTTCGGTCTCCCCGCCGCCTGGATAGGCGCCGTCATGCGCGCCGAGAGCGGCGGCGATCCGCGCGCCGTGTCGCCGAAAGGCGCGATGGGTCTCATGCAGATCATGCCGGCGACCTGGGCGGAATTGCGCGCCCGCTATGGCCTCGGCGCCGATCCCTACGATCCGTACGACAACATTCTCGCCGGCACCGTGTATCTGCGCGCGCTGTACGACCGCTACGGATATCCCAATCTCTTTGCCGCCTATAATGCCGGCCCGCAGCGGTTCGACGCCCATCTGCTCGGTGGCAAGAAGCTGCCGGACGAGACGCTCGCCTATCTCGCGCGCCTCGGTCAGCAGGTCTTCGCGCCGCCGTCCGCGCCGGTCGCGGCATCCGGCACCAGCCTGTTCTTTCCGCTGCATACGACAGGTCGGACGCCGCCGACTCCATCGGCCTCGCCATCGTCCGAGAGCCTATTCATCCCCTTGAACATCGTACCGGACCGCAAGCCATGACGGCGATGCGGCAGCAGCGGAGGGAGGGTCCGTCTCTTCAGACTTTTCATCGTACCATGCCGGGCCGAGCAGCGTCGTGGACGAGCGGTTCCCCCAATTTTGCCGAGCGTAAGGAGCGCGCTGAAGCGTGCAAGTTCTTATGTTGCGCTCGACAAAATCGGCTCCCCCGCTCGCCGGCAAGCCGGCCGCCTACGGCGATCCACGACCCGTCCCGTCCCGACGTGAAACGCACATCCCGTCTTCGGAAACAGAAGGAGAGGATGAGATGATCGCGCTTTACGACCACATCCAGGAGCTGCGGAGCTGCTATCTGACCCGGCGCGAGCGGGCCGAATCCGAGGCCGAACTTGCGCGGGCAATCACCCGGCAAGCGGAACTTGATCGTGCATTCGACGCCGCAATGGAAGCTGAGAATCACCGCGTCGAGACTCCCGATTGATGCGGCTGGAGTTGTCGGGGCGGCGTCGTTCTGGCGTCGCTCCCGATAATTTCTCACCACGAATCGGCATGGGCGTCGGCGTTCGGATGACCGGACCTGAGGACAGTAGGGCGTAGATGAGGATAGGAGAGAGGATCAGCAGCGGGAGAGTCGCGTAAGGTAAGGCAAGATGAAACAATGGCGCCATCTCCTCTGGAGCGCGCGCAAGTGTTTGTCTGCACATCTGTTTTACGAACGTGGCATGGCGCCAGTGATCGGCGCATGGCGCCAAGGTTTCGTAAGCCCCTGATTTCGCTGAGGCGCGATGGCGCCGATTTTCTCGCGGCGTTGGCGCCGCCATGTTTGTTCGGGCGCGCGTGATGATCGGTCCCAGGTGATGCCATGACGCAGGATGACGACTTCGAACCAAGGCTCGGGAAAATCCGCTCGCGCGGCAGCAAGCGGACGCCGCGTTATTTGCAACAGGTGTTGCGCGCGGTGGCGCTGGCCGGCGGTGTCCAACGCGATGGCGTCACCCGCGACGGGCAGCCCGGCCAGCTCTATTCGGCCGACCAGGACCGGGCGGACGGAAAGGCGTTCCTTGAATGCAGCGATGGCGACCGCCACCAGTTCCGCTTCATCGTCTCGGCCGAGGACGGCGTGGAATACGACGATCTCAAGCCCTTCATCCGCTGCCTGATGCAGCAGGTGGAGGAGGATCTCGGCAGCAAGCTCGATTGGGTGGCGGCCGATCACTACAACACCGGCCATCCGCACAGCCACCTCATCCTCCGCGGCCGCACCGACCGGAATAAGGACCTGATCATCGCGCGCGAACATATGACCGAAGGCATGCGCGAGCGCGCGGCGGAGATCGTGCGCCTCGACCTCGGCCCGCGCTCCGATTACGAGATCGAGGACCGGCTGCGCGACGAAGCAAGCCAGGAACGCTTTACCAGCATCGACCGGAACCTGCTGCGCGAGCAGAATGGCGAGGGCCTCGTCCGGGCGACGAATGAGGATGCGTTCCAGCAGAGCCTGCGTGCCGGCCGCTTGCATAAGCTGAAGCGGCTCGGATTGGCCGAGGAGGCAGCGCCCGGCCAATGGCGGCTTGCGTCCGAATTGGAACCGACGCTGCGGCGCATGGGCGAGCGCGGCGACATCATCAAGGCAATGCACCGCAACCTGGCCGAAAAGGGCCTGTCCCGCGCCGCGGCCGATTATGCGATTTTCGATCCGACCGACGCCGGCACCCATCCGATGATCGGCCGGCTGGTCCGGCGCGGTCTCTCCGACGAGATCAACGATCGCCATTATCTGATCGTCGATGCGGTGGATGGCCGGACGCATTACATCGAGATCGGTAGAGGCGATGCCACCGATCCCATTCCCGAGGGCGGTGTCGTCAGCATCACGCCGAAGCGGGCCGAGCCGCGCGCGGTCGATCGCACCGTCGCGGAGATCGCGGCGGCGAATGGCGGGCACTACAGCGTCGATATCCATCTGCGGCACGATCCGAACGCCAGCGCCGATTTTGCCGAGACGCATGTGCGCCGGCTCGAAGCGATGCGGCGGTTGGCCGGCGTGGTGGAACGTGAACCGGACGGCACCTGGATCATCGCGCCCGATCATCTGGAATGCGCGGCGGCCTACGAGCGTCGGCAGGCGAAGGACGCGCCGGTGGTGGTGCAGACGCTCTCCGCCTTGCCGCTCGATCGGCAGCTCGGTGCCGACGGCGCCACCTGGCTCGACCGGGAACTGGTTGCGGATGTGCCGGTGTCGCTGCGCGACGGCGGCTTCGGCCATGAGGTGCGCGATGCGCTCGCCCGCCGGCGGCAATGGCTGGTCGAGCAGGAGCTGGCGCGCGAGGACCAGGACCGGACGATCTACCGCGCCAATATGCTGGGCATCCTCCGTCGTCGCGAATTGATGCGCATCGCCGGCCAGCTCTCGGGCGAACTGGGCCTCGATTATGCCGAGCTTCGGTCCGGCGAGCGGATCGAGGGCGTCTATCGCCGCTCGCTCGACCTGGCGAGCGGTCGGTACGCGGTTATCGAGAAGAGCCGGGAGTTCACTCTGGTCCCGTGGCGGCCGGTGCTGGAACGCAGCTTCGGTAAGCAGGTCTCCGGCATCGCGCGCGGGGAGACGATTTCCTGGACCCTGGGGCGGCAGCGCAGCGGGCCGTCGATTTCGTGAGGGCGTCTGGGATTTTCGGAGTGTCAGATCCTGCTTTGATATAGGGTAGTCCCCTATGCTATAGTCATGTATGGTTCACACGATCCGTGAAAAGCAGAAGCTGTTGACCCGCGTTCGCCGGATGCGAGGCCAAGTGGAAGCGATCGAGCGAGCGCTCGAAAGCGAAGCTAGTTGCGAACAAGTCCTACATTTGATCGCGGGCGTGCGCGGCGCGATGGCTGGGCTCATGGCGGAGGTGGTCGAGGACCACGTCCGAAGTCACCTGGTCGATCCCGAGAAACATCCGGGGGCGCTCAATGCGGAAGCGGCCGAGCAGCTTATGGATGTCATCCGGACCTATCTGAAATAGGAGGCCGCGGTGACAGCAGCCCAGGCGCCTCCATCGAGTCACAGCCATGTGTATCTGAGCGAAGGCCATGAATGCGCCGAACGGCGGAGCTGGGCGGTCATCTGGCTCTGTGGCGTGATGATGTTCCTTGAGATTGTCGGGGGCATCCTGTTCGGCTCGATTGCCCTTGTGGCGGACGGCCTCCACATGTCGACCCATGCGAGCGCCCTGCTGTTAGCGGCCCTCGCCTACAGCTACGCCCGCAGGCATGCGCACGACGCACGCTTTACGTTTGGAACCGGAAAGCTTGGTGACCTCGCAGGGTTCACTAGCGCCATCGCGCTGGCGATGATCGCGCTGCTGATCGGCTATGAGGCTATTGCACGCCTGTTCGCTCCCGTCCCGATCCGCTTTGGGGAGGCGCTTCCGATCGCCGCTCTTGGTCTGCTGGTCAATATCGGTTCGGTGTGGTTGTTGAGGGGCGGTGAACGCCATCATCATGGGCATAGTCACCGTCGCGAGTATGACGCCCACAATGACAGCAAGGTCGAACACCGTGTTGAGACCAGCGTTGGCCCATTAACGTTGTCGATTTTCGAGGATGGCGGGCCGCCACGCTTCCGGCTCCACGGGTTCACGGGCGGCGTGCCGGAGACGCTGACCATCGAAACCGTCCGGCCAGACGGCACACACCAGAATTTCGCCATGGTCGCGCAGAATGGTTATTTGGAATCGCTCTATGAAGTTCCTGAGCCGCATTCCTTCACGGCGCATCTCCGCCTCCCCGGTGACGGGATTCGTGTCGTCAGATTTGAGGAGCACGCGTATGCTGATCACAGGGCGGGCCGCGACAATAATCTGCGCGCCGCGATCATTCATGTGACCGCGGATGCGATGGTTTCGGTCCTGACGATCATCGGGCTGTTGCTTGCGCGGACGTTCAGCTGGGTATGGATGGACCCGGTTGCCGGCATCATCGGCGCCATCGTCATCGCCGCCTGGGCCTACAGCCTCGTGCGGGACACAGGAGCAATCCTGCTGGACATGAATCCCGACCAAAGCTTGGCGGCAACGATGCGGCAGACAATCGAGTTGGATGGCGACCGTCTGTCCGACCTGCATCTCTGGCGGCTCGGTCCCGGGCATCTCGGCGCTATCGTGACGGTCACGACGGCGAGGCGACGCGGGCCGGAGTTCTATCGTGCCCGCTTGTCCCGTTTTCCGGCGCTGTCGCATCTCACGGTCGAAGTGCAGCGGTCCGCCTGAGACGTAGCATGGCTTGTAGCCAGCCGCCAGGAATTGATATAACATATCAATTGAACTAGGATCGTCTCCAACGCAGGTGGCCGCCCGGCTGCCATTGCCATTGGAGAATGTCATGTCCGCGACGGTTCAGACCCCGACCGCCCGACCGCAAATTCCCGTGACTGTCCTGACGGGCTATCTCGGTGCCGGCAAGACGACGCTACTCAACCGTCTGCTCACCGAGGAGCACGGCAAACGGTATGCGGTGATCGTCAACGAGTTTGGCGAGATCGGCATTTCTTCGCGATTAGGTGGTTGATGCGACCGATCTCTCGGTCGAGGAAAGCGGTGATGGCCTTTTGGGTCTCCAGGCTAGAGATTGGAAGGACGAAATCTTTGATGGCGTTGTCTGAGATGCGCCGTAGTCCGCCGGCGCCGGTCATGCTTGCGACACCAGCGGTGTGGAACGCCGCAGACGAAAAGAGATAGAGAAGATAGTTTGGATCGACCCGCTTCCGGTTGGGCCGAACGACATGCACCTCTGAAGTCGCGAACCCAATGCGATTGGGCAGGTCGTTGATCAGCGCCTTCTTGCCGTTCTCGAAACAGGGCGTGACCTTCGCAATGAGAAGATCACCTTCGGCGAAATAGCTGTAGTTGCCTGTAGCGAGGTCTATTGCTGGCATCTCCAAGCTAGTGTCGAGCCCGCCAAGACCATCGGCCAGTGCATCCATTGGTGCAAAGGTCACGTCGCCATATGCCGACAGATCACCTGCTTCCGATTTCGAAGGGTTTAGCCAGACGCTGAACCGAAGACGGGTCATCCTGCCACGTCCTTTAGGAGGCCAGTGATTTCCGTTTCCAGCAGCTTCAGTTCGGCGTCGATCTCCACGAGAGGGCGTGGCGCGACATAGCGATAGAAATACCGATTGAAGTTAATCTCGTAACCGACACGGCCAACGCCTTTATCCTTCGCGTCGCAATAGCTCTGATCTACCCACGTATTCGAAACAAAAGGCGTCACGTTGCGGGCGACGTAATCTCGCCAGCCCTCGCTGAGAGGCACCAAGTCGTAATCCCGGAGTTCGGGGTCCGGCTCTGGCTTGCCATCTGTATCGCGGCAGATGTCCGCCGCCTCGTCGCGTTCGCCGAGGGCGGTAAGAATGGCCTTCTTCATCATAGGGCTGATCTTTACGCCGGCGCCCTTCAGCCCCTTCGCGAGCGCTTTTTCAAATTCGGCGCGATTTTTGAACAACGTGCTCGGTAAATGCGACGTGAGCACGTCGAGCACATCTCCCTGTTCGTTTGCGTCGAGCTTCAGAAATAGCTTTTCTGCCTTCAGACGCTCAATGCGTCCCGTCGCCGTCTGGAAATTGAGCCGCAACGGCCGTTCGACTCTGATCTCTCGATAACCGAAATCTCGTGTGTCGAGGATTTTCGACACGTCGGCCCATGCGCCGTCGCCGTTCGCCATTTCATGAAAGATGTGGACGATGATCTCGCGTGCATCATCCGGGATGAACCGCCGCTTGGAACCAAGGCTCTTGCGCATCGGCTTCCAGAAGCGGTCGCCGGATGCGTCGATGAGCTGCACCTTTCCTCGCCGCCTGGCGTCCTTGCGGTTCGTGAGAAGCCAGACGTAGGTTTGGATGCCGGTCTTGTAGAACAGGTCAGTTGGCAACACGACAATGGCTTCGACCCAATCATTCTCCAGCATCCAGCGACGGATTTCGCTTTCGCCCGATCCTGCGCCGCCAGTGAAAAGTGGGGAGCCGTTCGTGACCACGCCGATGCGCGAACCGGCCTCATCGGTGCGCATCTTTGAAATCATGTGTTGAAGGAAGAGAAGCTGGCCGTCCGAGATGCGCGGTAGGCCGGCGCCGAAGCGGCCTTCCTTGCCGAGCTGCTCATACTCCTGGCGGATGGGGTCTTGGTATTTCTTCCAATCGACGCCGTAAGGCGGATTGGACAGCATGTAGTGGAACTGCTTCCCTTTGTGGGCGTCGTGCGTCAGCGTGTTGCCGAACGCGATTTGCTCGGGATCGTGTGCCGTGACCAGCATGTCGGACTTGCAGATACCGAAAGACTCGCCGTTGAGTTCCTGACCAAACAGCTCCACCCGAATGTCGGGATTGAGGTCCCGCATTCCCTCTTCGGCGAGGGCGAGCATGCCGCCAGTGCCGCACGCGGGGTCATAGACTTGTCGAATGATGCCCTTGCCAACGAGCGCCCGAGCATCGTTGGCGAGAAGCAAGTGCACGATGAGGCGGATAACCTCACGGGGCGTGAAGTGCTCGCCCGCCGTCTCGTTCGAGATTTCCGAGAAGCGCCGAATCAAGTCCTCGAACAGATAGCCCATAGCCAGCGTCGAGACGGTCGCCGGACGCAAATCGAGTGCTGCAAAGCGCTGAAATACTTGCCACAGAAGGTCGGCGTCCTTCAGCCGTTTGAGCTGGTCGATGAAAAGGAACTTGTCGATGAAGACATCCTTCACTGAGGGAGAGAAGCTGGTGATATATTGAACCAGGTTCTCGTGGAGCTGCGCCGGGTCTTGCGCATGCATCGCGGCGAAGGTCAGGCGGCTGGTGTTGTATACGCGGATGCCGTTGCCGATCGCGCCGAACAGGATCATGTCCTGCGTCTGCTCGTCGATCCCCTTGGGGAGCGAGCCGTGCGCCTGCAGGACCGCATCTTTCGCTGGCTCCAGAATGCAATGGAGGCGGCGCAGCACGACGAACGGGAGGATGACCTTACCGTATTCCGACTGCTTGAAGTCGCCGCGGAGGATTTCGGCGATCTGCCAAACGAAGCCCGCGAGCGCGTTGGCCTGATGTGCTGTCGTGTCGTCCATCCCGTCCCGCCCCCTCAACGCTGCCGGCCGCGCAGAGGCAAAGGACAGATACCGCCCATTTTGCTCGAAGCGGCGGTCGAGCGCTCTTGATCAGCGCATGTGGTCCGCGCCCTCACTCCCCTGGACCACGCCGGCATGGACCTCGACGCGGACGTGGCTTGCGACCAGCCGGATGATGCGTTCGACCTCGGCCGCGCCGAGCCGCACGCCCGTATCGATCCGCCCCTCGCCGAGCCGGTCCAGACGCAGCGCGCCGTCCGGGTTGACCATCACCTCGATGACGGCGGGATCGGCCAAGGCATTGGCGATGTCCTTGCCCATCGCCGTGCGCAGCATGGTGCGGCGGCGATCTTGGGCTTCGGGGTGCGAGAAACCGCTCATGCCGCGGCTCCCGCTCCGTTGCGGTCTTCCGATGCCGCGAGATCGTGGCTGATCGTCCGCCCTGCCGCGACGCGCCGGCCGATCTGCTCGATGAAAGCCTGGTAGCGGTCCTGGGCGACGGCGCGGGCCGCGGCCTGTTCCCCTTCCGGCAGAGGAGCCGTCACCGTGAACTCGTAGCGGACGAACAGCGCTAGGCTTTCCAGCAGGATCTGAATGTCCCGCTCCATGCGCCCGAGCTGCGTGGTCACGCGATCGAGGCGGACCTTGAGCAGGTCGTCCAGCTCCTTGGCCCCTCGTCGCGCGAGATAACCACGGAGCGCGTCGGAGACGATGGCGGATTTGGAGCTGCCGGGCTTCGATGCGAGGGCATCGAGCTTCGCGGTCAGCTCATCATCGAGATAGAGGTGATGACAGGGTTTCATTAGCAACCTCCCTCAGAAGTCCGGCAGGAGGTCTTGGTCGAGGTCGCGATGCGGCTCGGCCTCGTTCATCGCATGCGCGCGTCCGACCGTGCCGAGACCGCGCAGCCGGTCCATGACGCTCTTGTCGGCGACGACATCGGACTCGTCGTCGAGCGCGGGATCGAGACGCTGCTCGGCCTCATGCGGCTTCGTGATGCCTACTTCGGGGAGGCCGGGGTGGCGCTGCCGCTGGAGACCGCCTTCGTCCTCGACCTCACCGGCCTCGTCGTCGATCGCAGCGGCAAGGCGGACATGCAGGCCGCGCACCTGGCCGCTCCAATCATCCGGGCGTGCCGCAGGACGATCACGGTAGCGGTCCTCCGCCAGAATGGGTGCCGGCGCTACGCGCGTGGTGAAGTTGCGATCCTCGTAATAGCGGAGCTTCCTGGCCCGGATCGGGGCGAGGCCGGAGACCAGCACCAGCTCGTCCGAGGGCGGGAGCTGCATCACCTCGCCTGGCGTCAGCAGTGGGCGCGCGGTCTCCTGGCGGCTGACCATGACATGCGACAGCCACGGCGAGAGGCGATTGCCGGCGTAGTTGCGTTGCGCCCGCAGCTCGGTCGCGGTGCCGAGCGCATCGGAGATGCGCTTTGCCGTCCGTTCGTCGTTCGAGGAGAACGCGATGCGGACATGGCAGTTATCGAGGATGGCGTTGTTCTCGCCATACGCCTTGGAGATCTGATTGAGAGACTGCGCGATGAGATAGGCGCGTATGCCGTAGCCGGCCATGAAGGCAAGCGCCGTCTCGAAGAAGTCGAGCCGCCCCAGCGCCGGGAACTCGTCGAGCATCATCAGAAGCTAATGCTTGCGCCGCTTGCCGGGATCACCTTCAAGCCGTTCGGTCAGACGTCGGCCGATCTGGTTGAGCACCAGGCGCACGAGCGGCTTCGTCCGCGAGATATCCGACGGCGGAATGACGAGGTAGAGCGAGACAGGCCGCGCCGCATCCACCAAGTCGGCAATGCGCCAGTCACAAGCCGCCGTGGTCGCCGCAACGGTCGGATCGCGATAAAGGCCGAGAAACGACATCGCTGTGCTGAGGACGCCGCTGCGCTCGTTCTCGCTCTTGTTGAGGACTTCACGCGCGGCCGAGGCGACGACGGGATGGACGCACGGACGGTTCGGCGTGCCGAGATGGTTGGTACCCATCATCCGGCGCAGCGTGTGCGCGAAGCTCCGCTGCGGATCGGAAAGGAAGGTCGCGACTCGCGCCAGCGTCTTCTCTTCCTCGGCGTAGAGCACATGCAGGATGGCGCCGACCAGCAGCGAGTGGCTGGTCTTCTCCCAATGCGAGCGCCGCTCCAATGCTCCTTCGGGATCGACCAGGATGTCCGCTATATTCTGGACATCGCGAACCTCGTCCGGTCCCTTGCGGACTTCCAACAGCGGATTGTAGCGGGCCGAGCGCGGGTCGGTCGGGTTGAACAACAGGCAGTGCGAGAACTTGGCCCGCCAGCCGGCGGTCAGCTGCCAGTTCTCGCCTTTAATATCGTGGATGACGGCAGAGCCGGTCCAGGACAGCAAGGTCGGGATGACCAAACCGACGCCCTTGCCCCAGCGGGTCGGGGCGAAGGCCATGACATGCTCCGGTCCATCATGGCGCAGGTATTTCCCGCCGAGGCGGCCGAGGAAGACGCCCGCGGAGCGGAACAGGCCGGCCTGGTCGATCTCAGGCGCGGTCGCCCATCGCGAGGAGCCATACGTGGTGACCAGTCGGTTCTGCCGCGCCCGCCACAGCGAGCCGATGATCGCGACGCCACAGCCGCCGAGACCGCTCGATGCCGCGATCGCACCGGCTTCGTTGAAGACCGCCGGCGCATAGGCGTCGTACCAGAACCACCACGCAAAGAGCATCCACGGGCGATAAACTAGAAGGTCCAGCGCGACGAACCATGGCGCACCGAGCTGTGGCTGGAAGTCTAGCTCGGCCGCGCACCATTCGGTGGCGAACCATACGCCGGCGATGACGATCGCAAAAACAACCAGAATCTGGCCGATAAGGAGCTTGGTCGGGGTCATGATCGCTGTCTCCACCGGACAGCGACGATTCCGCGTCCGGACCTTGAGACAGGACTCCACCAAATAGCCGAAAAGAGAAATCGGCTTTATTTATGCCCACTTAGGTTTGTTTACGCTCTACCGGCCGCACGGCTATTTGGGCGTAAGAAGGTGTAGTTGGGGCCATTTGAAATCGCTTAAGTTAAACTGCTGAGTCCGATATGTGATCGAACTCGATCCATGGAATGCGTTTTGGCCAGGAATATCCCACCTGATCCCCAGAGCTAACACGGCACATTCACCGGCACGACTCAAACGCATAGCCTTCACCACCCCTGGGGCAATGCCACCGCGGCTCGAGTATTACGGGAACAGGAATTCCGCGATAATAGGAGCAATCGCCTCTGCGTATTCCTCGTGAACGCCAAGTTTCCCGCGCGGTACGACAAAAGCTTGTACTGTCGACAAGGATACAAGCGCTTCTATTTCGGCTCGTGACTTGGGCGGTGTCTCCGCACCGTAAGCCACCAAAATTCCTCCTGCTCGACGGGCCAGGTCGAGAAATGCCTCACGACTGTCAACCCGGTCCAGGTCGCCCGTCACGAAAGCGGCAGAAGCAAATCGCGCGCCGTTGGCTTCGATAACACGTCGCTTTTCCTTTTTCTGCTCGGCCGACAGCGCGTGCGAATCGCTATAGACATGCCCGGCAATCATCATACGGACAACGAACGGGTTGACGTTCAAGCGATAAATCAAGGGACCAAAGATCGGCAGGCCAATCATGCGTCGGATCATTCCGAAGACCGGTCCGTTTCCGTTCGCCATGGTCGGCAGCGGTCCACGCCAAGTGGGGGCCACCAAGACGAGCCGCCCAAGGATGCCGGGCTTCTGGACTGCAAGGTGCAGTGCGTAGGTTGCGGCATGACCGGCTGCGATCGTGCCGTGTGGCATGGGAGCCTGCCGATGGATGAATTGGTCGAGGAAGGCCGAGATTGCATCAGGAGTCCAAGCCATCGACGGACGTGGCTGATCGCCGAAACCCGGCCAGTCCGGCGCGATGACGTGCGCGCGGGCCGCAAGCCGTTTCATGAGCGGGTGCATCTCGCGCCGTGTCGAGATCGAGCTCAGCGCTGGCAGTAGCAGCACCATCGCGCCGCTGCCTGCCTCGTCTATGGCGAGCGATAGCTCCTGTCCCAGCCAGGACCAACGGATCTGGCTTGTGCGTATTTTCAGCGAACCCGTCACGGTGCCGTGTCGATGCAGAGCACCACGCGCGAGTGGTCGACGAAGGTGCCGGCGCTGAGCGGTGGCGAGCGATGCAGCACGCGCGGACCGGGTCCGGTGTGGGCTGCACCCTTGAAAACAGCGACTTCCATAGTCGTCATGCGGCGGACCTTATCAGGAGGATCGATCCATTCGGTACCTGGACCGGCGTACGTGCAGAGCAGGCGTAGCCCCACCGTATCGACGTGGAACTTGTGGCAAGAATCGTTGACGACGTGTTCAAGTCGCATGCGCACGACCGGCGATGCTGCAAGCATGGCGAATCGCGCCGCCAAGCGGCGAAAGTCGGCATAGAGCGGCCAGTGAAACAGCATCAGGTCACGGCGCAAACGGCGTGCCGCCATGTCCGGTGTGTCTGTGATCGTCAGCATGAAGGGCTGCCCTATCAGCAGTGTTCTGGCCGAGATCAGGAGGTTCAATCGGGTAAAGCGCCGCCAGATAACAAGGCCGATATCGGGGGAATGGATACGATTCATAACGGACGGCATGAATCCACATACGATCGCTGATGACGTTCCGATCTGTGGCCGTCCCGACAGCGACCGCACGCTATCGGCCATCATCTCGCACCCGTGTTGCCATGATTAGCGCCATGAACGCTCGGCCAGTGCCCAGGTCCGTCCCGCCCCATAAGCGAGGGCGCTCAGACCGCCCACAAAAAACCCGACGGGCCAGTTTGAGACGAAGGAGAGCGCGATTGCGCTCCAGACGGTCACGACGGAGATAACCGCCGAGAGAAACATGGCAACTAGCGGCTGGCCGGTCAGCGCGCGCGCAGCCGAAGCGGGACCCACCATCAGGCTGAAGACCAGCAGCGCGCCGACGACCGGCAACGCCATCGCGGTGGCGAGGGCCACTACGCCCAGGAACAGGACTTCCATCAAGCCGGCCGACACGCCTCTGGCTTCCCCCAGTTCGGGCGAGACGGAACTGAGCAGCAGCGGACGGAACAGGATCACCGTCAGAGCAATCGAGATGGCGCCAAGCACGGCGACCGGCCCAAGGTCGGCATTGCTGACGCCGAGTACCTCGCCGAACAAGAGTGCGTAGACCGCCTGAAAGTACTCGGTGGTCCGACTCAAGAACAGCGCCCCGAGTCCGAGCAGCATGACCAGTGAGAGTGCCGTCGCCAAGTCGCGGCGGCCACGCCTCGCGAGTTGGCTGATACCGGCGACGCCGAACCCCGAGAACACAAGCAGGCCAACCAGCGGATTGATGCCCATCAGGTTAGCCGCCGCAGCACCGGGAAAGGCACTGAGCGGGAGCGCATGCGCCGCGAAGGACGCGCCACGAATCACGACGAAGAATCCGACGATCCCCGCCACGACGGCGACCAGGGTGGCAGCGACCCAGGTGTTGACCATGAAGTCTTCGAACATGGGCGTGCCTCAGCCAACACTCGTCGCGCGGTGCCTCGCGACACTCGGCAGCTTGCGCTGCTGGCGGCGTCCGCGGCCTCGCCCGGTTTGCGCAACGAGGGCATAGGCGACGAAGATGAGCGTCACGATGCAAAAGCTTACCGGCCAGCCGTGTCCGCCGGTCCATTCGTAGCTGTCGTAAGCAACCAAGATTCCACCCCAGGTCATGGCAACGCCAATGGCGGCCGACAACAGGATCGCCAGCCCGGGTCGCTTGGCGAGGTGCAACGCGATCGCCGCAGGGCCGATCAGCAGCCCGGTGGACAGGATGGCACCGACGGTAATAGCCGAGAGAGCGACAGAGAACGCCACCACGATCAGGAACAGAAGCCCGGTCAGACGAACCGGTATTCCGCGCACCGCCGCGAGGTCTGGATCGAGTGAACTGAGCAGCAGCGGCCGGTACAGCACGCCCACCGCGACCAGTGCACTGACGCCAACCAGCAGGGCCAGAGGGACAAGCGAGGCCGGGATCGCGAAAATCGACCCGAACATCACAGTGACCGCAGCTCCTGTGGTGCTGCTGGTTGTCATGTCCAGATAGAGGAATAGCGCGGCAATGCCGAGCCCGGCACCGGTGACGACGCCTGTGACCAGATCACGCTCGCTCGCACGATCAGCGCGTACCAATTCCATGCTTATTGCCGCGAGGACACCCATGCCGAGGAACCCGAGCAGCGGGTTGATCCCGAACAGGAACGCGGCAGAGCCACCGGCACTGCTGACATCGGCCAGCGCGTGACCGGCGAAGGATTGCCCGCGGATCACGGTGAACACGCCGACCACCCCCGAGACGATGGCGGCGGCGGCCCCGATCATCAACGCCGTGCGCACCGGCTGACTGGCAAAAAAGCCGGGCTCGAAGAGGGTGGAGAGCAGTGCCGCCATGTCGATCACGGCACCTGCGCCACATGAACCGGATCACCCTTGATCGCGGCCTGAGCGTCATCCTCGGCCTCCGAGGCGACCACAAGAACACGGCCATGCACGCGAACAACATCGATATGATAGCCGTAAAGTTGACTCAGCACCTCGGTGCGCACAACCATGTCGGTGCTGCCGCTCGCTGCGCGACCGTGGGCGAGATAGACGATACGGTCCATTGCCGAAAGCAGCGGGTTCATATCGTGTGCCGAGAGCAGCACCGAGGTCTGGAACTCCCGCGATAAGCGGCGCAGCAGGGCGACGACGCCAGCAACGCTGCGCATATCCAAATTGGCGAGCGGTTCGTCCAGCAGCAGCAGGCGCGGACGCCGGATCAGGGCATGCGCGATCAGCACCCGTTGCTGCTGGCCGCCGGACAGGTTGCCGAGCCGCTGATCGGCGAACCGCGTCGCATCCACCGCTTCAAGCATCTCGTCGACCTTCCGGCGACGCCCTGGCGACGGAAGCGGCACCCCCAATCGATTGCCATCGAGGCCGAGCGCCACGAGGTCGCGCGCACGCATCGGCAGATAGGGATCAAGCGCAAATTTCTGCGGCACGTAACCGACCGAGGCGAGCTTGCCGCCACTATCGATAGTGACACGGCCGCTGCTGAGCGCAACGAAGCCGAGGATGGTGCGTAGCAGCGTCGTCTTGCCCGATCCGTTGGCACCGATCAGCCCACAGAACTCGCCCGCCTCCAGCGCGAAGTCGATATCTTTGAGTATGGAGCGGCCAGAGAGGGAGACGCTCGCCCGTCGAACCGCAAGAACCTCGCCTCTCGCCAACACGGTACTCAGTGCTCCTTCTGCAGCGTTTCGGTAGACACTTTGTCCGTGACGGCTTTCTTCAAGGCCGCGACCTCCGCCAGCATCCAAGTCTGATACGTATAGCCGGGGGTCGGCATGGTCTCGTAAACGCCAACGACCGGGATTCCCGCCTTTCGGGACGCCTCCAAGAACGAGTTGGTCAGACTGTCGGTCACCTGTTGGTTGTAGGCAAACACCTTCACCTTTTGACCGGAGAACAAGCTGTTCTGAAGCGACACGTCCTGCGGGGAAGGATCGGTTCCGTTCATGATCGCCGCCTGTAGGCTGAACGGTGTGACAATGTCGAACCCCATTGCCTGCAACATGTAGTCGGCGACGGGCTCGGTGACGGCGACAGGTGTATTGCGATATCGCGCCTTGAACTCGGCGATAGCGGCATTCCAGGGCGCGAGAGACGCGATGAACGTCGTGGCATTCGATTGGAAATATGCAGCTTGCGCGGGCTCAAGGGTGGCGAGCAAATCCGCGACAGCCTTGGCAACGGCAGGCATGGTTTTCGGATCGTACCAGAGGTGTGGGTTCGGCGTGTTGTCGGGCAGGCCGAGCAATTTCTGGACGTTGATGACCTTTCGGTTTGGTCGAGCCGACGCGGACATGATCTTGTCCGCCCAGTCGTCGTAGCCGAGGCCGTTCACGACAATCAACTGGGCCGCGGCGATGTCCTTCGCGATCTTGGGGCTGGCCTCGAAAGTGTGCGGGTCGGTGTTCGGATCGGTTTCGATCGCCTGAACCTGGACGTATTTGCCACCGATCTGGGAGAGTACGTCGGCATATTCGTTTTCCACGCCGATTACCTTGATCTTCCCTGAAGTCTGGGCAGCGGCGGGAGCTATGGAAGCAGCGGTCAATAGGGCCGCGATTGCAGCGAAGACAGGGAGCAATTTCATTGAGCTTTTCCAGGTGTGAGTTGCGGACAAACGAGAGGGCGCTTTCCGGCCAGTTTGCTTGTAGCCGGCGTCATGCTGCCCACCCGCGGCCTCATCGTCGCGATGACTCTGGCTTGGATGGGACGTAGGGACGCGGTCATTCGAAGCCTTTCAATCTCCCCACCGAGATCAGCACAAATTGATACATTGTATCAAGTCATTTTTCACCCGAGCTGCTGGGACCGACAGGTGTCGACCTCGAACAATTTGTGAACGCGCGTTCGCTGGGAGTCTGGACGCTCAGCGCCGATCGACCATCTAACCTTCGTCTGATCGCGGTCCCAATATTCAGTTTTTCGGCAAGCTTGAGCAGGTCGCCTCTTAACTCGACTAGCGTCCGCGCGCATGGCGTGACTTCGGTTCGCGCTGGGGAACGAACGCGACGGGTACTATTTTGGCTCTATGATTCCGACTGCAGACAAGCCGGCTGGCCGAGCATCATCTGAGGCTCTTCGCTTAGCTGTCCGTAATTCGGTAGTACGACAACGCCGAGACCCGCGGTGGTCTGACAGTCGGGGCGAGTTGGCGTCGTAACGCTCCCCTGTAATCACCGATAGGGACAATTCAATTTCTCGCAAAATGACTTCTGCAAGAAGGAGCCGAGCGGTCCGGCGAGAATTGATCGGTTTGTTTGCCACGAGAAACGTCTTAACGAAGCCGGCGTGACGAGACACTCGGGGGATGCAAACTGACGCGAAACCAGTGTGACGCGCCGATCGCGGTCAGATGCGGGCCGCGTAACTCGACATGGGCGTGCCGCACAATCTGCCATCCGCCGCTGATGCTGAGCGCAGCCATTATCGCGGCCACGATCAGGTCCGGCCAGGCAGTTCCGGTGCCGAACACTCCCGCCGCCGCCGCAAGCACAGCAAGGTTACCGATTACGTCGTTGCGCGAGCAGATCCACACCGAGCGCATATTCGCATCGCCGGTTCGGAAGCGGTAGAGCATCAGCGCAATGCCGATATTAGCGAGCAGCGCTAAGCCGCCGACTATGCTCATCGTCTCGGCCTTGGGCAACGTGCCCGTATAGACGTGCCACGCCGTTGAGACGAGCACGGCCGCACCGAGGAGGCCAAGCGACCAGCCCTTGAGCAGTGCGGCCCGCGCTCGCCAGGATAGCGCCATACCGACAACGCCGAGGCTAATCGCGTAGTTGGCGGTATCGCCCAAGAAGTCAATCGCATCAGCCTGGAGCGAGGCGGAACCGGCCGCGACCCCAGCGGCGACCTCGGCCAGGAACATGGATGCATTGACTGCGAGCGCAATCCAGAGCACCCGCCGCCACAGCGGACTATTCAGCTCCTTTAGAGAGGAGCAGTGGTCATCGTGGCAGCAACCGGCCATTTGTCACCTCGTTGAATCCGACGCGACGCCCTATATGCACCCTGTAGTCACTATAGGGTCAAGAACATGCTGCGGCTGGCGATTGGCGATCTCGCGAAACGGACGGGCACGAAGGTGGAGACGGTCCGCTACTACGAACGGATTGGTCTGTTACCGGCGCCGGGACGCACCGAGGGCAATTATCGCTCCTACGACAAAGGGCACCTCGGACGGCTGAGCTTCATCCGGCGAGCCCGCGATCTCGGCTTCTCGCTCAATCAGGTACGCGAACTGCTGGGGCTTGCCGATCAACGAGACCGTTCTTGCGAGGCAGTGGACACGATCGCGCGGCAACACTTGGCCGAGGTGGAGCGCAAGATTGCCGACCTCAATGCGCTTCACGACGAACTCACTGACCTCATCGGTCACTGTCGTCAGGGCACGGTCGCCGAGTGCCGCATCATCGAAACGCTGGCGCCTATGTCAGCACAGGGTAGTGTCCCGATTTGAATTTTCTCACGATCTTATCGGGCCTTCGGATGGTATGCCGCGAGCCCGCGCGTGGTTCCGGCCTCTTACTCTCCATCTCCCTGTTCAGAAACTAACTCTATCGACGACCCCGGACGCGTCGCGCCCTCGATGGTCGCCTCCCACGACTTCCCCGACGCGCGGAGGAACTCGATCGTGGGGCCGAATTCGTTTCCGTAGACCCTGACCGTTCGCTCGTAGATGAGGGTACGGTACGGCTCGGGCGTCTGTTCCTTGAAGAGGGAGGCCAGTCGCCTGCGCTCCGCGTGCATAGCCCGTGCGATAGTCTCGGCGGACGCGCCGTCGCGCTGCATTTCGGTCGCTCGCTTGCACAGATCACGCACGGCATGCTCGTAGCGGGAACGTAGGTTCATCCGTGGATCAGTCCGTATAATTCCTATTCACTCCACCGCATTTACATTCTCGGCACAGACAAGAGCGCGGAGCGGAATGGGCGCATTTACTGCGGTGAGCGCTGCGCGGATCGCAATGACTCTGGTTAACCGGCGGACTGCCCCTGTCACGATCGGCAGTTTATCGGGAACCGGGCTGCTCTCGCCGCCGCCTATGGACGGGATGCCCCTCCCATTCTTGGCGTATGTGAATCGCCAACCCGGCACACACCACAGACGCCCGTGAGCTCCACACTGCGGTGCTCAAGCGTAAAGCCGTGGCGTTCGCCGAGATCCTCGGCCGCCCGGTCGATCCGTTTGTCTTCGGCCTCGACCACGGTGCCACATTCGCGGCAGATCAGGAATTGCACGGCATGCGGATGGTCGGGATGGTTGCACGCGACGAAGGATCGCGTGCTGTCGAGCCGATGTACCAGACCCGCCTCAACCAGGAAGTCCAGACTGCGATAGATGCTTGCGGGGGTAATTGCGGCATCCTCCGGCCGAACGAGGTCGAGCAACTCGTAGGCGGTCAGGGGTCGGCTCGCCATCAACAGCTTGACCAGTACCACTCGGCGCTGCGGCGTGAGCCGCCCGCTGTGCGCACGGCAGATCGTTTCGGCCCTCTCGAGCACGGCTGCATGGTCTCGCCGGTGAGGCACGCCAATCTCCTTGCCACATCTCAGCCAATCATACCCCCTCCCCACTCTCCTGTGCAGCCCGCGGTTCCGGATCGACAGGCAATTGAGCGCCATCAGGACGCCGGCGCCACGAGGTCGAAAATCACGAGAGCCCCGCCCTCGGTCCCTGCCGCCAGCCGCGTGCCATCCTGAGACCAAGCCAGGGCCGACACTCGGCGACCATCGCCGGGGCGGAGCCGGATGGCCCGGCTCTCGCGATCAGTGGTCAGTTCGCAAATCGCGACGCGGCCGTCATCGAATCCGGTGGCGACCAACGGCCGAGCCGGATGGATGGCTACCTGCGTGACCAGCTGGCCAATGCCAAGTCCAACTTCGACCGGCGGCTTACCCTGCGGTCCCGAGCCGGAGAACGGCCAGGCGACCACGCAGTCAGCTCCCGATGTGACAAGGGTCGGCGGTTTGGCCAACCAGTCCATGGACCTGACCTTCGCGGCATAGCCCCGCATCGCGAGGTCGTTTCGGTCGGCGACGCGCCAGCCGTGCAGCTCGCATTCTTGCATCGCTGTCATCACATGCGTGCCATCCGGACTCCAAGACACGCCGATATGTACGCATCCGGCCAAGGCCGCGTGTAGCTGATCTTCAGGCGGCAGCGGTGTCCGCGGCGGGCCGCCGCCAATGCCACGGCAGGAGTTCGTGGAGCTTCGATGCGGGGTGATCGTTGATGCGACGGA
>Ga0335075_10001852_pt1 | contig 34384 bp, 30 predicted proteins | sample Lox_Sample_24_FD_206723 | JGI IMG/M metagenome (GOLD analysis project Ga0335075, IMG submission 206723) | Soil microbial communities from Loxahatchee National Wildlife Refuge, Florida, United States - Lox_Sample_2.4 | ecosystem: Environmental > Terrestrial > Soil > Wetlands | place: USA...
TCTCGGTCGATCGCGTCGGGGAAAGCTTTCTTTGTGAGGTACGCTTCGTAATGATCTCCGACAATTCGGAAATCGACAGCACGGCCATCCGCTTGGCTGCAGCAGGAGACACCCAGACCCGGGATGGCTTGACCTTGGAACCAGGGCGCCAGAGCGGAATCGGCGTTTTCTGGCGGTCGGCCGAATGCCTCGGTAATGCTGAGAAGCGCAAAGAACCAGAGCGCCGCAATGGGAATGCGCGGGAGTGTCATATGCCACGGTTTTTCGCGGGAGCATCGCCGAACAATGCTTTGAGCTCGTCATCGGAAAAACTCAGGATGCCAGCGATGACACAGCCCTGATAGGTTATGAGGATGTCGCTTCCACGTCCGTCGGGAGTCATGTGCGCCCACATGTAATCCAGCGGAGCGGGCAATCCTTGGTCGCCCGTCCAGGCTTTCCATCCGGTATATTGGTTTGGGGTCATTTTGCTCGCGCCTTGTTTGACCGCATCGGCGACGACAGTTGGTCCGATTCGTCAACGCCGCACTCACCAGCCCGTGCGCGCTCTCTATAATCCTGTTTTTGTGCTAGAATTGTTCCCGAATTTGCCGGGGGGTCGGCACCGGGAGCCTATGTGCGCGGTGCGGCGATCGGGCGTTCCATCAGCGCACCCATGCCCAGATGGAGCAATTCCGTAGGGAGCTTCCAGCGGTGCTCAGGGAGAGGCGCGGAAGCGAAGCTGCCGCAGGCTGAGCACATTTTGGGGGGCGAGCCGTGGCACGCATCACAGCGAAATTACCCGCCCATGTACGGGATGGGTCAAACCGAGCCGCGACCCTTTGGACAGGTCGGCGAACCACGTGAAAGCAGACTTGCTCTTTATTCTTTCGGGCCGTCGTACCAGATGCGATAGACCGCACCGACCAAGTCATCCGACACCAGCAGCGATCCATCCCAGTACTGCGCTACGTCGACCGGGCGACCGAGATAGTGGCCGTTGTCGTTCCAGCCCTCCGCGAAGGGGATAGAAGGGCCTGCCACATGGCCGTTCTCCTTGAGGAAGGTGACCATCACACGAGCGCCAATTGGCACGGTGCGGTTCCACGATCCATGCTGCGTCGAAAAGATTGCACCCTTGTATTTCGTCGGGAACATGTCGCCCGTGTAGAAGGTGAGCCCTAGATCGGCCGCGTGCGCGACCTGCTCAACTTCCGGGAAGACGACATCCGCCGGCGGGGTTTCGTTCTTATACTCGTTCGTGCGCGTATGACCGCCGCCGTACCAGGGGAAGCCGAATTCTTCGCCTATCTTGTCGATGCGGTTCATCTCGCCCGGCGGGATGTCGTCGCCCATGCCATCGACCTGATTGTCGTTCGACCACAGTGTGTTGTCTTTCGGATTGAAATCCATGCCGACCGGGTTGCGCAGTCCCGTTGCATAGACCTCGCGGTGCTTGCCGTCCTGGTCCATGCGGATAATGCCGCCCATACCGATCTTCTTGTAGAGCGCGACCTTTTCCTTGGGCGGCACGTTGTAGGGCTGGCCCAGCTGGATGTAGAGCTTGTTGTCGGGGCCGACGCGGCATTCGCGCGCGGTGTGGTTGAAGCTTTCTTCGTCCGGTGGGATCAATTGGCCTTCGGGGACTACTTCGACGACGGCGACATCCGGGCTCTCGTAGAAGAATTCTGCCGCCGGATATTGGAGGACTCGGTTTTGCTCCACCACGTAAAGGAACCCGTCCTTCGAGAAGCAGGGTCCATTTGGCACCCGTTTCGGCAGGGTCGGGGCAAACTCCTTCACCTCTTCCGCGACGCCGCTGCGGGAGCGATCGGTCACCGCGTAGACCTTCGTCTTCCGCGTGCCTACGAAAGTGACGATGCCTTGCGGGCCGACGGCCATGTGACGGGCGTCCGGCACCAGGGCGTACAAGTCGATATGGAAGCCTGGCGGTAATTTGATCTTCGTCGCCAGGATCTGCTTGATCGCGTCTGCCTTGGGGCCGCCTTGCGGAACCGTCGGCCAATCGATTGGCGGTGTTTGGTGGAAAGCTTCAAGTGTCTTGAGGTTATCGTCCGCCTGCGCGACAGGGGGACAGAGGGCAAGGGTGGCGAGCGCCACCACAGTGACTACAAACTCATAGGCTCCTCCCAGCTTGTGAACGAGGCTTTTGAAGCTCCGCGCCGCCCTGCATTCGGCAGCGCGCGTCCTGTCGGACAGGCAATGCAAGTCTCGGCCTCTGCGGCGTTCGACTTGGCCGCTTGCCGAGACCCGAGACGACAATGCCCGCGGTTGTGGTCACCGTGCGAACGACGCAACAGAGAGAAACGAGGCCCCTAGTGTCTGTTTAGCTTTGTATTGCCATATTGCCTGAGATCGCCGACCGTGAACACGGCAAGGCTTCCGGTTCCTTCCGGCAATCATTCCCGATCTTGCGTTGACCGCATTCCCGAACGGTCTCGGTACGCGATTCCGAAAAAAATTTGGGGCGGCTGACGAATCTTCCAGCCTGCCGAAACGATGCGGCTCGCCGACGGCGCAAGCTCCGGCCATGACCGCTCCGCACCGAGCCCGATGGGGCTTCGGGCGGGCGACGAGGAACCTCGGTTATGACATCTACTAAGATGCAGGCGTTGGCGGATTGGCTGGAGGAAGCAGAGCGCGCGAGCGTCGGACCCACTGAGGGCGATACATCTACGCGCGCTCCGAGAGATCAGCGCTAAGAAAACCCCGCTCGACGCGGGTTGGGGCGTGCCGAGCGGGGCGCGAGTGCGCCGCCGTGTTCGGTAGGTTGCGGCGGCTAACTGAAACACTAGCTCCGCAGTACGTACCGGAACTGTCAAGCGCGCGGCGCACCTGATGAAAGAAAAGCCCCGCCGGTGAGGGCGGGGCAAAGGCTTGGAGTGAAAAAATGCGAGAAGACTCTGCCAGACCCGGCAAAGCTCGAACAGGGCGGAGTATCACGTTTTTTCTGGGAACTGTTCCCGATCTGTCTTGGTCTTTTTCCAGAGCGATTTTTTTATCCCGGTCTCCAAAGAAAACCCCGCCAAAAGCGAGGCGGAGTGCTAACGGGAGTAATGCTGGCTATAGGCTAGCTCGACGCCCCCGACCTAGGCTGTGATCCGCGCCGGACCTCAGATTGCGGCTGCTGCGCGCGGCGGCGAGCACCGAGGGATGTCACAAGGGAAGGCGAAGCGCGAGATCTGGCGGGCGAGCGGACACGCTGACTGTCCGCTCACCCTCCGATTAAGATCAGTGTGCTACTTCGTCGGTGGCGTCGAGCTGCCAGTAGCGGCTGGAGTTCGCGGGATCGGAAGCTCCGCGATCCGATCGCCGCGGAAGGTGCCGATGTACATGTCGTCGCCGACCTCCAACGCCACGGTCGCATCGCCGAAGTCAGGATTGCCGGCTTCGCTCAAAACCGGTGCAACCGTCATCGCTTCCGTGTCCCAACGATCGACGCGCCAGGGTTGGGTGCAGCGCACGTTGTTGCTCTGAAAGCAGTCAAACACCGCTTTCGCCGGCACATCTTGACCCGCGATCATCAGCGAGCCATCGGGTGCCCAACGAAGGTTGTCGGACAGGAAGCCGGTCGGAATCGTGTCTCGCTTTGAACCGTCGCTGGTCAACCGCACGACCGCTTTGTTCCCCCAAGCCGCCACATATATGTACTTGCCGTCCTTCGACACTTCGATGCCGTTGTTGCCCGACATCTCGCTGTTCGGCACGGGCTTGTAGCCGCCGCTCGAATGCCACTCCAAGACGGATCCGGTGTTTTCGCCGGCATTCATCTTGTCCGGCGCCTGCTTGTCCTCGGGATCGAACATGTTGGTGACGACCATCCCGCCGTCGGGGAGCGGCGCGACGGAATTAGGCCAGGTGTGGGCGGGCATGACGGCGCAGCCGACCCAGGTGACCGTGGGCTCTGCGCCTTTCGCATCGACCGTGAAAAATTCTATCGAGTCACGCCCGCCATGATTAACGACGTAGAGGGTGTCGGTGCCGTCGCCGTTGGCTTTGATGTTGAGCCCGTGCGCCGAAAACTTGGTGAGATCCGGGGCCCCGGGGCACGCGCCGTAGGTCGCCTTGTCGAGTTCCATCTTCGGGGATGTGCCCGGGAACAGCGTGGCCCAGTTCTTAGTCTGGCTGTTGATCAAGTGGAGCTTGCCGACCGGAGCGCCCCCGCCGGCAAAGCCGCTGCCAATGATCCATTTGGTGCCAGGCACCTGCACCAGATCTTCGGCGTTGTAGACACCGCAGAGGAACTTGAGGTTTGCTGCTGAGGCGCAAGATTGATCTGCCGCGATCGCGCGGCCGACGTTCAACGAAGCGAAGGCCATCACAGCCATAGCGATGAGAAGAAGTCTCATTGTTTCCTCCCGTATTTATTTGTTTGGAAATCGTGCTGCAGCAGGAAGCTGTGGTCAATCGATTTTCGGACTCAGACTTTCAGGTAATCGAGGCGAGTCGAATTTTTTCAATGGCGCGTACACAAAAGAAAAGCTCCGACCGAAGCGGGGCCAGTTGGGATGACAATCGGCATCCGCCTCAAGCTCGGCCCGTGAGTTGCCCTCCAGCTCGGCCACAAGGGTTGACGATATCGGCACTCATGCTGGACCGCCTTTCGGCGTTCCGCAGGGCTTGAAGGGCGTACGGCGGATGAGGGCGCATGTTCTTCAGCTTCGTCGAGTGCGTGTTGACTATGCGGGTGAAAGGCGGAAATAAAAGCGGCGCTGACGCGAAGGCGGGGCTCCGGGATGACCCTCGCAATCGGACGCCAACGGGAGGAAACGCCCTATGCTTCAGAAGCTGATATTGCTGAGCCTTTTCTGCGTGTTCGCTACCAACGCTCTTGCGGCGGTACCCTCCACTCCTGAAGAGTGGGCAGAGTTTCATAACTCGTGCATGCGAGGTGCCAGCATGGCGGCACAGCAGAAAGGGTGGCCCGTGGATATGCCCGCCAATTATTGCGCATGCATGGAGAACGCGTTCCATCAGTTGCCCGCTGACGACCGGCTGTGGGACGAATCATTTAAGCAACTTGACGACTATTGCCTCGCGCAAGCGAGGCGCACGCGGTGAGTTGGAGTAGGTCGCTCCCGTCGATCCGGTGCCCGATCTGGCGGGCGCTTTTCTAGCTGGCGCCGATCTCCTTCGCCGCGGCTGCGGCGCTTCCGGTGGTGAAAATTGCGGGGCGAACAAGCGCCGACATTCGGGGCTTCGGGTGTTGATCCGTCTGACCGATCTCTATGCTTGCGGTGGCGCCTGCTGTTCGTTCGCGGCCTTCGTTCGTCCAACTTTCATCTGGCCTCGGAAAGCACCCGCGCTTCGGCGGCAGCCAGAATCACCTGTGGGCGCTTGACGACGCGGCTGATGCGCTGGAGCGCGGCGATGGCGAGGCCGAGCCAAGATCGATTGGGCACGCTTCGAGATAGGTACGGACTGCTTTGGCGACGGCAGCCAAGACCGGGACGCAGCGCTGCTTCCCGTCCTTGCCGCTGACCCGAAGCGCTTTTCCCGCTTTGACCGCCGCCTCCGTGAGGGTAGAGGTGCCCAATTACCGCCAGCTGAACGGGACGCAGCGCCCCAGGCCGTTTCGGGAAACAATTCCAGAAAAAACAGGAGGTATCGCCCTATCGCGGCACCGCGGGGCCGGGCAGTATAGAGCATCTGCTCATAGATACTCCTACTTCCGCCCGGCCTCGCGCCGGGCTTTTTCTCGGCGCCGTCGCCTTGCGCACCCTGCGGCCGAAGTAGCAGCCGTCGGCGAGCGTCTACCGCCGTTGCCCGCGGGGTGCCGGCACCTCGAGATCTGACGGCTAGAGCGGAGCGGCGAATGAACAATGTGCGCAGAGGCGACCCGCTAGGTCTGATCGGGGAGCCAAAATGAGCCGCGGATCAGGAAAAATTGAGAGGGCGATTGCCGCCCTGCTCGACGGCAATCCCGACATGGCGGTGACGGCCGAGGAGCTTGCCGAGCGCGTCTACGGCATCGCCGCTGTCGAACACAAGCACATCGTGTCGGTCCTGCGCGCTCTGCGGCGCCTCGCCCAGCGGCGCCCGGACATCGACACAGCATGGGGCCGGGATTGGAAGCGGCTCCAGAAGAGGGGCGGCCGTACGGTCTGGTTCAACCGACGAGACGTCCAGAGCTACGGGCTGATGATGCTCAAGACCCGCTACTGCGCCTATCGCGCGACCGATGCCGAGAGGCAACTCGCTTTCCTCCGCCACATCCGCAAGGTCGACACCGAGGGCGAGCTATTGGCGATGCTGGCACCGGGTGGCAAGTATCACAGGTATATCCAGCCCGGCGGCGAATGGTATCGCGCCGTTCACGGAGCGCCGGAGGTTCCGGAAGGTCGCGCTGTGGAACGCGGGAAACAGCAACGCATCTTGTTGAAAGCGTTATTCGCGCTTGGCGACCCGGGCGAGGATCGGGCATGGTCGACGTGGGCCGTCCTCAATAAGGCTTAGCACGATCCAGAGTTTCGGAGCGCCATCGCCCAACGGGTACGCCAATGGCAGGCGGACGAAGCCGAGCGCACCGCTAGGAAACCACCATCAGGTATTGATGGATTCGGTACCCATCTTGGTGTCCACATTGGACAGGATGACCGCGGCGTGCGCCTCCTCGAGCATCGGCACATCAGAGCCGAGATAGAAGATGCGTCGCAAACATTTGCGCTCTTGGAGAGGCGCGGGCTTATCGTTCGATGGGGAAGCAGAGGACGCACCAGCGTCGCCATCACGGCCGCCGGCCGCGCGCTGATCGCCAACTCCGACGAGGTAGCAGTTCCGAGCCGGGATCGGCTTTCGCCTGCGGGGATTTGAAAAACGAGGACAACCAGCCTCAAATAGTTTACTATAGCCAACAATCAAGAATCTCCACAACAATCAACGTTGGGAGGAACCGACATGCCAAAGGGAGGATCACGAGTCATTCGTTCCGTAACGCGGCGTCGTTTTCTGAGCGGCGCTGGGGTTGGGCTGACTGCCGCCGGGGTGATGCCCGGCCTATCCAACCCGTTTGTGGCGCGCGCTCTCGCCCAACAGAAGACGCTGACGATCGTGCAGTGGAGCCATTTCGTTCCTGCCTTCGACAAATGGTTCGACAAATTCGCCACCGATTGGGGCCAGAAGAGCGGCGTCGCGGTCACCGTCGACCATATCCCCGAGCAGAACATCGCCGCGCGCGCGGCGGCCGAGGTCTCGGCCCGCGCTGGTCACGACCTGTTCATGTGGAACGGTGCCGGCGGGCCCCATCTCTATCGCAAATTCCTTGTCAACATGGACAGCCTGGTCGATTATGTCGAAAAGAAGTACGGCAAGGTCAGCTTGATCGGCCGGCAGATCGCCTATAACGAAGACGACAAGACTTGGTCGGCCTATCCTGATTACTACATTAACAACCCCGGCATGTACCGCAAGGATTTGTGGGACGAGATCGGTATGGTGCCGGATACCTGGGACGATGTCCGCGTCGGCGGGGCCAAGTTGAGGGCGAAGGGGCATCCGGTCGGTTGCTCGTTGGCCCACAGCAACGACCCTAACTTGTGCTGGCGCGGCGTGTTGTGGAGCTACGGCGGCGCTGTTCAGGACAAGGAAGGCAAACGCGTCGTCCTCAACAGCAAGGAGACCGTCGAGGCGGTAAAGTTCGTCACCGCGCTGTACAAGGAGGCAATGACCAGCGACGTGCTGTCATGGGACGACGCGAGCAACAATAAGTACATTGATTCCGGAGTCGGCTCCTTCATCGTCAATCCGATTTCGGCCTATCGCACGTGCCAGCAGATCAACCCCAAGCTCGCCGACAGCATCTTCTTACTGAAATGCCCGAAGGGGCCGGCGGCCCGGCTGGTCGGCGGGGCGACCAACGCCTACGGAATCTGGAACTTCGCGAAGAACAAGGACGCGGCGATGGAGTTCCTCAAATACTATGCCGATAACTGGGTCGAAGCGTTCAAGGCCAGCACCGGCTACAATATGCCGATCTTTCCCGACATTGTGCCGAAACCGATGCCGATCCTGTCGAACGATCCGACCTCGCACCCACCGACCAAGCTGCAGATCACCGAGACGTCAGACGAGTGGTGCGCGGTCGCCGGGTATCCGGGGCCGGCCTGGGCGGCTACCGACGAGGTTTACAACGATTTTGTTCTCTGCGACATGATGACCAAAGCGGCGACCGGCGCTATGTCAGCCGAGGATTCGGTCAAGTGGGCGACGCAGGAATGCGAAGGGATTTTCAAGAAATGGCAGCAGGTTTAGCCGCCGCCGTGTGCGCCGCGTAATGCGGTCCGCACAGTTTGCCGCGGCCGCGGCGGTGCGGGGGAGCGGGTAGGGCCCCCGCCAAACGGTTGGCGGGCGCCCCTTTTGTCTAGGCTTTGTCTAGGCGAGGAGGTTCGATGTCCGCAGTGCTGACCAGCGAGATTGTCAAGACGTTCGCCGATGTCCACGCCGTCAACGGCATTTCCCTGGCGGTGACGGACGGCGAGTTCATGGTGCTACTGGGGCCGTCGGGCTGCGGCAAGACGACGTTCCTGCGCATCATCTGCGGGCTCGAACGACAGACTGCTGGCGACGTGATGATCGGCGGCAGCGTGGTCAATGACATCCCGCCGCGGGCCCGCGGCGTCGCTATGATGTTCCAGAGCTACGGCCTCTATCCGCACTACAAGATCCGCGACAACATCGCGTTTCCGCTGCGCACGCAGCGGGTGCCGCGCGCCGAGATCGAGAAGAGAGTCGAGTGGGCATCGCAACTGCTCAGCATCAGCCACCTGCTCGACCGGCGCCCGCGCCAGCTTTCAGGCGGCGAGCGCCAGCGTGTCGCCCTCGCCCGCGCGCTGGTGCGCGAGCCGACCGTCCTGCTGCTCGACGAGCCCTTGTCCAACCTCGACGCCAAGCTGCGCGCCTCGGCCCGCAACGAGATCAAGCAATTCCAGCAGCGCGTCGGCACGACGACGATTTACGTCACGCACGACCAGGTCGAGGCGATGGGCATGGGCGACCGCATCGCCGTGATCGATCGCGGCATGGTGCGCCAAGTCGGCACTCCGGCGGAGATCTACGACGACCCGGCCGACCGCTTCGTCGCGACCTTTGTTGGCACTCCGCCGATGAACCTCGTGGCGTGGAACCGCGGCCATGTCGGATTCCGGCCGGAGAATTTCCTGCCGCGCGCTCTGATCGCTGACAGCGCGGTCACCGAGTTCTCGTTCCGTGTCGACCGGTCAGAGTATCTCGGTTCGGAGCGGATCGTCTACGGCGTCCTCGACGGGTGCGATGCGGCGCAGGAGATCACCGCGAAACTGCCGCCGGCTCATGTCGCCGAGGAGAGCATCCGGCCGGGCGAGTGGCATTCCTTTGCCGTGCGCAACAGCGCGTTGTGCTATTTCGATAACAACGGCAACCGCACCAACCGCCATTGAAGTGAGTTTTCCGATGGTCGCAATCGCCGAAAAAGCTGCAAGGCCGGCCTCCCGGCTTCAGTTCATCCTCGACCGGCCAGACGTGCTCGGCTCTCTGTTCGTGTCGCCGGCGATCCTCTATGTGCTCGCGCTGGTCGGAGTGCCATTTCTGCTGGCGATCTATTACTCTCTCAGCGCCTTCACGATCTACAGTCAGAGCTATCGCTTCGTCGGCCTGCGAAACTTCGTCGATATCGTGAACGACCCGGTATTCCGCCAGACTCTGCTTAACACGTTCGTCTTCACCTTCGGCTCGCAGATCGTCGGGCTGATCCTCGGCAAGTTCGGGGCGCTGATGCTGCTGCGGCCGTTCCCTGGCCGCAAATTGGTGCGGGCCTTGATCATCTTGCCCTGGGCGGTGCCGGTGGCGCTGGCAACGGTGGCGTGGGAATGGATGTTCGATTCTCTTTACAGCGTCATAAATTGGACGCTGATCGCGCTTGGCATTATTACCCGCTCGCACGCGCCGAACTGGCTCGGCACGCCCGATCTGGCGATGCTGTGCGTCATCGTCGTCAACGCCTGGCGCTTCTTTCCATTCGCGATCGTCATCTTCCTCGCCGGCATCACGGCAATCCCGCAGGACGTGCTCGACGCGGCGACCGTGGACGGCGCCGGGTTCTGGCGGCGCAATTACCAGATCATCCTGCCGATGATCGCGCCGATCGTCGTGGTCGGGCTGGTGTTCGGCATCGTCTTCACCTTCACCGATCTCAGCATTGTCTATCTGCTAACCAACGGCGGCCCGGTCAACGCCACCTCGGTGCTCGGCTATGAAGGGTTTCAGGTCGGTATCATCTCGGGCGACGTCGCGCACGGGTCGGCGATCTCACTCTTCATGCTGCCAGTGCTGTTCGTGCTGGTGCTGGTGATGCTTCGCATGATCCGTCGGCAGGAGATCTGAGATGCCAAAGCTGCTGGCCGCCGCCCGCGAGACCGGCTTTTATGCCGCGGTGCTGTTCTTCGTCATCCTCGCCGCCTTTCCTTTCTATTGGATGCTCGTCACCGCGTTCAAGACCAACGCCGATCTTTACGACCTCTCCAACATTCCGTTCTGGTTCAACCAGTGGCCGACGCTCGAACACGTCCGCTACCTGTTCACCCAGACGCTGTTTGCGCGCTGGCTGATCAATTCGCTGATCATCGGCGTCGTCGTCACCGCAATTACCCTGGTGACGGCACTGCCGGCTGGCTACGCGCTGGCGCGCATGACTCGCCGCACCGGCGAGAGTCTCGGCATCGCCGTGTTCATGACCTATCTGGTGCCGCCGACCCTGCTGTTCCTGCCGCTGTCGCGCGTGGTCAGCATGCTCGGCCTGCAGGATTCTATGTGGTCGCTGGTGCTGGTCTACCCAACTTTTACGATCCCGTTTTGCACTTGGCTGCTGATGGGATTTTTCAAGGCGGTGCCGCGCGAGATCGAGGAGGCCGCGGTGGTCGACGGCTGCAGCATCCTCGGCGCCTTCGTCAAGATGGTGCTACCCGTGTCGCTCCCCGGCATCCTGACCGTAGTGATCTTCACCTTCACGCTCACCTTGCAGGAATTCATCTATGCGCTGACCTTCATCTCGTCCTCGGCGCAGAAGACGATCACGCTCGGCGTCGCCACCGACTTGGTGCGCGGTGACATCTATTACTGGGGCGAGCTGATGGCCGGGGCGTTGATTGCCTCGATCCCGGTGGCGATCGCCTACAACCTGTTCCTCGACCGCTTCATCGCGGGCATCACCGGCGGCGCGGTCAAGTAGCCGGTAACCGGCCGCGTCACGCGCGCGATGGGGCTGGCGGCGGTGCTCAATCGCGACCTGAACGACTGACGCCATGCGCGGTGCCTGGGTGGACGCCCAAATTCCCCGGGCACCCACGAGCCGTGCCGCGATAGCCTCGAGCCTGCTCTCGTCGGCATCAGCAAGGTGATGTTTGCGACCTCGGGTGATGCTTTGAGGAGCAAGTTAATGCGCCCAAACCATTGTCGTGATCGGAACGGATGGGCAGGGAGGGTCTGCTCGTGGCAGATACTGTTGCAAAAGTCTTTTCGACCCCTTCGGCGCGCAAGATTGATTCGTGCATGGCAGCTGGGGAGGCAGAAAGATTCAGAAATTGATCTGCGCCAGACTGAAGATTGCGCCGCCGGTCGGGATCACCGACTTTTGCAACACTATCGGCACGAAGGCGAAGTAGTCTATAGCAGGTTCTCTGTCCGGTAACCTCCCGAGAGCGCGCACAACGGTCGCGTGGCATTTTCTCAGCGCTTCTTTTGGCTGTACGTTACGCTGTTGTCGGCGGCATCTGGGGGCGCGGCGCTGCTGTCCCCTCTGGTTCTGGCGCTCATCATCGTGGCTCTTCTTCCGGACAGATCTGGCTCGTGCGAGCGCAGCTAATCGTTCCGCCCGAATACCGCCGATCCCCGGTAGGAATCAATGGTCTCGCCGCCTGGCTGGCGGTCCCGGTCATTTCGCTCAGCATCTTGGCCGTCGGAGGGTGGTTCGCACTGATTGGCTACGCCTTTGTCCTGAAAGATTCCCCGCTCCAAGCTGACCTACTGCCGAGCTGCTCCTGGAAGAAAGCCGCCATCACTTCATCTTCACGCAACAGCGCGCGCCGCAGCGGGGGTGCCCATCGAGATGTCAGGCCGCGGGATGGGTCATCTTGCAGCCGGTTTCCTCCACCGTGCCCGCCGCCTGCTCGCCCGGCACCAACGCGGAGCGGGTGAAGATGCCGTCCGGATTGCCCTTCGGCGGATGGACCTCGCCGACGAAGATGTTGGGCATCAGCTCGTGGTCGCCTGCGCGGTAGAATACCTTGCCCGGCTGGAGCGCGACCTCGGGCGGCAGCTCCATCCCTTCCATCGCGGCCGACATCTTGGGGCCGGCCAGCGATTTTGCCTTTTCCGCCGCGAGCCGTACCGAATGAACTGCCACAAAGCCAAACCAAGTGCGCGCGGAGGGCGTCTTGCCCGTCGCCTTGCGGATGCCGGCGACGAAATCGGCGACATGCGGCACGTTGGGCTGGTTCCACCACCACTCCATCACCCACCAGCCGGTCTGCGCAACGGCCGGTACTGATTTGACGCTCTCGAGCTCGTAGAGCGCGCCGCCCAGGCCCATGGCCTTGCCCATGCCGAACTGGCTGAATTGCTTCATGCAATCGACCTGTGCGAGGCCGGCCATATTGTTGAGTAGCACATTGGGCTGACTTCAGCAGTCTTCCGCAGCGCCGGTCTGCTGTCGACTTCTGATCCCGGTCCGGGGCAATCCCAACCGGGGGCATGGTGGCGGCCGATGGTAACAGCTTCCCTATACGGCCCCGCAGCGCAGCGAGAGCGGCACAAACTAGGGTTGCGTTAAGCCTGGCTTTACTCCCCTTTGAGATAATTGACTCCGAATAACCATTTGGGAGATTCTCGATGCCCCGCTCACTATTTTGGAGTGCTCTTCTGCTCGGCGCGGCGCTCATGCCGAACCTCGCTCATGCCGCCGATCACGGGACCGCCGATGAAGCCAAAGCCATGGTCCAGAAGGCGGTCGCGCTGATCAAAAGCGAAGGGCCTGAGAAGGCGTTCGCCGCGTTCGACGACCCCGCCAACCAGGACTTCCACTACAAGGATCTCTATATCTTCGTCCGTTCCATGGACGGCAATACCGTCGCGCACGGCGCCAACAAGGGGATGATCGGCCATACCTCGCTCGATCTCAAAGATGCCGACGGCAAGCTGTACAACAAGGAAATGATCGACGACGCGAAGACCAAGGGCAGCGGCTGGGTGGACTATCGCTGGCCCAATCCCGTCGACAAGAAGATCGAAGCGAAATCATCCTATGTCGAACGGGCCGGGGATTACGTCGTCGGCGCGGGTTTCTACAAGTAACTCAAAAGCGCCCCGAAATCGGGAGCGGAGGGAGATGCACGTAATCAGGCGCTTCAACGACCTGTCGCTGCGGCTGAAGATGTCCGCAGCGCCGGTCTTCCTCGTCGCGACCTTGTTCGGCCTCGCCGCCTATGCGCTGCTGCTGCTCGCCAGCAGCGAGCGCTCGGTCGATGCGCTGAGCGAAGGCGCGTTCAAACGCGCGGCGCTCGTCGCGGCGCTCGACAGCAAGGTGAGCGGCATTCATGCGCGGCTCTACCAACTCATCTCCGTCGCCGCCAACGACAGCGACGCCGCGAAGGCAAAAGGACTCGCCGACGAACTGACGCAGCGGCTCAACGGGATCGACGCCGCTTTCGCCGCGATGGGAGCGAGCGTGGCGGGCGACCCCGCGCGCCAACGAGTGTGCGATGCGATGGCAAAAACACTGAAGGACTACACCGCCGCGGCGAGCCAGGTGATCAGCATGTCCTCAAACGCCGCCTACGCGCTGGTCTTCGTGCAAAGTGCGCAGCAAGCCTTCGACGCCTTTGCCAAGGAGCAAGCCGCGCTTGCGGCGATGGTCGAGCAGGAAAAATCTGTACTGGTCGAGCATAGCCGCGTCGAAGCCGAGCATGCGCGCGTCGTCTTCATCGGCGCAACCCTCCTCGCCACCGCGATCGCCGTCGGCGCCACGCTCGCACTTGGCACCCTCATCGCGCGCCCGGTGGTCGAGATCGCCGCCGTGCTGCGGCGGCTTGCCGGCGGCGAGCTCGAGATAGAGACGCCCTATGCAGGCCGCCGCGACGAGATCGGCGCCATCGCCGCTGCGCTCGGCGTCTTCAAGGAGACGGCGCAGGCCGCGGCGAAGCTCACCGCCGAGCGCGAAAGGCACCGCGAGCAGCAGGCGCAACGCGCGCATAATCTCGCGGCGCTCGCCGGTGATTTCGATCGCGAGGTCAGCGGCGTGCTCGAGACTGTCGCCACGGCGGCGGTGAGACTGCACGCGACCGCAACCGCGATGGCGGATGCCGCGGGACAAACCAGCCGGCAATCTGCCACTGCGATGACCGCTGCCGAGCAGGCGGCGCACAACGTCAACACCGTCGCCTCCGCGGCCGAGGAGCTCGCTTCCTCGGTCGAGGAGATCGGTCGGCAGGTGGCGATGTCGACCCAGGTCGCGGGTAGGGCCGTCGACGAGGCCGCGCGCACCAATGCGACAGTGAAAGGCCTTGCCGACGCGTCGCAGCGGATCGGCGCGGTGGTGGCGCTCATCAACGACATCGCCTCGCAAACCAATCTCCTCGCCTTGAACGCCACCATTGAGGCGGCGCGCGCCGGCGAGGCGGGCAAGGGCTTTGCCGTCGTGGCGAGCGAGGTCAAGTCGCTCGCAACCCAGACGGCGCGGGCGACCGAGGAGATCACGGGTCAGGTCTCAAGCATGCAGCAGGCGACGGAGCAGGCGGTGGATGCCATCGAAGGCATCGGCACGACGATCGAGTCCATGAGTAAGATCGCCACCACCATCGCCTCGGCGATCGAGGAGCAGGGCGCCGCCACCTCGGAGATCTCGCGCAACGTGCAGCAGGCGGCGGGCGGCACCAAAACGGTGTCCGACAATATCGGCGGGGTCGCCGATACGGCTCGCCGCACCGGCGGCGCGGCGAGCCAGGTGCTCGAGGCCGCGACCCGGTTGAGCGAGCAATCGGACGCCTTGCGTCATCAGGTCGACCGCTTTCTCAGCGCAGTGAAGGCGGCCTAGTCGACCGGGCTCGCGGCGTGTGACCGCTCATCGCGACGCGCGACAAAATCCGATCCGCGGCTCGGAAGCAATCTATAACTCGGAAGCAATCTATAAAAAGAGTTTGGCTCGGCGCGGGCCTCGGAGGGCATCATAGAGGGGACCCACCTTGCGCATCGAGCCAGCGTCGCAGCCTCGCGAAATCGGCCTCGCCGATGAAGCTGGAGACGCTGCCGTCGCGGGCGATGAGCACGGTGTAGGGCATCTCGCCATGCCAATGCGGGTCGATCTGGTAGCGCAGCTTTTCCTCGAACGCATCGGCGAAGATCCAGTTTTCCACGGCCGCCAGATGGTTCTCGGTGAGCGTGTCGGCGACCGCGCTGGATGCGTCGCGGACCGGGTCAGCATCGACAAGCACGAGATTGATATCGGGCCGCACCCGCACAAAGGCTGCCCATTCCGGCAGCTCGGCGAGGCAGGGCCCGCAGGTTATGCCCCAGAAATGCACGATGGTCGCCTGTCCCTTGTGGAGCGCGCGCAGCGCCTGCCAGCTGCCGCGCACGAAGGGGTGGAGATCGACCGGCGCTGCCGGCTGGGCGAGCCCTGCGGGCGGCACCAGGAGCAGCAGGGCGAGGACGATCCAGCGCCTCATGACGCCGCACCCAGCAGCAGCAGGCGATAGCCCTCTTTCCGCGTCATCCAGGAGAGATACGCGTGATGCCCGTCGGTGACGAGGAGGGGGTGATCGGACGCGTCGTCGGTTTGCGCCACCGCACGCGGCGCCGACCAGGTGACACCGTCATCGTGCGACACCATGGCCATCGCGGAGGTTTCCTCGCCGTCGAAATCCTTCCAGGCGACCCAGACGGCGCCCGGCAACGCCGTCACGTAGGGTCGCGAGAGGTCGTGATCGGGGTTGCCTAGCGCCAACGGTTTCGAGAACGTCCGACCGCCGTCCACAGATCGGGCGTAGAAAAGGCCTTTGCGCGCATTGCCCTCGGTAAACCAGACCGCGTGGTAGGTGCCTGCGGGCGAAATCGCGAGGCTCGGCCCCTGATGCGGGCAGGCGTCGATCTTCCAGTCGTCGACGCTCACCCGCGCGAGCGGGCCAGGCGTGTCGGGATCGGCGAAGGTGATGATCGCATGGTCGCGCACCGTGCCGCCGAAGATGTCGCGGAACAGCACGACGGGGCGCCCTGGCCCGGCGAAGGCGACGCCGATGCGGCAGCATTCGCAGGTGTTGTCGTGGGCGATGCGCGACGGCGAGAAGCTGGCGCCGCCGTCCTGCGACCAGGAGAAGGCCAGCGCGGCGCCGGGGTAGGGCCGGCCCTCGCGGGCCCCCATGGCCACGTCCCGCTTGTCGAGCCAGGCCGCGAACAGCCCGCCTCGCGGGTCGATCGCCAGCGCCTGGAAGCGCTGGCTCGCCGTGTTGTCCACCAGCGGCCGCGGCGGCGAGAAAGTCTTGCCGCCGTCGAGGGAGCGGCTGAAGAAGACCTCGCCGTTATAGTTCCTGTCCTTGAAGATGGCATAGGAGACGAAGACGCGGCCCTGCCGATCGATCGCGATAGCGGGCCGCGCATCCGGGCCGGTGTCGAGCAGCAGAGGCTCGGGCGTGATCGCCACTGGCGGCGAGACGCTGCGCCCGAGGTCTGAGGAATGCGCCACGAAGACCTTGCCGTTCGCGTCGAAGGCCAACCACAAGGTGCCGTCGGCTGCAAAGACCGGCGTCACCGTGCTGGCGCAGGCGAGCGCGGCGTCGTGGCAGGCGCCCGCGCCGGCGCCATGCGAGGCGGGCAGCATCGGCATCTCCGCCCACGCCGTCGCGCCCGAAAGGGTGAAGCCGATCGCTGCAACGCACAGCGGGCGTGCCGTCAGGGAAAGCGGAAGTGCCATCATCGTCGATCTCTCCTGATTCAGAAATCCGCCTTTACGCCGGCGAACACGGCGAGCGGCTCGCCGAGGACCGGCGCGGTGGTCGTCCCGATTGCCCCGGTGTCGTTGTACTGCCGGTCGGTGATGTTCTGGGCGTCCGCGAAGAGCTCGATCTTCTCGGTGAGCTTATAGCTGGCCGCAAGATCGACGATAACCCCTTCCGAGTTCCAGGTGGTGTGCCGCGTGTCGTACCAATAGCCGGGGAACGCCTTGAACTGCGCTGAGAGCCTGAGACGGGGCAGCGCATGCCAGTCCGCCCCGGCGAGCATGATCCAGGTCGGCACCTGGCCGAGCTGGTTTCCCACCGGCTCGAACAGGTTGGCGTTCGCCGCGCCGATCTGGCCTGCGAGGGCGGAATTGCTGGTGATGATCGAGATACTGCGCGTGAAGCTGCCGTGGAGATCGATGTCCGGGGTGATCTGGTCCTCCATCAGGAGCTCGCCGCCCGCCACGACGGCCTCGCCGACGTTGAAGTACCGGGTCACGGTGGGGAAGGTGCTGGGCGACACGCCGGGCGGCAAGGCTGTTGCCGCGCAGCTCACGCTGCCGTTGCACAGCGTCGCGCTGTCGATGACGTTGCTGAGTTGATTGTAGAAGCCGTTGAGGGCGAGGCTCAGCCCGGCGTAGTTGTACTCGACCCCGCCCTCGCTGCCGAAATTATTCTCCGGGATGAGCTCCGCGTTGGCCTCGCGGAAGGTGCTGCCGCTGCCGAAGCTGCGGAAGGACTGGTTCATGCCCGGCGCCGAGAAATTCTCGTAGACCGCGCCGCGCAGGTCGAGGGCATCGGTGATGAAATATTTCACACCCAGGCGCGGATCAAAGTGGCTGTAGCTGCCCACGGTCGGCAGTGGGGTGGCGTTGATCTCGCCGCCGAAGGCACGCCAGTAATCCTCGCGCAAGCCGAGCGTGATCTCGACGGGAATAGCGCCCGGGTGGTAGGTGCCCTGGGTGAAGAGGCCTGCGAACTGCTCCTGGGCTTGGACCGTGGTGGAGGAGGTCTCCTTTCCCGAGGAATTGAAGGTCGCATTCGCATCCTTGCCGATGATGCCGCGGCCGTCCACGCCGACGAGGACACCGGTGATGTTCGGCGAGAGGTCCTTGCGCCAGACGAGCGAGCCGCCGTAATCGGTATAGGGCGTATTGCCGATCAGGCTGACGTAGGGTGACTCGCCATTCGCTCCCGGGTTGGAGAGGGAATAGGCGGGGGGCGGGCTGGCGTTCTGGGTGCTGATGCGATAGGTGCCGGTCCAGGCCCTGAGGTCGATGCCGCTGCCATCGGCAAGCTTTTTCTCCCCGCCGAGCTTGATGTCGTAGTTGGTCCAGGAATTGTTGGCGTTGTCCCAGACGAGGGCGTTCTGGTTCCTCTGGTAGCCGTCGAGCTTGAGCCAGTATTTCTCGTCCGGCGACGGGGTGAGATAGGCCGCCATGCCGCCGAGGATAGAGTCCGAGGAGGTCGCCACGTTGTGCGGGTTGCGGAAGGGCTCCGGCGTCAGATTGTAGCCGTCGCTCTGCTCGCGGTCGGCATTCAAGGCGATGCGCAGCAGGCTGTTGGAAAAGATTGTGGCGTCGCCATAAGCGCTCAGCGTGTTGAAGCTGCCGTAGCCGACGGAGATCCGCTTCTCGTCGGGCCCCGGCTCGCGCGTAACGATATTGATGACGCCGGCCATCGCGAGATTGCCCCAGAGCGAGGTGGCGCCGCCGCCGCGGATGATCTCGATCCGCTCGATCGAGTCTTTGGGGATCTTCCCCCAGTCGATGTAGCGGAAGAAGGGATCGTTGACTGGGATGCCATCGACCATGACCAGGGTCCGCTCGCCGCCGGCGCCGCCGAAGCCGCGGATGTTGATGAAGGCGCCGGTGGGATGGATCTCGTTGGACGGCACCTGCGGCAGATAGATGCCTGGGATCCTGTTGAGGATCTGGTCGACCGTGGTTTCCGGCGCCGCCTCGATCTGCTCCCGGGTGATGACCGTGGTGCTGACATCCATGTCTTCGAGCTTGGTGCCGCGACTGGCACTGACGGTGACCTCCGGCATGCCGCCCGACCCCGTGGCGCCCGAGAGCACCGGCGCCGGCGTCCCCGATGGTACCGTCTGCGCCCAGCCCTGGGCGCAGACGAGAGATGTCGCCATCAGCGACGAAGCGATGAGCCGCGGCGAACGCCGCCAGGCGGGCGCGCTGCGGCTAAGATAAGACTGAGAAGACACGATTTCCTCGCATGAACAGGAATGGACGTGGCGCGCCTGAAAAATGCGCGAGATCCGGCCGATCGAGCGATCGGCTGGACATGATCCAAGTCAGCTGTTCAGCGGCGGTGCGCGCGCCTCATAGGTGAGGACTGTCGAGTAAGCGAAGGCAATGCTGACGGTGCCGCGCAGGAGGGTTCTGGTCCAAGCGGAGGGGGCTGGGACGAAATACTCGGCGGGCGCGATGAACGGTGTGCCGACTCCCGAGCAGAGCGGACAATAACCTCGCGCGTGACCGTGCTCTGTGCGCGGCGCGCCGGTCTCCCGTCCGTGATCGCCCCTCGCCGCCAACGGGCTGGAGTGGCAAATCGCTGCTGCATCCGGGCCGGCGAAATTCGGGATCCGAAGCTCGATCGCCACGAGCATCGGGAGCATGACCTGCACGTAGAGCGCCAGCAGCGACAGCCAACCGCCCAGCGTCCGGACTTTGCGCGCCCCGGACCTCATGCCGGTACACTGCCGATGACGGCCATCAGATCACTCCCCCCGGAAGTTAATCTAGGAGCCGAGGCATTCTTCCGTCAATCGCCGTCTGGGCGATTTCTTCGGCCGTGTCAGCCAAGCTTGTTGGTTCTGGACTGAGCCCCTATCCCTAGAAAGCAACCGACACGACGGGCTCGACATGCGTGGCAGCGCTATCCCTTGACCGCTGGGAGGGGCCGCATGCCGGTATGTGACCAGAGCATCGAGGCCGGCAGGGCGATGCGCCCTGGCCCGAATTGCGCCAGGGTCTCGCCGAGATGGACGACGAACTGCGCTCCCCGGTAGTCCTTTCCCGGCCCTTCGGACATGAACCAGTCCATGTGGCGGAAGTCGCGCTCGTCGACGCTTGAGGACGCCTTCATCTCGAAGAGCGCGAGCAGACGGCCGGGGGCCTCCGCTATGATGTCGACCTCATGGGTCTTGTCGCGCCAATGCCAAAGGCTCCACCGTTTAGAGAGGAACGGCAGCGACTTCTCGAGCTCCACGAAGACGAAAGTCTCGAACAGGGCTCCGAGCGACGTGGGGTCGGCGTCGAGTCCGAAGCTGTCGGCGTCCTCGCCGCGCAACGCCGTTGCCAGCCCCGTATCCATGACGTGGAGCTTCGGCGCTTTGATTTCACGCTTCGCCTTCGAGGACGTCCAGGCGCCGACGCGGAGAACGATGCCGAGCCGCGTGAGGGCGTCGATGTAGTTCCCGACCGTCTCGAACTTGACGCGGAGATCCTGCGCGAGGCGGTCGGTTCTGAGCTCCTGCCCCGTCCGTGCCGCCAGTTGGAAAACGAGGCGGCGGAGCGCGTCCGGATTCCGGACCGCGTGGATCGCCGACAGGTCGCGCTCGATGATCGTGTCGACATATCCCGAACAGCGGTCCATCCGATCGACGTCCGCAAGGTCGCGGAATTCGGGAAACCCGCCGCGGACGATGAGATCGATCACTCCGGACCGCGTCAGCGGCCGCGGCTCCGGGAGAAGCCCGATGGGATCCCCTGGCGCCTACGCGACCGCGTCGAGCAAGAGACAGGGCCCGGAGCGGAAGATCTCAGCGGCGCTAAGCGGGCGCAGCAGCATGGTCATCTGCCGTCCGGCCGCCGTGTCGTCCGTCGTGGGCGACGTGAAGATGTCCGACGAGCCGGAGAGGATGAGGATCGCGATCCACGATCCGCTTCAGGGCGAGGACGATCTCCGGCAGAACCTGGACCTCGTCGATGACGACGGGCCGAAGGCATCGGCAGACAAGGCGCGGCGCGTCAGGACGTCGTCGAGCGTGATGTAGGCCGCCGACGGCAGCATGTCGCGAACCAGGGTCGATTTGCCGCCCTGACGGGGGCCGACGAGATTCAGGATCCGTACGGCGCGTAGCCCGCGCGCGATGCGGTCGGAAAGATGACGCGGAATCAATGACATGGGCGATGTCATAGCGAATCATCCGATAGGGTCATGGCCGATTCTCCGGTAGAGATATGGCCGATTCTCCTGTAGACATATGGCGGATTTTCGGTAGATATCAACATATAGCTGGCCAATTTCAGCGAGTTAGACGGCCTTTGCAGTGGCGGGATAGGCGAGCGTTGGCGGCCGCGATGGCCGGCTCTTGATCCGAGGCCTACGGATAGGGGCTCAGGCCAACCTCAACAAGATTGACTGACACCGCCATTTCTTCTTCAGGCGCCGGGACGCCGTAGATGGTTAGTGGTCGGACGACACGACGAGGCGCGCGGCCATTGGCAGCGTGCGCTCGAGCCATCCCGACGGAGCAGAGCGGCGGTGGCGAAGAAAGCTGGCTTTGCAATCCAGCATCGGATTACGGACGCGCTGGGGGTTCCGAGGCGTGTTGCGCGGTCGGCCGCGAGGCGAGCGGTCAATATGCGCCGAAAGAACAACGTCGGCGACGGCTCGGCACCGGCAACGACCATTCCGACCCGCACGGCAGTGGAAGCGAACCGCAGGCGCCACGCAAAGGTTTCGGCTCGCTGCAACGCTTGACAGCATCTGCTCGAGCAAAAGATCGACATTCGCGTCATCGAGGTTCTGCTCGAAACAGATACATACTGCCCACCAACACGCGATCGAGGGGCGGATTTACTATCCATTCCATCCCCGCTGCGGCGAGAGCGTGCTCATTGCCAGGCAATACGCCTACCGTGGTTCCGAGTTGGTCGTCATTCCGCAGCCTGACGGGTCCGTCGCGTGCATACCCGCGTGGATGACGCACGAATCGTCGGCGCGCCACCAGCTTCGTGCCGAACCACGGCTTTCGCTCGAAGTTCTGCGATCTCTGCGCTCCGAGATCGATGAGCTTCTACGCTTTCTCCAGCCCGACTCAAGGATGGAGAAAGCCATAAATGACGCCCAAAAGCACGAGCATTCAGCTGGACCTGTTCGTCCAAGACGAGTCGAGCGCCTTGCCGACCCTCTCCCAGAAGGACCAGCTGGCACCACTGGTAGAAGCCCTTCTGCTCGAGATCGCGGCGGCGCTGGCGGGCGGGGAGACGGTCGATGACCAAGGTCACGGCTGACCACCTGACCCGCGGCGCCTTCGTCTACATCCGGCAGTCGACGGGCGATCAGCTCTTGCATAATCCGGAGAGCCGCCGCCGTCAGTATGGACTCGCCGAACGTGCCCGGCAGCTCGGCTGGACCACGGTCGAGGTCATCGACGATGATCTCGGCCGCTCAGGAGGCGGCATCAGTCGGCCAGGCTTCGAGCGCCTGCTGGCGGCGATCTGTGAGGGTCGAGTCGGTGCCGTGTTTGCGATCGAGGCTTCTCGGCTGGCTCGCAACGGCCGCGACTGGCACACACTGATCGAGTTCTGTGGACTTGTCGGCACCGTCATCGTCGACGAGGATGGGATCTATGATCCGCGCCATCCCAATGATCGCCTATTGCTCGGCATGAAAGGCACCATGAGCGAGCTGGAGCTTTCGCTCTTTCGTCAGCGCTCACACGAGGCGCTGAAGCAGAAAGCGCGCCGCGGTGCGCTGTTTCTCCGTGTCGCGGCCGGCTATGTGAGGGTTGGGCGCGATCGGATCGAGAAGGATCCTGACCAGCGGGTGCAGGATGCCCTCCGGCTGGTCTTCGCCAAGTTCGCCGAGCTTCAAAGCGTGCGACAAGTGCATCTGTGGTTGCGAGACGAGGGGATTGCGTTGCCCGCCGCATGCCACAGCGCGGCGGAGGGGCACAGCATCGTCTGGAAGCTGCCGCTTTACAACACGGTCCATAACATCCTGACCAACCCCGTCTATGCCGGCGCCTATGCTTTTGGCCGCACGACGAGCAAGGTGAGCATCGAGGACGGCCGCAAGCGCGTCAAACGTGGTTTGCGGCGCCCGCAGACGGAATGGGATGTGCTGCGCAAGGATCAGCACGAGGGCTATATCAGCTGGAGCGAGTTCGAGAGGAACCAGCGTGTGATCGCCAACAATGCGACGGGCAAAGGCTCTGCGGTCAGAGGGGCGGTGCGGCGCGGAGAGTTGCTGCTGGCGGGGCTTCTGCGCTGCGGACATTGCGGCCGCAAAATGTATGTGGGCTATGGCGGCAAGGCGGGCCGCTATCACTGCCAAGGCGCTCTCGTGAACCACGGCACTGGACGGTGTATCTCGTTCGGTAGCCTGCGTGCCGATCATGCCATCGGCACGGAGGTGCTGCGGGTGTTGAAGCCGCTCGGCATCGATGCCGCGGTCAAGGCGCTCGAGGCTCAGACGAGCGAGACGTCGGCCGCACGACGGCAACTGGAACTGGCGCTGCAGCAGGCGCGCTTCTCGGCGGCGCATGCGCGACGGCAATATGACGCCGTCGATCCCGACAATCGCCTGGTCGCCGGTGAGTTGGAGCGCCGCTGGAACGAGGCGTTGCAGGTCGTGCACCGGCTCGAGGGCGAGATCGCCGCGCTCGAGGCGAGGAAGCCGGCACCTTTGGGCGAGCAGGAACGGCGGCAGCTGATGCAGCTCGGTGCCGACCTCGAGCTCGCCTGGTCGCACCCGGCTGCGACGGCGGCAACGCGCAAGAGGATCCTGCGCGCGGCACTGCACGAGATCATCGTGCGCATCGAAGGCGGCTTTATCGAGATGATCCTGCATTGGCAGGGCGGAGACCATACCGGGCTGAAGCTGAAGATGAATGGTGTCGGCAAGCATCGCTGGACGGTGCCTGAGGATACGTTGTGGCTGATCCGCGAGTTGGCGCGGCTGATGCCCGACCAGCAAATCGCGCGGCTCCTCAATCGCGCCGGCAAGCCAACGGGGCGCGGCAACGGCTGGACCAAGGCGCGGGCCTGCTCCTTCCGCAGCCACCACGGCATTGCCGTCTATCGCGAGGGCGAACGGGGCGAGCGCGGCGAGATGACGCTTGAAGCGGCGGCGCAAGTCATGAATGTGAGCGTCATGACGGCGCTGCGCATGATCCGGCACGGCGTCATCAAGGGGCGCCAGCTGTGCAGGGGCGCGCCGTGGGTGATCAAGGCGGAGGACGCGGCTGCCTATCGCGAGCAGAATGCCTTGCGGCACTCGCTAACACCGGATCCCGCTCAGCAGATCCTTCAGTTTCAATGACATAGAAGGTACGCATTATGGCGCGTGGCCGCTCGGGCACAAGAAGCTCGACACGACGGCGCTCTACACCCGCGTCGCTCTCAAGTCGCTCGGCGAGGTCACCAGCCCGCTCGAGCATCTCGCCATGACGCTGAAGCCGCCTGCGGAAGCGCGGCGCTGTTGCGCCGTTCATCGCTCGAGGTCGCGGATATCTTCCGCGACCTCGGGGCCGCTTGGCGTCGAGCCCATGTCGGTCACGTGAGCTTGGGTCAGCTCAAGGTCATGTCCGCCATCGAGAGCTGCCGCACGGCGGCCCTCGGCGGCCATGTCGCGCGCTGCGAGGACTGCGCCTACACCCACATCGCCTACAATTCCTGCCGCAACCGGCACTGTCCCAAGTGCCAGGCTGTCACGGCGAAGGAATGGCTGGCTGACCGCGAGGCCGAGCTGCTGCCCCTGCCGTACTACCATCTCGTGTTCACCCTGCCGGCGCCGATCGCCGACATCGCCTACCAGAACAAGGCGGTGGTCTATGACACACTCTTCAAGGCCGCGGCGCAGACGCTCATCACGATCGCGTCCGACCCTCGGCGCCCGCATCGGCCTCACCGCGGTGCTCCACACCTGGGGCTCGGCGCTCACCCATCATCCGCAGGTGCACATCATCGCCCCGGGCGGTGGCATCTCGCCGGACGGCCAACGATGGATCGCGTGCCGGCCCGGCTTCTTCCTCCCTGTTCGCGTCCTCTCGCGGCTCTTCCGCCGATTGTTCCTGGAGCGGCTGGTCGCCGCCGCCGACGCCGGCCGCCTACAGTTCTTCGGCGAGCATGCCCACCTGAGCGAGCGCGACGCCTTCACTGCCTATCTCGCGCCGCTCCGCAAGGCCGAATGGGTCGTCTACAGCAAGCGCCCGTTTGGCGGGCCCGAGGCGGTGCCGGCTTACCTGTCGCGCTACACCCACCGTGTCGCCATCGCCAACAGCCGGCTCGTCGCCGTTGACGACGCTGGCGTCATCTTTCGGTGGAAGGACTATCGGGCGAAGGGCCGCGAACGCTTCAAGGTGATGACCCTTGCCGTCGAAGAGTTCATCCGCCGCTTCCTTCTCCACGTGCTGCCCGACGGCTTCCATCGCATCCGCCACTACGGCCACTTCGCCAACGGCGGACGCGCCGAGAACATCGCCCGTGCGCGCCAACTTCTCAACCTGCCGGCGACACACGGTCAGCTTGGTCATGCCGGCGCCGCCAATGACAACCAGCCGCCAACCCTCGCGCACCCGTGCCCGTGCTGCGGCGGTCGCATGATCATCATCGAGACCTTCGACCGCGGCTGCGCACCGCGATATCGTCCGACCGCTCCGAGCCGTATCGACACCTCATGATCGCTGGCACTCACGCACGATGCCCCAAGGACTGCCGCCGGCAATCAGCCGGCGACGCTGGTCCTCGGCCATCGCGTCTGTGCAGTGCCAGATCGTGCCCTCAGCCCGGCGCGCTGACGCCTCGACCACGCCTTCCAGGTCCTCGCCCGCCGCCCTCTCGCGCCGCCGACCCGGCCGATCGCCATGCCGCCCACGACACCACAAACCACGCGCGACGCCCAAATCCCGATAGACCCTAAGCGCGGCACCGCTCTACCCACGCCCCCGCGGTTTCCTCCCTTGAGGCTTCTCGGACGCCTGCCGCCCGAGCCTCGGCACTATCCAGCCGCGGCAGGCATCCGAGAACCCTTAACAAGTGCGGCGGTCGGCACAACTTCGGCGGCGCGGCCGCTTTTCACTAACCTGCGGACTTCCCCGTACCTGTCGTGGTACCGCAGCTTCGTGCCGGGAGCAGTCGTAGCGCTCATAGCGCTAGCGGCCTCTATGGGGTCCGCAGGCTGGTGACCAGAGAAGCTTCAAATGAAGTTGGTGCCGCCGTTGAGCTGCACGGTCTGCCCGGTCATGTAGGGATTGCCGATCACCATCAGCACCGCCTGGGCGACTTCCTTGGGGTAGCCCATGCGGCCCAAGGGAATGCGTGGCACTATCTCATCACGGCGTGCCCGCGTCATGTCGGTCTCGATCAGCGACGGCGCCACGGCATTGACTGTAATGCCTTCTTTGACAAGCCGGGCGGCATAGCCGCGCGTCAATCCCTCCATGCCGGCTTTTGACGCATTGTAATGAACGCCGATCCCCCCGGCGCCGCGAGCTGCGCCCGAGGAGACATTGACGATGCGGCCCCAGTGGCGCGCGCGCATCGCCGGCAGGACCGCTTGAGAGCAGAGGAACGCGGATTTGAGGTTGACAGCGATTGTTATGTCGAACTCCTCCTCAGTAAGATCGTCGACCCCGCGCACGATGCCAATGCCGGCATTGTTGACCAACACATCGACCGGCCCTAGGTCGGCTGCGACACGAGCGACCATCGCCGCGACCTGCTCCCGCAGAGAGACGTCGGCAGCGACCGTCAGGGCCTAGCCGCCCTGTGCCCGGATCTCGGCGGCGACGGTCTCAGCATCATCGGCGCGCTCGCGGTAGTTCACCACCACCGCGGCGCCCGCTTCGGCCAAACAAACTGCGATGGCCGCGCCAACGCCGCGCGAAGCGCCGGTCACGAGCGCGATACGATTGTGCAGATCGGAAGCGATCGTCATCGATCGAAACCCCCTTTGGATTGGAGATTACACACAGGGGATGACTTTGACTTCGAAGAATTCCGCTCTACCCCATTTCCTATGTTCTCGCCGGTCGGCCAGAGAGGTTAGGACTGATACGGGCCTTGTGCAGCCCTTTTTGAATACCGCGAATCCCGCCCAGCCGTAGGGCGTAGCCCCCCTCAAGAGAAAGCCCCGCCCCGCCCGGTGGAATAGCGTGGGGCTTCTGCGACCAAGCGAAGCCGGTACGCAGCCGGAAGATACGGTCCTCCAGGCGACGCCGGTCGTCGAACATCACTGCGATCTCTTGGCGCGGATCGCCGCCGCCCGGCGTGCCGGGGACCCAATAGAGGCATTCTGCAGTGTAAAGATCGACCCACGATTCAAACTGCAACTGATCGAGGATGCGTGCCTCGCGCTCGATCAGTCGGCGGAATTGGTCGCGCTCCGCGACATCTTCGACTTGGCGATCATCGGTCGCCCAGTCGGCGAAATCCGCGATGAGCTCGCGGTACACCTCATCGGTGACGTAGTAGGAATGGCGCGAGGCCTTGTGCTTGGAGACCGTGCTCATTTCAGACGCTCCGCTGGACGGCGATGGCCGGCAGAACCTTCATCAGGCGCTTCCATTCGCGGATGTATTCGCGCATGAACAGCTCGTCGGTGGCCGGCCCTTTGATCGTGCCGTCAGGCAGGGTTTGAAGGCGGCCGGAAATGCCGAGCCCCCGATGCATGTACACCCATTCGTCCTCAAGGCAGGCGAGACCACGCTGGATCTGCTCGAAATTGGTTAGGTCGTCGACTTCGCGGCTCGGAACCAGTGATGATACTCCTCGCCGAGCGTATCCCCCTGCCGATATTCGCGCCGTGACGGATCTTCTGGAATGACGAGGCAGGTGCGGCGTCTCTCGTGACGGAGAAACGGCGGCGCGTCATCGCGGCGGGGCCCCAAACCACCTCAATAATCATCAGCACTTCCCAACGATTTATTTTCGCTTATCTCTGACTTGCGCAATGTCAGTTCAGACTCCAGCTTCTCGTTATGGCGGATCGCAAAAGGATTGGATCCGCATGTACAGCTCGAACAGTAAACGGCCAGTTACGAGTTCTTATGCCTTCGAATAACGACCATTATAACGACTTGACGTAATACCGAACAACTGGCAACAATACTTCTATAACTTCAGTTTCAACCTTTCTACGCACGGAGGCCCCCATGTTGGAACCCCACCTCCCCGTCCCCGCTCTTATACATCCGCTGCAGATGATGACGCCTTGCGAGCCCGTTTCAAGGGCCGCGGCGCTCGACGCCGCTGGTCGGTGGTGCCTGCACGCCAGCGAGTCGAGCCTCGCGCAATACGGCCGCACCCTCTGCCGTCTCGAGAGCTTCTGCTTGGCCCGAGGGCTGGTGGCGCGCCCCGCCTCTCCGTCCACGGCCGCAAGCTACCTGCAGGAGCGGGCCGAGGCCGACGGGCTGCAGCGCGACGCGTTGAAGGCGGAGGCTCGTGCGATCCGCGTTGCGCACAAGGCATGCGGGCTTCCCGATCCTACGGACGACCCCGAGGTGCGGGCCATTCTGGGCATTAAGCGCAGAATCCGGCTCTGCCTGCCGACCGCCGGCGCCCTGCAGGCGCTCGCTCACGGCGTTTCGGGGGACGCGGAGGTTCACGCGGCGCTGCCGCAGCCGGACGGCGCGGCGACGCGAGAGGCGCTGCACTCGCTCGAAGAACTCGACGCGATCGTGCGGGATTACAAGCTGAAGTCCCTCGCGCGCGGCACCTGCTATAACTACGCCACCGTGTTGAACGAATACCTCGCGTTCTGTGATCGGCATGGTCTCTCCCCGATGCCGGCGAAGCCGCAGGACGTCTGCCGCTTCCTCGCGGAGTACGGCAGCACACGGGGGACTTCATCCCTGAAGACGGCGCGCTCGGCTATCAGATGGATCCACGTGGATGCCAATCAGCCTTCGCCGACCGATTGCAAGCAAGTCGAGGAATTCCTCGAAGGCCATGCGCGACTCCGGGGAAACGCGCCTCGGCAGAAGCACGCGTTCACGACGGACGAGATCACCGAGCTCTGCAGAGCGATGGACGAGCAAGGCGGCATCCACGCCATTCGCGACAAGGCCATGACGTTGTTTGGCTACGCCGGCGCCTTCCGGCGGTCGGAATACACCTGCCGCGACGTGCACGACGACGATGTGCTCATCTTCCTCGATCTCGAGGAAGATCTCACGTTCAACCGTTACGGCGTAGAGGTCAGGATTCGAAAGAGCAAGACCGACCAGACGAGCGCGGGTCAGTATGTCTTCATCACCTACGGGACGAGGAAGGAGACCTGCGCCGTTCTGGCGTTGCGGAACTGGATCGAGCTGATGAAGGCGCGCGGCATCACCACCGGATCGGTCTTCAGGCCGCTCTGCCGACGGGGCGACCGCCTGATCGGCGATGCGGAGATCCTAAACCGTCCGATGACGCCCGGTGGCTTCGTGCTTCGACTGAAGCACTGGGCGAAGCTGATCGGAATGGATCCGGAGAAGATCGGTGGCCACAGCCTTCGCGCGGGCCACGTCACCGCGGCGAGCCTCGGCGGCGCCTCGATCTTCTCGATCGCCCATCAGGGCCGCTGGAAGGATCTCAGGACCATTCTCATCTACTATCGCCGGGCCACCGCCCATGTCGACAACAGCTCGAGCGCGTTGGGGCTTTGATGCGGCACGTCAACATCAAGCTTGACGACGCGGACTGGGCCGCGTTCGAGGAGCTGCGCGGCGCCTTGAACAAGGAGCTCCCGATCTCGACAGTCCTGCGACTCGTGATTCGAGCGGGCATCCGGGCGACTGACGCGGTCGTAAAGAAAGCGACGGAGGCGCCGGTGCAGCCTCCGAAGGAGCCGGCCCTCCGTTGGGAGGCGCATGTGGCGCGGCTTGCGCGTGAGAGCGAAGAGATTCGCGTCGGCGGCGAGGACCTCTATGCAAGTTTCGAGCGCCGCTGCGACCGCGCGCAGCTCACGCCTCACCAGGTCGCCGAAGAGTTGAGGGCGATCGATCCTTCGCTGAGGTCCGCGGAGCTCAGCAGATGGTACTACCGGGGCGAGGCGCCGTCGGACCCGGAGGCCGCGAAGCGGCTTTTGGGCACCGTCGCCAAGTGGCTCGGGGCCGAGTGATCTAAGCCGCGCAGGCTCCCGCCCAGCCGATGGCGGCCCGATCATCGCAAGGCAAGACCGCTGACACGCGGACGTCCGGATGACGCCCGCCGACGCCGAGCGCCGTAAACTCTCTCCGTTGGGACTTGCCTACGGACCGGATCGAACGAGCAGGGCATGTCAAAGCGAACGCCGGCCGTCGCACGAAGGGCCGGGGAGACGTATCGGCAGACCAAGGGCGATATGCTTCTGCAGGCGCTCTCCCAGCCATCTCAGGCACGGCACCGCGATGCTGTTCCCGATTGCTTTCCATCGAAGCCCGTCGGGCGCGGCGCCGCCATTAAAGGGCACGTCGGTCCAGCCGCGCGGGAGACCCTGCGCCGCCTCGGCCTCCTCGGGGGTAAGGCGACGAAGCGTGCGCTGCGGCATGAGCAGGAGCAGTGGAGCGGCGTCGCCCTTGCCGGTGCCGCCGGCCTGAGCTGTCAAGCAGGGCAAGAGGGTCGACAAGTTCCCGCGACCGTTCCGCGCGACGCGGGCTTGCCAGGCGTAGACGCCTGCGCCGCCTTCTCCTCTAGAACCGCCAACAGCAGCGGGTGAAGCTTTCGCTGGTTCAAGCGCGCTTTCCGTAGGACCTCGGCGCATCGTTCCGGCGTCAAGTAGTACTTGCCCGGGATCGATTCCGGTTGAACGATCGACGCCAAGGACGAAGAGCCGAGAGCGTGATTGGGGCAGTCCGAAATGGCGCGCGTCAACGACGCGCCACGCCACCGCCCGTCTTGGTCCGGCAGCCAGACCCTCATTTGGCCAGCGTCGCTCATCAGGCGGACTGACGGGCTCATGCCAGCCACAGAGGGCGGCGACCAGGCAGCCGAACGCGTTGTCGGGTAGGGAGAGGGCGCCCGGGACGTTCTCCCAGACGACGAAAGGTGGTGCGGCTGCATCGCAAATGTCCGTGAATGTCATGGTGAGGTTGCCGCGCTCATCCGCCAGCGATTGCCGGCGGCCCGCGAGGCTGAACGCGACACAAGGCGTGCCGCCGATCAGCAAGTCCAGTTCGCCACGCCGAGCGGCGCCATCGATAGTGCGCATATCGCCAAGGTTGGGGACTTGCGGAAATTGACTGGCGAGGACCGCGCTTGGAAACTCGTCGATCTCCGAGAACCATTTCGGCTGCCAACCGAGAGGCTCCCAAGCGACCGACGGTGCCTCAACGCCGCTGCAAACCGAAGCGTACCGCAACTGGGGCGAAGTGCTCGTCCATCCGTGCATGCGCCGGAGGTGATGCTTTCACGCCAAAAGCGGTCGCGCGCAGCAGGCCCGGTCGGATGGTTATTTGCTAAAATGCAAGTATTGTGGTGACTACGCCCCTCGCCCGCTGAAGCCCACGTTATCCCAACCCCCGCGAACGTCCCGCGTGACGCCGCTACGGTAGGTCTGCCTTGGCCGCCAGCCTGCGCCCAGTTGTGTTCAGTACCTCGCTACAAGTCGCGTCGGAAGACCGCCCGTCGCGACGTCACCGAGCGCGTAAACAGTTTTCATTTCTCGGCGTGGACCTGTCGCTGAGCGAGCATCCGGATGCGGACGACGTCCGTCATCACGACGCGGCGGCCTTCATCTTGCAGGGTCGAATGGCCGAAAACGAATCCCACCATGTGCCGGCTGCCGCCGCCGGTCCGGACGACATGCCAAAGCTGCAGCCGGGCTACGGGCTTCTTGCTATGATTTGTTCGGCCGCTTACGCGAACAGCGCAAGCTTCGGTCGCGAGCGCGCGCGAAGCCTCGGATCGTCGCGCGCGGCGGAAGAAGACGGCCCGGAAGCGCTCGACGCCGCCAGCGTTTCAGCCGCGGCGCTCTTGTCGGAGAGCGGCGCGCCCATGGCGCGGAACGCCGCGGCGCGCGCGCCCTCGCCGCTTTGCCGGCGCCCCTGCGCCGCGACCGGCGATGAGGGACAGACCGAGCGCCATGCTCCCGCGCGACGCCGGCCTCTTGCTGGCGCGTCCGCGAAACCGGCCTTGAACGCGGCGTTGCCGCCCCAGCGCCGCATTGGCGAGACGGGGCCGACTTCGCCTCCTCGGGGACCTCGCGGACGAAGCCGATATCAGCGCGAACCGGAGGCGACTGCGGGTCGGCCGGCGGCGCCGATGCGCGCGGTTTGGCCGACGGCGCTATCGCCGGCGTCGCCTTGCGGCGCTCTGATCACGATCGTCACCTTGCCGTCCCGCTGCTCGATGCCCAGCCCGTAGTCGACGCTGTCGACGTACTGCCGGCGCACCTTCATGCTCTCGCCCTCGGGATCGTATCTCTCGTCCGTGACGTCGTCGAGCGCGTGCCCAAGCAGACGGCGCCTAGCCGCCCAGTAGACGCCGTTGCCCCTGAGCGCGACGTTGAAGTCCTTCCGGAGCGCGTGAAAGTCGCGCTGCGGGTCGTAGAGCCCTTCATCGTCGCGGTAGCGCCGGAACCGCTTGGTGAAGAGGTCGGTGAAGCGTCCGGTCGCGGCGCCGCGGTCGATCTCGGGGAAGAGCCAGGTCTCGCCGTTCTTCCTCAACATCTCGACTAGCTCGAGGAATCCGGCCTCGATCATCAGCCGGTGGATGGGGAGGTCGCGCTCGGCGTTCTCGGTCTTGAGCTTCTTGCCGGGCCCGGGCTTGATCCGCCAGGCGGGCACGCCGCTCAGGACCTCTATGTCCGCAACCTGGGTCTGCAGGATCTCCTCCTCGCGCAGCCCCATGTGCGCGGCCGCGAGCGGCGCCCAGAACAGGGGGTCGCCGGTGAAGGGCTTCCCGGGCAGCGCCGCGAGCGCGCCCGTGAAAGCCGTGGAGGTAAAGAGCCCCTGGAGACGCTCCTCGCCCCAAGGCAGGCGTGTGACGGCAGGAAGCGAGGCGCGGAGCCGTCGCTGCTCAGGCTTGCTGAGCCGGACGCCGGCGGCGGGATTGGCGCCGACGAAGAGTTTCCGCTCGATCGCGTCGTCGAAGATAGCCTTGATGCGGTCGACGTGCAGATTGACGGCGGTCGGCCCCAGGCGCGCGATCCGGCGCTGGTCCTTGCGGAGCTCGAACTCCTTCCGGTCGAAGCGCCCCGCCTCGAACTGCTCTTCCAGGCCGTCCATAACCTCCATCTCCCTCTCGTCCAGGGCTTCCGCGATCTCGCGAATTGTGCGGCGCTCCCGCGCGCTCTTTCCGTGCGCGCGAGGCAGGCGCTTCACCAGCTCCCGGAACTCCACGACCATGTCCTTCGTGATTTCGGCGAGCGGCAGGTCGCCGAAGGCTTCGATGAACAGGCGGACCGAAACCAGATACTTGCGCCGCATGTTCGAGCGCCATGATTCGCTCTTCGAGCGTTCGTCGACCAGCAGCCTTGCCGCCTCGCTGATTCGGAGACCGCCCGCGGCGGGCGCGGGCGGCGACGGGACGCCGGCGGGCGAGCAAGGCGGAGGCGACGCGCTGCCGTGCGGCAAGACGACCCCAAAGGCGACGGCGGCCGGAGAGACGGCCGGCGGGAGCCCGACGGGCGCCGGACTGACGGGCGCGGGCGCGAAGCCGGCGCCGTCCTCCTCGTAGATGCCCTGCTCCCGCTGCGCGTTGACGCGATGGACCTGCGCCAGCCCGCGCGCGGCGAGCCTCAGCAGCAGCCGGTGATCGTCCGAGCCCGGCTCGACGGGCACTCCGGCGCGCGCGAGCGCGGCCTGCAGCGGAGCGACGGCGGCGTCGCAGTGCCGGAGCGCAAGCGTCTGCTCGACGGCCGCCTTGCGCCGCTCCTCCTCGGCCACGGCGGCCGCGACGTCCTCGGGCGTTCGCGGCGGCGCCAGGGCGCGGGCGCGCTCGGCCAGCTCGAGCTCGCCGCGGACAAGCTCGTCCACGATCGCCTTCATCCCTTGCGGTGTCAGCCGCATGCCAAGCACGGCGCAACGCTCCACCTCGCCGAACGCGACGTCCGTCGCCACGCGCAGCCGGGCGGCGCGGTGGGCGGCGTCGCGCCGGATATGGGTCGAAAGCGAGAAGCGGAGCTCGGGGCGGCCGAAAGTCGGGACGAGCGCCGTCGGCACGCGGCGGCGCCACCAATAGACGGCGCCGCGCCGGTAGACGTGAGTGAGGCCCGCCATCGTCGATCCCTCCGCCGGGCCCGAGGCGGCGGGCCGCGTCCCCTGGCGGCCGGCGTGGCACGGCCGTGCGGCACGGCCGTGTGGCACGCCGGCGGGCGCGGCCCGCGTGCGGGCCCGCTGCTGCCGGCGGAGCGCGGCGGAAGACCGATAGTCCGCGTGCGGATTGGCTGGGGCGCCAGGATTCGAACCTGGGAATGGCGGAATCAAAATCCGCTGCCTTACCACTTGGCTACGCCCCAACGGGATGGCGGCGACCTTACCGGCAAAGCGGAATCGC